>JACZKY010038440.1_pt1 | contig 13848 bp, 17 predicted proteins | sample 8237611 | NCBI WGS metagenome assembly JACZKY01 (sample SAMN16148055, study PRJNA663545) | marine sediment metagenome | biome: sediments and biomass from bioreactor inoculated with such sediments; feature: coastal sediments; material: methane- and iron-fed bioreactor; isolation source: Bothnian...
GAGGGGGAGGTCATGTCGGGGTGTCCTTCTGCGGTTGAGAGCAGAGGCATCATGATTATGCCAAGTGGAGATTCCGAAATGAAACATCATATCAATGACATGAAGCGCCGCGCTCTGCATAACGCGGACGCGGCATATTACGTCTTATCCGGAGTTCCGGATAAGACATATTCCCGCGGGGTGATGTCGACGCGGATGTCGTTCCACTCCTCGGTCGAGATCTCTGAGAGGCGGCGCTCCATCAGCGCCTCGCCCGTCGAGACGATCTGGATGACGGCTGCGTGGCCTGCCGCGAGATCAGCCTCGATGGATGCGATCAGCGTGGGGGTTTTCATCGAGGTCAGCAGATGGCCGAAGAAGCGCTGCTTGGCGAATTCGAAGGCCGAACGGGCAGCGGACTTGGCCTGGCGGTTCAGCGTGCCATTCTCACCCGTAATGTTTGCCGCTTCCATCGCAGCGGCGAGATTGTTGTGGATGATGGCAAAGGCCCCGGCATAGGCATCGTAGATGCTGCGCTGCTCGGGGGTTAGCGCATGTTCCAGCATCTCGTATTCGACGCCATCGTAAGAAAGCGACCGAGCGGTGTAGAGGCCGAGCGAGCGCAGGTCGCGGGCCAAGACCTCCATCGCAGCGACGCCGCCCGCTTCGATGGCTTGCACGAATTCCGCCCGTGTCGCGAACGGAAAATCCTCGCCGCCCCAGAGGCCGAGCCGCTGCGCATAGGCCAGGTTGTGCACCGTCGTGGCTCCCGTGGCAGAGACGTAGACCACGCGGGCATTGGGCAACTTGTGCTGCAGGCGCAGGCCCGCCCTGCCCTGCTGCGAGGCCTCCGTATCGCCGCGCTCGCCCTTGGACCCTGCGGCATTGGCCATGGCATGGCTTTCATCGAACAGGATTACTCCGTCGAAATCTGCCCCGAGCCAGTCGACAATCTGGTCGACGCGGGATTTCTTGGCCCCGCGCTCTTCCGAGCGCAGCGTGGCGTAGGTCGTGAAAAGGATGCCCTCAGTCAGCGGGATTTCGCGCCCTTGCGCGAAACGCGAGAGCGGCGTCACCAACAGACGCTCTTGCCCAAGTGCGGACCAGTCGCGTTGCGCATCTTCCAGCAGCTTGTCGCTCTTCGAGATCCAGAGCGCCTTGCGGCGACCTTGGCACCAGTTGTCGAGCAAGATCCCGGATGACTGGCGGCCCTTGCCCGCCCCGGTGCCATCGCCAAGGAAGAAGCCGCGGCGGAAGCGGACAACGTCCGCCAAACCATCAGGCGCGGCCGAGACTATTTCGCCGGTTTCATCGACGGTCCACGACCCCGCGAGATGCGCGCCGTGCGCCTCACCCGCATAGATCACGGTTTCGAGTTGGGCATCAGACAGGAGGCCGTCGCGCAACACGGCAGCAGGCAGTTTCGGGCGGTAGGTCGGTTTCGGGGGCGCGACCGAGGCCATGGCCGCCGATTGCACCAGCTTGGTCGGATGCGGGGCCGCGCCGGGGACGTCGACCGCCTGCAAGCGGAAGGTTTCATAGATCGCATCTGACAGACGCGTAGCGCTGTCGTCTTCGGTCACCTCGCGGGGGACATAGGCAAGGTTTTCGGCGTCGATCTGCGTGTTCGCACCGAAAGACGAGGCCGAAGCAGAAGCCCGAGATTTGTTGACGGTGGCCTTCGCGGCACGGGCAGGAATTCCCGGGAAGGGGGAAGAACGGTCCTGCCCGGCCGAGGTAGCGCGCATGAGTTCAAGGCGCGGCGGAACTTCGGTGGTGATCCGGGCCAGCAGATGCGCCACATCGGGAGCGATGGACCGGGCGAGGTCGGCCGTGATGCCACCCGTTTCGCCGCCACGACATTTGTCAAAGACCGAAATCCGTGTCTCGAAACTGGTGCCGTGCTTGGCGAAGGCACCGCCAGACACCGAGCCGGTGAAGACTAGGTGCGCTGTCTCGGTCAGGCGGGTGAAGGTCTCGGACCAGGCTGGTGCATCGGGTGCGAAACTCGCGCCAGTGATGGCGACCAACCGCCCACCCGGCGCAAGGCGTGCGAGCGCCGAACGCAGATGCCGCGCCGTCGCCTCGGAGCTGCGGCTGTCGACATTGGCCACAGCCGAGAAGGGTGGGTTCATCAGGATGACGCTCGGGCGCAGTCCGGTGTCGAGATGGTCGTCAATCTGCGCAGCGTCAAAGCAAGTGACGGGGCGACCCGGAAACAAGAGCCGCAGAAGATCGGCGCGGGTGTCGGCCAGTTCGTTCAGCACAAGGCCGCCGCCCGCATTCTCCGCGAGGATCGCCAGAAGCCCGGTCCCGGCCGAAGGTTCCAGGACCAGGTCACGGGGCGTGATCTGCCCTGCCGCCAGAGCCGCGAGCCCCATGGGCAAGGGCGTCGAGAACTGTTGGAAGCGCTCCATCTCCTCCGACCGCCGGGTGTGGGTGGGCATGAGGCCAGTCACCTTGGTGAGGATCGGCAGCAACGCCGCAGGCGAGCCCGTCCGGGCCAGCAGCGCGCGGCCGAATTTCCTCAGAAAGAGGACGAGTGCCACTTCGCCCGCTTCATAGGCGAGCTTCCAGTCCCAGACGCCGTCGGCATCGGAGCCGCGAAAGGCGCGCTCCAACTCAAGCCGCAAACGCTGCGCATCGATCTGAGCGCCTCTCGCCAGATCAGGCTGAAGCGCTTCGGCGACGGTCAGGATGCGGGAAGCCCTCGTGGACGGGGACGGCACGGCAAAGGGTGCCGCCGCCAAGGTCACAGCGGAAAGATCGTTCATCAGGGAAACCTCAAGAGAGCCGGAAGGGTCAGTCCCGCGCGGCGCTCTCTCTCACCCGCCGGAACCTGACCCCTTCTGGCCGCCCTCTCCCTCCCCTTCCCCTTCTTGCGCCAGGGACTATCGCCCGCATGGTGGGAGACTGCCAAGGCTGGCTCCCGTCCGAAGGACCAAGGCCCGGTCCCGGCGGCACGCCGGGAGGTGCCCACCCGAATTCCGCCTCCCTCGGTTTCTCAGGCCCCGCCAGCGTTGAATATGTTCCTGTTATGTTCTATATATAGAGAGCGACGAGCCAAGGGAGATACCCGATGGAAAGCACCACCTTTGCCCTGCCCTCCACGCCGAAACAGATCGCCTATGCGCGATCACTGGCACTCCGTAACCAGACGCTTCTGCCTTGGGAGGTCCAACAGGACCGACGCACCCTCAGCGCCTGGATCGAGGTCCAGGCAAACCTGAAGCCAGTCTCCGAATTGGGCCGTCTGCCGTCGTCCAAGCAGGTCGCTTTTGCCGAACGGCTCGCCCGTATCAAGCGTCGCGCAGTGCCGGATGAATGCTTCCGCGACAAGGGGCTCATGTCGAAGTGGATCGACGGCAACCGGTGATCGAGGGCTAGTCTTCGCTTAGGACTTCGTCCTCTGGGTCTGCCCCCAGTTGATCGGCGCGCCTGATCCCGGCGGCAAACGCAGCAAAGACATCTTCCGTCCGCTTGAAGATCGTGGCCTCAGCGAAGTGTTTAGCGACTTCCGCCCGGATTTCGTCGGCGGTCTTTGCCTCAGTGTTCGCGTCAGCCCATTTCCGGCCGGGGTGCAACGTGTCCCAAGGAGACTTGTTGTTTGCGCGAGTTTCCGCGCTGTCGCCATGCTTGCCGATACCAAACAGAATCCGCGTCTCGTTGTTCCAGATTGGCTTGAACAACCTGATCAGGTGACTTTCGGCTGCCGCTTGGTAACCACTCTGAACCGCCAGTGCTCGGCACTCGAAATCGGCGATGTCGAGGGTGGTGCTCGCCTTGCCAATGCTCTTGCGGTGTTCATTCAGTCGATCCGCAAGCTTTGTACCCTGCTCGATCAGGGTCTTCGCATTCGCATTCGGGTCGGCCTTGCCGACATAGATTGGCGTTTCTGTGCGAGAAATGGGAGCGTACAGGTCTGCATCGCCAGTGTAATAGATCGCGTAAACGCCGGCGCCGTAGAATTTGGTCAAGTCCTTCAGGGCTTGCCGTTCTTGCGCGATGAGCGCCAAGGCGACGAAATGCCCAATCAGCCTGGGTTCGGTCGGATCGAAGAAGGAATCCGGCATGCGCACAGGATCGATTTCTCGGCTGAGCGCATCAAGGCTGTCCTTCATCAACGAAATCGATGTCAGGAGTTTTCCTCGAGTGACGGAACTGATCCCACCCTGGAGAACGGCTTGCCGAAGCTCCTCGATCTTCTGGGCAGTCTGCTCCGCCTTATCGAGTTCCTGACGTTTTGCCATCAGGCGGTCGCTTTCAGTTTTTCCATAACGCTGACACCAACCTGCCGCGCCAGCTCAACGGGCACCGCATTGCCAAGCTGACGCATGCATTCGGTCCAAGCCCCATGAAGGCGATACTCATCGGGGAAGGTCTGGATCCGGCAGCTCTCCCTGACGGTAAAATACCTCACAGCCCCATTCGGCAGACGAACCATATTTTCGCCGCCAGGAACACCATGCACTCCAGCTTTCAAGGTCTTGGCCGGCTCGTCAATGTAGCTGCCGGTATGGCCGGGATAAGCCTTGGCACCCGGCTGGAAGCGATGATCATAGATTCCAGACGCATGTCTTCCAGTTGGATCCGGCAGGTCCGCAATGGCGTCACGCGTTGTACGCCACGGCTTCGCGGTGGGCTTCTCGTCTCTGGACAGCCGCCTCGCGGTTACCTGCGAACGCCCTTCGAGGACACGATCAGACTTTGCGACCCTGTGGCGATCCCAATAGTCGCCAAAGACTTGGTCCCAGATCAGGCTTTCCTGTGTGTGGCCGCCGCTCTCAGGGGCCCAACGCGCGTCAACATCGTCGCGGAACCCAACGAATACCACCCGTTCCCGCCTCTGCGGCACACCAAAATTGGCGGCGTTCAAAAGCTTGGTCACAACCTTGTAGTGAAGCCCCGGCCGGGACTTTGAGGTGTGGTGCTGTTGCAGCCTGCGAAGATGATCCTGCCATGCTTCCTCAGACTGGGCGATCAACTCAGGATGTTCGAGCTGAAGCTGGACGTAGGAGAAATAGTCGTGAAAACTTGCGCGGGTGAGACCCTTAACGTTCTCGAAGATGAAGGCTCGTGGCCGGGCTTCCCTGACAGCGCGGACGGCCTGGGGGAACATATCCCGAGCATCGTCATAGGCACGGTGTCGCCCACCGAGAGAGAACGGCTGGCACGGTGGTCCGCCAGAGATGAGATCGACTCTGCCCTCATAGATGGTGAAATCAACCTTTCGGACATCGCCCTCGATGACGTTCCAATCTCCACCGTCTTTTGACAGCGTCGAATGGTTCTGGCGGAGCGTGTCACAGCACCACTTGTTGAACTCAACCACGGCTCGGGGTTTGAAGCCAGCAGCGGAGAGCCCTATTCCAAGGCCACCAGCCCCTGCGAAAAGCTCGAGGGAAGTCCCCAACATGTTGATACTCTCCCTGCCTGTTCTGCGTTTTTGCATCATGTGCCGAAATCCTTCAAGAACTGATATCACCCGAACCGCCGTCCGGTGTCGGTGAAGGTGTACTGATTGATCACGATCCCCTCCTCGATCGCCTCATTCGAGGTGAGATGGTCATATTCGGCCTGAAGCTGGCGGTAGAGCCAGCGGGCCAGATCGCGGAAGATTTCTGTCACGACCTCCTCAGCATCGTCGGTCGGTGGTTGGCCAGTCTGGCTGTCGCGGGTGACGTCCACGGACATGGTGAATTCGTGGTAGTAGCGACCTCGGTGGCTGGCCTCGGCGGCAAGCTGATAGAAGTTCCGCCGTTGGATCGCCTGCAGCCTGTCTGCGATGCCATGCAAGGTCTCGTCCTGCGGGGCATAATCCCGGATGCTTGTTGTCGCGCCCTTGGCGTGGCTGAGATATCCCTCGAAGCACGCCCCGTCCCCCTGACTCCAGAAACCCGAAAACCAGATGCAGGGCTTTTCGCGGGTGCCACCCCCCATCAGCCGAACGGGCCGGGTCTTGAGGCTGACCCCGAGGATGTCGCAAATGCGCTCGAAGTCTTCGTAGACCGCGTCCCACCAATCGTCATGGGGACCGAGTTCGCGATACCAACTGCGAGCCTTTTCCTTGGCGGCATCGGACAGTTCCGGGAACAGATAGACCGTGGTGCAGATCACCTCAGGCATCGAAGTCCTCCCCTCGCAGCGCGGCCTCAAGCCATTCATGGGTGCTGGTCCAGCCGATGGACTTCCGCGCACCAAGATCGATGACATGCGCGCCACCGCCAAAGGCGTCCAATCGGGGCCGGGAACAGGTGTACGCGACTTCGAAACCCCAGAGGCCAGTGAGGTCGATCTCTTCCGCCAGCCGCAGCACGAAGCGGATGACGCCTTCGATATCGCCTTGCCCGTCATCGTCATGGAACCAGAGGATCGAGCCGCCGGGACCGTCCTGCTGTGTCATGGCGAAGCCCGCATATTCCGGATCGTCGGCGCCCTCCTCGTCGAGATGCAGGCGGGCCAATAGACCAAGCGCCGCGGTAGCTTTTTCCGGGGAACCCACGTCAAGGACGCAGGAAAAGTGGGTGAAATAGTCGGCCATATTGCCTCCAGAAATGAAAAGGCCCGGACAGAAGGCCGGGCTTGTTGGAACTTGGATGGTCGGTTGAAGCAGCCCGGATCACTGGCAGGCGACATGCGCCAGGGCCTGCGCTTCGGCATGGGCCTGCAAGAGCTCACGATAATAGCGCTTGCGCGCCGCGCGCCAGCTGCGGACGGCCAGCGTGTCGGGATGCAGACGAGAGATGGCAGTGCGCAGCATTGCGAGCGGCGTGATCCCGGGAGAGACGCCGAGATTGAGGTAGGCCCGGCTCATGTCAGCGCACCTCCAGGACCGGCGGCGCCAGATGCGGATCGACCAGTGCCTCGATCTTCTCGGTGCGGCCCATCCAGGGTTCTGGCCGGATGGCCTTGACCCAGTCGGTGAAGCTCGGAATGAAACCCAGATCCTCGCGGACGTGCTGTTCGCCCACCCATCGGGTCGGGATCACACGGCCGGTGGAGAGGGTGATCGTCGGCCCGAAAACGGTCTCGGAAAGCCACACTCCTGCCGAATGATGAAACATGGCTCGGTGGCGAAAGTCCGCAGAATGGGCTTTTGAGGAGTCGAACCAAGCATGGACGGGCAGGTAATCGTCGACGGTGCCGCCCCATTTTTTCACCGAAGACAGGGCGTGGTGATACGGATGTGCCATCACTGCCCCCTCAGAAGTCATGGGTGTAGAGTTCGGACGACGTGAACCGTTCGTTGAACTCCAAATGGATGCAGCGGGCGGTGGCATCGAAACAGAACTCGCCATAGGCGCCGTCGTTGTTCTCCCAGCCGCCATGGGTGTCGCTGAGAAAGTCATAGGCCAGTTGCTCGACGACATCCTCAAGCGAAAGCTGCCGCATCTCGACCTCCGGGTTGTCCCAGGTGATGGCGGCATAGGCGATTTCCACGGCCGGGAACTCGACCGCCTTTTCACCGGCCCAGGCGGCGATGCTTTCGATCTGGCCGCTGTCACCTTCACCATCGAAGGTCACGGTGACATGGGTGATCCCGGCGGTCGTCAGACCGTCGAAAAGCCGGTCCTTGTTGCCGGGGCGGAGTGCGTCGATGCGCACCTGCCGCTCGGCTTGGGCCGCGAAGATTGCGGCGAGGTCGATGGTGGAAGGCGGCATCGGGGCCGCGAGGGTCGGTTCAACTTGGGTCATGGGGTTCTCCGGACATGGGGGAAGGGTCGGAGCCAGCCGGGCGATCTCTTTCACCCGGCAAAGCTCGCAAGACCCCCCTGCCCTCCTCTGCCTCTTTGACGTCACGCTGCGATCTGCAGGGCGCGGGCGGTAAAAGCGCGCCACAGCGGATCGACAAGGCGCGCATCCAGAAGATCGGCGCGGTGCCGCAAACTTTGCGCCAGATCGGGCTCGCTCCAGTCCCCGGCGCGACCCGCCTGCGCGCGAAGCTGACTTGCTTCGCTGACGACGGCGCGCGCCTCGGCAGCGCTCATCACCGGATGGCACCAGGCGACAGCACCTGCCGAGGCCAGCCCGGCCAGAACCAGCCGTTCGTCGCTGTCCAGGATGGCGAGGATCAGCGGAGCCGCAGTCTCGGGCAGGTTGTCGGCCATGAAGATCGCGCCCTGCATGGCGTCGAGCAGGCTGGCGAAGCGGGCGAGGCCCACGGCACGCGCCTCGCCCGACAGGAGCGCGCCTAGGTTGGTGTTGGCCCGGGTCAGGACGAAGGGCAGAGCCGGGTCAAAGGCAGGGGCGCCGAGATACGGCGGTTGGCCAAAGGGCAGGCAAGAGACACCATTGGGCGCGACGTGATCGAACATGAGGAATATCTCTGACGGTGCGGGAAGCCGCTCTCCCCGCCTCAACCGTCGACGACCAAACCGCCGCCCTCCTCCTCTAAGGTGGGCGGCGGAGGGTATAGACGCGGGAACCAGCCAGCACCGTCGGGTGCACCTATGGGTGTCACATCTTGCCAAGCCCGCGCAGGGAGACTTCGTGGCCCGCACCGACGATGATGTGGTCGTGCAGCGTCAGGCCCAGAAACCGGCAGCCCTTCTGGACTTCCTTCGTCATGGCAAGATCGGCCTCTGACGGGGTCGGATCGCCGGAAGGGTGGTTGTGCACCAGGATCAGAGCGCTGGCGCCGAGGATCAAAGCCCGCTTGATCACCTCGCGCGGATAGACCGGCACATGGTCAACCGTGCCGACACCCATCCGCTCATCAGAGATCAGCCGATTCTTGCGGTCGAGATAAAGGACGTGGAAACGCTCGACATCCCCGCGCACGCTGAAGGAGCAATAGTCCACCACCGCAGCCCATGAGGTCAGGACCGGGTTACGGCTGATATGGCGGAAGAGGATTTCCCGGGCGGCCGCGATGGCGGCTTCTTCCTCTGCATTCAGTTCAGATCGGAAACCCCGGTCTTGGGTGAAGGAGGCGGGCTGTTCAGAAAATTGGGTCATGGAGGTTTCGCGCCTTGGGCTGAGACAAAGACCACCCGGCATCACTCGGATGGCGGGTGGCTTTGCCGGGAAGAGGAAAGGGAATGGCGATCGGTCGCGGAGCAGGGGAAGAAGAGCCCCCTGCCCCGTCAGGGGTCACCCAGCCCGGTCGAGAAGCTTCTTGGCACGCCCCTCCATGTCGAGCCGCGCATCCTGCTGGGTCTTGTCGCGGGCCAGTCGGGTGATGCCTTGGACAAAATCGAAGATGCTCTCGGGCGGGCGGTGCTCTTCGATCAGCACCTTCTCGATGATCTTGGTCGCCTCAGTCTTGGAGAAGCCGCGCTTCCTGAGGAAGTCGTCGCGCTCCTCATCCGTCCGCGCAACGATCTGTTGCCGCGCGGCCTTGATGCCGTTCACGAAGCCCTGCGGAGAGGAATTGGCGAACCGCGTCAGCGCCGGTGCCGCCTCATGGGCAAAGCGGGAGGCGGCATACTTCGAGTGGCGGATGGTGATCTCCTGGAAATCTTCGACGCCCCATAAGTTCCTGTTTTGACACACCGCACGGAGATAGAAGCTCGCGATTCCAAGGGTTTTCGCGCCGACTTCGGAGTTCCAGCAGTAAAATCCCCGGAAGTAGAGGTCCGGCGAGCCATCGGCCAACCGCCCCGCCTCTATCGGGTTGTGGTCATCGACCAGGAACAGGAACACATCCCGGTCCGAGGCATAGAGCGTGGTCGTATCGCGGCTGATCTCGACATCTGGGTTGTAAACCCCGGTTGACCAGTCGAGGACGCCCGGCACCTTCCAGCGCGTGTCCCCTGTGCCATTACCCGCGATGCGCTGCACCGCCTCGACGAGTTCATGGTCATGAATCCGGCCATAATCGGGGCCGGTCACGGCGCGCAGCTCGGTGCGGCCATCCTCAGTTTCATAGGTCTTCACCTGCTCGGCGCGGTGATTGGCGAGTCCGTATTGCAGGTTGATCCCAGCCAGCGGCGCCGGCAGTTGTCGCAGGTAGGAGGCCGGAGCGCCGACAATGCTGGCAAGCTGGCCGAACGCCCAGTGCGTGGGCGCGACCGGCTCCTGCGCTCTCGGCAGCATCAGGTGCAGCCGTTCGGGGTTGTCGCGCGCCGCCTCGACGCGGATGTCAGCGGTCTGCACCACCCGGCTCCGGCTGCGCTCGGAGCGGCCTTTCACGCTGGCCCAGAGATCGTCGAGCGACAGATACCGCTCGTCATCGGGCCGGTTGAACCATTCGGACGACACCCGCCCGTTCCGCTCACCCCGGCCGACATCGACCTTCCAGCCCCCCTTGCCCGCCCGAACCGGATCCAGAACTTCCTGAACGCCCATGCGTCAAACTCCGCGACGGGCGCCCGGGAGCCGCTCTCCCAGACCCTCAACCCGTCATCGGAAAACCAGCCCAACTCGAACTCTCGGTCCCAGCCGGACAAGTGGCCCGGACGATCTCCGTTTGGGCAACAAACCCGCAGGCGTATGGAGCATGGCCGGGGCTTGCACCTTCGCCCATGAATACCCAGTTCGACAAAATCGGACGGCTTTTCGAAGGCAAATTGATGATCGACACATTGACCAAGTTCTTTGAAAGCTACCCGCAGAGCTTCCTCGACACGAACGGCCCCTTCCGGGATGGGATCTCCCCGGAACTGATGGCGCGGATGCTGGAGTTTCGCGACAGGCAGCTGCATGTGCTGTCCTATGCACAGCACTATCGGATCGACCAGGAAACGGTGCAAATGTTGACCGACCTTGCCTACGGGACGAAGCCTGCTGGCCGCGAGGAAATCTACCGGGAGGCCCAGTTCCCGTTTCCGGCACTCCTTGTCGAGTGCCCGGACCCGACCGGTGAAGGCTCCTACGTTGCCCTGACGACGGTGGTGGACGACTGCATGTACACGCAGCGCATGATCGTTACCGCCAACGGGATCGTCCCTAGTCTCCTGGTTCTGAAATCCTCGGGCCTGAAAGGCGAATTGATCTTTACCCCGACCTATGAAGCGGCGCTGTTGGGACCGAAGCACCCAAATGGTGAGGCGGCCCTAAAAAGCGAAAGCGAGGTCTGCAGCCACTTCGTGGCGGTCGTGGCCACAATGTGTTCGATGCTGAAATACAAAGGCATGATCGAAACCGAGGACGTTCAGGCGATCAGTCGCCCTGAGCGGCGGCGCGCTGAAAAGGCAGGGAAACCGCTTCCCGACACGCTTGTTACCCGTGTTCGGCTGGGTTCCGCAGGTCGGATCCAGCTGAAGGCAGCGCAAGTAGAGCGAGATCCGGAAGACCCTTTGGGAAAGCGGCGTGCACACTGGGTAGCGGGGCATTACATGCGGCACATGGCCAGGCCCGAGAAGGTGTTTCGCATGCCGCATATCCGTGGCGCGGGTCCCGTGGTTCCGCAAACGCGCCGAGTTCAATTGCCGGAGGTCGGAGATCAGCTGGCGACAAAGGAGCGACTTTCGACCATGGGTGACGCCGGAGAATGAAACCGATCGAAGCGAGGCAGTTGCAGACCGTGGAACTCAGATATCCGATCAACCTGATGGGGGCAGAGGACGGCGCCGAGAACGGCGATGTCGTGACCCGCGACGCTGAATTTCTTGGAACATGGTTCTTTGACAAGAACGAAGCCGAGGAGACTGGCACGTTTCATTTCATCGCAGACGGTGAAGCGGAACCGAAGTTCTCCGAGGGCGTCCCATTTCTGACCAGCGGAATGCTCACCGGCTTGGCGATGAGCAAGCTTTGCCGCTCCATACGAGATTGGCACGAAGGGCAATCGTAGTTTGCCTCTTGGTGTCATTCGCGGTTGGCGGAGCCCGACGGGTTTCCCCGCCGGGCCCTTTCGGGTGGACCCCGTTCCTCAGAACGGGATCTCGTCGTCGCGGTCGACCAGCTCGGGGCTTTCACCCTCGGCCGATTTCGGGCGGCTCAGGAAGTCGACCTTCTCGGCGATGATCTCGCAGCCGTAGCGGTCGACACCGGCTGCGTCGGTCCAATTGGTGTAGTGGATGCGCCCGTGGACGAGGACCTTCATGCCCTTTTCGCAGTGCTCTGCGACAGTCTTGCCGAGACCGTTGAAGCAGGTGATGCGGTGCCATTCGGTGTCCATGACCCGGTAGCCGTTCTCGTCGCGCATCACGCGACCTTCCGAGAGGCGCGGCCGCGAGGTGGCCAGGGTGAAGTTGGTGATCTTTGTGCCGCTTTGGGTCGAGCGCACTTCGGGCTTCTGACCGATGTTGCCGGCGAGGATGACGATGTTCTGCATGGTAAGCTCCTGTGTTTTCTGTCCCTGGGACCGTCCCTTCGACAAGACCCGGAAAAAGCCTGTCGGCTGAGGCGTGCACGGGAGACGGAACGTCGACCGGAAACCTCCAGAGGGCCGGGGTGGAGCGGGCAGCCCTGAAAGGGCAACACGGCCCGGACTGACGCGGGGTTGCGCGCCAGAGGCCGAACAGGCTTAGGGGATTGTCAGTCGAAGGGATGGCACCGGGGATAGAGGCGACCTGGGGCTCTCGCAGAACTCGGCCTTCCTGGCCACGGCAAAGGGGTTGAAGCCCTTTCGAGAGCACAGACCCGGCGGTTCAAGCCAACCTCATCCCCCTGCCCTACCGCGGTAACCTTCGTGGGAGTTGCGATTTTGCGACCTGACGGTTATCCCGAATGCATCATTCAGGACTCGAGGGCCCAATGGCTGGTTTCAATCTCGAGGCGATGTCGCTCAAGGAACTGCGGCAATTGCAGAAGGACCTCGCCAAGGCGATTTCCACCTATGAGGACCGTCACAAGGCCCAAGCCCGTACCAAGCTGGAAGCCATCGCCAAAGAGATGGGCTACTCCCTCGCCGACCTTATTGGGGTCGAGGGGAAAACCACCCGTGCGCCAGCCGTGGCGAAGTATCGTCACCCTGACAATGCGGCTCTCACCTGGTCTGGCCGCGGCCGGAAACCGCAGTGGTTCGCGGATCACATCAATGGGGGCAAAGACCCGCGCGAGCTCGCGGTCTAAGAACAGCGAAGTGGGAACGGCCAATTCGCCGGCGGCAGTCAGCTGATCGCAACTTCCCAGGAGCAGCGGTAATCGCCCATTTCGCTTGCCGACCGTCGTCGGCTCATTCTGCCGGTCGGCCCGGGATGGCAGACAAGCGAAAGGCCCGGATCGGAGCCTTCGCTCCGCCTCCGAGCCTCAGAAGAAACCGTGGGCATCATGCCCACGGGTCGACCTCAGCGACCACTTGAACCTCGTCGCCGTCGATTTCATCGGCGGGGACGGCGCCGAAGGTTCCATCCCCTGCCTGGAAGACGACGATCGAGACCATGAGCGTGGCGGCGAGGGAAGCGGCGAAAGCGTGAGCATCTTTGCGGGACATCTGTTTGGCTCCTGTCTTGGAGGCGGGGGACCATCCCCCGCGCGACAGGACCCCGCAGGCCCGAAGACTGGCTGACATCACCGGGTGCGTTCGGCTCGTCCGAATCCACCCGGCGGCACGGGCTCCCCCCGTAGTCCGACCCCTTGCGGGTTGATCTCGAAGACAGGATTCGGGGCAAGGAAGGGGATGGCGAGCGGGGGATGGTGCCCTGACGACTGGAGCTTGTTGTCCCGCTGAGTTGCTCTATCGCCAGCCTCCCGGCCATGCTCATGGTTGAAGACCTCCGTCTTTGGGGGATGGATCCTTCGGCGCCCCGCGACATCGCGGGACGAGGGTGCGGTCGGTGAGAGGCGCGCCCGTCGACAGGCCCCTCACGCCATGTCAGGGCTCAAGCGGCCAGGTCCGCGCCCCCTTCTATGGTTGCCGCCCGTGATGCAAGTTGCTTTTGACGCTTCCTGAGGTGTGATCGAGTGCGGTCTTCTATCAGGCCTTTTGTGCGGCATTTCAGAAGCCGCTGGCCGGTATGGAGATCAGCGGATCGGGTCCAA
>JACZKY010058210.1_pt1 | contig 13834 bp, 10 predicted proteins | sample 8237611 | NCBI WGS metagenome assembly JACZKY01 (sample SAMN16148055, study PRJNA663545) | marine sediment metagenome | biome: sediments and biomass from bioreactor inoculated with such sediments; feature: coastal sediments; material: methane- and iron-fed bioreactor; isolation source: Bothnian...
ATAATATCCGGAGATCAATGGGCCGGTGCGGAGGTGATGAATTACCGATTACTGAAGGGATTGAAATGTTATAAGGATTTGAAGCTGTCGGCGATATTATTTAATAAAGGAAAAGTAGCCGATGAATTTCGTAATATTGGAATTTCCGTGAGAATTGCTGATGAAAACAAATTGAATTTTTTCCAATTGGCAAAAAATGTGAAAGAAATAGCAAAAGAATTGGATCCGGACGTCATACATTCCCACCGGCAAAAAGAAAATATAATCGCCTATTTTGCTTCAAAATCAAGAAATAATATAAAATTGGTTTGCACGCAGCATGGAATGCCGGAACCCATTAAAGATAAATATAAAATATTGAAACGATTTGTTTTATCAAACATCCACTTGTACATGTTGTCAAAATATTTTAGTTATGTAATTGTTGTTTCAGAGGACATGAGGATTAGTTTTGTAGAAGAACATGGTTTCAATAAAAAAAAGATATTATTAATACATAACGGCACTGAAATTCCTGAACAAGCGCAATTGCTAAAAGAGCGCGAATATTTCATAATAGGTTCTGTTGGCAGGCTTTTTCCAGTGAAAGATTACCAGTTGATGGTTAAAATTGCCAAAGAGATAGTACCAAATATAAAAAATATAGGTTTTGAACTGGCAGGAGAGGGACCCGACAGAGATAGTATTGTCAGGTTGATTCGAGAATCTAAAATTGAACAGCAATTCAAGCTAACTGGGTTCATTAGTGATATCTCTACTTTTTACAATAAATTAGATTTATACATTAATACCTCTATTCATGAAGGGCTTCCGATGAGTGTTCTGGAGGCAATGTCTTACGGAATACCCGTTATTGCCCCAAATGTAGGCGGATTTAAAGAAATAATAGATACAGAAAAGCAGGGATACCTTATTAATTATCGCGATCCAAAATTATTTGCAGAAAAATGCATTAAATTATATAATAATCGCAAATTGTTACTTGAACTAGGTGCAGCTTCAAGGGATAAGATAATTAAAAAATTTTCTTTAAATGCAATGGCTGAAAAATATTACGAGATATATCAAAGTCTATAAAATAATGTAAAAACAGATTGTTGTTTAATAAACAGTGTAATTGTGAAATAATAATAACTGAAATTTAGTACGGCGGAAAATACTCGTAAACCAATCATGTTACCTAGTCGTCCCTGCTTTTTCAACAAGTAATTGATAATAAACACTTTTCATGTTATTCGACTTGTGTAATAATTGCCGGGAATTGAAGTAAATCCCGTAAAAACCCGGTGAAAAGATGCAACCGAAACCGCCTTCGGACACCCGACCTCAGCCTGACCTTTTCCGATCTCGCCTGGAGAACATGCTCAACCGACGACACCCCCTGTACCGGCTGGCCCATAAAATCGACTGGGAGTTTTTCGAGAAGGAATTTGGCATCCTCTATGTCGAGAAGGTGGGCCGCCCCGGGTTGTCGATCCGCCTTTTGGTGGGGCTTCACTTCCTCAAGCACGCCTTCGAGGAGAGCGACGAATCGGTGGTGGAGCGGTTCGTGGAGAACCCTTACTGGCAGTACTTCTGCGGGTTCGAGTATTTTCAGCACACCTTTCCGCTGGACCCCACCTCGCTGGTGCGGTGGCGCAAGCGGATCCAACCGGAAGGGATGGAGAAGCTGCTGAAGGAGACGATCGCCACGGCGCAGCGGGAAGATCTTCTGCGAAAGTCCGACGTGGCGAGGGTGAACGCGGACACGACGGTTCAGGAGAAGGCGATCGCCTTCCCAACGGACGCGCGGTTGTACCACAAGATGCGCAGGGCGTTGGTGACGGCGTCCCGTCGCGAGGGGATCGAACTTCGGCAGAGCTACGAGCGGGTGGGAACGCATGCGCTGCTCCTGCAAGGCCGGTACGGTCATGCCCGGCAGCCGAAGCGTTCGAAGCGGGAGACGAAGCGGCTTCGAACGTACTTGGGCCGTGTGCTGCGGGACATCCGGAGAAAATGCCCGGTGCCGGAGGGAAGATTGTCGAACCTTCTTTCCACGGCGGAGAAGATCTTCCGGCAGAAACGGAACGACAGCAACAAGGTGTACTCGGTGCACGCTCCGGAAGTGGAATGCATCGCGAAGGGGAAGGCGCACAAGAAATACGAGTTCGGTTGCAAGGTTCCCGTTGTAACGACGTCTCGGGGGAACTGGGTGATCGGCATCGACGCGCTGCACGGGAACCCCTTCGCCGGGCACACGCTGAAACGTTCGATCGGCCAGGCCGAGCGATTGACGGGATGGACGGTGACGGACGTGTTCTGCGACCGGGGCTACAAAGGGGCGCAGCACACGCTGCCGGAGAAGGCTGTTCACATGACGGCGCGAAAGAACAAGGCGATCCGAAGATGGCTGAAGCGAAGAGCGGCGATCGAGCCGATCATCGGCCACCTGAAATCGGACAACCGGATGGATCGGAATCACCTCAAAGGAGAAGACGGGGACCGCGTGAACGCGATCCTGGCCGGATGCGGGTTCAACCTGAGGAAGCTCCTGAGGAGCTTCTTCACGTTCATCTTCGGCTGGCTTCTGATTCATCATTCCGAGGGAGATACCGACTGCTCCGGCAGATTATTGGCTCCTGTGGCGGCCTGAAACGGGTTTATCAGGGACGACTACCTAAATGTAATTATTTTCTTATAATTACAAAATGGATATGCGCGAGAAAAGGCAGATCTTGAAACTAGCTGAAATAGTTGGGCATCCGAATAGAAATTTAGGGCATATTTATTGCTGTTAGAAGCTTTGACTGCGTTTTGCGATTAAAAAAAGCCACGGGTTCAAGGAGGGTGAATATGGTCAAAAAGTCGATGGTAATGGTTTTGGGGCAAATGGTATTACCTGGTTTGGTGTTTGCGTGGACTTACAGCGCAACGATGGATTCCTATCCGTCCATAGGCGGAGGATTTTCATGCGTTACAAGATCAGCTGGCATTTTGGCTTCAGAAACGCACTCATCAGCACCCCAACCGACGAAGGTACTGCATGAGCACTTTAAAGAAGGAATTGCAGATGCTAAAGAGGCCATGCACTGCCCGCAGGCGCTCCCTTCGGGTACAAATGAAATATATTTTCATTATTACATAAAATTCGGATCAAACTGGTTGTTCCATCCCACCCTTGACAAACATTTCTATATTTACGGGTATCATCCAACAAGTGGGCGAGCAGTTGCAGGATTTATTGGGTCTAGGGCGCGTTCCACAGGAAAAACTGAACTGGTATATGCCTCGGCATCAATCTTTGGTGAAGGATTTCGGTACGTCAACATAGGTACGGCAATCGATATAAAGAAGGATACTTGGTACAAAGTGGACGGTTGGATAAAGGCAGGAACGCCTGGGGGACGTAACGGACAAATAAAACTCTGGCTAAATGATACTCTACAGCTTTCTTATGCAGGGGTTCCAATCCTTGCAGATTACGCCAACTACCTGGCAGAAGCATCTCTTACACCGGTATGGGGCGGCAACAATGGAATTATTGCCCCGCCCGGCGGGATGGACAGGTATTGGGATAATTTAATTGTTTCATCAAACCCGATTTCAGGAGCAACAGGGACAGTAACGGTGGAAGATAAATCTCCAAACGCCCCCAATATTCTCAGTGTACAGTAATCATTTAATTTAATAATTGGGTTGAGAGTCCCCGTTGGGACTCTCAACCCCTTCTTTCTAATAAATTTAATTATTTTAATTCAAGCTTTAGTTCTCTTGGCTGTCATCGTTCTAATTGGTTGTCTTCCGGTAAGTGAATTCCGTATTTTTAAACAAGGAAGGTTTTTAAGCTTTTAATTGTAATAAGCCTCGGAGCAGGCTAATTAAATAGAAAGCGAGAAATATGGAGGCCTCAATAGCACTTAAATACAGAAGTGTGGAACTTGGTAGAAATGGTGGCAAATCAACAAAGTGAATGTATATTAAGTAACTTAAAATGAAGAGAATAAAAAGATGAAGTGGATAAAACGTTTGGCAGCGAGAACGACAAACCACACACAAAATGAGATAAAAAAGATATATTTTCGCCAGCAAATTAAAAAAGAAAATTTTTTCTCTCAAGAACCAGAGTTCAACAATCTCCATGAAATGGTTGGCCCTGGGGATTGGGTCATAGATATTGGGGCCAATATTGGCCACTATACAAAACGACTTTCCGATTTGGTTGGAGCGGAAGGTCGTGTAATTGCATTCGAGCCTTTTCCTGAAACATTCTCAATATTATCTGGAAATACCGAATATTTTAAACACAGAAACGTAACGCTAATGAACATCGCAGTTTCAAATAAAAACGCGGCTGTTGATATGAGTGTCCCCGTGTTTGATACAGGATTAAAAAATTATTATCAAGCAAAAATATCAAACAATAAACTATATAACAATACCATGGTATTTACATTAAAGATTAATGATTTAAAATTTCCATGTAAAATCAAGTTAATTAAAATAGATACAGAGGGGCATGAGTTATGTGCGATAATGGGTGCCTTAGAATTAATTAATAAAGATAAGCCGTATATGATAGTAGAGACGTATTCAAAAGAAGTTATTAGCTTGTTGACTGATATTGGGTATAATATTAAGAAATATAATAAATCACCAAACATTGTTTTTGTTCCTCCGTTAGCAGGGTGTTGAAAAACTCGCATAATATCGCTGGCTTACGAGTGGTTTTTCTGATACGATGTTGCGCGTAACTTACTGAAATCCATGTAGACTCTAATGCGCGGCCCGGACGACCGGATGGGAGCAAGACTGATCGCGGTGATCCCGGAGAATTTCGTTCCGGAAGATTATCCGCTGCGACCGATCCGCGACATGGTGGACAAGGCCCTTTTGGAGCTGTCCCCCGATTTTTCGAAGATGTACTCCCACGCGGGACGCCAGGGGATCACTCCCGAGAAGCTGCTCAAAGCCCTTCTGCTGCAGGCCCTCTACTCGATCCGGAGCAACCGGCTGCTGATGGAGGAGATCACCTACTCGATCCTGTTCCGGTGGTTCCTGGACATTGCCGTGGACGACCGGGTGTGGGATCACTCGACGTTCTCGCAGAACCAGGAGCGCCTTCTGCGCTCGGAGATCGCCACGAAATTCTTTTCCCGGATTCTGGAGCAGGCCAAGGTGGCCGGGCTGCTCTCGGACGAACACTTCACCGTGGACGGTACGCTGATCGAGTCGTGGGCGTCGCTGAAGAGCTTCCGCCCGAAGGATGATCCCCCCTCGTCTCCCAAGGGAAGGAACCAGGACGTGGACTACCGGGGTCAGAAGCGGAAAAACGACACGCACTCCTCCACGACGGATCCGCAGGCCAAGCTGTTCCGGAAAGGAAACAATGGTGCCGCGAAGCTGTGCTACCTGGGGAACGTGCTGATGGAGAACCGGAACGGAATCATCGTGGACACGGAACTTCAGCAGGCGACCGGCACCGCGAAGCGGGAGGCGGGAATCGCGATGGTGGAGCGTCTTCCCGGGAGCCGGCGGATCAGCCTGGGAGTGGACAAGCTCTACGACACCAAGGAGTTCGTGGCGGCGCTTCGGGCGATGGAAGTCACCTCGCGCGTGGCGCAGAACACGACGAACCGGAAATCCGCGATCGACGGGCGAACGGCCTGTCATCCGAATTACCGGATCAGCCAAAAGGTCCGCAAGCGGGTGGAAGAGATCTCGGCTGGATGAAGACCATCGGTACGATGCGGAAGACGCGGTACATCGGCACGGAGAAGGTCGCCTGGCACTTCGCGTTCACGGCGGCGGCATACAACCTAGTGCGGATGCGGAAGCTGCTGAGCACGGCATAAGGCATTACGAGAGGGGTCGTAAAGGTTGGTGTTCCCCAACGGCGGCGACGAAAACGCAGGCGATGGCCAGGGGGACATGAACACCGACCCTGAAAAATCGCGACCGGGGATGAAATGGCCGTAAATCATGTCAGTTCTTCAACACCCTGTTAGCTATCACCTTGCGGAGGTTGAGCGCGTCTCATTCTGCAGCCTGACCCACTGTCTGAACAGAATCCGGGTCGCGACCCCCGTTTGGTCGCCACAGGCGACGAGTCTAAAATGGCGATCCGGTAGATCACAGTGTACCGAATCGGTACTTGGTGCCCACGGGCACAAATGAGAAAAGGGCTTCAAACGATCCGCTGAAAAACAATACAAAGCCCCCAGAGAATACCTCTTAGGGATATCGGTAAAGTTTCCCTTGACGGGAGACCGCATGAGAAAACGAGGGCAGTTCAGGGCTTGAAATGCCCTCGAACCATATCATTTTTTCTACGCCCTGCCAGGAAACAGGAAGTATTTTTAGGATACGAAGTAAGTATACCTCATATCATTATGGAGAGGTGGTAAATGAGGATATTGTGGTTATCTCATGTGGTTCCATATCCGCCCAAAGGGGGGTTGTGGCAAAGGAGTTATAATCTTTTGAAACAAATCGGCATTAACAATGAGGTGCATCTTTTATCTTTAAATAAAAACAAGTTGCTGCCATCTCAAGAGAAATTATTTCAAGCTAAAGATGAATTACTTAAAATATGCAGTAAAGTGGATATATTTCCAATAACATCAGAAAACACATTAATAAGTTGGGGATTAATGACCGCAATAAGTTATTTCAAGAACAATCCGTATGATGTAAATTGGCTTCATAGTGAAGACATGTTGAATTTTGTGAGAAATCTAAGCGGAAACAATAACAATCATTATGACATTGTTCATCTAGATACATTCGGAATGTACCCATATTCCGAGTTTTTTAAGCATTCTAAAATGGTTTTGAACCACCATAATATAGAATCAAGCATGATGAATTTAAGATATCAAAGAGAATCAAACTTTTTTAAGAAATTATATTTTAAAAAAGAAGCTGATAAAATTGCATCTTACGAACGAATTGTATGCAAAAAATGCGATTTAAATCTTGTGGTTTCAGAGCTTGATGCATTAAGATTGAAAGCTATCGCAGGGAATATACGGGTCTCTGTTGTACCGAATGGCGTTGACATTGAATATTTTAAATCGAAGAACCCAGAAAATATTAACAGCCATGGATTAATATTTGCGGGAGGAATGTCTTATTATGCAAATAGGGAAGCAGTATTGTTTTTTGTGTCTGATATTTTTCCAGAATTAAAAAAAGTTTGTCCTGATATTCCAGTAACATTTATTGGGAGGAATCCTCCAAGAGAATTGCTTGACATAAAAGGAGATACAAATATAAATATTACTGGATTTGTTGAAGATGTGCGACCGTATTTTGATAAATCAAAAATATATATATGCCCAATCAAAAATGGTGGCGGCACGAGACTCAAAATAATTGATGCGCTGGCCATGAGAAAACCTCTGGTTGCGACAGGGATGGCGGTTGAAGGTTTAAATTTAATTGAAGGCGTGCATTATCTTCGAGCTGAAACGGGAGAGGATTTTGTTAATAAAATAAGACTGCTTGAAAGTAATGATTTATTGTGTAAAAAACTTGCCTCAAATGGCAGAAATTTTGTGGAAAAAAATTATTCATGGGACATAATTGGTCAAAATATGAACGAAGAATATAATAACTTGCTATAAAACAGGAAGTATTTTAAATGAGAGGTAATATGCGAAAAACGATTTACGAGATTGGGGTTAAATTTTGGAATAATGATATATTTGATAAGTTTAATTATTTGTTGGAAAGTCAATATTGGGAATTGGATAAGTTGCAGCATAATCAGCTGGATAAATTAAAAATTATTGTTAGTAATGCTTATAATAATTGTAGTTATTATAAAAATAAGTACGATAACTTCAAGGTACATCCTGAAGATATCCAGACATTGGACGACATTAAAAAACTCCCTGTTATTGCAAAAGAAGATTTGCTTAATAATAGAGATAAAATACAGTTAAATATTGCTGGAAAATCGTACTTTGCGGAAACCTCTGGAAGCACTGGTGAGCCACTGGTTTTTTATCGCGATAAGGAATGGGATGCATGGATGAGGGCCTCTCTGTTCAGAGGCCTTGCATGGTACGGAGTAAAACCTTGGGAGCGGAATGGCTTTTTGTGGGGGTACAATTTTTCTCCGTTAAAACAAATAAAAGTAAAAATGCTGGATGAACTTCAAAACAGATTCAGATTATTTTCTTATAAAAAAGAAGAAATGGATATTTTTCTTAAAAAACTAAAAAAGGCAGTTATGATCAGCGGATATTCGTCAATGATATATGAATTAGCCAAGGAAATAAACAAACGCAATGCAAGTAGCAATTACAATATCAAGATGGTTATGGGAGCATCTGAGAAAATATACGATAGCTACCAAGAGGAAGTCATAAAGGCGTTCGGCAGGAGAATGGTGAATGAATATGGAGCGGCAGAGGGCGGAATGATCGCCTTTGAGTGCCCGCAAGGCAAGATGCATGTCAATATGGAGACGAACATCGTAGAAGAGGAAAACAACGAAATTCTGATCACGAATCTCTACTCGAGCTCATTTCCTGTTATCCGTTATAAATTGGGCGATTATGTAGAAATGGATTATGATACCAAGTGTAAATGTGGCAGGAATCACTATATTGTGAAAGAAATACTTGGAAGAACCGGAAAAGTGATTTTTGGTATATATAATAAATATCCAAGTTTGACTTTGTATTACGTTTTTAAAAACTTAGCTATTAACCATAAAATAATATTAAATTATGTAGCAGTACAAAAAGAGATAGGGAAAATAGATTTATATATTGATAATAAGCTGCCAGAAAAAATCGTATCCTTGTTAAAAGCAGAATATAGAAAATATTTTCAGGAAGACTTGGAATGTGTGCTACGGGATGGTGAAACTTACAATATCGAAAATAAGAAAAAAACGGATTTTATTTCTTTTATAGTGCAAAAATGATAAAAATTATTGCAGTTGGAGATATATTTTTAGGAGATTACACAATATCGTTGGGGTATGGCATACGAAGTTCCATAAGTAAGTTGGGGTATGAATACCATCTGGAACCCGTGAAAAAAAACATTGTCGGAGCAGATATTCTGTTCGGTAACCTGGAAACTGTCATATCCGATAATGGCGTAAAGCATGACGATATCAGCTCATTGATTTGCCGGGGAGAAAAAGAATCGGCAGAACTATTAAAAAAGGGCAGTTTCAATGTGTTGAATGTGGCGAACAATCATATTTTGCAGCACGGAGCGGAAGCGTACTACGATACGATCAGGACATTGAAGGGACACGGCGTTGAAGTCGTAGGGGAGAGAGGCGAGGGGGAGTTCCACGGACAGCCGGTCAGGAAAGAATTCCGCGGAGTGAAGATCGGTATTCTCGGGTACTCTTTCGTTAGGGAAAATTTCCAGAAAAACAATATATTATATGCGTTTGGGAACCTAGATGCCGCGACAAGGGATATCCAGTTGCTGAAGCGGCAGGTCGACCATGTGATCGTTTCGTGTCACTGGGGGATCGAATATATCGACAGGCCGTCCCCGAATATTCGAAGTGCCGCGAGGGAAATGGCAGATGCCGGGGCATCACTGATTCTGGGGCATCATCCCCATGTCGTTCAGGGCATTGAAAAATATAATAAATCCCTGATTTTTTACAGTCTGGGGAATTTCCTGTTCGATTTTTTATGGAGCCGCAGGACAAGGGAATCGTTCATTGCAAATATTTCCATCATGGAAGACCGGATCGGGTATGACATAACCCCGGTTTACATCGACGATACATACCGGGTTGTTCCGATGTCGCAGGTACGCGCCGATGAATTCAGGAGATACGTCGACGACATCTCGGATTTTTCGTACGGAAGCGGGATGGAGACCACCGAAGACGGAAATTCGGAATATTATCTGGATGCACATAAAATATTCATGAAGTACCAGAAATCGAAGGCGCTATATTTAGTGAAAAATATTTACAGGACAGACCCGAAATTTATAAAATACATACTGAGCAAGATATTTTTTTAACTGTGGAAAGTAATCCAAAAAATATTCTGTATATCGAGATTAATACAGACGGGACGATCGGAGGTTCTCATCTTTGCCTTTATGAAATGGTGAAATATATTGACCGGCGCAAATACATTCCTTTCGTTATCTTCTTTCAAGATAATCAATTGATGCCGGATTTTAGGAAAATTTGTGACCCTATAGTATTGAAACTGAACCCTGTTCTTGTTTTACGTAGAGACCTTCCTTCCTTTTATCAGGCTATTGAAGAACGTCGCATATTGAAGAAAGGAGGTCTTTCGGGCCAGAAATTAGTTAACTTTTTCGGAAGTTACATTCCAAGCCTGTTCCAGATATACAAATTCATAAAAAGAAACAACATAAAATTGGTTCATTTAAACAACGGTCCTGATATGACCGACTGGCTTCTGGTTTCCAAGGCGATGGGAGTGAAGGTCGTGTCTCATCTGAGGTTTCCCTGGAGCCCGACCCGTTTCCGGAAATTCCTTGCCTGTCGATATGACAGGATCATCGCCATATCCGATTTCGTCGCGACGGAGTTGGATAAAATCGGCGTATCCAGGAAAAACGTCGTGACGATTCACGACGGGATCGATATCGGGTTGCTGGAGGCAAGCGGCCTTCCCAGGTCGGAGATATCCCGCGAGTTCGACATTCCTAATGGAGCGCCGGTCCTGTGCGAGATCGGAAACATCCGCCGCTGGAAAGGGCAACATGTCGCCATCGAAGCCGTGCGGCTGCTTGCCGGGAAATACAAGGATCTCAGGTTGTTCATCGTCGGTGAAATTTCCAATTCCGAAAACGACGTGGAATACCTGAAGTACCTGAAAGAACTTACAATAAAATATGGACTGGAACGGAACATAATCTTCACCGGATACCGGAAAGACGCCCTGAGCATTCTGGCGCAGAGCGATATCATGATACACACCTCCATCTTCCCGGAACCCTTGGGAAGAGTGATCCTTGAAGGGATGATCTTCCGGAAACCGGTTATCGCGACGAATCACGGGGGACCGCTGGAAAGCATCGAAGAAGGAAAATCCGGCTTCCTCGTGGAACCGGAGAATCCGAAGGTCCTGGCGGAAAAAATATCCTTCCTGCTGGAACACGGGGAGGAGGCGAAGAACATCGGGGAAAACGCCCGAAGGCATGTGGAGGAAAAATTCGGCATAAGAAACAACATAAGAAAAATCGAGGAAATGTACGACAATATATTATTAAAAACATGAACATAAGGAGGTTGCAGGGGAAGGAATTCGATGAGTGGGTGAAGCTGGTCTCCTGTTCCCCGGACGGGTGCATCTTCAGCCTGCCGTCCTACCTCGAAATCCTTTGCCGGGCGGCGGGAGGCAGATATTCCGTTCTCGGTGCGTGGCATGGGGACGAAATGGCGGGCGGGGTGGCCGTGCATGAGGTCGAATCGAGATACGGCCTACAGGTATCTCCTCGTCATCTCCTCACCTACAACAGCCTCGTCCTCCGAAGATACCCGACGAAATACCCGTCGCAACGGACGGCAAGGCACCTGAAGGTCCTGTCCGGAATGGTCCAGGCGTTCGCCCAATCCGGATATGCCCGAATCACGCTGAATTGCCGCAGCTCGATCACCGACCTGCGCCCCTTCCTTTCCGCCGGTTGGACGGCCTCCCCGAATTACACCTACGTCGTCCCGATCTCGGATCCGACGGTTCTCTGGGGGAGGATGGAGCAGAATCTGAGACGGCTGGTGCGCCGTTGCGAGGAAGACGGGATGACCGTATCTCAAGGCGAAGACTTCGATTCCTTTTACCGCCTCCATGCGGGCACAATGAGGCGGAAGGGACGGACCGCCTACCTGCCGGAGCCCATGTTCCGGCAGTTCATCGGGGATCTCCGGAAGAGCGATCTATGCCGCCTGTTTCATGCCCACCTGCCGGACGGACATCCGATCGCGACCCAACTGGTCCTGCTCGGTCCGGGCGCCGTCTCCCATACGGTTGCGGCCGCCTGCGACCCGGAATACCTTTCCAGTGGAGTGAATGCCTTCCTGCGCTGGAAAACCTTCCTGGAGATTTCGAAGCTGGGCTATTCGGGAAACGACCTGACGGGGGCGGGACTCACCCCGGTCACTCATTTCAAGAGCCAGCTAGGCGGCGACCTCTCCATGTTCCTGTCGTTGAAAAGCCCGGATACCCTGAGGTCCCGGCTCCAGGAAAACACTGATTTTTTCATGAGAAATGTCCGAAAGGTCCTCAAGAAGGTCACCTGAAAGCAGGGTCGCAATGGGATTTTCGGAAAAGCTGAAATTCGTGGCAAGCAACCCGAAGGCGATGCTGGAATACCTTGGGCTGGAAAAGCGGTTATCGCAAAACCGGAAAAACGGGATCCATAACTTCCTTTTTCAATGCGATGCGAAGGGACACTTCCCGTATCTGAAGCCGTACTGCCAGGCCCTGAAATGCCGCGAGGACGTGGACATCTACGTCACGGGGGCGAACCTGGACGGGGAAGTCGCGTCGTTCCTGGTGCGGAACGGTTTCGAACCGGACCATATCATCGAGCACAACTCCCTGGTCCGACTGACGGAATGGGACTTATACATGTCTCCCAATTCGTGGGGGAACATCTTCCCGAAAAACGACGATTGCCCGCGCATCCAGATCTTTCACACGATGGCCGACAAGAACATCCAGTACGGCGAGAACCTTCTGAAGTTCGATACCATCTTCGTCTGCGGGCCGATCCACCACGAATTCCTGAAAAAATACCTCTTCGACCCGTTTCCCGAAGCGAAGGGGAAATGCAGGACGTTCGATGTCGGATACGCGAAAATCGACGCGTTGGTCAACGGATCCCACGACCACGACCAATTGAGAAAAAACCTGGGCATCCCGGACGGGGACAAGAGAAAGATCGTTTTGTATGCGCCGAACTGGGAGAAGACCTCGGCGCTGTACAAATACGGGGAAAGCGTCTTCAAGGTGATGAAGGATACGGAACACATATTCCTCGTGAAATTGCACTACATGTCGCTGTTGCCCCGGGAGAGATGCAAAATCGAAGACCCTGTCGACTGGAAGCCGCTGCTCGATAAATACGCGGTTGCCGAAAACATCCGGATCACGTATCAGAACGACATCGACCCTTTCCTGTCGCTCAGCGACCTCATGGTGACGGATTACGGAGGGGCCGCCTTCGAATTCATGTGCACTGGGAAACCGATCGTTTACCTCGATTGTCCGGAATTCTTTGAAATGCGCGGCAGGGAGATCATGGAATATTGGTCCAGGGAGTCGGGTCACCTCGTGTCCGATATCGAACGGCTACCGGAAACGATCGGATTGGCATTGAAGGGGGACGAAACCAAGGTGCGCCTTCAGAAGGAGATGATCGACAGACTGCTGTTCAATCCCGGACGGGGGGCCGAAGCCGGGGTGAAGGTGATCTTCGAGGAATTGCTTTCATGACCATCGGCGCCGATCTTCTCTGCAAGACATTGGAGTCGCTCGGGGTAACGCATGTCTTCGGCGTGCCGGGAACACAGAACGTTTTGCTCTACGAGGCGATTCAACGGAGCAAAATCCGTTCGGTGCTGGCGACCCATGAACTGGCGGCGAGTTTCATGGCGAACGGTTACTACAGGGCAACGGGAAAAGTGGCTCCCGTGGTCACCATTCCCGGCCCCGGATTCACCTACGCGCTGACGGGAGTCGCGGAGGCGTCCCAGGATTCCGTGGCGCTTCTCCACATCGTCGGAAAACCCGCCGAGAGGGCGGGGAAGTCCTTCGAGTTTCAATCCATCGACCAGGCATCCATCGCGGGTCCCCTTGTCAAGGGAGTGCTGACCATCGAACGG
>JACZKY010028054.1_pt1 | contig 13821 bp, 7 predicted proteins | sample 8237611 | NCBI WGS metagenome assembly JACZKY01 (sample SAMN16148055, study PRJNA663545) | marine sediment metagenome | biome: sediments and biomass from bioreactor inoculated with such sediments; feature: coastal sediments; material: methane- and iron-fed bioreactor; isolation source: Bothnian...
CTTCGGCTGGATGCACTGGGTCGGGGCCATCATCTCGTTCCCCAGGAAGCAGCAGGGCGACTTCACCCTCAAGAAGTACGAGCAGTCCCTCAAGAGCGACAACATCTTCGGCGACCGGGCCGCGACCTGGGAGGTCCACCCGCGCTGGGAGAAGGGCCACCCGATGTACCAGCCGTCGTCGGACCAGTGGGTCGTCATCGAGGACCTCAACGTGCGCGTGCCGAAGGAGTTCGAAGAGGACTTCCTCCACGACGGCGTCGACGCGCTGACGAAGTACATGGCCCAGCCACCGCTCACCGAGGGCGGGTTCTTCGAGAACCCCCACATGATTACCGAAGCCGTGAACCGCGACCTCTCACCGCTCGTGGCCAGCGTCGGCAGCCGGCAGGAGATCCTGGCCGAGGGCATCATCCGGAACTACGTCACCCGCGAGATCTCGTCCTTTCCGCCGGTCGTCGAGGGCGCGCCCTACTTCATGCACGGCGACCCCGGGCTGAAGAAGGACGCCTTCAGCATCTGTCTCTGCCACACGCTCCCGGACATCAAGGTGGTGAACGAGGCGAAGGGCCGGAACACCGAGATCCAGAAGGTCGTCGTGGACTTCGTCCTCAGCTGGGACCCGCGGCCGGGACGGCCGGTGGACTTGCTCCAGGTCGACGAGGTCATCGAGACGATCGCGAAGATGTACAACGTCCGGCGGGTGACCTTCGACCGCTGGAATTCGGCCCAGTCCATCCAGAAGCTGGTGGCGATGGGCATCGACGCGGACGACATGAACTTCTCGAACGCCGACCAGCTCGCGATGTACCGCTACCTGCGGTTGTGCTTTTCGAACGCGATGATCGAGCTCCCGCCCGGCGACGAGGTGACCCAGAACGAGCTGGGGTGTGCGGAGGGAGAGGTCCGGGCCAGGGGTCTTGACCCAGGTGGGAGAGGATCAGGCCGCAGGTCCGGACCAGGGGCAAAAAACACGCGTGGGGAGGAGGGCCACGGGCAGCCCGTACCAGGTAGTTTGGTTATCGGATCCATGATGGGTTCCCGCCGGATATCGCCAAGGAGGCCCTGGAAGCTACCGTTCAGTTATCTGCATGATGGCCAGTTCGGCGAGTTCAGCTCTGAATCTGCCGAACTCGTGTGTGAGCAAGTCTTCCATCAAGTTCCACTGTTTGCCGTCGAGGGCACTCAGCACTGCCACCTCGTATGTGTTCTTCTGGCGCAGTACGCCGACGTAGAACGCCTTGAGCACACCCAAGGAGCACGAGGCAAGAGTTGCTGGAACGCCCTTGGCGATGACTCCCTTGTCCACCATCTGCATCCAGGCCTTGCATTCGACCATGCTGGTGAACGCAGTCAGACCGTCCTGGCGTACCGCCAGGACATCCACCGCTGCCTACCGCCGGAGAGGCCTTGGATCACCGCATTCCGCCTAACGGAGTAGCCCTCGGACGTGAGCCTGGCCGCGACCAGCTAGCTCTTCCAGTGCCGCACCGGACGCTTGGGACGTAAGGTCGGGTCCGCCTGTCATGTTCGAGACTCCGTGGACTAAAGCTCCACGATGATACGCGGATGGTATCGGATGAGGTGGTCCCAAGCGTCAGCCTCGAAGACCTCGCGCGGCAGCGGAGTTCACCGGCCGTCTACCAGGTATCGAGATATGGGTACTTCTTTTCGTGGCGAGGTGATCTAGCTGGTAACCGTCGAAGGCTCGTGGAAATCCAGTCCCTCGTTTCGGCAGGGTCGATTACATCATCCAGACCTCCACCCGTGGCGGCATTCACCGCCTTTGCGCTCTCGTAGGCAGACGAGACGCGGCGTTCGAACTCAGCCCGGCGCTCCTCAGGGTCTTCGATCGCCGCTAGCTCTTTGCGGTAGCCGAGCTTGACGGAGCCTTCAATGTTCATGCCAGCGAACTCGGCTGTGGGCCAGGCGACGGTGAAGAACCCGACGAGCGAGCTCGCACCGCACATGGCCTGAACACCTAGGCCGTAGGCCTTCCGCACCACCACACCGAAAAGCGGCGTCGACAGGTTCGCCCCGGCATTGAACATCCGGAGGCTGTGTCGCACGAGCGCCGTGCGTTCCACATCGGGGCCGACCATGATCCCTGGGCAGTCCATCAAGCTGAGGATTGGAATATCGAACGCATCGCATAGTTGCATAAAGCGCGCGCCCTTGTCTGCCCCATCCGAGTCGATGGCCCCTGCCAGATGGTGTGGGTTGTTGGCGATGACCCCCAGCGGCTTGCCTTCGATGCGAATGAAGGCGGTGATGACGCCCACCCCGAACTTCTCGCGAAGCTCGAGGACGGAGTCCCTATCGGCCAGGGTGCTCATCACCTGGCGCATGTCATACAGGCGAAGGCGATTCTCGGGCACGATGTGCCGGAGCGGCCGCTGGTCGTTGGCATCCCACGCCGAGATTGGTCCCTGGAAATAGGAGAGGTACTTCTTGGCCACCTCTACGGCTCTTTCTTCGTCGCGCACGAGGATGTCGACCACACCATTGGGGACCTGAAACGACATCGGCCCCACTTCCTCGGGGGTGTAGATCCCAAGCCCACCGCCTTCGATCATCGCCGGTCCCCCCATGGCGATGGTCGAGCCTTCAGTGGCGATGATCACGTCACAAGCGGCGACAAGTGCGGTGTTGCCCGCGAACGTGCGCCCGTTGACTACAGCTACGAGTGGGACGAGCCCGCTGAGCTTCGAGAACTGGGTAAACGTGTGGGTGTCGAAGGCGACTCCCGGACCTGTCCGATCGTCTCCGGGTCGTCCTCCTCCGCCCTCGCCGAACAGGACGACAGGCAGCCTGAAGCGGTTGGCGAGTTCGTATATGCGGTCTTGCTTGTAGTGGTTGCGCCCGCCCTGTGTGCCAGCGAGGACCGTATAGTCATAGTGGACCACGACAGCGCGCGAGCGCTCGTCGTCGAAGAGATCGCCATTGATGGAGCACGTCCCTGCAACGAGGCCGTCGGCAGGAGTCTCGCGCCGAAGTGTCTCAATGTCGTGTCGCTGGTGCTGCCGCGCGACGATTAGCGGCCAATACTCCTTGAATGAACCCGGGTCAACGAGTTGGGCGATGTTCTCTCTCGGCATGCGGTAGCCCTTTGCATGCCGCTTCTGGACCGCTGGCGATCGATTTCTGTCGAGGGTCAAGCCGTGCCGGTCGAGGGATTCCCTGAGGTCAGGCCGTATCGCATCCAGATCAAACTCATCGGGTTCCAGGTTTGTCTCGCCTTCGACTTGGGCTTCTTCCAAGAAGGCTATCGGGAATCCTTCCCGAACGACATCGCCCACCGACATCGTTATGCTGCGAACTACTCCGCTGCGATCTGCTGCGATAACGTGCTCCATCTTCATGGCCTCCACCACCGCCAACTGTTGACCGGCCCTCACTTCCTCGCCGACTGAAACATCGATAGAGACGATGGTTCCCTGGATGGGCGATGCGACGCCGAGCGCACCGTCGGGGCCGACCAGTCCAACGTCGTTGCCCCTGGTCATGTCGGCCGGAACTTCGGCTTTCACGCGGGCATCGTGCTCAAACAAAGCCAGAGGGTCGCGGCTTATGATGCGAGCTCCCGCGAAACCGCCCTCTCGCAGCCCAGTCGCACCGCCGCCTGGTTCTACGAAGCGAGTCGGGCGCTCGCCGCCGGGAGCGGTGAGTTCCGCTATGTGCTCGTCGACCCAGCGCGTGTGTACGCGTCCCATTGTGAAATCTTCGTGAGTGAGGATCCTGAGGAGGAACGAGACATTCGTTTCGACACCAGCCAGCCGGAACTCGCTGAGCGCGCGGGCTGTCCGGGCCGCTGCGGTGGCCATATTCGGCGAGGAGGAGTGGCCGATCACTTTGGCGAGCAGCGAATCAAACGCGGTGCTCGGTTGGTAGCCCGCGTAGCTGAACCCGTCGGTGCGGATCCCGGGACCACTGGGAGGTTCATACAACGTAAATACCCCGCCGCTTGGGCGCACAACACCATCGGATCCCATAGACTCCATGTTCACGCGTGCCTGAACAGCGAAGCCGCGCGGAGCGGCAATTGACGGCTGAGTCAGGCCAAGGCTCTCGAGCGTTGCTCCTTCTGCAAGGCGAATCTGGGTCTGCACCAAGTCGATGCCGGTAACCTCCTCGGTTACTGTGTGCTCGACCTGCAGGCGAGCATTCGCTTCGATGAACACGAAAGGCGTGACGCCTTCCCGTCCAGAAACGTCAACCAAGAATTCGAATGTTCCGAGATTGCTATAGCGGACTTGGTTTGCGAATCGCACTGCAGCAGCGATGATCGCGTGTCGAAGGTCGGGATCCACGCCCGGCGCTGGGGCCACCTCCACAAGCTTCTGGAAGCGTCGCTGGATGCTGCATTCCCGTTCGCCCAGGTGAAGCACAGTGCCATCGAGATCCCCCAACACCTGCACCTCGATGTGGCGCGCGCGCGGGATGAATTCCTCGACGTAGACGTTGGGGATCCCGAACGCGGCTTGGGCTTCTGACTGGCAGCGCCGGTGGGCCTCGTCAACCTCGTGGAGGTCATGGACCGCCTGCGACCCCCGACCTCCTCCACCGGCGACGGCCTTGATCATCATCGCCGCGCCAGTTCCGAGCGACTCCAAGAATTCCTTCGCCTCGTCGGGGGATACTGGACGATCTAGACCGCGTAAGACAGGAACACCCGCGGCCACTGCTGCTGCCCGGGCGCCCGCCTTGTCTCCGAACAGTTCGAGGTGTCGTACCTGTGGGCCAACGAATGTAAGACCCTCATTTGCACAGCGGCGGGCGAAGTCAGCACGCTCTGCGAGGAAACCATAGCCGGGGTGGATCGCGTCGCATCCGGTCCGTTTCGCCGCTTCGATGATGGCATCGATGTCGAGATAGGCTCTTGCACCTGAGCGGGACAGCGCCTCGGCATGGTCAGCGATGCGAGTATGCAAGCTTTGGGCATCGTCCTTCGAATAGACGGCGACCGTCCCGATCCCAAGATCAGCACAGGCGCGGGCGATGCGGATGGCCACCTCTCCGCGATTAGCAACCAACAGCTTTGCGATACCCATCACTGCCTCCTCCCCGCCTCTGTCTGCAGGGCTTACCGGCCAAACGGAGCCCGCTACCAAGTCCCCCGAGCGACCATGCCACCATCGACGACCAGGTCGTGGGCATTGATGTAGCTGGCCGCGTCACTGGCCAGGTACAGCACTGCCTGGGCGGCATCGATTGGCATGCCGGCGCGGCCGACTGGCGTCGAATTGGACAGATTTTGCGTCAGCTTGCGAAACTTCGCCCTCTCGTGTTCTGGGTCGAGGTCCCTGGCGCTGGTCGACCCACCATAGAAGATTGGTGTCGCGACGGCGCCAGGCGATATCGCGTTGACGGTGATGCCATCCGGGGCGAGACGAATGCCCGCTACCTTTGTGACATGTGTGACCGCAGCCTTCGCAGCACCATACAGCCAGTCACCGCTGGAGACACGAATGCCATTGATGCTGGAGTTGTTGATGATGCGCCCCCACCTCTGCTCACGCATGACCGGCGTGGCATGCTTGATGCCGAGCAGCACACTGCCGAGAAGCAGATCCATTGCGTAGTGGAACTGTTGGACCGTCATGGTCTCTATCCCACCGGGAGTGCTGCCGCCTGCGTTGTTGAACAGGATGTCAAGGCGACCGAACCCGTCGGTCGCCGTGCGAATGGTGCGCACGATATCGTCTTCGCGGGTGACGTCAGCCTGCACGAATACGGCTGCGCTGCCTAGTTCACCAGCGATCGCCTCGCCGGATTCGACTGAGCGACCACACAGCACAACTCGTGCGCCCTCTTCGACGAACAACCGCACCGTGGCCTCGCCGATGCCGCTCGTCCCACCCGTTACGACAGCTACCTTGCCGTCCAACCTTCCCATGAGTCCCTCCTTCGCTGAGCGGCGGTTGCCCCGACAGCCACCTACCACGTATCAATCGACGCGCGCTTCTTTCCCTTCCGTGGAGCCGGCGGTCGCACTGAGGTGAGAATGCCGGCGATCCAGCGACGGGAGTCGGCTGGGTCGATAGTGTCGTCGACGCCGAAGATGACCGCCTCGTTGAGGGCCTTCCCACGCTCGTATGCTTCGGCCACCATCTCATCGAACGCCTGCCGCCGCTCTTCCGGATCTTCGATTGCAGCCAGCTCATTACGGAAGCCAAGCTTGACCTGGCCCTCAAGCCCCATGCCACCGAACTCGCCCGTTGGCCATGAAACTGTGAACAGCGGCGACTTGAACGAACCGGCGGCCATCGCAATGGCCCCCAATCCGTATGCCTTCCGAACAACGATGGTCATGCAGGGTACCGATAGGTTCGCGCCTGTGACGAACATCCGGCTCGAGTGACGGACCAGGGCGGTCTTTTCGATCTCCGGCCCCACCATAATGCCCGGCGTATCGCATAGGAAAAGGATGGGGATGTCGAAGCCGTCGCAGACCTGCATGAAGCGCGCCGCCTTGTCTGCACCGTCGGAGGTGATCGCTCCCCCGTAGTGTTGTGGGTCGTTCGCAACGATGCCGAGCGGTCGCCCTTCGATGCGAACCAGAGCCGTGATCATCCCCTGCCCGAAGTCGCGACGCAGTTCGAGCATCGTGTCTCTGTCGGCGAGAGTACGGATCAGGTTGCGCGGGTCGTAGACGCGAAGCCGGTTCTCCGGAACAACGTGCCTCAACGCGCGCTGGTCTAGCTCCTCCCACCCGGGAAGTGGTCCCTGGAAGTACGAGATGTACCGTTTGGCGACCGCCATCGCTTCTGCCTCGTCTTCGACCGCAATATCGACCACGCCGTTGGCGGTCTGAACGTCCATTGGCCCGATTTCCTCGGGCGCGAACACGCCCAGGCCACCGCCTTCGACCATCGCCGGGCCGCCCATGCCAATGTTCGCGTCGCGAGTGGCGATGACCACGTCGCAGCATCCAAGGAGCGAGGCATTGCCAGCAAAGCAGCGCCCCGTGGTGATGCCAACTAGAGGCACGAGTCCGCTGAGCCGCGCGAAGTGAGCGAATGTCCGCGTACTCCCGGCGCCGAGTCCCATCGATCCTCCACCACCGCCGCCAGCGCGCCCACCGCCACCCTCTGCGAAGAGGATGACTGGGAGTTTGACCGTTTCCGCCACCGAGATCCCGCGGTCGGTCTTCGCATGGTTGCGTCCGCCCTGCGTCCCCGCGAACACGGTGTAGTCGTACGACATCACGAGACAACGACTCGCCGGCGCCTGGAAGTACTCCCCGTTGACAGTTCCGATGCCAACGATGATCCCATCCCCGGGGCTTTTTTCGATGAGCTGCTCTGTCGTGAAACGCCCGTCGGCCGCAAGCACAAGCGGGCCGTATTCGATGAACGACCCAGGGTCACAGAGGTCGGTGATGTTCTCCCGTGGAGTACGGTGCCCAGAATCGTGCCGCCTCACCACTACCGCGGGACGTGCCGCGTCTAGGGTCCGCTCGTGGCGGCTGAGGATCTGCTCAAGGTCGGCACGCACATGCTCCAGATCAACCTGCTCATCGATTGGACTGAGGTCGTGCCGTTCGCCCTCCGCGTCAACGAGGAGTAGGACCTGATTCGCGACCACCGTATCACCCGGGGCTGCGTTTACCCGTAGGACCGTGCCCGCGACCGGAGCTTTGAGGACGTGCTCCATCTTCATTGCGGTCAACACTGCTACGTCCTGACCCTTGGCCACCATGTCTCCAACGGCAACTTCGAAGCTGACGATGGTCGCCTGCATAGGCGCCAGAACCGCGCCGGGCTGGCTTGCGAGACCCACCGCTCCGTTCACAACGCCCGGCGAACGGCTCTTGCCGTACGCCAGCACCGCCAACGGGTCTCCTGCGTCGACCCTGGCCCCAGCGGTGTGCCCTGAAAGCGCCACCTCGTGCGTGGGCGCCTCGTCTTGCCGTGGCGCCGCAAGTTGCCGGATATGCTCGTCTACGAAGGTGGTGTGGATGCGGCTCGGCAGTAAGTCTTCGTGCTCAACAAGGTTCCTCAAAAACGAGAGATTCGTCGCGAGCCCTTCGATGTGAAACTCGCCCAGGGCACGCTTTGCCCGGGCCACGGTCTCCGCGAAGTCCGAGGTAGCATGCACGACGAGCTTCGCCAACAGGGAGTCGAAGCTCGGCGATATGCTGTAGCCGGGGTAGGCAAAAGTGTCGACTCGCACTCCAAGCCCGGTGGGCGGCTGGAACACGTCGATACGCCCGATCGAAGGCCGCAGTTCGCCGTCCGGCTGGATGCGTTCAGCGTTGATGCGGAGCTGAATCGCGTGTCCCCGAGGCGCTGGGATGTCTCCTTGGGTCAGGCCCAATTCGGCGAGCGTTGCGCCGCTTGCTATCCGGAGTTGCGCCTTCACGAGGTCCAGGCCAAAGACCTCTTCTGTGATCGTGTGTTCCACCTGAAGCCGCGGGTTGGCCTCGATGAATGCGTACTGACCGTCCGGCCTCGCCGCGCCCTCAAAAGCGACCAAGAACTCGAACGTCCCAACACCGCGGTAGTTCACGGCAGCTGCCATTCCGGTTGCATCCGTTGTGAGCCGATCCCTTAGAGCCGGGTGCAGCACTGGCGACGGCGCGATCTCCACCAGCTTCTGATGCCGGCGCTGCAACGAGCAGTCTCGCTCCCACAGGTGCGTGACCGCACCTGTGCCATCCCCTAGCACCTGAATCTCGATATGTCGCGCCCGAGGCATCCGTTGCTCCACATAGAGTGAGCCGTCGCCGAAAGCTCGCAGCGCTTCGGACTGGCATCGGGCATACGCGGACTCGATCTCCCCTTCCGCCTCGACAACGCGCATACCTCGGCCACCACCGCCCACCACGGCTTTGATGATCATCCCACCGCCTTCCGGCAGCTGTTGGAAGAAGGTGTGCGCTTCGTCAACGCTGACGGGCGCTTCGCTTCCTTTCAGCGTTGGCACGCGATGGTCGCGCGCGATGTTCCGGGCCTGGGTCTTGTCACCGAGCGCGACCAGGGTCCCAGCCTCGGGCCCGACGAACACGATGCCCTCCTCGGCACACCGCCGTGCGAACGTCGGGTTCTCGCTAAGGAAACCCCAACCCGGGTGCACCGCGTCGCACTTCGTGCGCAGCGCCACCCTGATGACCTCCTCGATGTCGAGGTACGCCGCCACACCGGTGCCTCCGAGCGGTTCCACCTGGTCCGCAATCCGCAAATGAAGGCTCGCGTCGTCATCCTTTGAATAGATGGCGACCGTGGCGATGCCCATTTCCGACGCCGACCGCATAATCCGCACCGCCACCTCCCCTCGGTTAGCGATCAACAAACGGGAAATAGCCATGTCTCCTCCGTGCCCGATAGGGCCGTGCATCGTTGTAGGTGAATACTCAAGCGGCACGTCACGAGAGGACGCCCGCCGCCGCCAGGTCAGCAAGCTCCTCGTTGGTGAGCCCTAGCAGGCTGGAGAGCACGACCGCAGTGTGCTCGCCCATGAACGGCGCTCGCTCCAGTGGGAAGCGCTCACCGTTCCAAGTCACCGGTTCGTGCTGCAACAACATCGAGATTCCTGCAGGGTGGTCGATCTCCTTCAAGAAGCCCTCGCGCATAGGGTCGCGACCGACCAGGTCCCCCACGTCCTCGACAGGCGATGCCGGCACCCCGACAGCCTGCAGTTGTTGTGCGAGTGTCCATGCGTCCAACTCCGAAGTGCGAGTCGCAATCGCCCGCTCTACATCGCTGATGGCACCAAGCCTGCTTGCGAGAGTCGCGAGATCGTCTCGTCTGGACAGCTCCGTCAAACCGAGCACCCGGCAGAGTGAGGTCCACTCGACATCATTCCGCGCCACAAGCGCGATCCAGCGATCATCGCCCGCACAGGGAAAGACTCCATGCGGCACATACTCGTTCGACCGGTTTCCATGCCGCGGGGGTTCTTCGTTGTTGATCAGCGCCTCCAAGGGTTCCGTGTCGAGCAGGTGCACGGTTGCTTCATATTGCGCCAATTCGATGAACTGCCCATCGCCGGTCTTTCGGCGGTGGTAAACGGCCGCAGCGATTTGAATCGCGCCCAGATAGGGCGACGTGAAGTCGGAGTGCAACGTTCCTAACCCGACCGGCGCCCGTTCGGGAAAGCCCGTGTGCGCGTTTAGCCCTGACATTGCAATCACGCCGTTGCCGACCGCGCGCCAGCCGCTATGCGGGCCCTCGCTCCCCATCACCGGCATGCTTGCCACGATGATGTCAGGCTTCACCTTCCGTAGGTCGTCGTAGCCAAGACCCCAACGGTCCATCCGGTCGGGCGTGAAGTTCGAAGTGACCACGTCACAGTGCCGCACGAGCTCTCTCGCGAGTTCAATCCCCCGCAACTCCCCAAGGTTCAGGCAAATGCTCTTCTTGTTCGTGTTGCAGTCGTTGAAGACGGCGTTCGTGTCGATAGACATCGTCCCTGGTGGTTGCACGCCCACCTCACGGATGCGATCCACGCGCGCAAGCGACTCGACCTTGATCACCTCCGCGCCGAGGTCCGCCAGTAGTCGGGTGGTCAACGGCCCGGCGATCATCCAGCAGAAGTCCAATACACGGATCCCCGCGAGCGGTTGGGGCATGGTCATCGCGCCGTCACCTCTTGCGGAACGCGCACGAGGCCTTCCTCAATCCATCGGTCGATCTGTTCGCTATCGAATCCAGCCAGCCCAGAAAGCACCTGTCGCGAATGCTCGCCGAGTGCCGGAGCCGAGCGCGCGGTCGCCGTATACGCAGAGGACACGAATGGCGGGCGCATCACGTCAAGATGCATCCCTAGCTGCTGGTGCCACACCCTCTGGAAAAAGTTCCGGGCGCGAAGGTGAGGATCCCGGGCGATGTCCATCACCCCTTGCACTGGCACCACGAGGATCGCTCGGCGCTGGGCTTCGGCGACCAGATCATCGCGGTCCATGGACTCACAAAGCCGCTCCGTCGCAGCAACGATTGCGTCGCTATTCTCGTATCGGTAGTAGTTGTCATTCCACTCGGCTGCCTCGAACGAGCTTTCGCCGGTTGCGTCCCGGACCCAGCGGACAAAGCCGCCCCAGGCGGGCGGATGCTGGTAGAAGGACACCCACTTTCCGTCCCGAGTATTGAATATTGTCTGGCCACCGATGTTTCCGAGCCCGCGGCGCGACGGCCGCTGTTGGTGCCAATGCCAATAGTTCTCGTTCGCAGACTGGATCGTCGTCCACATCATCGCTTCCTGCATGGAGACGCTGACGCGGCCGCCGGAAGTCCCGGCCTGGGCCTCGATCAGCAGTGCTACCGCCCCGAGCGCTGCGGCAAGTGACGTCTGTTTGTAGGCGAGGTTTCCCGCCGGATGGTTCGGGGGATCCTCCGGGTAGCCGTTGAGGTACAGCATCCCGCCAGCGGCGGTACCAATCAGGTCGGTTGCCGCCTGCCGGCCCGCATGGCGGCGCAGCACCGCCTCGACCACTCCGAGCCTTGGAGCCTGCAATCGGACGTTTGCCTCGTGGAAGAACCTGACGCCCAGGTGATCCGGTTCCATGGGGGCAAAAGCGATATCGGCCCGAGCAGCCAGTGCGCCCACAATCTCCCACGCTTCGGAACGATCGAGTGCCAGGGCAAGGCTTCGCTTGCCCGCGTTGTAACGAATGTGCGCCAGCCCACGCTCGATGCCTGGGACACCCGCAACGAACGGCCCGCGCCTCCGAATGGCGTCACCGGCTGCGGATTCGACACGAATCACGTCTGCGCCAAGGTCTGCTAGCAGACGAGACGCGAGCACCATTGGCTCGTCGCCCATGTCGAGGACCACCACGGAAGCGAGTGGAAACGTCATTGCCACCCCCATCTCCGACGCTGCTGCTGCTGCATGTTCAGCCCCTCCCTCGGCGCACGGGGTCGAGCAATTCTCCGAGCACGTCACTGAGGAAGTTGAGTGCGAGCATCAGCAGAGCCAGCACCGCTGCTGGAGCGAGGAGGTACCACCATGCGAGTCGCATGAATCGCCTACCGTCGTTTAGGAGCCCGCCTAGCGTTGGGTTTGGCGGTTGTTCACCAAGACCGAGGAAACCGAGCGCCGCCATGATTAGCACCGAACTCACGATAGAGATCGGGAGTTGCACGGCGAACACTCCAAATGTGTTAATCGCGATATGGCGGTACAGGATGCGGACCCCGGAACAGCCAATTGTCTGGGCCGCTGTCACGTAGTCGCGAACCATCTCGCGCAGGACTGCTCCGCGCGCCAACCGGGCCGAAAAGGGGACGTTGAAGATGGCCACCGCCAGCGAAAGGCTGAACAGCCCCGGCCCGAAGAAGGCGATGAGCAGGATGGCCATCAAGATGCCAGGAAAGGCCAGCAGCGTGTCGATCGAGCGCGAAATAAGTGTGTCGACCATGCCACCACGGTATCCGGCGACATAGCCAAGCATGATGCCCAGCAACCAGCCACCGATAACCGCCGCCACCCCCCCGACGAGCGTGGCGCGGAGCCCAACCGCCGTCCGGATAAACAGATCGCGGGAGAGTTCGTCGGTGCCAAACCAGTGTTTGAGAGAGGGCGCTAGAAGCCGCTCTCCTCGCACACTCACAAAAGGATCGGTCGGGTGAACCAGCGGTACGACAAAGGCGAATGCAAGCAGGAGACCGATGACGCTGAGCGCGAACGCGCCCCGCGGGTCCTGAACGGTCTGGATAACCATTCGCAGGACCGGATTGTCCAGCAAGGACCATCGATTTTGCGGGGATGCGACCTCCACTGGGGCCACTTGAGATTCACTGGCCATTCGCCTAGCTCCGCCTCAGGTTCGCTCGGAGTCTTGGGTCGAGCCACGCATATGCCAGGTCCGTGAAGAGATTAAACAGCAGATATGTGGCTACCAGCAGCAGAGTGATCGCTTGGATAGTGGGATAGTCCTTGGAATCAATGGCGCCCACCAGGAGCCGCCCCATGCCCGGCCAAGTGAACACGCGTTCAATCACAATCGACCCGCCGATGAGCCCACCAAGCTGCAGGCCGACGATCGTTATCACCGGCATCATGCTGGGCTTGAGGGCATGCCGCAAAATTACAGTCCGATCGGACAGGCCCTTCGCCCTTGCCGTGCGGATGTAATCGTTCGTCAACACGTCAACGATCGACTGTCTTGCAAAGCGAGCCACAACCGCGGCAATCGCACCTGCTAGCGCCAGGGCGGGAAGCATGATGTGCTTCGTTGCCTCGACAGGGTTTTCGGTGAACGGCACGCGTCCCGCCGACGGCAACCACGATAGCCAGACTGTGAATACGAGTAGAACGAGCAACCCGCTCACGAACGACGGAATCGCAATGAGAAGGCTGCTCAAGAGCCCAATGGCCGCGTCTGGGGCTTTGCCACGAAACACTCCAGCAGTAACCCCTAAGGCGATGCCTGCAATGTTGCCCAGTGTGAAGGCGATCGCGGCCAACTCGAGAGTCGGAGGCATCGATGCGCTGAGCAAGTCCGATACAGACTTACCCGTCGTAGAGCGTCCGAAGTCGCCCGTCAGCGCATTGCCTAGCCAGCGGACGTATCGCTCGGGCAGCGGTCGGTCGAGGCCCATCTCGTGGCGCATTGCAACCACCGCTTCCGGAGTCGCGGTCTCGCCGAGAGCGATCACGGCCGGATCTCCAGGCAAGAACTCTACCAGCAGGAAAATGAGCATCGACGCAACGAAGACGACCGGAACGAACTGCCGAAGAAGTCGGCTGGCTACATAGCTCATTCGCTACCTTCTCAGAGAGGGGGTATTGGCGCGGGAGCAGCAGAAGGCCCGCGCCAACACCAGAGGGGGGAAACCGTCAAGAAACCCACGTCTTGTGATACTCGATGCCACCTAGGAA
>JACZKY010030372.1_pt1 | contig 13813 bp, 7 predicted proteins | sample 8237611 | NCBI WGS metagenome assembly JACZKY01 (sample SAMN16148055, study PRJNA663545) | marine sediment metagenome | biome: sediments and biomass from bioreactor inoculated with such sediments; feature: coastal sediments; material: methane- and iron-fed bioreactor; isolation source: Bothnian...
CCCCCTGAGCCATGGATCGAGCGGACCGCCATCATCGGGTAGGCCATCTCGGCCGGGGGGGCGTGCAATTTCCTCGTCGCCCTGCACGAAGGAGCGCCGGTTCCCGATCCGGATCAGCCCTTTCAGCAACCCCTTCCGGCCTTACAACGTGGTCGCGGCCTTCTTCGCCCAGCTTGCCGTTCTCTACGTACCGTCCTTGCAGCGGGTGTCCCGTACGTTGCAGTTCGGCAACGCGGATCGGCTGCGCATCGTGGCAGTGTCCCTCATGGGTTTCGCCGGCGTCGAACTGGAAATGCGGATCCGGGGCCGAGCGCCCCGCGAAAGGAGGACTGCGTGAACGGATTCTCCGGCGGTGCGTGGAAGATCGGCTCGTTCATGGGGATCCCCATCCGAGTGCATTTCACCTGGCTGATCGTGTTCGGCCTGATCACCTGGTCCCTGTCGACGTTCTATTTCCCGGATGCCGCGCCCGAACTTCCGACGGTATCCTACTGGTTGAAGGGGGTCGCGGCTTCGCTCCTTCTCTTCGCCTCCGTGACCCTTCACGAACTCGCCCATTCCGTTGTCGCAAGAAGATACAACCTCTCCATCGAGAGCATCACCCTGTTCATCTTCGGCGGCGTGGCGCAGACGAGGGGCGAGCCGCCTCATCCCAAGGCAGAGTTCCGGATCGCGGTCGCGGGGCCTCTTTCGAGCCTATTCCTGTCCGCCCTCTTCTACTATGCGGCGCTCCATGCGGCGGGGGGCATGCGGGCCCTCTTTTCCTATTTGGCGCAGATCAATCTCATCCTCGGGATTTTCAATCTTATCCCGGGCTTCCCGATGGACGGCGGGAGGATGCTTCGGTCGTTTCTGTGGAAACGGAAAAAGAACTATTTTCATGCCACGCACAAGACTTCGGGGATCGGGCAGAAGATCGCGATGCTTTTCATCTTCCTCGGCGTCTTCTCCCTGCTCGCCAACATGCCGGGGGGGCTCTGGCTCATGCTCATCGGATGGTTCCTCTACTCTGCCGCGAAGGCAGGCTGTCGGCAGGCGGGCATCGAGGAGATCCTTTCCGGAGTCAAACTGCGCGACATCATGGAGAGGGAACTGGTGACCGTTTCTCCCTCCATCAACCTCGACGAGGCCGCAGGCGGGTATTTCCTCCGCTACGGCTACGGGGGGTTCCCGGTGGTCGAAAACGGGAAGTATCTGGGCATGCTCACCCTCAAGGAGATAAGGCGGGATACCATGGAAAGCACAAGGGTTTCAGAGGTTTACGTGCCACACAGGACGGAGTGGGAGATCTCCCGGGACGAAGACGCCGCCCGGGCGCTGGCAATGATGATCATGAACGACGTGGGAAGATTGGTGGTGAAAGAGGGCGAACGGATCGAAGGGCTGATCACCCGGAGCGGGATCGCCCGGTATGTCCAGGGGATGGGGCGAAGTTGATCAGGGGTCCGCATGAGGTCCGGGAAGGCTTGGATCCGAAGCCCCTAGGGCTCTGCCTGTTGGATGCCGGTGGCCGGCGGACGGGCCGCCGCACGGGACAACGGAATCAGGATATGATCTCGTGCCGAATCCTGTTCTTCCCCTCCTTCTTGGCGGAATACATCAGCATGTCCGCTATCTTCAGTGCCTGGTCGTAGGATTCCGGCGGTTTTTCGCACGTCAGCAGGCCGATGCTCAAAGTCACATCGCACTCCGCTTTCCCGAGGGCTTCCGCCAACGTTTTTTGGGCCTTGCGCAACACGCTCGCCGCCGGGACGGCCCCCGTCTCGGGCAGCAACACCCCGAACTCGTCCCCGCCAAGCCTGGCCAGAACATCGCTGGACCGCAGGTTGTTCGTGAGCGTCGTCGCCACCATCCGGAGCATGCGGTCCCCGGCGTTGTGCCCTAACTGGTCGTTCACGGACTTGAAATTGTCCAGGTCTATATAGGCGAGGGAAAACGGCCGTCCGTACCTTTCCGACCGCAGGATTTCCTCCGTGACCCGTTCGCCGAACACCCTGCGGTTCATCACTCCCGTCAGGTGGTCCGTTGCCGAGAGCTCCTTTTCCCTCTGGAGCATATTTCGCAGGGCCGCCTGCATGGAAACCACGTAGGCCAGGAACAGGAAGATCCCGAGAAACACCATGGAGTTCCAGAACGGGAAGAACTTCCCGTCGGGAAACACACCCCGGGTGTGGGAGAGGAACCAGACAACCGCCGCGAACACCGACAGGGCGAACCCGGGCCATACCCCACCGAACCAGGCGACCACCGCAATCGGAACGAGATAGAACAGAAGCAGGGAGATCCGGGTTCCCGTGAAGTGATCGAGCATGCCGAGCAGGACCAGCATCCCGACGGCGGAAACCGTGACAAGGCGCCAGGCCTTCGCGGACAGTTTGCTTTTGGGCGCATCCGGAAGCAGCCACCCACGGCCGATCCGGGCCCCGGGGTTGCCTCCGGGATCATCCCGAAGGGGATTCCTTTTCCCCCTACCCATCATGGGCTACCCGGATCTGCCGTTCGTTCGCCGTCCAGTTGGTGCCGCATCGCCCCTCCCTTGGTGAGGGCGAAGGGCCGGTCGACCCGCGGTCGAAGCGTGCACGGGTCCCGAACCTGCGCCGCCTGAAGGGGAATATAACAGATATCGTGAACCTCATCGCGGTCCCGGGGACCCGTTGGTCCGGTCGTTCCCTTTCCATGGCGCATCCATGGCGCCGCCGAACAGGCGCCGTTCGAGAGAACGCTCCGCGAGGATATACATGGCCGCGTTCCACGATTGCCCCCTCATCCCGCAAGGCTCACCCGTCCTGCCGTGAAACCACTCGTGGAACGCCCATCCGCCGATGCCGTTCATCCGGGTCAGCCTTGAAAGCGCCTCCCCGGCTTCGCGATCCCGCCCCAGCGAAGCGAGCGCCATCACCCAGAACCCCCCCAGGAAAGGCCACGCGCCGCCGTTGTGATACTGATACTCCGCGTTCTGCCGGTGCCGCCCCATGTACTCCCGCCAGTCCGGGCCGTGCGCCCGGATGGGGCGGCAGACGGCGCGAACGGGATGCGGGTCGTCGACCGCCGCGGCCAGGAGCCCGTCCAGGATCCGGTTCGCACCGCGCTCGTCCGCCAGGCCGAAGAGCACGGCGAGCAGGTTTCCGAAGACGTCCCCTTCCCTGCCCCAGGCCGAGAGGTTCACGTAGCTCAGGTACAGGTCGCCGCCTTTCCCCCCGTTCCGCACGTAATGCGTCAGAAGGCGCGTGCGGCGGTGCGTCGGAGTCTCCCCCGAGAACGGGAAAAACAGCTCGTTGAAGGCCGCGCGGGTTTCGTCGGCCCCGGGAAGGCCGTATGCGCGCTTCACGTGGTACCATAAGGCATTGGTGTAGAGAACAAATCCTGAACGGGGCATGATGTCGGCCCAGTCGCTTGCCTCGTTCTGCTGCAGAAGGTGGATCTTCTGATGCTCCTGGCACAGCAGCCACCCGATTGCGGTGTCGATCTGCGAGCGGAATCGGTCCTCCACGCAATCGTCCGGGAAGTGCCTCGACCAGAAAACCGCGGCGGCGAGCCACCAGAGGGTCGCATCGATGCACCCCAGGTACCAGAAATCGGTTTCGCCCGTATCGGGATCGACGAAATTCGGAAGCTGCCCGTTCCGCGCCTGGTGCGCCGCGAGGAACTCGAGGCCGGACATCGCCCCCGCCCGGAGGGACGGGTCTCCGGAAACCGCCATGCCGAGCGCGCAAATGGAGGCGTCCCTGCAGAACACGCGGGAGTAGTTCCGGGCCTCGGATTCCGGCGTCCTGGACGCGGCCGTAATCCCGCGAGGGGTAAGGTTCCGCCCCAAAAGAAGGACCGATTCCCGGGAAGCCTGCCTGTGAATGGAGGGAGGGTCGATGAGGTGGATCTTCAGGTTCCGCTACCCACTTTCCCGATGAACGTTTCATCCTGCAATATACTGAAATATTTAAGCATATTTACTTCCAGGACGCCAGCGCCAATCTTTCCGGGCAAAGCATGCGGCTTGCCTGTAAACCATCCGGGGTCATTCGAGTCAGGAGGTCTGGCGTGAACCAGGCCCGGCAGCGCGTCGTCATCGAGAACGTATATCCGGAGTTCGATGGGGGCCTTTTCCCCGCGAAACGAACGGTGGGCCAGAGCGTCCGGGTCGAAGCGGACATCCACGCCGACGGGCACGATCTGCTGGCCGCGGTGCTGCTGTTCCGGGACGCCGGAGGGAGGGAATGGTCGGAAACGGCGATGCGTCCGGCCGGGAACGACCGCTGGTCCGGGGAATTCCGCGTGGAATCCGTCGGCCGGGCTGCGTACACGCTGACGGCCTGGGTCGCCCGGTTCCGCTCCTGGCAGAGGGACCTCGAGAAGAAGACGGGCGCCGGACAGGAGGTTTCCGTCGAGCTCGTGTCGGGGGCGAGGATCGCGGAGGAAGCCGCGAAACGGGCGAAGGGGGCGGACCGGAAAAAACTTCTGGCCTTCGCCCGCTCCATCCTCCCGGGGGCGGGCCGCGGCCCCGAGGAATGCGCGGCGGCGGCGATGGACGAATCGCTGGGGATCCTCGCGGACCGGTACCCGGACCGATGTCTCGTCACCGAATACGGCAGGGAGCTCGAAGTGGTGGTGGACCGGGAACAGGCCCGGTTCAGCGCGTGGTATGAAATGTTCCCGCGTTCCTGCTCCCCCGACCGCGGGCGGCACGGCACCCTTCTGGACGTGAAGGAGCGACTTCCGTACGTCGCCTCCATGGGGTTCGACGTCCTTTACCTCCCCCCGATCCACCCCATCGGACGCACCCACCGGAAGGGCAGGAACAATGCGACCGCCTCCCGGCCGGAGGACGTCGGGAGCCCCTGGGCGATCGGGTCCCCGGAAGGGGGGCACAAGGCGGTGCATCCGCAGCTCGGGACGGTCGAGGATTTCTCCGGCCTGGTTCGGGCCGCACGGGACCTCGGGATCGAGATCGCCCTGGATGTCGCGTTCCAGTGCTCGCCGGACCACCCGTACGTGAAGGAGCATCCGGAGTGGTTCCGCATCCGTCCCGACGGCACGTTGCAGCACGCGGAGAATCCTCCGAAGAAGTACGAGGACATCGTGCCTTTCGATTTCGACACGCCGTCGTGGCGGGAACTCTGGGAAGAGCTGAAAAGCGTGGTGCTGTTCTGGGCCGCGAAGGAAGTCCGGATCTTCCGGGTCGACAATCCCCACACCAAGCCGTTCGCTTTCTGGGAATGGCTGATCGGCGAGGTCAAGCGGGAACATCCCGACGCGATCTTCCTCGCGGAGGCGTTCACCCGTCCGAAGGTCATGTACCGGCTGGCGAAGGCGGGGTTCACCCAGTCCTACACCTATTTCGCCTGGAGGAACACGAAGCCGGAGATCGAGTCGTACTTCCGCGACCTGACGCAGACCGAGGTGCGGGAGTATTTCCGCCCCAACCTGTGGCCGAACACCCCGGACATCCTGACGGAACAGCTCCAGTACGGGGGGCGGCCGGCCTTCATGGCGCGGCTGGTCCTCGCCGCCACCCTCGGGGCGAACTACGGGATCTACGGCCCCGCCTTCGAGCTTTGCGAGAACCGCGCGGCGGCCCCGGGCAAGGAGGAGTATCTCGATTCGGAAAAGTACGAGATCCGGCGATGGGACATCGACCGGCCGGACAGCCTGCGGGAGTTCATCGCGCTGGTGAACCGGATCCGGAGGGAATCCCCGCCCCTCCGGGAAGACGGGAACCTCCGGTTCCACCCGGTGGACAACGACCAGCTGATCGCCTACAGCAAATCCGCGGCGGACCGCTCCGGCGCCATCCTCATGGTGGTGAACCTCGACCCGCGGCATACCCAATCCGGCTGGGTGGAGCTCCCGCTCGAGGAGTTCGGGCTGGATCCCGCAGCCCCCTTCCAGGGGCACGACCTGCTGAGCGGGGCGCGGTTCCTCTGGCAGGGCCGGCGCTTCTATGTCGAGCTCGACCCCTCCGCGGTGCCGGCGCACGTCATCCGCCTGCGACGGAAGGTGAGGACGGAAAAGGATTTCGACTACTTCATGTAGCGGGAAAGGAGACCGCGATCCCATGACCGGGGAAGACGCGAAGAAACGGACCGTGCTCGGGGACGACCCGCTGTGGTACAAGGACGCGGTCATCTACGAACTTCACGTGCGCTCTTTTTTCGACAGCGACGGCGACGGCGTCGGCGATTTCCGGGGGCTGACCGAGAAGCTGGACTACCTCCAGGACCTCGGCGTCACCGCCTTGTGGCTTCTCCCCTTCTACCCGTCGCCCCTCAAGGACGACGGGTACGACATCGCCGACTACACCGCCGTGAACCCGACCTACGGGGCGCTGTCCGATTTCCGGCTGTTCCTGCGGGAGGCCCACCGCCGCGGGATCCGCGTCATCACGGAGCTGGTCCTGAACCACACCTCGGACCAGCACCCGTGGTTCCAGAGAGCCCGGAGGTCCCCCCCCGGCAGCCGGTGGCGTGATTTCTACGTATGGAGCGACACGCCGGACAGGTATCGGGACGCGCGGATCATCTTCAAGGATTTCGAGTCCGCCAACTGGACGTGGGATCCGCTGGCCAACGCCTACTACTGGCACCGGTTCTACTCCCACCAGCCGGACCTCAACTTCGACAACCCCGAGGTCCGCAGGACCATGCTCCGGGCGATGCAGTTCTGGCTCGCGATGGGGGTGGACGGCCTCCGGCTGGACGCCGTCCCGTACCTCTACGAGCGGGAAGGGACCGGCTGCGAGAACCTCCCCGAGACGCACAAGGCGCTCAAGACGATCCGCAAGCGCGTCGACGAGCGGTACCGCAACCGCATGCTGCTGGCGGAGGCCAACCAGTGGCCCGAGGACGCGGTCGCCTACTTCGGGGAAGGGGACGAATGCCAGATGGCCTTCCATTTCCCCCTGATGCCGAGGCTGTTCATGGCGATCCGGATGGAGGACCGGTATCCCGTCATCGACATCCTTTCGCAGACGCCTCCCATCCCGGCGACGAGCCAGTGGGCGCTGTTCCTGCGGAACCACGACGAATTGACGCTCGAGATGGTCACGGACGAGGAGCGGGACTACATGTACCGCGTGTACGCGACCGACCCCCACGCGCGGATCAACCTCGGGATCCGCCGCAGGCTGTATCCGCTCCTGCAGAAGGACCGCAAGAAATTCGAGCTGATGAACGCCCTCCTGCTCTCCCTCCCCGGGACGCCGGTCCTCTATTACGGCGACGAGATCGGCATGGGGGACAACATCTACATCGGCGACCGCAACGGCGTGCGCACGCCGATGCAGTGGAACGCCGACCGGAACGCGGGATTCTCGCGGGCGAGCGCCCAGAAGCTGTTCCTCCCGGTGACCATCGACCCCGATTACCACTACGAGACGGTCAACGTGGAAGCGCGCCAGAACAATCCCAGCTCCCTGCTCTGGTGGATGAAACGGGTCATCTCCCTCCGCAAGCGGTACAAGGCGTTCGGCCGGGGGACCATCGAGTACCTCAACCCGGAGAACCACAAGGTGCTCGCCTTCCTCCGGGCCTACGAGAACGAGCTGGTCCTGGTGGTGGCGAACCTTTCCCGGTTCCCGCAGTTCGTGGAGCTCGACCTCTCCGCCCACAAGGGGAAGGTTCCCGTGGAACTGGTCGGCAGGACCGAGTTCCCCCCCGTCAAGGACCAGCCGTATTTCATCACCCTCGCGGCGCACATCTTCTACTGGTTCTCCCTGGAGGCGCCGGCACAGGCCGCGGAGGGCGCCAAAGGAACCGAGGAGGCGCAGCTGCCGTCCCTTCGGGTGAAATGGGGGCTGGACAGCCTGTTCCGCAAGGATCGGCGGGGGGCGCTCGAGAGGATCCTGCCCGCGTACATCGGGAGCCGCCGCTGGTTCGGCGGAAAGGCCCGGCGCATGAAGGGAGCCCGGATATTGGAGGCGATCCCGCTCCAGGACGGGGCATCGCACATGCACCTGCTCCTCGTGCAGGTCGATTACACGGAGGGGGATCCCGAGGTCTACTCCCTCCCCGTGGCGTTCGCCCCGGCTCCGGAAGCGGACCGGCTCCTGTCCGACGCGCCGGGCGCGGCGATCGCCCGGGTCGTCGAGGGAACGCGGGAGTTCGTGCTGTTCGACGCCCTCCAGGACAAGGAAGCGTGCCTGTGCCTCCTGGATGCGATCGGGCGCAAGCGGCGCTTCCGGGGACAGGCGGGGGAGATCGTCGGCGTTCCCACCCGGGCGTTCCGGAGGATCCGCGGCGAATCGAACGAGCCGCCGAACCCGGTGCCCGGGAAGGCCGAGCAGAGCAACAGCTCGGTGATCTTCGGGGACCGGATGATCCTGAAGATCTTCCGCCGCGTCGACCAGGGGATCAACCCGGACCTGGAGATCGGGACCTTCCTGACGGAGGAGGCGAAGTTCCCCCATGTCCCTCCCGTCGCCGGGTCGCTCCAGTACGCGATGCCGCACGAGTCCCCGATGACCGTCGCCATCCTCATGGGGTTCGTCCCGAACCAGGGGGACGCCTGGCGCTACACCCTGGACAGCCTCGGGCGCTTCTTCGAACGGGTGATGGCGCAGTCCGTGGACATCGCGGAAGTGTCCTGTCCGAAAGCCCGCCTCCTGCAGGCCGCCGAGGAGAGCATTTCCCCGAAGGTGTCCGAACACATCGGCCCGTACCTCCTTTCGGCGCGCCGGCTGGGAGAGCGCACGGCGGAGTTCCACCTGGCGATGGCCTCGAACGTGGAAAACCCGACTTTCGCACCCGACCCGTTCACGCCGTTCTACCAGCGTTCCCTCTACCAGTCGATGCGGAACCTGACCGCCCAGAACTTCGACCTGCTGCGGAAACGGGCGCGGATCCTCCCCGAAGCCGTTCGCGCGCAGGCCCGGGAGGTCCTGGAACTGGAGGAAAGGATCCTGAAGCGGTTCCAGGGGATCCTCGACCGGAAGATCACGGCGATGCGGATCCGGGTCCACGGCGACTACCACCTCGGGCAGGTGCTCTACACCGGGAAGGAATTCGTCCTCATCGACTTCGAGGGGGAACCGGCCCGTTCCCTGTCCGCCCGCCGGAACAAGCGGTCGCCGCTGCGGGACGTGGCGGGCATGCTCCGCTCCTTCCATTACGCCTCCTATGCCCCGCTCATCGGGGAAGTCGGCGGAAGCGTCCGGACGGGGGACATCCAGTCCCTCGAGCCGTGGGCCGCCTGCTGGAACGGCTGGGTGTCCCGGGCGTTCCTCCAGGGATACCTTGCCTTCGCCGGGAAAGGGGCGTTCCTGCCGAGTTCCCGGGAGGAGCTGTCGGCCCTGCTCGACACGTTCCTGCTGGAAAAAGCCATCTACGAACTGGGCTACGAGCTGAACAACCGGCCGGACTGGGTCAAGCTCCCGCTGCTGGGGATCCTTTCCCTGATGGAATCGCCGGAATGACCTCCCGGAGCGCCGGGGAGTTCCGGGAACTGCGGCGGCTTGCCCGGATGCGGGGGGTGCAGACGGCGTATCACGACATCCTTCATCGGAGAACGGCCCCCCCTCCCGATACGCTGCTGGCAGTGCTCAAGGGGCTGGGGGAGCCGCTGGAAACGTTCCGGGACGCGGCGGACGCGCTCCGCGCGGCGGAAAGATCCGCCTGGGACCGCGTCTGTCCTCCGGCGTGCGTCGCATGGGACGGAGGTCCGGCGATCCTGGAACTTCGCGTTCCCCGCGACGCCGGGAACGACCGCGTGAAAATCCACGCATCCGTCGAGGCCGGAGAGGCGCTGGGAACGGAATGCGACCTGTCCCTTCTCCCCGTAGCGGGCTCGGGGAAAGGGTCGGCCGGCGAATGCGTGGCGAAACGCGTCCCGCTGCCGTGGATTCTCCCCCCGGGGTGCCACACGCTCCGGGTGGAGATCCGGGGAAAAGGCGGTTCGGGGACGGCGATCTCCGCACCCTCGCGGGCATGGTCGCCCCCGGGGAACGCTTCCCGGGAATGGGGCGTCTTCCTCCCGCTGTACGCGATGCATTCCGGGAGGAGCCCGGGCGGCGGCGACCTGACGGACCTGCGCGCCCTCATGGAGTGGACGGAAGGGATGGGCGGCGACGCGGTCGGAACGCTCCCGCTTCTCGCGTCGTGCTCCCCCGAGCCGTTCAACCCGAGCCCGTACTCCCCCTGCAGCCGCCTCGCCTGGAACGAGTTCTACCTCGACGTGTCCCGGGCGCCGGGATTCGGGGAGTGCCGCCCGGCGTCGGGCCTGCTCTCCTCGGAGGAATTCCGGGCGGAGTCGGACCGGTTGCGGGAAGCCCCGTTCGTCGATTACCGGCGCGGCATGGCGCTGAAGCGCCGCCCGCTCGAGCATCTCGCCGAAGCGTTTTTTTCCCGGGGCGCCGGAGAGGCGGAGGATTTCCGGCGGTTCCTCTCGGAAAACCCGTCGATCGAGGATTACGCGGCGTTCCGCGCCGCATGGGACACGCGCAAATCCCCCTGGCCGGCCTGGCCCGCCCCCTCGCGGGACGGGCTCCTGCGGGAGGGAGATTACGACGAGGCGGCCCGGCGGTACCATCTCTTCGTCCAGTGGGCGATCCACCTGCAGCTGCGGGAGCTGTCCGCGGGCTCCCGCAAGCGGCTGTACCTCGACCTGCCCCTGGGCACGAGCTACGACGGGTTCGACGTGTGGCGGTTCCGGGACCGCTTCGCGCTGGGGGCGTCCGCCGGGGCGCCCCCGGACGATTTCTTCACCCGGGGACAGGACTGGGGATTCCCTCCCCTCCACCCGGAGCGGATCCGGGAGGACGGGCACGCCTATTATCGCGCGTGCATCGCGAACCAGCTGCGCCACGCGGGGATCCTCCGGATCGACCACGTCATGGGGCTGCACCGGTTCTTCTGGGTCCCGAACGGCGCGGCCCCCACCGAGGGGACCTACGTGAGATACCCCGCGGAGGAGCTGTACGCGATCCTGTGCCTCGAGTCGCATCGGCACCGGGCGCGGATCGTCGGGGAGGACCTCGGGACGGTACCGTCGCACGTGCGGCCGGCGATGGCCCGGCGGGGCCTGCGAAGGATGTTCGTGGTGCAGTTCGGGCTGGCGGCGGACCCCGGCAAGGCGCTGGGGAAGATCCCGGAAGCCGCCCTCGCCTGCCTGAACACCCACGACATGCCGCCGTTCGCCGCGTTCCGGAATGCGCTGGACATCGACGACCGGGTTTCCCTGGGGCTCCTCGACGGGACGAACGCCGCACGGGAAAAAACCGCGCGGGAAAAGCTCGTCGGGGCGCTGACGGAATTCCTGCGGAGAAAGGGGCTCCTGCCGAAGTCCGGCGGCGACCCCGGCGACGAAGCGTTGCTCCGCGCCTGCCTCGCTCACCTGGCGGGGAGCGCGGCCGAGATGCTGATCGTCGGCCTCGAGGACCTGTGGGGCGAGCGGAGCCCGCAGAACACTCCCGGGACATGGCGGGAACGCCCCAACTGGGTTCGAAAAAGCAGGTATGCTCTCGAGGAGTTCCGCGTCCTGCCCGTGGTGGTGCGCGCGCTGGAGGAGATCGCCCGGATCCGGAGAGGAGGTGGCGCGGCATGAGATACGACGTGACCCTTCTGACCGACCACGACCTGCACCTGTTCAACGAGGGGGCCCATTTCCGCCTGTACGAAAAGCTGGGGGCGCACGCCGTGGAAACCGGCACGGCGAAAGGCGTCTATTTCGCCGTCTGGGCCCCCAACGCGGAGGGCGTATCCGTCATGGGCGATTTCAACGGATGGAACAACGGTGCGGATCCTCTGCGGCCCCTCGGCGACTCGGGAATATGGGAGGGATTCGCTCCGGGGGTGGAATGCGGGGCCGCATACAAATATCACGTGATCTCGCGGTACGGCGGCTACCGGTACGACAAGTCCGACCCCTTCGCGTTCTTCTCCCAGCCGCCCCCGGAACCCGGAAGCATCGTCTGGGACCTGCGATACGAATGGGACGATTCCGGGTGGATGGCCGAAAGGCGACGGCGAAACGCGGCGGACCGCCCCATCTCCATCTACGAGATGCACCTCGGATCCTGGATGCGGGTCCCGGAGGAAGGCGACCGGCCGCTGACGTACCGGGAGCTGGCCCCCCGCCTCGCCTCCTACCTGACCCGGATGAACTTTACCCACGTGGAGTTCCTTCCCGTGATGGAGCACCCGTTCTACGGATCCTGGGGGTACCAGGGAACCGGGTATTTCGCCCCGACGAGCCGGTACGGCACGCCGCAGGACTTCATGCACCTCGTCGACACGCTGCACCGGCACGGGATCGGCATCATCCTGGACTGGGTCCCCTCCCACTTCTCCAAGGACGGGAACGGGCTCGCCTTCTTCGACGGCACGCACCTCTACGAGCATGCCGACCCGCGCCAGGGCCACCACCCCGACTGGGACACGGAGATCTTCAACTACGGCCGCAAGGAAGTGCAGAGCTTCCTCATCAGCAGCGCCTTCTTCTGGCTGGACGTCTACCATGCGGACGGGCTGCGCGTGGACGCCGTCGCGTCGATGCTGCACCTCGACTATTCCCGCCGGGCAGGCGAATGGATCCCGAACCGATACGGGGGAAGGGAGAACCTCGATGCCATCGTCTTCCTCCGGCATTTCAACGAGGCGGTGTACGGGGCGTTCCCCGACATCGTGACGGTCGCCGAGGAGTCCACCTCCTGGCCCATGGTCTCCCGCCCGAACTACGTCGGGGGCCTCGGCTTCGGGATGAAGTGGGACATGGGATGGATGCACGACACGCTGGCGTACATGTCCAACGACCCGGTTTTCCGGAAGTTCCACCACGAAAAGCTCACGTTCCGAGGGATGTACGCCTTCTCCGAGAATTTCGTCCTGCCGCTTTCCCACGACGAGGTCGTCCACGGGAAAGGGTCGCTCCTCGGGAAGATGCCCGGGGACGACTGGCGGAAGTTCGCGAACCTGCGCACCCTCCTCGGATACATGTACGCGCTGCCCGGGAAGAAACTCCTTTTCATGGGGGGAGAGTTCGGGCAGCGGAGGGAATGGAACCACGACGAGAGCCTGGACTGGCACCTCGCGGAGACGCCCCCTCATGCCGGGCTTTCCCGCTGGGTGGAGGAGCTGAACCGGTTCTACCGGGAGGAGCCCGCCCTGCACGAGCTCGATTTCGATCCGGCCGGCTTCGAGTGGGCCGACCACCGGGACGCGGAGCAAAGCGTGATCAGCCTTTTCCGGAGGGCGCGGGGCCGCGACGACATCCTCCTGGCCGTCTGCAACTTCACCCCCGTCCCGAGGCACAACTACCGGATCGGCGTTCCCCGCGGCGGTTTCTGGCGGGAATGCCTGAACAGCGACGCCCGGGAGTACGGCGGGAGCGGCCAGGGAAACATCGGGGGCGTCGAAGCGGTTCCCGTCGGCACCCATGGACTGTACCACTCCTTAACCCTGGTGGTCCCGCCGCTGGGCACCCTGTTCCTGAAAAGCGGGGGAGGCCGGGAATGACCGGGCACGGCTCATTCGCCCTGGGCGCGACGCCGCTTCCGGACGGGCGCTGCCGCTTCCTCGTGTACGCGCCGTCCGCCCGGGCCGTGGAGGTGCGCATCCTCTCCCCGGCGGAGCGGTCGGTTCCCCTGGAACGGGACGGCCGGGGGTACCATCACGGCATCGCGGACGGGGTGGCGGCGGAGGCATTGTACCTGTATCGCCTGGACGGGGCGAAGGAGCGCGCCGACCCCGCCTCGCGCCATCAGCCCCAAGGGGTCCACGGCCCCTCCAGGGTCGTCGACCCCGATGCGTTCCCGTGGCGCGACCGCGGATGGCGCGGGATCCCGCTGTCCTCGTACATCCTTTACGAGCTGCACGTCGGAACGTACACG
>JACZKY010083673.1_pt1 | contig 13797 bp, 11 predicted proteins | sample 8237611 | NCBI WGS metagenome assembly JACZKY01 (sample SAMN16148055, study PRJNA663545) | marine sediment metagenome | biome: sediments and biomass from bioreactor inoculated with such sediments; feature: coastal sediments; material: methane- and iron-fed bioreactor; isolation source: Bothnian...
GGGCTACGCGCCGTTCGGCGTCGAGATGAAGGTGACCGACGACAACGACATCGAACTGCCCTGGGACGGCAAGACCTTCGGGCGTCTCAAGGTGCGCGGTCCCGCCGTTGCGAAGGCCTACTTTGGAGGCGCTGGCAAGGATCAGTTCGACGAGGCGGAATGGTTCGACACCGGCGACGTCGCCCACATCGATCCCAACGGCTACATGCAGATCACCGACCGCGCCAAGGACGTGATCAAGTCGGGCGGCGAGTGGATATCGACCATAGACCTCGAGAACCTGGCGGTCGGTCATCCCGATATAGCCGAAGCCGCGGTGATCGGCATCTCTCATCCGAAGTGGGACGAGCGGCCCCTGCTCGTCGTCGTGCGCAAGCCTGGAAGGGAGCCTTCGCGCGAGGACATCCTTGGCTATATGGAGGGCAAGGTGGCCAAGTGGTGGATGCCCGACGACGTCGCCTTCGTTCCCGAGATCCCGCACACCGCGACGGGCAAGATCCAGAAGACGACGCTTCGCGAGCAGTTCAGGGATTACAGACTGCCGACCGCGTGAGGTCGGTAGTGGCGGGTCGCGACCGAAGGGATTCGTCGCCGGCTCTACCCCGACTGCCGATTGCCGCTTCAAACGCGGCTGAAATCGCTCTATGCACGGTGCCCGGTCAATAGGGCGGCGGCTTTGCCATGACGCTTATCCTGGAACGGCGGTCCCGTTCCGCGCGGTGGTCGCGACGAATCGCGGTTTTTTCCGCGGTTCTCCTCGTCATGGCAGGACTTGCCCACCGCTACGGCATGGCGGATACGATTTCGCTGTTCTGGATCGTCGGTGCGGTCGGCGTTCTTGCGTTGCTCGGATTGGCCCTGGCCCTGGCTGGATTGTCGAAGATCTGGCGTGACGGCGGGATCGGTGCACGCGACGGTTTCGTCGTCGCCGGCGTGGCGCTTCTCGTCCTGATGCCGTTCCTCGTCGCCGGTTACAGGTTCTTTGCCTTTCCGCCCCTCAACGATATCTCGACCGACCTCGTCGATCCGCCGCGCTTCGCCTTTCTCCAGGGCATGAGGACGCCGCCGATGAACGAGATCGGCCCGATCGGCGAAGAGGCTGCAGTGGCCCAGCAGCAGAGCTATCCCGAGATCACCGGTCGCCGCTACGACCTCCCCGCCGACCGCGTCCTCGCGATCGTCAGGCAGTTGGCTGCGGCGCGTTCGTGGTCGGTCGTCTTCGCTCCCGATGCCGTGGGCGACGAACCCGTCGCCGCCGAAACGACCATCGAAGCCGTGGCCTATTCCCTGCTCCTGGCCATTCCGTCAGACGTGGCCATCCGGATCGTCGATGAGCAGGGATCGACCTACGTCGATATGCGTTCGGCGTCTCGCTATGGCTTGCACGATTTCGGCGAGAACGCGCGAAGGATCGGTGCCTTTCTTGCGGAACTCGACGCCGAGGCCTCGCTCCAGGCCGGCGTGACGATCGAGGCGCCTTCCGAACAGTAGCGACGACCGGAAGACCATGCGCATGGCCCGGGCCGTCGCTTTCACGCGGGTCGGAATTCGCCGTCGATCGATGGTTCTCCCGACGTCACGGCCGCGCCGCGGCCGATGAGATCCTCGAGATGGGCGAGCACCGAGAGGCCGGCGGCGCCGTGGAGGCGCGGATCGGTGTCCCGGTAGATCGACCGCACCATGTCGGGGATCGTGCGATCGCCCTGGCGGAGCCGCTCGACAATGGCCCGCTCGCGCATCTTGCGATGCGCTTTCAGCCCATGCATGAAGGTTTGGGGCGCAGTCACCGGCCCGCCGTGGCCGGGCAGGAACAGGCGGTCGTCGCGTTCGAGCAGACGATCAAGCGACGCCATGTAGTCGGCCATGGCGCCATCCGGGGGCGCGACGATCGACGTGGACCAGGCCATCACGTGGTCGGCCGAGAAGAGCAGGCCGGTCCCTTCCAGCGCGAAGCAGGCATGGTTCGCCGCGTGACCGGGCGTATGGATGGCGCGGAGCATCCATCCGTCACCGCCGATCACCTCGCCGTCCGCGAGCGCGAGATCGGGCGTGAACTCGAGGTCGGCGCTGGCGTCGAGCGGGTTCACCTCCCCGATGCGCAGCGGGCGTGCCGCCCGGTGCGGTCCTTCGGCGCAGACAATCGCTCCGGTCTCGGCCTTCAGGCGTCGGGCGAGGGACGAATGGTCCCGGTGCGTGTGGCTGACGAGGATGTGGCTGACCGGGCGCCCCTCCGTTGCACGCAGGATTGCCCCCAAATGTGCGTCATCCTCCGGGCCCGGATCGATCACGGCGAGCGTATCGCGGCCGACGAGATAGGTGTTGGTGCCGTGGAACGTGAAAGGTCCCGGATTGTTCACGGCGATACGCCTGACGCTTGGCGCGACGGCGACCGCATCGCCGTAGGCGGGATCGAAAGACATGTCGAAATCCAGGGACATCTGGCAGCCTGCAAAGGGGCTCTGGACAAAAGCGATTGCCGCTTATCACGGAAGCCAATATAGGCAAACTCGAAGTCGATTTCCGTCCTCCACTCACGAAGGGATCCTCAATGACCGTTGCAGCCGCCTCCAACCCGCTCATCACCCTGACGCTACCCCAGGACCGCTCGGGCCGCCTCGCCATGCAGGCTTTGGCTGCCGTCGCCGGATCAATCCTGCTTGCACTTTCGGCCAAGGTCACGGTCCCCTTCTGGCCGGTGCCGATGACGCTGCAGGTTCTCGCGGTATTCCTGATCGGCGCGGCCTACGGCCGCAACCTCGCCGTCGCCACGCTCCTGCTCTACCTCGCCGAAGGCGCGGCCGGTCTCCCGGTCTTTGCCACCGGGGCGGGCCTGGCCTACATGGCCGGACCGACCGGCGGATATCTCGTCGGCTTCGTGGTCGCAGCGGCGATCGCCGGATGGGCGGCCGACCGCGGCCTTGACCGCAATCCGCTGAAACTCTTCGCCGTCATGCTGGTCGGCGAGATCGCCATCCTCGGGCTCGGCGCGGCCTGGCTCGCCGTGCTGTTCGGAGCGGAGAAGGCGATCGCGTTTGGCGTCGGCCCCTTCATCGTCACCGACATCGTCAAGGTGGCGCTGGCCGCCGCGATCGTTCCGGCCGTGTGGGGCCTTCTGGCGCGCTTCAAGGCCTGATCGGCAGACCCGGTCCTCTGTGAAACAGGCGCCGGTCGGCGCCTGTTTTGCTGCGCGAATGATCTTTCGCGACGAAACAATTCGTCACCGACCGCCGAGGTATTGCGACGCTGCGCCGCTGGAAAAAAGCTCGTGGCGGGTCTATCGAGCCGTGACGCTCCGGCAGAGGCAACAGCGGACCATCCTCATGAAGAATCCCATCCCGTTCATAGATCTTGCCGCCCAGCAGGCTCGGATTCGCGACCGCGTCGAAGCCGCAATGCGCCGCACGCTCGATCACGGAGCCTACATCATGGGTCCGGAGATAGGGGAACTGGAGTCTGGTCTCGAGGCCTTCTGCGGCGCACGGCACGCAATCGCGTGTTCGAACGGAACCGACGCTCTCGCACTTGTGCTTATGGCGAAAGGCGTCGGAAGCGGCGATGCGGTCTTCTGCCCGAGCTTCACCTTCGCCGCGACCGCGGAAGTGGTCGCCTGGCTGGGTGCAACGCCATACTTCGTCGATATCGAAGCCGATACGTACAACATGGACCCCACGAGCCTCGTTGCCGCGATCGGCGAGGCCCGGACCGCCGGTCTGACGCCGGCCGGTGTCATCGCCGTCGATCTCTTCGGGCTGCCGGCCGACTACGACCGTATCGAGCCGATTGTCGACGAGAACGACCTTTGGCTGCTCTGCGATGCCGCCCAGGGCTTCGGTGCGACCTACAAGGGCCGCAAGGTCGGCACCATCGGTATGGCGACGACGACCAGCTTCTTTCCCGCAAAGCCGCTCGGCGCCTATGGTGACGGCGGCGCAGTCTTCACCGACGATGACGAGATGGCCACGTTGCTGCGTTCGCTGCTCTTCCACGGCAAGGGGGACGATCGCTACGACAACGTTCGCATCGGCATGAACGGTCGCCTCGACAGCCTTCAGGCCGGCGTGCTGATCGAGAAGCTGGCGATCTTCCCGGAGGAGATCGAAGCGAGAAACCGCATTGCGGCCCGCTATTCGGAGGGCTTCTCCAACCTTCTCGTCACCCCCAACGTGCCCGACGGATCGACGTCGGTTTGGGCCCAGTACACGCTTCGCGCGCCCGGCCGCGACCGTGACGCCATCACGGCCGCCCTCAAGGCGCGGGGCGTGCCGACAGCGGTCTACTATCCGAAGCCGCTCCATCGACAGACCGCCTACAGGGAATTCCCCGTTGTCGGGGGCGCGCTGCCGGTCAGCGAGCGCGCGGCTGGCGAGGTGTTCAGCCTGCCGATGCATGCCTATCTCGATGAGCAGACGCAGGACTTCATCATCGATTCGGTCCGGTCGATACTGCAGGACAACGGGTGATGCGCAGTCCGCGCCGGGCGCGGAGCGGCTTGGACGTTGATCTGTTTCGTCTTTCGGACGATAGTTTTGCCATTGAGCGGTGACGCCAGCGTCGCCGTTGGGGGGAGGCAGGTTTTCAATGCCGCCCGGGAGGCCAGGGTCAGGCTCGGTTGCGCGACACGCGGCCGGGCTCGCGCGGGGGCAGCAGGGCGGTTTTGTTTAGTTCGTTTTCAAACCGGCTGATCTCCCTTCCGCGCAGGCAGAAGCGCATGCTTCTGGCCGTTTTCGATTTCCTGCTCCTCTTTTTCGCGCTCTGGATCAGCTACAAGCTGCGCCTCGGCTTTGGCTTCTCTCCTGGTCTGGCCCAGCTCGGTCTCATCGCCGCGGCGCCGTTCATTGCACTGCCGATACTCTACCGGTTCGGATTCTATCGCGTCGTGGTCCGCTACGTCACCGATGCGACGGTGTGGACGATCATCAAGGGTTTGGCGCTGTCGATCGTGCTCTGGCTGGGCCTGGCGTACATGACCGAACTCCGCGGAGTTCAGGGCGTTCCGCGTTCCATTCCGGTGATCTATTTCATCGTCGGGACCGTCCTGCTGGCCGGTAGCCGTTTCGCCTCCAAATGGGCTTTCGGGGCCGCAATCGAAAGGGTCGTCAACCAGAAGCGGATGCTGATCTACGGGGCCGGGCCTGTCGGTCGGCAACTCGCGGCGGCGCTGCGGGTCGATCCGCTCAACCGCCCGGTCGGATTCGTCGACGACGATCCCGTCCTCCACGGGGCCGAAGTGGCCGGTCTTCGCGTCCACGCGCCGGGTGACATCGCCGCTCTGGTCGAGGAACTGCAGGTCGGGGAGATCATCGTCTGCTCGGACGCGGTCGACCAGAAGTCGAAGACCCTGCTGTTCCAGAAACTGGCGAAGACGCCCGTACGCATTTCGTTCCTGCCGACGGCGGTGAGCGGATGGGGTGGCGATCTCGTCGCCCGGATCCGCGACATTCGCATAGACGACCTGCTCGGCCGGCCGATGGTGGCTCCGGATCCGGCGTTGCTCCGCGCGGCGGTCGCCGGCAAGACCGTGTTTGTCAGCGGCGGCGGCGGGTCGATTGGCTCCGAGCTGTGCCGCCAGATCGTTGAACTCGAACCGAAGGCGTTGATCCTTCTCGATATTGACGAGTTCGCCCTTTACGAGATCGAGCGTGCCCTGCAACCGCACGCGAGTGCGCCGGTGATTCCGGTCCTCGGTTCGGTGACCGACCGGCGGAAGCTCGAGCGTTTGTTTGACACGCACGGCATCGATACGGTCTTTCACGCCGCTGCCTACAAGCACGTGCCGCTGGTGGAGCGGAACGCGCTCACCGGCATCGAGAACAATGTGCTCGGAACGTGGACGCTTGCCGATGTCGCCTTTAATCACGATGTCGAGTGTTTCGTACTCATATCGACCGACAAGGCGGTCCGGCCCACCAACGTCATGGGCGCGACGAAGCGCTGGGCCGAGCTGATCGTTCATTCGTTTGCGACGACCATACCGCGTGCGAACGACCGCAGGCGCTTCTGCGCCGTTCGCTTCGGCAATGTCATAGGCTCCCAGGGGTCCGTCGTTCCGCTTTTCAAGGAGCAGATCGCCCGGGGCGGTCCGGTAACGCTCACGGATGCCGGAATGACGCGTTACTTCATGGCGGTCAACGAGGCCGTGGAACTGATCATCCAGGCCGCGAGCCTGGCGCGCGGCGGCGAGACCTTTCTGCTCGACATGGGCGAACCGGTCCGCATCTGCGATCTTGCCGAGAACATGATACGTCTGTCCGGCCTTTCGGTGCGCGACGACGACAACCCGACGGGGGACATCGCCATTGAAGTGGTGGGGGCTCGACCGGGGGAGAAGGTCGTCGAGGAACTCTTCTACGATCCTGACCGCGTCGAGAAGACGGCACATCCGAAGATCATGTACGGCAGGAAGGGCCCCTTCGATAATGGCCGCGTGAAAGACGCGATGGCGCAACTGGCCGCTGCCGTGGACAGCGGTGACGAAGCGGGCGCGCGAAAGATCCTGTTCGAGTTCACGAGGGAATCGTGACAGGTCCCCTGCGGGATTGCGGGCGCGTTCGCGATCCGGCCGATAGGGCTTTCTTGTCGGGTCCGCTGGAAACGGCAGGAGTTGCTTGTGCCCTTCCGCCGGGACGGATCTGGGTGATTCGTCAGGGGTAGATGTTCAATTCGACGTCGGCAGATGGGATGGGACTGAATGACGGCGACGAGATGGCTGATCGTCGGCGCGGGGTTGACCGGGGCAACGGTCGCAAGACGGCTCGCCGAATTGCAGAAAGGCCCGGTCCTGGTCGTCGACCGGCGTCCGCATGTCGCCGGAAACGCCTTCGACGAGCGCAATGAGGCGGGGCAGCTCATTCAGCGCTTCGGACCGCATGTCTTCCATACCAACAGCGAGCGAATTTGGAGCTTTCTGTCTCGGTTCACGTCGTGGCGCAGATACGAGCATCATGTCCTCGCAGATCTCGGCGAAGTGACGGTTCCCCTTCCATTCAACTTCAATTCCATGCGGATCGCATTCGGGCGCTCTCGCGCCGAGAAGATGGTGGTGGCTCTTCTTCGCGACCGCGCCCGAGGCTCGTCTGTCCCCGTCGCAGATGTGGATCCCTTGGGCGATACCGATATCCGCGAGCTCGTGAGCTTCGTTCAGGAAAGGATCTTCCGTAACTACAGCTTGAAGCAGTGGGGGCGTTCCCTCGACGAGCTTAAACCATCCGTGCTGGCACGCGTTCCAATCCGCCTGTCGACGGACGACAGGTATTTCCAGGACCGTTACCAAGGCATTCCGCTGCAAGGATACACGGCGCTGGTCGCGAACATGTTGTCCCATCCCGACATCCGCTTCGAGCTGTCCACGGCTTATGAAGACCTGCCGTCGACCACGCGCGCCTTGCCGACCGTCTTCACGGGTCCAATCGACGAGTTCTTCGGTTTCATGAGGGGTGCGCTGCCCTACCGCAGCATGCGCTTCGAGTGGCTGACGCTTCCTCTGGAGAGATACCAGTCGGTAGGCACTGTGAACTATCCGGAAGCGGACAGCCTTACGCGCATAACGGAATTCAAACACCTAACGGGAGAGGAAGGGCGTCACACGACGATCGTGAAGGAGTATCCGTTCGAGTATGCGCCCGGCAACGGCGAGCCGCACTATCCAGTGCCGACTCAGAGCGCGACGCAACTCTACCACGAGTATCTGCGGGACGCCGAGGCGCTGCGCGGAAGGATATGGTTCGCGGGCCGGCTTGGCGACTACGCATACTACAACATGGACCAGGCAGTGGGGAGGGGGCTGTCGCTAGTGGAGAAGGAGATCTTGCCCTGTTTTTCCTAGATCTATGGCGCCGTATGCGGGGACATCGTGAGAACGCCGTCCGCGTCGGACGATACGATGAGATCTACGTTCTCGCGCCGTCCCGTTCTGTCTCGGGAGGGCCCGAGGCGTTGCATCAGCTCGTAGACGCGCTGCGCCGCCGGGGTCATCGGGCTTTCATCTGCTATGTTCCAAAGCCGGCTTCTCCCGTCCCGCCGGAGTTCGGCGGCTACGACGTCGTCGTGGGAAGGCCGCGCGACCGCAGCGGCAACCTCATCGTGATCCCCGAGATCTGGACCGGTCGGTTGCGCGCGATCCGCTCGGCGGAGGTGGCCGTCTGGTGGCTTTCCGTTGACAATTTCTTCGGCGACAGGCCGGACGACGACCTCCAGTTCGCCGAGATGATCCGCCGCCACGACGAGAGTGTCCGGGCAAGAATCCCCACAAGGCAGGCGACTTGGCAGGAACTGTCGAAGGTGCGGAACTTTCACCAATCCCGGTACGCGGCCGAGTTTCTCCAGTCCAGGGGGATATCGTCGCAGAGACTCGGCGACTACATCAACGGCGCTTTCGGCAGGACGGATCTGGCCGGGCCGCGGCGAGACGCGCTGGCCTACAATCCCGTCAAGGGCCTTCCAAGAATAGAGCGACTGATGCAGGCGTTCCCCCAATGGGAATGGATCCCGATCCGGGGCATGCCGCGGCGGGACGTTGCCCGTCTCCTGAACGAAGTTAAGGTGTACGTCGACTTCGGCGCCCATCCGGGCCGAGATCGCATTCCGCGCGAGGCAGCCCTTGCCGGGGCCTGCGTGGTAACAGGCGTGCGGGGCTCGGCCGGCGCGCCAGGAGACGTTATGATCCCCGGCGGCTACCGGCTCGACGAGAACGCGCCGGATTTCACTCGGCGATTTGGCGAACTGGTCGCCTCGATCTTCAGCCGGTTCGACGTACATGCGGCGGAGTTCGATACCTATCGGGAGGAACTCGTCAGCGAGCGATCGGTGTTTGCGCGCGAGGTCGTTGAGCTCTTCGAGTGAGCAGAGCCCGCCCATCGCCCGGTGTTCTGACAGCCGGCGCCGCAGTGCGAAGAGCGGACAATCGATAGGATCGCGCGGACCGCCTCTCCCGCGCCGGTCTTGTCGTCTTCATGGTGCCTGGGCTATTGAGCCCGGCGTGGGATTGCCCGTCTGCGCCGACGGATCGGAACCGGGACTCCATGGCTGGCCCGCCCGCCGTGGAAATGCACGGTTCGTCTTTCGGTGCAAATGCCCTTGGCCGCTACTGTAGGGAAACCCGATCACGCCATGGATATTGATCGCGACGCGCCGCGGCGCGCCCTGCCTGAGGTGGGTTACGCCGGACCGATTGCCGGGAAGCTGAAGGGGGTCGGTTGGTGCCGGGCAAAGCCGATGCCGGTCTTCGTGCTGTCATACAACCGGGGCGCCATGCTCCGGACTGTGGTCGAGGGATACCGTAGAAAGACGCCCGGTTCGGATATCGTCATCCACGATTTCGGAAGCGATTGTCCGGTAACACGCGGCATCCTCGGCGAATTGGAGGGCAACGGCGTCATCGTTTCCCGCTCCGGCAAGATCGAGACTGCGGACGAACTCGAGATCGTCAACGAGACTATCGATCGGTATTTCGCCGATTGGCTCGAGCCGGGACGCTACATCGTGACCGACTGCGACATTGATCTGTCCCGCGCCAGCGAGTCGGCGATCGACGTCTATGTGGAACTGCTCGAGCGGTTCCCCGATGTCGAATGCGTCGGACCGATGTTGTCGATCCGCGACATTCCGGCCACCTATCCGCTGTACTGGCATGCCGTTAACCGCCATGTCGATCAGTTCTGGCGCAAGGAGCCGACGTGGGCCGTGCTCGCCAACGGTCACAGGGTCGCGTTCCAGCGCGCCCCGATCGACTCGACGTTCGCGGTCCATCGTGCGGGCCAGCGGTTCAGGAGGAAGAAAGACGGCCTGCGCGTCTATCATCCCTACGAGGCGCAGCATCTTGACTGGTACCGGACGCGCGAGGAAATCCTCTCCAGCACGTTCGGCCGCACGGCTTCGGATTCGATTTCGCACTGGTCGGTCGCTTCCGCCGTCGGAGCCTTCGAGGACTCAAGCCCGGCGTTCGACAGGTTCATCGCGGTGCGCACCGCTGAAGACGGCAGTCTTCAGCGCGTCGTGCACGAACTGCCTGTCGGCCGCGCCGAAAGTACCGGGGTGGCGGGGAGCGCCGGATCGCGGTCCGCGCCCGTCATCGTCAGCGCCTATGCCGGCGACAGCTATTACCATGAGTGCGCCGATCGCCTCCGCGCCGATTGCGACCGGCTGGGATTGAGACACCACATCGTCGAGTGGTCGTTGGGCAACGACGACGACTGGATCTCCGTCTGCCGCCGCAAGATCGGCTTCTACAAAGAGATGCTTGCCCAACATCCGGAAGGTATTTTTTGGGTCGATGTGGACACCCGGCTTTACAAGGCGCCGTGGTTTCTCGCGTCGATATCCGGTGATATCGCCGGTTACCTTCGGGGATTCGAGTACTTGCGCGACTTCGATCCGACGACGGTGACGCGGTTTTTCATACCGGGGTTTCTCTACCTCTCCGGATCGCCGGCCTGCGTGGAGTTCGTCGATCTGATGGTGAAGTTGGAACGGGAATACCGAGGGACCGCGACCGACGACTACTTCCTCCATGAAGCGTGGATCCAGCACGAAAGGCAGCTGGCCGTGATGGTTTTGCCACCTAATACGCTTCGTCGCGAGGGTCAGGCGCTGACGAAGGATCACGCCATCTATGTCGGGGAAAGCGGGAAAGCCAAGCCGAACTCCCAGGTCGCGGTACAGCATTCGGCACGGGAGAATGGCGTCGGCGCCTTGGTGAAGGCACTGAGAATCCTTTCCAGGAATGCGCTGGAACGGCAGGACGGCCCGCAGCGACTCGCCTTCATGAGGGAATTGATCGGGCTCGCGCCGGACGATCAGCAAAATGCAGCATCGCTGATAAGATACTCGAAGGCCCCGGAGAACCTGCCGTTGGGCAGAGAACTCCTCTCGAAGGCAGAGGAATCGTGGCGCCCTCCGTACATCGCGCTGCGAGCCTGGTTTCAGGTAGAATTCGAACTCGGCAATCTGGATATGGCTGAGGAGATCTGCCGACGTCTGGGTCAGTCAGTGGACCAGTCCGACCAGGACTTCGCGAAGGCGAAACGATACCTGCTCGACCTTGAGACGCGGGCTCGGACCCTTGCCGTCCCGCCGGGGAAGCGTCCGAAGCTGTGGTGGATGGATACGCCGTACCCGGGTAATCTCGGCGATATCCTGAACCCTTACATCATCGAGAAACTCACCGGCTATCCGCCGGCTCTCATATCGGCGAAGAACAGCGCGATCGTGATCGGTTCGATCATCAAGTTTGCCGAGGACAGGACGAAGGTCTGGGGCAGCGGAACGCCACGGATGACGGATAAGCTCAATCCGAATGCCGACTACCGGGCCGTGCGCGGACCACTTACCCACCAGCTTGTCCTAGAAAGTGGCGGCAAGTGCGAGCCGGTATACGGCGATGTGGCCTGGTTCATGCCGAAGATCTATTGGCCGGAGGTCGAGAAGACGCACGACCTCGGCCTGATCCGGCATATGGTTCATCGGGATCGCGACATCAGGCTGGAAGACGTCCGGGATATCTCCGTGGTTCGCGTCGGCGACGAAGAAATCGAGGCCTTCGTCAGGGAACTCCTGTCCTGCCGCAAGATCATCTCGACATCACTGCACGGGATTATCCTGGCGCATGCCTATGGCATTCCGGCGGAATGGGCTACGTTCAATGACGGTCTTCGCGGACTGAAGGGCGACGAGACCAAGTTCTGGGACTACTTCGAATCCGTCGGCATCGAACGACACTCGCCGATGGATCTCGCGGGAGTCGATGTCATCGATTCGTCCTACGCGGAAAAAGTTACCCGCCTGCCTACGACCGAGATCGATCTCAAGGCATTGGCGCGCGTTTCGCCATTCGCCCTGGAACCCCGTTGGTATTGAGGTTGCCCGGCGGGCGGTCGGGCTGCAACTATGTCGGCTGTGCGGTAGTGGGTGTGCGGGAGATTTAGCCAAAGGGCGCCGATTCGGCGTCACTCGAGGCGAATTCCGCCAGACCGACGGGAACCCCGGAAATCTTTCGGCGTTGAGGCCCGCTGGTTGCCCTTGCGACAGAGTTTAGTGCCCCACGGCCTAAGGGCTTGGAGTTGACCATCGTATAGCTTTTGTACTCGCGGGCAGCCTTTCGAAAGCACCAGCGATTGCAGCGCGTTCACGGTATGTGTTTTGAGCGGCAGAGGCGCACCATGTTAGTCTGAAGCGAACAAACGACAGCGGCCGCGCGCCGAGAACCCCAGACATCGGGATCTTGCAGCCGGTTCGGTGATGAGAATCCGATAGAGGAACAGAATGAAGAAGTTAGCCATCCTGATCGCACTGGCGATGCTGTCCGCATGCAGCGACTCGCCAAAAGGGGGAGCTCCGTCGGAGGTTGCGCCGTCGGTCGCAGGCGATGGCGTTTCCACGACGCCGAAGGATAGTCGTCTTGCCGCTGCATCGTCCGAGACGTCGCCCAAGGAGCGATGGGACGAACTGCGGCCGGCCTACATTGCCGCCCGCGACGAATATCGGGAAATCCGCGCGCAGCTTAATGAGAAGGAAGAGGAATTGAAGGCGGCCACGGCCGAGAACAGTGCCGACGTAACGCGGCTCAGCGCGGAGGTCGAGCAACTCAAGCTGGCTTTCGTCGCCGCCCAGAACCGGTTCGTTCCGATAAACAAGGAAATGCAGGCTCTGCGGGAGCAGATCGAATCGCAGCGAGCCGAAAACTAGCTTGCCGCGAATCGGTGTCGCTCGGACTCGGTTTGGGCCGGATTGGCGCGCGCGGTACCTGGATGCCGCGCACCTGTACCGGCCGGTTGTTGGCTGTGCTCCCAGTCTGCTGCTAACCCGTCTCTGCAGAAATCCCTGAAAATCAGCGAATAGCAGGGATTTTTCGACAGCTGCGCCCCGCGAGACGCCTCGTCGACGAGGAATCCAGAGAAAAATCGGGGCTTTAGAGAGAAATTCCCTACGCGATGAAGCAGGGATTTTCGGCCGAGCAGAACCAAACTCACACGAGCGCGCCGATGCCGAAGAGGGGTAAGCGCTGTCCCGGCCCCACCTTTCGCGCGTGGTCGTGAGCCGCGATGTTCGGAGCCTTCGAGGGCTTCGACATATGACGATCACAGAGCTTACGCTTAAGTCCAGCGATGCCGAGCCGGCGCGTCGTTTCGAGGTGTTCACTGGTTCCGGCCGACGGCGCGAGTGGTTGCCTGAGGAGAAGGCGCGGATCGTGGCGGAAAGCTATGATGACGGCGAGACCGTGAGCGCGGTGGCTCGGCGATATGCCTTGTCCCCGCAGCAACTGTTTGCATGGCGCCGCTCCGCACGATTGCCATTGGCGAAGGCTCCGGCACCGGAGCCAATGTTTGTTCCAGCAGTGGTAGCGCTACCCGAGCCCAAACCGACGACGAAGCGAGCGAGATCGAAGCGGAAGCGAAACGCCGCGCGAGACGCCGGCGTGATCGAGCTGGAGATTGATGGTGTCGCCATGCGGATCGGCCGTGGCGCCGACGCCACGACGATCGCGGCGGTGATCCAGGCATTGAAGGCGCCGGCGTGATTGGGCCCACGGGTGCAGTCAAGGTAATGGTGGCGACGAAGCCGGTCGACTTCCGCAAGGGGGCCGAGGGCTTGGCTGCGCTCGTGCGCGAGACGATGGGCGCCGATCCGTTCTCCGGCGCGATCTACGTCTTCAGGGCCAGGCGCGCGCAGTTCGTTTCATAATGCATCCCCTCGTTAGAGTCCGGGCAGCCGGATGAACTTATCGTATTGATATTGCTCGTAGAACTTTGGTCTCCTGTCGATCACACGCTGCACCCCTATCCGCACTTCTTCCTTCGTGAGCGC
>JACZKY010045378.1_pt1 | contig 13765 bp, 14 predicted proteins | sample 8237611 | NCBI WGS metagenome assembly JACZKY01 (sample SAMN16148055, study PRJNA663545) | marine sediment metagenome | biome: sediments and biomass from bioreactor inoculated with such sediments; feature: coastal sediments; material: methane- and iron-fed bioreactor; isolation source: Bothnian...
GAATGTAGATCAGCGAGAAGGCGAGCCAGACGAGCGGCATGTGTTGCCACTTCATCAACACATTGGCGCCAGCCGCGATGACGCCGAGCATCAGGTAGCCGCACGCTAGGTGGCCCAGCGTCCACTGCAATGGGCCCGTGAAGAATGCAACGAAACCGGTGCTTCCCAGTACCAGGATCGGCAGCCCAACGGTGATCGCGAGCGTCTTTCGCTGGGGCGCCGATCGGATCAGGCGCCCGAGAATCATGGCCACCCATGCCGCAACAGCCATCGGCGCTGCGGCAATGCCTGCACCGATTAGCAGATCCTGGACCGTGAGCAGTGAGATCAGGCTCCACTCGATCGGAGCGAAGAAGCCGAAATTGTATAGTGTGGAACCCACCACCGCTACGGCGCTGAGACCGGTTGCGATCTCTGTAATGGAGCGACGCTCAAGCGCGAGGTGCTCCTTGAGCATTGTGCGGTCGATCATGGATGGCTCCCCTGGGTGCCAGCCGCGCTCAGCGTCCCGAGGAACGCTTCCAGGGCGACCAGTTCCGCTTCATTCATCGCCAGTGGCTGGAGTTCGCTGCGCCCTGCCGGCGCCGCTGGCGCTTCGTTGTAGTGGCGAACGACAGCAGCCAAGGTTCCAAGCTGGCCAGCATGCATGAACGGCGCGCGCTCCGTCACTCCGCGCAGCGAGGGCGACTTGTAGGCCCGCACCAGATCGTGGCCGTCCCGAGCCATGTAGCGGAGTTCGGCACAGTCGGAGGGGCCGGCGTCGCTGTAGGTTCCGAGACAGTTGAACGGATCTGCCAGAACCTGCGCGATCGCGTCGATGCGGCCGCTATCCTCAGGCAGCCCGGGTGCGGCAGGCACGCCGGTATTGTGAAAATGCTGATCGGTGAGGAGTGGCCCGTTGTGACACTTGGTGCACTCTCCCTTGCCGACGAACAGACGCAGTCCCTCAAGTTCGTCAGGCGTCAAAAGGCCGGCGGTATCGCGATCCTCGGCCAACGCATCGGCATAGGCGTCAAAGCGTGTCGGCTGAGGCATGATCGTGCGCTCGAATGCAGCGATCGCCTTGCCAACATTGGCAAAGATGCGGTTGATCGCATCACGCTCGGCTTCTGAAAGAGCCGCCCAGGATGCTCTTGCCGCATCGTTGCCGAGGGGCGAGGCATGTTCGGTCAGGTTGCCCAAATCGGGTATCGCGCCAAACAAGGCCTCGTAGTCCACGGCGTAGGCCGCCGCGATGATATGGGCGACCTGCGTCCGATCGGTGCCGTGTTCGACAGCGCTCTCGAGCGGTCCGAGCGCCTGCGACCACTGGCTGTCTCGCCGGCCATCCCAGAAAAGCCACGGATTATAGGCGGTGCCGGCAATGGGCATCGTTCGTCGGTTCGTCTGTCCTATGCCGCTGGCAAGTGGCGTGCCGTCCTGGAACTGCTTGTCCGGAAGGTGACAGGACGCGCAGGCGACCTTGCCGTTGCCGCTGAGACGTGTATCGAAGAATAGCGCACGGCCCAACGCCGCTGCGGCCGGGTCATCGCCGACAGCGTTCGATGGATCACCCGGGAGCGGCGGCAGTGTCGACAGTGACAGCGAGGCAATTAGCTTTGTCTCCGCTGGGCTCCACCCTGCTTCCCTTGATGCGAGCCATGACCAGCCTCCCGCGGCAGTAGCGAGCACGGCCGCACCGATGACATATGAAGCGCGCATGGCCGCCTCACAGGGAGAGGTTGAAGGTGGCGCTGTCGGTGCCGGACGCGCCCGAAACGCTGAGCTTGATCGTCCACCAACCGTGCATGTTGAACTTCAGTCCCTCGACTCGGTAACGCCCGCCGCCGAGGTCTTCGGTGACCTGCGGTGCCGTCGGGAGACCATGACCGTGCTGCGGCATGCCACCATCGATCGAGAGGTCTGCGTGTTCGAGGGGCCGGCCATCCGGAAGGATAACCGCGATTGTCCATGTCTGGATCGGGCCCACTGGAATCGGAAAGGCGCCCGGCTCCAGCGTTCCGATGTAGAGGCCGCGTTCAGTCGCCTGTGTCAGCGACAGATCAAGATCGGCCGGAGGCGGCTGCAGCATCGCGGCAATGCCGATTCCGCCGGCGCCAATCAGAGTGACAGGTAGCAGCCAAAACAGCCGAAGAGGTGATTTGGGTGCAGGACTGGAGTTGGGCATGGCAGCCTCCTTCATGAACGATGGAGTTGCAGTAGACAGTCGAGCGGCATGGGGATTGAATGTAGGGGCTAGCGCCCGTCGATTAGGCCAGCTGGCGACGTGCCAGTTGCTCCACCCTGGCCGAGGTGGGCGCCAGACCAAACATGCGCCGGCAAGTCCGCGTCAGGTGCGCGGAGTCGGCAAAATTGGCCGCGTGAGCGGCTTCGGTCCAGGATCCGCCCGAAAAGCCGATCGACAGCGCCCTGTTCAACCTCTCCCAGAGAACAAATGATCGCAGGGGCACGCCGGTCTCGGCCACGAACAGATGACGAAAACGCCCAGGTGAAAGGCCCGCTCGTCGCGCCAGCGCCACAAGAGCGATGGGCTCATCGATATGTGCCCGGATTTCTGCAATCGATGAAAGGATTCTTTGGTCGACTGCGACGGGCCACAGAGACACGCCGGCGGCCGCGGCAACGGTCTGTTGCGCCAGGGTGCGCAACGTATCGTCGTCCGCACCGGCGAAATAAGCCGCGGTCAGCGGCGCGGCTAGCGGCGCCACATAGTCTGCATCGAGCAAGGTGATGCCGGGCCGGGCGCATCGCGCCAGCAGAGTCCGCCCCACCGCGGATTCTGGCTCGAACAGAATATTGGCGACGACCTTGCCCGGGGCGCGAAAGGCGTGAGGGGCGTCGGCGGTGATCAAAGCCCCGGCGCAGGTGATCCAGTCACCGTCATCGTCAGTCTGAAACTGCGCCATTCCTTCAAGTGGCAGGCACAACTGGACGGCATGGTGCGAATGACGCTGTACGACCCCTGTGACCAGCGCGAGCCAAAGGCTGCCGCCCTCCCAGAACACAACTCTGCCAATACCAGCTATCTCCATGACGCACCGTACCGCATGCTTTGCAACCCCGGCATGCGTTCGCCGCATAGATATCGCCGGCCCTTCGGCATTCTGTGGCACTCGAAGCGGTCTGCGACTCTCATACCATGCACCAGGCCCATGGTCATCGTCCGGCTGGACGTGTCTGAGGATCAGCGGTCCCGCCGAAGAGGCTGCACACCATGCACCGACGGTCAAGTCGTTCAATGCGCGTCATGTTGCGTGGTTTCGGCGTAGACTTTGCCGGCCTCGTTGGCGGAGTCCAATAGAATCTGCTGCTCGTCCGCGGACAGTTTCTGCCAGGTCCGCTCGCTGATCGTCATCGGCCAGGTCTGCGGATATTCCTTGATCTCCACGATGTAGGGAGCTACCTCGGCGAACTTCATGGCCTGCACCATACTGAGCGGCGCCGTCACCGAGTCCACAGTTCCCTGGCGGATGCCGAGATAGGTTTCGGTCCAGGCGAGCTGGATAGGCACAGTACCCAGAGTGCTCCAGGACCGCTGGAACACTTCGTTGGGGAACATGCGCACCTTCAGCCCCTGAAGATCATCGACGGGGCGCACCTCCTTCGAACTCATCAGGACGCGATACGGACCGCGGTCGCCATTCCATTCGGTGGACAGCACGAGGATGCCGCTCGCGGCCAGCCTTTCGAGCGCGGGCTTGAAGGCATTGCTCTTGAGGTAGGCGCGCAGCTTGTCGTGCGTACCGACGAAGAAGGGCAGCGAGATCACATTGATCTCGGGCCCGACGATCGAAGCGTAGTATTCCAGCGCCTCAGAATAGATGTCGAGCGAGCCCGTCATCAGGCTTTCAAGCGAGACATCGGGTCCGCCTGATTATGATTTTTGGCTCAGGGCGTTTATGCACGTGCAGCTGATTGAGCCGAAATGGCCGGGAACCCTTTCATCGTTCGCGACATCAAATCGCGATAACGATAGAGGTGTGGCATGTCGTCAAAGGAACTGAAACGCGGGGCGCGTCCCGAAACGCAACAGAGCGAGAGTGCGCTTGTTCGCGCAGCGCAGTCGCGCCAGCCAGAAGCGATCCGCACTATCATCAGACGCTATAATCAGCGGCTTTACCGGCTGGCGCGCGCCATCGTGCGCAATGATGCTGACGCAGAAGAAGTCTTGCAGGAAGCCTATCTGCGGGCCTTTTCGGGAATCGGCAGCTTTCGCGGGGAAGCCACGCTCGCAACCTGGCTTTCGCGTATTACCGTAAACGAAGCGCTGGGCCGGTTGCGGCGGAAGCGAAGAAAGGAGCAGCTCGATGCCGATTTCGCCGGCCAGGAGCGGGCACATATCATCCCCTTTCCTTCCATCAATCCCTCAGACGACCCGGAGCGCAGCATGGCTCAACGGCAAATCCTGCAGATCGTCGAACAGGCGAGCGACAATTTGCCGGAAGTCTACCGCGTGGTGTTCGTGGCGCGGGTGATCGAAGGACTGAGCATCGAGGAGACCGCAAAGATACTCAACCTGCTGCCTGCAACGATCAAGACGCGCCTGCACCGGGCGCGGGCATTGATCCGCCAAGACCTCGAAGCGCAGATCGGACCGCTCCTGCTCGAGGCCTTCCCCTTCGCCGGCAGGCGATGCGAGCGTCTGACCGACTCTGTCATGACAAAGCTCGACCTTCGGGAACCCCGGTGAATTCGCGGCATCCAATTCTTCGTTAACCCGAACAGGATCCGACCCGCAGGGTCGGAACGATGGAGAAAACGATGAACATGCACAAAACTATTGGCGCCGGCATTATTCTGCTGCTCGGCGCAGCGTTCGGCGCGCTCGCCCAGGACGAGCCGACCGATCCGCAGATCGCGCATATCGCCTACACTGCAGGGATGATCGACATCGAGGCAGCGACGCTGGCATTGTCGCAATCCTCAAACGAGGCGGTGACAAGCTTCGCTCAATCCATGCTGGACGATCATAAGGCCGTAAACCAGCAGGCGGTTGCACTTCTCGAAAAACTCGGCGTCACGCCCGAAGACAACGCCACCAGCCGGATGCTTGTCAGCGCAGCAGAAGAAAATCGCGCCGAACTTGCCGAACTCGAAGGGGACGCATTCGACAGGGCCTATGTCGGTAACGAGGTCGCCTATCACCAGCAGGTCAACGATGCACTGCAGAACCTGCTGATCCCTTCGGCCGAGAATGCGGAACTCAAAAGCCTGCTGGAAACCGGCCTGAAGCTCTTTCGTGGGCACCAGCAGCATGCCGAGCATGTGATGGAGGGATTGAAATGACCCCTCCGGTACTAGACCGGCGGCATTTTCTGCTTGCCGGAGCGGCAGGCGCGCTGGTCGCCGTCGGTCCGGCGCAGGCGCACAACGGCGTTGTCCACGTAGCCATCGAGGATCTGGTCTTCGTACCGGCCGAAATCGAGGTGAAGGTTGGCGAAACGATCGAGTGGACGAACAACGATCGCATCGCGCATACTGCAACGGTAAGAAACGGCTGGGAGGTCATGATCCCACCGGGCAAGAAGGCGACAAAAGTGGCCGAGACCGGTGATAATGTCGACTACTATTGCCGGCTCCATCCCAATATGAAGGGACGGATCGTCGTCACCAGCTAGCTTGCGTCCCTGCACCAATAGCGACCTGCAGCCGATGAAGTTCAAAGCCTCATCGGTTGCATGGTCTGTCGCAATTGAAGTGGCTTGAGTAGTTTGTGGCTGTGTGGCCTGCTACCGGTTTCGTGGACACCGAGGTAAGGTGTTTGACTGAACTGGAGAGTGGAAATGCGAAGAAGGAAGTTCAACCGCAAGTTCAAGCTTGAGGCAGTGAGACTGGCGAAGGATCGGGGCGTTGCGGTTGCGCAGGGGCGCCCGTAATCTGGTTCTCCTTGAGAACGTGCTGCGCAATGGATTAGGGATACGTCCATCGGCGACATCAAGCCGCCGGCCAAACAGCACGTCGCACACGACAAAACCCGGCTTCACTCCACCGCGCTTATCTGACCTGATCATCGGCGAGGGGCAAGAGGGAGCCGAGAGATCCCAAGCGAAAGTGCCGACCATGGAGAGCGCCGGCCCGCTGCACACCATTCAGGTCAATAAATCAACGGCTTACGCGGCCGCAGTGTGGGTCAACCTTCGGAGCCGATTCACATACCGTTTCCTGTCAAGCCAGTTTCGTCGGTGTGCCTTCGCGATCTTGACGACGCAGGGGCGGCAGGAGGATTTGTGGCTGCGCAAAACGGTTCTGGTCATGTCCCGATCCTTTCTTCGGGATTCGCCGGGATGCGGCGGTCGTTGCTTGCCTGCAGATGATATGCTGTTTCTTCAGGTTCGGAACTGGCGGTGCGGGCAAGGAGTCCTTGCATGAATTCACAGGGGCAGGATTGGGACGACCTGCGGCTGTTTCTCGCCGTCGCACGGGCAGGATCCCTTTCGGGCGCCGCACGGGTGCTCGGGGTCACCCATTCGACTGTTTTTCGCCGCATCGGCGCCTTCGAGCAGCGGCTGGGGGTGCGGCTGTTCGACCGGTTACCGGGCGGCTACGTTCTCACTGCCGCGGGTGAGGAGATGCGCGATTCCGTCCTCCGGATCGAGGAGGAGATCGCGGCGCTTGCATTGAAGGTCACTGGACAGGACCAGCGGCCGAGTGGGATGATCCGTATCACCGCCACGGACATGCTGGCTGTGGGGGTGCTGCCCCGGCATATCGCTGCATTCCGCGCCGGATGGCCGGGGATCGAGATCGAGATGATCGTCTCGGATACCGTGCTTGATCTCACCCGGCGCGAAGCGGATGTCGCGATCCGGGTAGGCGATCCAGTGCAGGAAACGCTGGTCGGGCGGCGCGTGGGGCGCCTCGCCTTCGCCGTCTATGCCGGGGTCGGCCTTCGCGCGAAGGGGCTTGACGATCCGGAGCAAAGCGACTGGGTCGGCTACGGTTCGGCGCACGGTCCGCTCAGCCGCGGCCTCGGGCGCTGGTGGCCCGGGATGCGGCAGGTTTATCGGACGAACTCGATCAATGCCGCTCATGCCGCGGCCCGGGCCGGGATCGGTCTCGCTGCGTTGCCCTGCGCGATCGCCGATCGCGATCCCGAACTTGTCCGGGCGGCCCGGCTCCCCGAGGATTTCGGGCTGGATCTTTGGCTGCTGATCCACGAGGATCTTCGCAATACCGCGCGCATCCGCATGTTTATGGATTTCATAGCAGCCGCTCTAGCTGCCGATGCCGATCTCCTCGAGGGACGCCGCCCCCGTGCAAGTAAACCGGCCGGGGCATGATGTCCCGGCCGGTTGGTCCCTCGCTGCGCGATGAGGTCAGTGGAGGGCCTGCCAGCCCGGATGTTCGAAATGCTCGCCATAGGCGTTCAGCGCCTCGACGATCTTCTCCGCGCCCTCTCGAGCGTTACCCGCCTCCAGGTCTGATACGCCCTCTGTGACCTGTGCCAGAACGACGTGGAACTGCTCGTCGACCTCGGGTTCCAGCACGCAATTGCCGAGCATGAAGTCGAGGTGCGCCTGGATCTCGCCGGCCATCTGCCTGGCTACATCCGCGGCGAGGGTTCCGCCATGGATCGCCGCGAGCTGGGCGGCGATTGCGCCGCGGATCGCGGTCATGCCGGTGTACATGTTCTGATCGCCCTGCCACTTGGCGCCATTGTTCAGGACGATCTCGAGCGCCGCCGGATCATGGCCCTCGTGGGTCGCGGTTTCGGCGGCGGCAATCGCGGGAACCCCCAATGCGAGGGAAAAGGCCACGGCGAGGGCGGCCAGAGGTTTGGCAGTCTTCATTGTCATCTCCTGTGAATCGTGTCGGGTGCGGCGCCAAGGGCAATCACGGAAAGTCTTTGCGCCTGGATAGAAAGTAGGCTGTCCGCACCCGCACAGGTATTCGGAAAAGGCGCAAGGGGCGCTTGCACAAATGGACAGAACCCCGCCGAAGTCTAATTGCCCGAAGCGGATCCGGCTCGGTCTGTGCCGAGCGGATCACGCTCCTTCGGTCCCGCGTTTCTCGGTGCGCGTACATGGTGTTATCGTAGCTGCAGCTCCACGCCATGAAGGATTTGCGCAAGCCGTCGTCCATCCTGATCATCAGGCAGACCTTGGTTGTCTAACGGGCGTGTTTCAGATTCTCGATCACGTCCGGATCGAGGCTGAGATGCGCTGCCGCTTCTTCGAGCCGGATCAGGGCGAGGTCGAGTAGGCTGTCTTCTGGCATCATGTCTCCTTGGTTTTTTCGGGAAGTGGCTTTCTCGGGACCGGTCACGCGGTAGCCGTACCCTTACCCGGTCAGGCCGAGACGTCCCGGCGGATTGATGTGGCGGCGATGTAAGCGCCGTCCGAGGCGGGTGAGGATCTCATAGTCTATCGTGCCGGCCGCCCTGGCGATGTCGTCGACGCCTTGCTCGAGGCAGATAAGGTCGACCAGGTCTCCCTCGCGCAGCGCCGCGGGACCGTCGGTGGCGTCGAGGACGATGCTGTCCATCGACACCCGCCCGAGGAAGGGCAGGCGAGCGCCGCGGAAGAAGGCGGCGGCCATGGCGTTGCGCGGCCAGCCGTCGGCATAGCCGAGCGAGATCGTCGCCAGCCGCGACGGGCGCGGCGTCGACGCCGCGTGGCCGTAACCGACGCCGGTGTCGGCCGAGACGTCGCGGAGCTGCACGACGCGGGCGCTGAGCCGAACCGCCGACCGCATTGGGTTCGCCGCCCATGGCGTCGGGTTGATGCCGTAGAGGGCTGCGCCCGGCCGGGCGAGGTCAAAATAGTATGCGGCGCCGAGGAAGATGCCCGACGAGTTCGCCAGCGATGCGGGCGCCGGCGGAAGCTCGGCCCGCATGCGCCGGAAGGCCTCGAGCTGCGCGGCGTTGCCCGGATGGTCCGGCTCGTCTGCGCAGGCGAGATGGCTGAGGACCAGTTCGACGGCGAGGCCTTCGAGCAACACCGGGTCGGCGGCAATTGATGCCGTATCCGCCGGCGTCAGGCCGAGCCGCGACATGCCGGTGTCGAGTTGGAGCGCGACCGTTAGCCGCCGCCCGGAACGCGCGGCGTGGGCGCGCCAGGCGGCAAGCTCACCCATCGTGTTGACGACCGGGCCCAGCGAGCGGGCGACGAAGTCGGCCTCGGCGCCTTGAGGCGTGCCGTTGAGAACGAAGATGCGCGACCAGTCGCTAACGGCCTGCCGCACCTTCGCGCCCTCCTCGGGGAGGGCGACGAAAAAGGCGCGGCAGCCCGCGGTTTCGAGCGCGGACGAGACCGCGGCGGCACCGAGCCCGTAGGCGTCGGCCTTGACGACGGCGGCGCAGGCCGCGCCGCCGAGCCTTGCGGAAAGCAGGCGCCAATTGGCGACGATCGCCTTGAGGTCGATCGTCAGGAAGGCGCCGGCATGGCGGGGTGCGGCGGCCGTCATCGGTATCGCTCCATCGACAGCCCCGCGACGTCGATGTCGGGCTTTCGGCCGAGGACCATGTCGGCAAGCACGCGGCCGGAGCCGCAGGCCATGGTCCAGCCGAGCGTGCCGTGGCCTGTGTTGAGATAGAGGCCGTCGAAGCCTGCCGCGCCGAGGATCGGCGGGCCGTCCGGGGTCATGGGCCTCAGGCCGCACCAGAAAGTGGCGTCCTCGACGCGCCCGCCGCCGCCGAATAGGTCGGTAACGGAGTGCTCCAGCGCGGCGCGGCGCGAGGAGCGCAGCGTCAGATCGTATCCGGCGATCTCGGCGGTGCCGCCGACGCGTATGCGGTCGCCCAACCGGGTGATAGCGATCTTGTAGGTCTCGTCCATGACGGTGGAGACCGGCGCGGCGGCCGCGTCGACGACGGGCAGGGTGAGCGAGTAGCCCTTCACAGGATAGAGCGGGATGCGGATGCCGAGCGGGCGCAGGATCTGCGGCGAATAGCTCCCGAGCGCGACGACGACCGCGTCGGCGACGATCCTGCCGCCATCCGTGCGCACGCCGGTGACGCGCCGGCCGTCGTGGACGATCGCGCGCACCGTGACGCCGTGGCGGTAGTCGACCGCCGCCGAGGCGAGCGCGGCGAGCCGTGTCGTGAAGATGTGGCAATCGCCGGTCTCGTCGCCGGGCAGGTGCAGACCGCCGACGAACTTCTCCGCGACCTTTGCCAGCGCCGGCTCGGCGCCGATGCAACCGCCGCGATCGAACACCTGGAAGGTCACGCCGAACCGCCTGAGCACCTCCACGTCGTCGCCGATGCCGTCCAGCTGCTTCTGTGTGCGGAAGAGCTGCAGTGTGCCTAGGCTGCGTTCGTCATAGGCGATGCCGGTCTCGGCGCGCAGATCGCGGAGGCAGTCGCGGCTGTATTCGGCGAGTGGCACCAAGCGCGACTTATTCACCGCATAGCGCGCCGAGGTGCAGTTGCGCAGCATCCTGAGGAGCCACGACCACATGGCCGGATCGAGGCCCGGGCGCACTGCGAGCGGTCCGTGCTTCATCAGCAGCCACTTCACCGCCTTGAGCGGGACGCCCGGGCCGGCCCAGGGCGAGGCATAGCCCGGTGAGATCTCGCCGGCGTTGGCGTAGCTGGTTTCCAGCGCCGGGCCCGGCTGCCGGTCGAGCACAGTCACCTCGCAGCCCGAGCGAGCGAGATACCACGCGGAGGCGACGCCGATGACGCCTCCGCCGAGAACGAGAATTCTCAATTCCGCCTCCCGTCGCTGCCTTCGCGCATGGAGGCGGCCGGGCCGCGGCCCCTTTGGTCAGTCTTCATCACACATCTCCGCCGGGCCGCGCAGCGGACCCGCAAATCTGAACCGAATTTCTTAGCGAGTTAGATTCTGGCCCCCGGTCGACGGCTTCACGGCCGCGCCAGGGCTAGATGTATGCGATGAGGCTGCCCGCGTGGTTTAAGAACCGGACGCGGCTCCGAGGGCAATTGTCAGCCAAAGGGAGCAGTTTCGGCACAGCCCCAGATCCCGAGAAGCGAGAAGGTCAGGATAACATAGCGTTCTGGGCGCGCTATGCAACAATGGCATTGCCGCGCGACCCGTTTGCGTCGCCGCGCCTCGCCCGGTCATGGCGCTCTTGTCGGCCGAGGGCAAGCTGGACGGTTCTAAGAACTCGCCGAATCGGGTCGGTTTTGATTCAATGCCTCCGATGCATCCGGAGGATTGGACGAGATGCGTGGCCAGCCGGGATTTTTCGACATGGATGAGCGCCTGAAGCGTTTGAGCGACCTCGGCGACCAACTCGAAGCCTTTGGCCGGGCCGTCGATTTCGAGATCTTCCGGGGCGATCTGGTCAAGGCGCTCGCCTATTCGGACGGTTCGCAGGGCGGGCGGCCGCCCTTCGATCCGGTGATGATGTTCAAGGTGCTCGTCATCCAGGCCGCCAACAATCTGTCGGACGAGCGCGCCGAGTTCCTGATCAGCGACCGCCTGTCCTTCATGCGCTTTCTGGGCCTGGGCTTGTCCGATCGCGTACCGGACGTACGCACGATCTGGCTGTTCCGGGAAAAGCTCACCAGGGCCAACGCCATCCAGCCCCTGTTCGACCGGTTCGATGCCGCGCTTCGCGCCTCGGGCTACATCGCGATGGGCGGCCAGATCGTCGACGCGAGCCTTGTGGCGGCGCCGAAACAGCGCAACACCGGGGACGAGAAGAAGGCGCTGAAGGAAGGGCGCATTCCCGAGGCGTGGAAGGCCAGGCCGGCCAGGCTCCGGCAGAAGGACCGGGACGCGCGCTGGACGGTCAAGTTCTCGAAGGCGAAGGAGCGGCCGGATGGAACGAAGCCGCCGGTCGACATTGCCATTCCCGCCTTCGGCTACCAGAACCACGTATCGATCGACCGGCGGTTCGGCCTGATCCGCAAGTGGCAGGCGACGGACGCTGCTGCCTACGAAGGCGCGCGCCTGCGCGAGGGGCTGCTCGACAAGACCAACACCGCAAGCCAGGTCTGGGCGGATACGGCCTATCGCTCGAAGGCCAACGAGGCTTTCATGGAGCAGAATGGCTTCGTCTCCTGCGTCCACCGCAAGAAGCCGAAAGGTCGGCCGATGGATCGCCGCACCGCGATCGCCAACGGCGCCAAGTCGAAGGTCCGCGCCTTCGTCGAGCATGTCTTCGCCGAGCAGAAATCGCGGATGGGCCTCGTCGTTCGGACAGTCGGCATCGCGCGCGCCACCACGAAGATCGGCATGGCGAACATCGCCTACAACATCAAACGCCTGATCTTCCTGCAAAAGCTCGCCGCGGCATAGCGGACGAGATCAAACCCGATCGCAAACCTTCACTCCCACCGCCATCTCCGGGCTCGAAGAGTTCGACTGCCGCTCGAACCGCCCAAATATGCCCTCAAAGTCGCGCCCGAACCGCGTTGATAGAACCGTCCAGCTTCTTGCACCGGGAGCACATTTTTTCCGTTTGCGCCGAAGCGAAGAGGCTTCGATACTCGGCCAGTGCCTCGCCGGGAACGACGTGCCCGCCATCCGCTTCGCACGAACAGACGGGAACGACATGAAGCTGCGGTTGAAGCGCGCCTACGACAAGCCCGAACCGGCGGACGGCCTTCGGGTCCTCGTCGACCGGCTGTGGCCGCGCGGCCTGAAGAAGGACAACGCCGGCGTCGACCTGTGGCTGAAGGACATCGCCCCCAGCGACGCGCTGCGCCGCTGGTTCGGCCACGATCCGGCGAAATGGGCCGAGTTCCGCCGCCGCTATCGCGCCGAGATCGGAGACCGGCCGGATGCGATCGAAACTCTCCGCCGGGAGGTCAGCAGCGGTACCGTGACGCTGCTCTTCGGCGCGCGGGACGAGGCGCACAATCAGGCGGTGGTGCTGAAGGAATTCATCGAGGAGCGGAGCTGAGCGTCGCTGCAGACGTCACCGGGATGTGAGGGGTGGTCGCATAGGGAGACGCCCGCAAGGCGGCGTGGGGGTCGGGATCGTGCCGCTCAGGCGTCGCGGGGGAGGCGGGCGAGCTGCGCCAGCGTTTCTTCGGCGAGGCGGCGGGTTAGCTCGCCAGCGTTCAGGTCGCGGCAAAGCGCTGCGGCCTGGCCGGCCCACAACGACATGAAGTCGCCCGAGCCGGCTTTCTCGGTCGCAGCCCTGAGCGGCGCCAGCGGGCCGCCGGCAAGCGGGAAGGCGGGGGCGGCCTCGGCCATCGGGCCGACCTCGCGGACGATGCGGTTGACGATGCCGCGCGCCGGGCGGCCGGTGAAGACGTTGGTCAGCACCGTCTCGCGCGCCACCTCGTCGTGCAGGGCGGCGCGGTGCGGCGCCGCGATACGTGCCTCGGGAGTGAACAGATAGGCCGTGCCGATCTGCACCGCGGCCGCACCGAGCGCGAAGGCAGCAGCTATACCGCGGGCGTCGGCGATGCCGCCGGCGGCGATGACCGGCACCGTCACCGCATCGACCACCTGCGGCACCAGCGCGAAGGTGCCGACCTGCGTCGCCATGTCGTCGGAAAGGAAATTGCCGCGATGGCCGCCGGCCTCGGCGCCTTGCGCGATGATCGCGTCGCAGCCGTGGCTTTCCAGCCAGACCGCCTCGGCCACGGTCGTCGCCGAAGACAGCACCTTCGCGCCCGCCGCCTTGACGCGCTCGACGAGCGCCTGTTCCGGCAGGCCGAAATGGAAGCTCACCACCTCGGGGCGGAATTCCTCGACGAGGCCGCACAGCGCCGCGTCGAAGGGCGTGCGGTTGGAGGCGGGCGCGTCCATGTCCGGGTCGAGGCCGAGCTCGACATAGTAGGGGCGCAGCCTGTCGCGCCAGCGCGCCTCGCGCGCCGCGTCGAAGGCGGGCGGGGTGTGGC
>JACZKY010052676.1_pt1 | contig 13756 bp, 11 predicted proteins | sample 8237611 | NCBI WGS metagenome assembly JACZKY01 (sample SAMN16148055, study PRJNA663545) | marine sediment metagenome | biome: sediments and biomass from bioreactor inoculated with such sediments; feature: coastal sediments; material: methane- and iron-fed bioreactor; isolation source: Bothnian...
TACCGAAGATGGGCCTATAACTCTTTCATCTGGGAAGGCTTTCTTCAGCAACCCGGCTATCCGTGTCATCCTTTTCATGGATGACTGAGGACCCGTGGCTTTGCGTCTCCGGATTTCTCCGAGTTTGCCATTTTCGAAATCTAACAATGTTTTAAAGCATAATCGTTTTCAAAGCAATCGAAAAACGTCTATCATATCAGAACCTTATGTGATCAAAATTAATGGGCGCTGGTTGGAAAAACTACTTTCCGTGATGAACTTGAACTATTTTAGACAAATAGAAATTCTTATTTCCTTAAATATGAGAAAACCCGCCTATGTGCCCGGCGGGTTTTAGTGTTCAAGAAGTTGTGATAAATAAGAAGCGACCTTTGGAGCCAATCCCAAAGGGCCGCACCAACCGGCCATCATAATTGTCGTCAACTATTTTGTCCGGGTTGACGACAATTAATATGGCCGGTTAAGCTTCGTTATTCCCTCAGATGTATTTTTCGATAACTGCCTCCTTCAATTTCAAACTGGCATGGCGAATAATCCGATCGACGGCAACCACGATCATCAATGCGTCGGGGAAGATTTGATCCCATTGGCTGAAAATTGGGAACCTCCGTTTTTCAAGCCCTTTGACGAGTAAATGTCAGGGCTGCCCATAGACATATTTATAATAACGATAGAACCTATTAATTCTATCGAAATTATCTGTTTGACTAAGGAGTGATTAATTATTTATAAATTTGAATTAATTGATTTTTATGACTGATTCCTAACGCAATTAACATAAAGGAGATCTCCCGCATGTCCCAATCCTTCCAGGTCAACTCCGATCCCGAACTGTGGGCCAGCCTCGACATGGATGTCGAGCGGTTCATGAATGTGCCACCGATGCTGACCCAGGCGTACATGAATATTTTCATGAGCCAGGTCAATCGTCCCGCCGTCATGGCTTATTTCGATGAGATGGTCAGCAATATTTTTACGGGACGGATCAAGGAGATTGTCGGGGCAAAGGCTGAAGGGCGACCGGTGATCGGCACCTTCTGCGTGTATGTCCCCGAGGAAATCATCCAGGCTGCTAATGGGGTTTGTATAGGCCTATGCGGCGGTTCGCAGGGGTCGATCGCCGATGCCGAAAAGATACTGCCGCGCAACATCTGCCCGATGGTCAAGTCGGCTTTCGGTTTTAAGGTGGGACGCATCTGCCCGTTCTTCCAGGCGGTCGATTTTGTCTACGGAGAAACAACCTGCGATGCCAAGAAAAAGACCTGGGAACTTCTTGACCAGTATGTGCCAACCCATGTCATGGAGATCCCGCAGATGAAGCGTGAACGCGATCTGCGTCTGTGGATCGAGGAAGTTAAGGACTTCAAGAAAGCCATTGAGGAGCAAGTCGGCAAGGAAATTTCAGAAGACGATTTGAAAAAAGGCATCGAAACACTCAATGCCAAGCGCAAGGCCATGCAGCGCCTGAACCGTTTGCGCCATCACGATCCTTCACCGATCAGCGGTCGCGACATGTTGCTGATACAGCAAATCGCCTTCTACGATATTCCGGAACGGTTCACGATCAAGGTTCATGAACTGTGTGACGAGCTCGAAGATCGCATCAAACTAGGAAACTTTGCCGCCGCCAAAGGGACTCCGCGCGTGATGGTTTCGGGGACCCCCATGGCCCTGCCGAACTGGAAACTGCACCATATCATCGAAGGAGCCGGAGCGGTTGTCGTCAACGAAGAGAGCTGCATCGGTACCCGCTACTACAAGGACACCATCGACACCGATGGTTTAAGTATGGACGGCATGCTGCAACAACTCACCGAGCGTTATATGAAAATCGATTGCTCGTGCTTCACACCGAATGATGAGCGCATCGACCAGGTGGTTAAGGAATATCGGGATTCCGGCGCACAGGGGATCATCGACTACTGCCTGCAATTCTGCCATACCTACAACATCGAGGCCGTAAAGCTGCGTGAAGCCTGCTCACGTGAGAAGATCCCGTTCATGGCCATAGAATCCGACTACTCTCCGGAAGATGTTGGCCAGTTGCAGACCCGGGTGGAAGCTTTTCTTGAACAGATCGAGGGATAATCGTTGATGAACGTCGGCATAGATCTGGGATCGCGCGCCATCAAACTCGCCGTTTTCCGCGAGGGTCAATTGGTTGAGCATGCGGTTGTAGAGAGTTCTTTCGAACCTCACCGACAGGCCATGGATTTGGTGGCACGCTACGAACCATCAAGAGTTGTGGCTACAGGTTACGGCCGTCACCTGGCGCAAAAGCACTTCGCCGGTCATGTGATTACTGAGATCAAAGCTCATGCCCTCGGTGCGCGTCATTTCTTTCCGGAATGTCGCACAATCCTGGATGTCGGAGGCCAGGATTCCAAAGTGATTGCCCTCGATGAAGCTGGGCGCGTCGTGCAGTTCCAGATGAACGACAAATGCGCAGCCGGTACGGGCCGATTCCTTGAAATCATGGCGGGGTCGCTCGGTTATACGCTTGCTGAATTTGCCGCATCCGCCAGCACGTCATCACAGAGCATCCCGATCAACAGCATGTGTGCGGTGTTCGCGGAATCCGAAGTGGTCTCGCTTCGCAATCGCGGCTTTGCGGCAGAAGACATTGCTCGTGCCATTCATCTGGCGATTGCAGAACGCTTGGTCGGAATGCTGGCAAGGCTGGGACTTCATGGAGCGCTCGTCTTTTCTGGAGGGGTCGCAAATAATGCTTTTCTTGCCGACATCCTGGCAGAGAAACTCGGCCAGGATGTCAGCGTTCCGCACACGCCGGAAATCGTAGGCGCGATCGGAGCGGCGTTGCATCAACGCCCATCGTAAAGGCACGTCACTAACCTTATCCTCTCTACTGAATGGTTCGGCATGAAAAATATCGACTGTAGCAACAGGCTTTGCTTTGGTTTGAATTAACCGGTGTTAAGCATTGGTTAGAGGAATGTGCTACGAGAGTTCCAGAATGACGCCTGCTGGCACAGCTATAGGTCGGGACATTCCTTTAAAACCTGATCTACAAGAAAATGGCCACCCGGGTAGATCTAGGTGGCCATCATTTTTTGCGTCAGTCCTATTTATATTCTCGCATAGTTTGGTGGACTTCTATTTGCCGAAATGACAAATTCTTACTGACCCTGCAATCTAAGACAATACCCTCACCCCACGATAAATTTATTCCACTTGACCAACTTCTATGGACAAAGAACAAACAACTATCTATGAGAGGTTATCATGGGCATGAGAGTAGGTTATGCAAACCTGACATATCGATCGATATGTGCGTCATTTCTTGCTGAATCTGGCAATATTTTGCATCACCTCCACAAGATCACGTTGATGAACGTTATAAAATTCAGCGGACTCGGCGCACGGTAAGTCATCAGCGCAGGTTACAGAGTTTTTGCCAATTTGAGCATTGCTCATGGCAATGACCGCCTTGTATTTGTCAGAGGTGAAGCCCATCGTCCGCCAGTGCGCGGTCACGGTATATTTTCGCTGGATAGTTCCCAACAGGTCATAGCCTAATGCATAATCTGATGCGGGATTTTGTACTCCCAATCGTGGCAGTAGGGTGGGAATCACATCGAGATGTGAGGTCATATGTTCGACCACGCTGCTGCCGCTGCCCGGTATCCAGAGAATCATAGGGACCAGAGTCTGTGCATCATTAAACGACGAACCATGACCCCAATGTCCATGCTCGTTGAATTCTTCGCCATGATCTCCGGTAATGATGACAATAGTGTTATTGAGTAGTTGTTTCTCCTCAAGGTAGGCAAGCACTCGAGCAAACTGGCTGTCGAGATGATGGACTGAATTAATATAGCGATTCTTGATAAGCGGCATGTCCTTATCCAGATTCATGGTCGCGTAGTTGAAATCCTCCAAGTACGGTTTTCTGATGACACTTTCTTCCGGGAAATAATAGCGAGCATGAGGAGACTCAAAGAACATATAGCTCATAAAAGGGCGCTCCGTGTCCCGCTTATCCAGGAATTCAAGCATATCAGTTACATTTTTACGGTCGCGCTGCCAACCCTGTCCTTCAATATAAGACTGTATATCCTCTCTCGGAATGGAAGCGAACACGGTGCGGTCAAATTCAGGATAGGTTGTTTTTTGACTGGAGAAAAAGCGCCACTGGTAGTTTTGTTCTCTCAGAACATCAAAGATTACCGGGCCACGCATACTTTCGAGAAAAGGAAACCAGAAGTTGCCATAAAGGCCGTAGAACATCGAGAACACGCCCATGCGTGTGCCGTTACTGCCACTGTAATGGTGAGTAAACCGATGGGCATCAGCGGCGAAATTCCAGGTCGCCGGCATAATTTCCTGTTCTAGCATGTCCGCGCGCAGCGACTCGGACACCAACCAGATAATGTTGTAGGGTTTCTCGGGAGATTTGACATCCAACGTTGATAATGGGTATTCCACGCGCGAAACATCGGAATTAACATAACTTATTTCTTCTCGAGCGGGTTGCAAACCGATTTTTTTGGCGAGGGAGCGGAAGGTCAAAGGTTGGTATAAAGGAAAGCGTTCCGCAGCGACTAATACTGGCGAAAATCCAGTGAAATGGCACACACCATAGGCGACGCGTTCTCCGCTTGTCATCAGGATGAAAAGGAGGATCAGGTAGCGATACTTCCAATGCGGAGGTCGACCAGTTCTGCGCAGAGTAAGGTGGTGTGTCACCCAAAGCGTAAGCGCTACGGCCGCAAAAGCCCCGCAGATGAGCAAACTGAAAGTCATTGTGCCGCTGTCGCTCATTCCCATCGATTCGATGCCGCCTGGAGTGGTGACCAGATTTAGGACGAAGCCATTGATATGAAAATCATAGATATCGTAGATCTGTCTGTCGGCAACAAGTATTAGCAGGGTCAGGCCGGCTGAGAGTACCGCGACCAGGTAGCTGCTTGCAGTCACCCATCGACAGGCCTTGTTTTTACGTGTTGTAATGCGAGCGAGAAGGTGAGTGAGTTTTGTCAGCAGCAGGGGCGGCAAAATGTAGATGAATCCATATGTCATGTGAACAATCAGGCTGAAGCCATTGACAGACATCTGCTTGAAGCCGCCTGTTGGCCAGAAACCGATGCTTAATGCCAGCATAGCGAGGTAGATAAGAAAAAAGAAGTTATTTAGAATCCTGGTTCTCGTTTGATCGTGCATAATGTACTCTATGTCTGCTTTCTGAAATCCCGATAATCATAATGGATGTATGTCCCACTGCCCCATCCCCATCATGGCGAGCCTCCAAAAGCACCCGCCCCTCGCTGGTGTGAACTGGAGGGCGTTGTCCATAAGGTTGGCAAAGGCGCGCTGCAAGCGACTACGATCACCTGTGACGATTAAAGGTTGATCGCAGATTTTCAACGCCACATGGATCTCTTTGTCTTCGTCAACTACAGAGTACAATTCGGCGACATCCCGTCATAGTCGAAACCACCTTAGTCGCAATTATTTTTTCAACTTTACTCCCTGATGTCTCCGTAGGCTCAATCAAGCGGTTCTCTAGAGGCTGTCATTAAAAAAATCACTAGTCAGCAAATGTTGACAACAGCGGTCTGTAATTTGTTCAGAATTGTCCTGCGTACCTGCGTACCTGCGTACCTGCTTGCCATCCCACCCCCTTGGAACACATCAAACAAGACACTGCCAACCTACTCCGTAGAAACAGTGAGGTAAAGGATTCTTTCTTATTTATACTCCTGCATTGGTTGGTTGGGATGATTTTGGTCGAAATGCGAAATTCTTACTGATCCTGCAATGTAAAAATCTGAATGCCGCCTTTAATCCATCCTGTCAGTGGTGATAAACAAGAAAATGGCGACAACTCCCTATGCTGAACGCAGCCAGATCTGACAGTGAGTGTCAGATCAAGTCGCGACGACTACAAATCAAACCAGTTAACTTTAGGAACATGGCTTTGGATAATAGTTCTTGAGCCACAGATCAAGAGGAACGATAGTAGGTTGCTCACCATTGGCATGAAACCATGAATCAACGACATAGAGATCGCCATTACCCACCTCTTTTATTACAGCAGAAAAGTGCGGGAAAAGGACCACGGCAACCGATCTGTGGGCCGGATAGCTGACCTGGTGCCAGACGAGTAATTGTTCGCCATCCAAAAGCTGTAGATACACCGTCGTGTTGACAGTTTCTGCGACGCAATCATGCTGATAACTCTCGATAGGTGTTTTGAAATTATTACATGCCTGGTCGGCAAAAGTATTATTTTGCTTACCTATGATTAATTCCAGCAAGGCAACAGCTTCAGCAATTCTGCGCCTCTCCTCTTCTGCATTGATTGATGTTGGTGTAAAGATCGTTTGGATGTTCTGCCACTGGATTGGGGACAACTGGGCAGCAACACCTCCGCCATCACAACCGTAATGATTGCAGGTTGTGAACTCTTTAGGTGAGATTGGAGGGCTGATGTTGTAGGTGTCTAAAAAAACGGTCGCGGCTTTATCCGGGTTATAGAAAAGACTTGAGCAGCCTGACAGAGTGAAAAAACCGAGCCATGTCAATAAAAGGCAATAGTGTATTGATCGTTTGCTCATTTTGCAGCTCTCTAGGACAATTACCAGATACACTTGGCCCTGACAATGTTGTTGATTGTAAGCGTAAGCTTCCTCATATATGGACAGTTAAGAACAAGACAAACCACCCACTTCTTTACGGATGGTCTGTATTCACAGTTAAAAACCCCCTCCCTAAAATCCAAAAACCATGCATAAACCAATATAACCAATTGTAACCAGTCATCGGTTGAGGTCAAAGAGAAGGGCTTCTTATTTATATTCCTACATTGTTCTTGGGTTCTCCGTTTGACAGAAATACGAAATTCCTGCTAACCCTGCAATCTAAGAAAAGTTGTCCATAAAGATTCTTTAATTTCAACCAAATCTAATAGTGGCTGTCAGATCAATTTTGATCTACTACAGATGATGCAAAGGATGATGCAAAGGATGATGCAAAGGAAGGGCTGGGCCCTCCCCAGGCCCTTCCTTCTGTGGTTAAATTAGTTTAGTTTTCGTCATTGAGTCGGTCCTCCCAGTCATCAGGCCGCTCCTCGTAGTCCCGTGACTCCCAATAGGCATCATTGTTTGGGTTCAGTTGGTCCGAGTGGTTGTCCATGTCGTCCTTGTGGCTCATTTTTTTCCTCCTTTGGTTGACTCCCTTTTTGTGACGATTGATTCTGCCTTGGCAGGAAAGCTCCCCTTCTGGATTTCCCCCTCGTGTTGTTTTGCGTGGCCACTTTTGATGCGGTTCACATCTGCCTTTGTAAGCTTGCTCATTGTGATCTCCTCTCTGTAGAAGGTGTTATGTTGAGGAGAATAACGAATGGAACAAACCCTGCCTATGTGACAGCGACTGTAAAATTCACCCCTGCACTCAAGAGATTTGTGGGCAAGCAGTTGGACCGGATCGATCGATCAGTTTTAAGGGGCTTGGACATTGCGAGAAAGCTTGCTTGGCCTTCCCGGCCATAGCGGACGCATTGTCAAAAATATCCGGAGATAGAATCTGTAACGGAGTACCGGAGGTGGCCCGGAGATGTTTAGGCGTACCGGAGCCAATCTGGATGATCGAGAATGCCGGGGAGAATGACCACTGAGATCAGGTAGTGACAGGGATAATGGGATTGCGGATTTGGCGGGAGTGGGTGTGCCATAATCGTCGTCGAGATGCCAATTGCAACAAGGGATCTCGCGCGCGGACCGGAGGAGGACCAGAAACAGAAAAAGCAAAGCCCCACTCCCGTGACGGGGTGGGGCTAAGCTTTCGAAGTAAAACAGAAAAAATGGTCGGGATGACTGGAATCGAACCAGCGACCCCCTGCTCCCGAAGCAGGACGGATACGCTCGCAGGCTCGCTCCTCAGTGCGCTTACGTACCAGAGAGGACGTATCCCGAAAGACACTCTTCAGTGAATGCAGCGAGTACGTTTATCAGGGAGATATTGAGCCTGTGGCAATAGCATGCTTGGGGTTTATTCTTCTGAATTGTAAACCTCAGAGTAATCTTTCAAGACTTGCTTTTTAAAGTCTTTCATAGTCATTTTTTCGCTTTCGTAGAATCCGTAGTCCGTAAATATTTTTTCAAGGCAAGCATCCAGATCAGACAGCAGACTCATCAACTCCATACGATACAAATTATTCATGGTAATGAAGCCTTTTGACACGTTTCAGCTCGTGCGAGAGTTGTTTGCAGTAACACACCTGCGGAATCATCAAAATATGCCCATAGCGCACTTGTTCCGAAGCAGAATCCTTCGCTCACTTCGTTACACTCCCCAGTGCGCCACTTACCAAAGGGGACGCATCCCAATGACTTCTTGTATAAATTACTTATGTTTTCTGCTTTTCTATTTCAGCCACAATTGCTTCACGGTTACAACTAGCTGGCCCAAGAATATCAGCGCACTGCTGCATTCTCTTTTCAATAAGGGCCTCTTTTGATTTCAGTTCCTGATCTTGTTGTTCGTACAATTTTCTATCTTTTTCTACTTGAGCAATAATATTCTTACAGTCTTTCTGGATTGCACATTGCTCTAGAGCTTCATATTCTCCTTTAAGCCTTGAGATTTCTTCCTTCTTATCATCTCCGGCAGCTAGAAAGAAAAGAGAAGGCCAGAAGAGAACTAATCCAACACCCATCGCGACAGCATCTTTTGTTGCAACACTGTCCTGTTCATCTGATGCTTGTGAAGACCTTCTCCCTATTCTTGACATTTCCTGACCTATCTGGTCGCAGTTGTAATTATGATACTCCAATGGTGAAACGTAAGCCGCTTTAATACTTGATGACCGTGAAGCACACCCTCCGGTAAAAGAGACCGCAAGCAATAGCACTAATGATTTTTTTAGAAACACGTACATAAATATTACCTCCCTTAGAATAACAGCATGAAAAAAAAACTATACACACGACATCTTACAAATTGCTCACAATATAAGACTAATATCGTATTGAATCTGAAGCTGAATTTAATATTAAGAAACTTACGAAGAAAGCACCGGTCTGATTTGTCCAAGGGCTCATGGTTTCAATAGCACACCTGCGTAAATCATCAAAATATAGTCATAGTGCACATGCTCCCGAAGCAGAATCGTTCGCTTCGCTCTCTCTAGAAAGAACGTCTCCCAGAAGATAAATCGTAAGTGAATGCAGCGGGCTGTCATCACAAGTAAGAAAGACTTGCAACAGCATAAATACGAATATGTTCCTGTAGGTGCCCTTGGGTTACTTTTAATCGGTAGTAATAAAATTTGTGTTTCTAATTGGGGACATTTATGCGGGAAATGCAGAGAATGAGTTTATAATAAAAATCTCACCATATTGGCCATCTTGGTCATGGACAGTCCAAATTATTCTATATAAAATTTCTTCATTCTCCATATGCTTGATAGTTTCTTTCCCTAGTTCGCAATGAACAGTAACATGTGAAACGTGCGATCTGTTATTTGGGCCTGGTTGCTTTTTTGTGGAGGACACTGATAAGACGAGAGGGATATCCTCTATCACCTGAATGTATAGATGGAGAAAGTGGGGCCACCCGTCCGGTCTGTGCAACGTCAAAGGCGGAAGGAAATAAGCCTCTAGAAACTGCGAAAGTTCATTTTCAAAAAAGGTCATCTTAGAAATCTGGCCAAGTTCGGAGCGAAGCACCGATGGAAGGTCGCGTAATGCAAGATTTCCTCGAAGATGTAGATGTGCATCGTCGAATTGTTTTATAATTGCCTGTGCTGCACCTCGGTCAAGCCTTGAGTGGAGTGCCCAATCACAATGGAATTTAAGTTGTGGGTATTGATCACCGAGCTTATCTCGCTCAATGAGTTTTCTAATTGCAGCGAGTAAATAGACAACTTGGACTTCGGTGTTGAGTCCATTGGCTAGTTCTGCCTCAAGCTTCTTAAGGATATCGGCGGTCATTGTAAGCTTCCCCTCAAAAAGACTGATAAGAGCCCGAGATCTAAATAAAAAACCGCCAGAGGTCAGCAGGTAGCCAACAACAGCGGTCAATAGAGTCCATCTATACTTGTCTGACTGCCTCCATCATTCCATCCCCCATGGAACACATCAAATAAGACGGAACCAATCTATGCCTGATAGGTCCTAAAGTAAAGTCATATCAAAATGTTACCAATCTTCTCATATTCTGAAATTTCCCCTCATAAAAGCCATCTCTTTAATGTGAACCATTCTAAAAATATACACTTCCACGATCTCCCCACGGCCTGATTCCTGATCGCACTTCCAGTCGTCCCATAGTCACGTCGCCGGGGGCCGGTGATGGGGGTTGTCATGGGTCTGGCTCAGTCGGGGCACTGGGGGTGGCATTCTGGGGCAGAGTAGGCGGTCTGGGGTGGCGTCTGGGTGGCATTTTGTGTCGTGAGCTGTGAATCTGACGCAGACGACAGGTGGATGGAGGGGAGGCAAAACTTGAAACTTTCGTTCCCGCTAGCTGAAAAATGTTTGTCACCATCATTTTTCGACAATATTAGCAAAAAATAATTTCTAATTTGAATTTTGCCTGTAATGCACGATCTCAATAATAACTAGGGTCAAAGTACCCCTGATGATTATTTCATGCCTTAAAACTGAAATTTTCCGAGCCTTCACCTTACAAAATTTTCGTTCATTCATTTGCGCTCTTTCAGCTGACTAATTTGAAGTTATCGCACCAAAGGCACGTAACTCCATGAGTCTGAAAATTGCTTTCTGAAAGCTCATAAAAATCTACATAAGTGTACGAATTCATTGATATAATTGTATTGACACGATCATGGGATATGCTAGATTGTTTGTGTCAGACAGCACCGGATTTGCTTGAAGTGAATGGCACCCCGGCACTGGTAGAAGACTGACAAGCAGGTCCGGTTCTTTGACAATCAAATATAGTTAAGGAGAAACAAGATCATGACAAAAATGTCAAGGATCGGAGCGGAAGAATTGCGTCAAAGGGTGCAGGGAAATGTGTCCAAGAAGGCGCATGAAGAAGTACCGAAACCCGCTGTACCAAAACCGCCTCCACTTCCACCTAAGGCGGAGACAGACTGCAAAGGAGTAGAATCGAAGACGACAGAACCAGAGCCGACGGTAGAGATATCTATCGCCAAGAAAGAAGGTGAAATAAACACAGACATTGAAGCGTCAGTAGACACAGGGATTGCCAAGCACAACAATCAGGATTTTCATTTGGATCAGGCAGATCGTCTGCAACCGGAATTGTTTCCACATCAACCTATGGGAGACAGCAAAAGTTTTCCCTCAACGATCCCAAATCTTCGGTTCATGCTAGACAGGTACGGGATAAAAGCTCGGTACAATGTAATCAAGAAGGCAACCGAGTTCGTGATCCCTGGGCTGGTGACTACAGTCGACAATGCAGAGAGTATTGCGTTGACTCAAATCAAAAGTCTTGCTCGACAGAACGGTATGTCAGTCACAGGCCTTGAAGACACAATTATGGCTATTGCCGACAGGAACCAGTACAACCCCGTGGCCAACTGGATAAAATCTAAACCATGGGACGGCCATGACAGGCTCCAAAGCTTCTATGACACTTTGACTGAGCGGGAAGATTTTCCTAATCAATTCAAGGAGCTATTAGTTAAGCGTTGGATGATAAGCGGTGTTGCAGCTAACTTTGAGCCAGGAGGCTTCAGGTCGCGTGGAGTATTGACCATTCAGGGTCCACAAAGCGCAGGAAAAACATCCTGGATTGCAGCATTGATCCCGGATCAGGCCTTACGAGAAAGCTCTGTGAAGCTGGATCATCACCTGGACGCGGGCAATAAGGATTCGCAAATTGCAGCAGCAACGCATTTCTTGATTGAGATTGGTGAACTTGAAAGCAGTTTCAGAAGAGATGTCGCGAGATTGAAAGGCTTCATTACCAGCGACTGCGACAAAATCAGGCTGCCTTACGCAAGAAGTGCTTCGGTCTTTCCGAGAAGAAGCGTATTCGCTGCAACTGTCAACGATACGAGATTTTTGGTGGACACAACCGGGAATACCCGCTGGTGGGTAATCCCGGTCACCAAGATCAATTATCAACATCAACTGGACATGCAGCAGATTTGGGCACAGTTTACGGTCGAATATGAAAAGGGCGAGCAATGGTGGTTAACGCCCGAAGAGGAAGGTCTCCTCGAAATGCTCAACCGTGACCATCGAGTTGTCAGCGTCATTGAGGAACGCTTGATGCCCGTACTTGACTTGAGTCGAAAAAATGAAGAGGGGTTGCCTGCGATGACGGCCACTGAGGTCTTGATGAAGATCGGGTACAAGACTGTAATAAATCAACAGGCAAAAGAATGCGGAGCGCTATTGCGGGAACATCTTGGAGAGCCCAAGAGGATTCAGGGATACATGAAGTGGCGCATCCCCTTCGCCAAGCAAGATGACATTATAAAAATTGAAGACTACTGATAGTTGCCCCCCCCCACCTGCAGCCACCCAAGGGAGGGAGGGGTAGCAAGTCTTGAAAAAATATACCGTTGAAATGACGATGAGACAGAACAAATTATGAATAAATCAAACCTTAAATTGACATTAAATATAAGTCCTTTCTTTCCCCCTGAATGCCAAAAACCTACCAGTGCCGCAGGGGGTGGAGGGGAGGCAATTAAATAGAATTCAGAACCCCTCAGGGCCATAAAGGTCGCTGCGTCATAGATATGGTTCTCAAGGGCGTTTTGCTGCAAAAGTTGCGGGGGTGCTGATGCTTGCACCCCAAGCGTTACAAACTCAAACTAGCTAATTAAGAGGAACAGACAATGCAAAAATATGAATGGCTTAACATTAATTGTATCTTGAAAGAAGTAAACGCTCACATGGTCGAGCATGGGTTTATGCTTATTAAAGCGGGTCTTGCCAGTGAGACCACTTGCGACGCTGAATCGTTTTGGCTGATTGATATGGCCGGGGAAATTATCCTCAAAAACGTTGATCTCGCGGAGTTTAGCGAAGGGTATAATCTGTTAAAATCGCAGGAAACCGGGGGGGTTGAAACTTTTATCGCTAACACCTGTGATGGACTGCTACTCAAGGTCTATCCTGACTTTTTCACGTGCAATGAAGGATCAGCTGATTACATGTAGACAAGAAGGGTAAACCCGGACCCGACGCTTCGGCGCTGTCCCGACAATCGCAAGTGATTGATTTTTATGGGATGGCGTCGAGGCGTCGAGTGCGACAGGTATTTCGAAAAGCTGAAAGCCTGCCCTCAGGGGGGGGGGCAATACATAGAATTCAGAACTCCCTCAGAGGCTGTCAAGTCCGCCAAAGATCGAGTGCGCATCAATGAATAGATCCGCTCTGATGGACCCCTTGAGGTGGTTTTTGCAAGGGAGGTAGAGCTTTTTTTCATGTAGTCAAAAAATCCAGAAAAGGATTTTTTACATATGGTTTTGACTTTCTTCTTTGACCTTCTTCTTCCCTGGAACAAATCTGTTTTTGATTTTTGTTTTTTGTTTTTTTTTTTTATGTCCCATGAATGCTGACTCTTTGAAGAGGTGCTCTTTGCACGCTGCTTCCACCTGCATCCCCCGAAGTCGATGACATTTTTTGATGTTTTTTTTTAGAGTTTCCACAAGGTGGGGGGAAGGGGTAGCAATTTTCAGGAAATTTTATTTTTGATTTTGATAGAACTGATGCCCAAGTCTGCCGTAGGGAATTTTTAGATTTCGTCCAAACTGCCCCCACCTCCTCCCCCCGATTCTAGGCAGTGA
>JACZKY010009019.1_pt1 | contig 13746 bp, 14 predicted proteins | sample 8237611 | NCBI WGS metagenome assembly JACZKY01 (sample SAMN16148055, study PRJNA663545) | marine sediment metagenome | biome: sediments and biomass from bioreactor inoculated with such sediments; feature: coastal sediments; material: methane- and iron-fed bioreactor; isolation source: Bothnian...
CATGATCCTACGGCATTGGAAGACGCTGATCGCTGTTTTCGCGGTTCCAACCCTGTTTTGGGGGGCATCCCCCGCATGGGCGGGCTGGGAGGCCGGCGCGAAGGCGGGGTTCGACACGAACCTGAGCCGATCCATCGACGACGGGGACGGGAGCGGGTATCTCTCGGCCTACGGCAGCTACTGGAAGGGCCACGCCGCCGAAACCCGGCTGGACTGGACGATGGGGCTCATCGTTCAGGGCGCCGTCTACCCTTCCCTTTCCGATGTCGACTACGTGGCGTCGATGCTCTCTCCGGGGGTGGCGTATATCCTGCGTCCCGGCTGGACAGCCGCGCTCACCCCGTTTCTCCAGGGGAAAGCGGTGAGGGATTCCGAGCAATCGGCCTTGGCGTTCGGAGGCAGGGTCGATCTCTCCCAGAAATTCCGGAGCGGCATCTACCTCGGGGAATATTACGTCTACACGGACAGCCGGGCGGACGAGGACGTGTACTCCTACACGGAAAACACCCTCGGGGCGTACATCGGGATGCGCTGGACCCCGCGGGTTTTCACCGAGGCGGGTTACGAATTCTCCCGTGGCGACTCGTTCTTCTCCACAACAGCGGCCGCGCAGCCGGCCGGAGGGGGCGGTTCCGGCAGGGGCGGAAGGCGCTTCTCCTCCGCCTTCGAGGCCGAAGTGTTCAAGGAGACGGTGGATGGACACGCATTCTCCGTATCCGCCGGGGTCGACTGGACGAAGTCCTGGTTTTCGACCGTGAACTACACCTTCAGGACGTGGGATGGCGATTCGGGCTCGGCCGACGACAGCTCCGGGTACGCGGGCATCGGGTACCGATTCGGAATTCCGGATCGGTGACGAGGAAAAGGGGGGTCGCAGCCCGCGGATATGGACGGGGATTCCCCTCACGCGGCCCTGGTGGATGCGGCGGGGGAAACCGCACGGATTCAGGACGGGAAGGAGGTGGGAGGGGCCGCCGCGGAAGGCATGCCCACCCGGGACTGCATCGACGACTCGAACATCTTGGGGATAGGAGGGAACGAATGAGAAAGCTTGCGTTGGGCACAGGCGTTCTGTTGTTTGCTGCGATGCTTTCGATTCAGGCCTTCGCCGCGGGGCCTTCCCACGAGGAGTACGTCAAGACATACGAGGGCACCGCCAGCTGCACCGCGGCTTCCTGCCACGAAGGCGCGGCGAAAGAGGCGGCGGAGAGCCTGCATTACCAGCACCGCGCGGTCCCGCAATTCCTGGAAGGCTGGGAGGCCGGAAAACTCGCGGGAATGACGGAGTCGTATTGAGCGCCCCCCAACACGGTGGTGGGGCATAACTGGATTGGAATCCTCCAGCCCAGGGATGCCTCGAAGCCGGCGCAGCCAGGTGGCTGCGTACAGTGTCACGCGGGACTCGGCGCCAAGCCCAACCCGGTCGGGAAGCTGACGGAGGCGGATTACACCAACATCGACTGCCTGATGTGCCACGCTCCGGGCTACCAGCGGACGGTGGTGAAGGACGGAGACATCTTCCGGATCGCGCCGGACCCGTCGATCGACGTCCTGAAGGCGGCGCGATCGGTCCGGAAGCCCACGAGTGACATGTGCCTGCGGTGCCACATGTTGGCCGGCGGCGGGCCGAACCACAAGCACGGCGTCACCCCGACGAAGGACAGCGACGTCCATGCCGCCAAGGGGATGGAGTGCCTCGATTGCCACACCGCCAGGAAGCACAAGGTCGCCGGAGGGTCCGACCTGAAGGCCCAGGAACTGTTGGACGTCAAGGTCGCCTGTGAGAACTGCCACTCCGCCGCTCCCCACAAGGGCGGGAAGGCGAAGATCCTGGATCGGCACACGGCCAGGATCGCCTGCCAGACGTGCCACATCCCGGTGATCGCACGGGATCCCAAAATGCCCACGGTCGTCGCGCGCGACTGGACCAAACCCGTATTGAACGAGAAGACCGGGCTCTACGGCCCGACCAACAAGATGGGCGGGCACCTCATTCCCGAGTACGCGTGGTGGAACCGTTTCATGAAGGTTCCTCCGGAACCCGCGGGTTCCATCGCCGATCCGAAATCGAAAATCCATCCCTGGAAGCGGACGGATTACACGGTGATCGCGGATGCGGCGACCGACAAGCCGGTCTACATCAAGTCGGGCGTTTATGCCGTCACCGGCGACCCCGGTGCTGCTGCGCAGAAGGGTGCGCAGGACGGGAAGCAGGAATACAGCGGTCACTGGAAAGGGGTCAAGGAAACGATGGTGTTCTCCATGAACCATCAGGTCGCCCCCAAGGGCGAGGCCCTGAAGTGCGAGTCCTGCCATTCCCAGAAGGGCGTGCTCGACTTCAGGAAGCTGGGGTACGGCGAGGAGAGGGTCAAAAAATTGAGCGCTGGTTACTAAGTGCTGCGCTTCATAATTACGGCGACGTACATTATTTCGATTCCGCACCGAGAGCGTCGATGCGCCGGTCCGGCAAGGCGCGCGACTGAGGCGTACTGTTAAGTACGGCGCAAGGAGCGTAACGCAGCCGGGACGGATGCAGCGGCGCTCGAATGCAGGCGGAATTATGAAACGCAGCACTAAGGAAACGATCGGTCGCGGGCGGGGCTGCCTCCGGACCGCCCCGCCCGCGGTATCTGAAACTCCGCCCCTTCGGCGGGCACCCAATCCAGGATGAAACCGTCGGTTGCAAGCGTGTTCGGGGAAGCGGCGCGGCGATGTCGGCTTCCCTGGTACATCGCCGCCATCGCGTACCTGTTCGTCCTGACATCGGTCGGACTGCCCGGTCCGGTCCGCGCGGAGGACGGGAAGTGCGTCCCTACGGCGGAGGACATGGAAGGCCCTTTCTACAAGCCGGGAGCGCCGGAGCGGCGATCAACCGGTTCGGGACTGGAGGTCTCGGGAGAGGTTCTGTCGTACCCCGGCTGCCGACCCGTCCCCGGCGCGCGCGTGGAGTGGTGGCACGCGGATCGCTCCGGGGAGTATGTCGACGCCCTGCGGGGGTCGCAGAAGACGGGAGCGACGGGTGGCTACGCGTTCACGACCTTGCCGCCCGGCGTCTACCCGGGCCGCCCGCCCCACATCCACTTCAAGGTATTCGCGCCGGGGTACAGGACGCTTACTACCCAGCTCTACCTGCGCGGCGGGGAGAAGGCGATCCGGTTCGACCTGGTGTTCGGAGCCGGGCGATGACACAGATCGCCCGGTCGGCGCGGTTCCGTTTTTCCGGTCGCTCCCGAAAATCACGGATCGGTGGATCCGATCCACCCCTCTCCGAATCTTACCGGTAGACACCTCCTGGTGGACAAACGCCGGAACAGGGAGGGGATATGCGTTACGTGGACGGGTACGTGCTTCCGGTACCGAGGAAAAGCCTGGAGGCCTACCGCCGGATCGCGCGGAAGGCGGGAAAAATCTGGAGGGAGCACGGCGCCCTCGAGGTCCGGGAGTGCGCCGGCGACGACCTCGATGTGAAGGGGATGGTTCCGTTTCCGCGAAGGATCAAGCTCAATCGCGACGAGACGGTGGTGTTCTCGTGGATCGTGTTCAAATCGCGTGCGCATCGCGATCGCGTCAACGAGAAGGTCATGAAGGACCCGCGTCTGTCCGGGATGGATCCGAAGTCGTTGCCCTTCGACTGCAAGCGCATCGTCTACGGCGGATTCAAGGTCCTTGTCGACGTCTGAACGCGCGGTGCGCGCCTCGGTGCGCCCGCGCCTGGGGTCCTCCCCGCGTCACCGGAGGCGGAATTTGCTGCGAAGAGGTTTTCTGACGGGGGTCGCCTCGGTCCTTTGCACCCTCATTGTGACGGCTCTTCCCGCCCGGGCGCAGGAGGAGCCGCTCCCGATCGATCTGCAAGCCGGCGATACGTTCGAAGTGTGCGCTTCCGGCCTGATTCTCTGCCCCGCGAGGACCCCGATCTGCGACGACCCGAAGGTCGCCGTTCCGGTCGATACGCCCGGGGGACTGGGGTTCAAGGGCGTCGGTCCCGGGACGACCCTCTGCTCGGCGGCCTCCGCGGCAGGACCGCGCCGTGTTTTTCGCATCACCGTGCGCTGAAAAGGAGGGCGGGATTCGTATTCGTGGGCCGTGTGGCCTGAAGCGGACCGCATTCCCCGGGCGATTGATGCCGGTCAATGAATTCCCCCGCGATCCGTTGGACGATGAACGAAAAGAGGGGGAGGTGTGCGCATGGGCAAGGTCACGCTGGTCACCGGGGCGACGTCCGGGATAGGGAAGTCGACGTCCTTCCTGCTTGCGGGCAAGGGGTACGAGGTGTACGCGGGTGCTCGGAACCCGGCCGACGGGGAGACGTTGGTCGCCGAGGCAAAGGGACTTGGCATTCCTCTGAAGGCCGTGCATCTGGACGTCACGGACGACGGATCCGTCCGCGCCGCGGTTTCGCGCGTGGCGAGGGAGTCCGGAGGTCTGGACAACCTCGTCAACAACGCGGGGTACGGGTTCCTGGGGACGGTGGAGGAGGCCACGGACGCGGAGATCCTGCGCCAGTTCGACGTCAACGTCTTCGGCGTGGGCCGGATGTGCAGGGCGGCGCTCCCCCTGATGCGGGCCCGGCGGTCGGGGGTGATCGTCAACATCTCCGCGTGGCTCGGGAGGATGGGGTTTCCGCTGTTGACGTACTACAACGCGAGCAAGTACGCCGTCGAGGCGATCACCGATTCCCTTCGGTACGAAGTGGCTCCCTTCGGCATCCGGGTCCACTCCGTGCTGCCGGGCCTCTTCCGAACCCGCTTCGTGTCGGGGGGGCTGGTGGCGAATCCGGCGACCGTCTCCCCGGCGTCGCCGTACGCCGCGCTGGCGGCGAAGCTCATCCCCGTGGTGGCGAAGAAGATCAACGGGGGGCCGGACCCCGCGGCGGTCGCGGAGGCGGTCCTTCGCGTGATCGAGGATGCCGGTTCCCCCATCCGCACCCCGGTGGGCGTCGAGGCGGAAACGTTCGTCCCGATGGCGAAGCAGCTGACGGACGAGGCGTTCGAGGCGAAGGTGAAGGAGATCTTCGGGCTGTAGGGCTTCCGCCCCGCTGGGGGAGTGATCGAAGCCGGTGGAAGGGAGGGCATGCCTTGGGGAGCGGAAACACCTGGAGCGGATGACCCCCCTGCTGTACAAGCTGCGGGGCAAGGGTTAGCGGAATCCCGATCCCGATCGCGATTACGGGGTCGTCTGCCCGGCCTCCAGGAATGCGATTCTCTCTCTCATCTGTTTCTCCCGATGCCACCTGGCGGTCACGTCGCGGACCACCGCCGCCGGACCGAGCACCTTTCCGTCCGGGCCCCTGAGCAGATTGATCGTGAACTCGATCGAGATCCGCTCCCCGCCCTTCGTCACCGCCGGCACCGAGAGCGTTTCCGATCCGTATTTCGTGACGCCGTTGACCATCGTCCTTCGGTATCCCTTCCAGTGCGCATCACGCTGCCGCTCGGGGATGATCAGGTCCAGCGACTGCCCGGCCGCCTCCTCTTCCGTGTAGCCGAAAATCCCTTCCGCTGCCCGATTCCAGAGGCGGATGATCCCGTCCCGGTCCGAAAATATCACGGCATCCCCGGCCCCTTCCACGATCTGCCGGCAGAGCCGGTCTTTTTCCTCTTCCATCATATGTCGCCTCCCCCCGACCCGTGGAACCCACGGACTCCCTTCATGGCTACCATATTATTTTACGAATATCCCGGTCCGAAAACAGCCGTCCGCCTTGAACTGCCGGACGCGGGGACGATGAAATCCATCGATCATCGATTCAGGATAAGAACCCCGATCCAAAGCGTCAGCGGTTTGTCAATGGATCCGACCCATCACGGTGAGATTTTCACCATCGGGTCGAACCACCACGATCTCGCCCGATCGCGGGATCACGCCGCTGAGCGCGGTGATGTTGACCTGATGGGTGACCAGGACGAGCGATGTCCCCTTCGGGCGATTTTTGATCAGCGCCCGCACTTCGGCGGTCTGCACGGCTTCACGGCCGCCGTCCCGAAAAAACGAGTTCAGCCCCGGGAAGGGGGTCACCTTCCCCAAACCGAGCAACCTCGCGGTTTCGAGGCAGCGGCACCACTGACTGGAGTAAATCATCGCGTGATCGATGCCGTGCTCGCGAAACCGTGCGCCGATGGAGCGGGCTTGTTCCCGGCCGGCTTCGGAGAGGTTGCGCTGCGTCGCGCAGTCATCGAGGCGAAAGCCGGGAGGGTCGTCGGTGCCGGGCGCGCGGGCATGCCGAATCAGCGCGACGTGGCCCCCGTTCTTCAGCGCCGCCCACGCCGCGGTTTCCGTATCGGCCACTCCGGGCGCCGGGATCGAAAGCAGCAGGGCCAGAAGCAGGATCCCGCCGAACGCGGTCGATCCCGGCGTTCCGCCACCGAGATGTCGCATCGACCTTCTCATAAAGGATTCCGGATCGCCCCCCCCAATGATCGGCCTCCCCGAATCTTAGTGCAGGAACCCTCCGGCCGTCTCTATCGTATTCCGGAAGGAAGGGAGGGGCGGGCTGCAAGCCCGCTGAAGAGAACCGGAACCTCTACGGCGTCGCGCCTTATCTAAAGGGAAACGGCCGGCCCGGGTATCCGGCGGAGAGGGGGGGCCCGCGATGGGACTGAAGTCGTTCGAGCAGCACCGGCTCGGCCTTCGCGACGGCAGGGAGGTGTATTTCGAAGGGGAGCGGGTCGAGGATGTCACGACGCATCCGGTATTGGGCGCCGGGATGGCCTTTGCGGCGATCGACTATCGCCTGGCGGAAGAGGAGGAGCATCGGGAGCTGGCGGTATGCACGGATCCCGGGACCGGCGAGCCGTACAGCCGGTTCTACAGGATCCCCGAAACCGCGGAGGATCTCCTGAAACGCCGCGAACTGATCGCGGCCGGCGCGCGCGTCAACGGGGGGCCGCCGCTGATCAAGGAGATCGGGACGGACGCCCTCTTCGCGCTGCACATCGTCTCGGACCACATGGACAAGCGCCTCGGCACGTCCGTTCTTCCGAAGGTCAGGGACTATTTCGGGACGTGCCGCTCCCGGGACCTGGGCTTCGCCGTGGCGCAGACGGACGTGAAGGGGGATCGCGGGAAGAGGCCCTCGGAACAGCATAACCCGGACGTCTACGTCCGCGTGGTGGACCGGCGCAAGGACGGCATCGTCGTGCGGGGCGCGAAGGCGCACACGACGGCTTCCCCGTTCGCCGACGAACTGATCGTGCTCCCGACCCGCGCGATGGCCGAAGCGGATGCGGAGTACGCCGTCGCCTTCGCCGTACCGGTGGCCACGCCCGGGGTAAAGCTCATCGCCGGGGTCTCGAGCCACCCCGGGGGCAACCGCTTCGATTACCCGGTGACCACGGACCTGAAGATGGTGGATACGGTGACGGTCTTCGACGACGTCTTCGTGCCGTGGGAGAGGGTTTTTCTCTGCGGGGAGTGGCAGTACGCGGGCGCCCTGGCCAATGCCTTCGTCGAATTCCACCGGTTCACCGCGGCTTCGTACAAGCTTCCGATGTGCGAGCTGTTCATCGGCTCCGCCCAATTGATCGCCGAGTACAACGGCGTGGCGAACGTCACCCATGTCCGCGACAAGATCATGGAGTTGATCGCCTGGACGGAGACCACGCGCGGGCTCCTGGTGGCCGCCGCGATGGAGCACCGGGTGGCGTCGCCGGGAATCGCCGTGCCCAGCGTCACATTGACGAACATCGCCAAGCATCATTTCGCCCGGAACTACCACGCGATGGTCCAGAATCTCCAGGACATCGCCGGGGGGCTCCTGGTCACGGCTCCGTTCCTGAAGGATTGGGAGAACGAGGCCACGCGCGGTTACCTGGACCATTATCTCGGCGGGGTGGAAGGCGTGTCGGGGGTGCAGCGGGTCCGGGCCATGAAACTGATCCGGGACATCGCGGCCTCGGGATTCGGCGGGTACCAGGAAATCCTGTCGATCCACGCGGAGGGATCGCTGGCCGCCCAGCGGATCACGATTCTCCGGGATTACGACGTGAAGCGGTGCGTCGACATCGTGAAATCGTACCTGAAGGATTGAGGGGGCACGGGTCGGCGCGTCTTTGGTTCCAGGTGGAAAAACCGGCAGCCGGAGGAAAGGGGGAACTCCCATGATGAAACTCCTGTCCGTGAACGTCTCCTTGCCGAAAGAGGTTCCTTACCGGGGGGGATCGGTGTCCACGGGGATCTTCAAGGATCCGGTGACGGGCCGGGTGATGCTCCGGCGGCTGAACCTCGACGGCGATCGGCAGGCCGATCCTTCGGTCCACGGCGGTGTCCATAAAGCCGCGTATGCCTATCCGTACGAACATTACGAGTGGTGGAGCCGCGAGCTGGGGCGGACGGACTTCGTCTTCGGACAGTTCGGCGAAAATTTCACCGTGGAGGGAATGCTCGAGGACGCGATCCGCATCGGCGACGTGTTCCGGGTGGGTGCGGCGCTGGTGGAAGTGACGCAGCCGCGCGCCCCATGCTTCAAGATCGGAATCCGGATGGAGATGGATGATTTCCCGAAACGGTTCATGGCCAGCGGCAGGACCGGTTTCTACCTGAAGGTGCTGGAAGAGGGAGAGGTGGGCGCCGGCGACGGGATCGAGCGAATCCGGGGCGATGGAAGCGGCATCACCGTGAGGGGGTTGTGGCACCTGGCCTACCATGAACCGCAGAACCTGGAGGACGCGAAAAAGGCGCTTCGCCTCCCATCCCTGGCGCCGGAGTGGCGAAAGCCGATGGAGAAGCGGCTGATCCAGGCCGGCATCCCGCTCGAGTAGCCCCCCTTCGATCTTCCCGTGGGGAAAGGTTCCAATCCGGCGCTACGGAAGCGGGGCGATGCACCTCTCGTCGTCGACGGTGGCCTCAAGGCGATTCATGGTCGACCCGATCACTGGAATGCCTGGTTGAAGCGCTTCTCCTGCTCGGGGCTCCCGATCAGGATGATGTCCGTCCCCGCCTTGATCACGGTGTCGGGAGAGTGCGCCGTCAGCAGCTCCGGGGTGTCGGGCAGCTTGAGGGCCACAATGGTGCAGCCCGTCAGCCCTTCGATTCCCGACTCCGCGATGGTCCACCCGGACAGCCTCGGCGGCAGGGGCCTCCGGAAGACGCCGATCCCCTCGGTCAGGAAGATCGACTCCTTCTTGTCCAGCACGTTGACCAGGATGTTCGCCCCCACGGAGGCGTTCGAGACGACGAAATCGGCGCCGGCGGTGTAGAGTTCGTCCACGTTCTCCTCGCCGTTGGAGCGGGAGACGATGCGCACGTGGGCGTTGACGTTCCGGCTGGCCAGGGTCAGGAAGATGTTGACGTTGTCGTCGTTGGTGGTGATGATCAGGCCGCTCGCGCGGTCGATTCCCGATCCGCGAAGCAGGCCGAGGTTGGTGGCGTCGCCCGTGACCTGCGCGTGCCTGCCGCACGCGGGGTTTTCCCGGCGGTCGATGAGCTTGTACGGGACCTTCATCTGGTCGAGGTTGGTGGCGGCCGCGCAGCCGATCCGCCCGTGGCCGAGGATGAAGATCATGTCCTCCGCTTCACGGACGCTGACGATCTGCTCCACGGCGAACAGTTGATCGCGGGTGCCGGCCAGGAGCAGCAGGGTATGCTGGGAAAGGACCGATTCGGGGAGGGGGGCGGTAAAGGCGCCCCGCTCGAGGAGGCCGATCACGGAGATCGCTGTCCGCTCGCGGAGCCGGGCCTGCCCGAGGGTCTGGCCTGCGAGCGGCGTCCCGTATACCGGGACCTCCGCGATCACCAGGCTGCCGAACGAGTCGAGAATGTGGGACATCGCCCCGCAGGTCGTCGCCCGCGTCGCGAGGTAGCGGCCCAGGATCTGGGACAGGGGGATGGCGTAGGTTGCCCCGGCCAGGCGCAGGAGATCCACGTGGGCCGGATCGTCGGCGATCACGGTGATGGGTCTGTCGCCGAGAGCGCGGGCGGTGAGGCAGAGGTTGACGCATGCCGGGTCGTTCAGGTTGGCGACGACGTGGCGGGACGCCTTGACCCGGGTTTTTTCCAGGAACGCCGCGTCGGTGGCCGTACCGCAGATCACGTTCAGCCCTTCCGACTCCAGGCGGAACGCCTCGTCGTGGTCTGCGGTGACCACCACGGAAGGGATGTTCCTGCCCTCCAGCTTCCGCAGGAAGGCCCGGGTGATGACGTCGAGACCGAAGACCAGGACGTGCCCACGGGTGTCGGCGGGGAGCTCCGTCTTCGCCCGGTACTGCAGGCTCTGCTGGAGCCAGGGGGCCACGAACATGCTGATGAGGATGAACGGAAGGAAAATGAGCAGAAAGACCACGCCGGAGACCGTGACGAGGGAGGCGAACAGGAAGCCGGGGTCCGAATGGAACGTGATGTCGCCGAAGCCGAGGGTGGTCATGACGGTGATGGTCCAGTAGATGCTCGCGATCAGCGAGAACTCGCGTCCCTCCAGGTGCAGCATCAGGTATCGGAAGAGGAAGGCGTATCCCACGACCATGGTGACCAGGAAGGTGCAGTACAGCAGCAGCAGCCGCAGGTTCCGGACCGCCTGCCTGCGCACGAAATAGGCCAGCTCGGTCGCGACGGTATTCACGTCGTTCCCCCTCCCTTGCGGACCTTCTTCCCGACCGTCGGGTCCATTCTATGCCAAGGCGGAACGCGGGTTCGTACTTTCCGGCGCCGAACGCCGCGTCGGGTCGTTCCGCTCACGGTTCCTCGTTCCCCTCCGCCACCCCGGATCGGTACTCCCGACGAAGGTAGGAGGCTACGGAAGCGGGGCGATGCACCTCTCGTCGTCGACGGTGGGGGCATTGACCCGGGGACTGACGGGGAACGTGAGCATCTCTTCCGGCGGAAACGGGACGAGGAGGGGCGCCAGCGAATCCGGGTCCTTGAGGGCCGGGTCGAGCCAACGGTCGTACTTCCCCGGGGGGAGGATCACCGGCATGCGGTCGTGGATCGGGGCGAGGACGGCATTCGCGGAAGTCGTCAGGATCGTGCATGTCTCGATGACGCCCTTTTCCGGGCTCTCCCACCGGTCCCACAATCCGGCGAAAGCAAAGACCCGCGCGTCACGCATCCGGACATAGTACGGCTGCTTCCCGCGCTCCAGGCGCTGCCACTCGTAGAATCCGTTGGCGGGAATCAGGCAACGGTGCCGGCGGAACGCGCCGCGGAAGGACGGCTTTTCCCGGGCGGTTTCCGCGCGGGCGTTGATGAGACGGTTGCCGATCGCCGGGTCTTTCGACCAGGAGGGGATGAGGCCCCAGCGCAGGAGGGCAAGTTCGCGGCCGGCGCCCGCGGACGCCGCGCGCACGGCCGCCACGGCCTGGGACGGGGAGATGTTGTAGCGCGGCGATCCCTGAGCGAAGTCGGAAACCCCGAACTCCCTGGCAAGGACCTGATCCGGCTCGAACAGGGTGAACCGGCCGCACATGGCTGGACCTCCACTCCGGCGGGTATTCGATTGCCGTTGCATCAAGGATTCTTCTCCATTATCACGCAAGAGGCCGAAGGGAAACGGAACGGACCGCAATTCCCACCCGGGCAACCCCCAGCGGGGCTCCGCAGCCAAGTGTGCCCGCCAGGTTGACCGGTAGCGGGCCACCTGTAAAAATGGCTTATGGGAAAGGGAATTGGCTGGTCGACCGGAAAACCTGGCGGAGGGGATCCCCGATGGCAACGATGCGTAAAGCGGGTTGGTTCATCGTGCTGGCGGTGGCGATGGCAGGGTGGATGGGCATGCTGGGCTCCTTGCGGGGTGTCGCCGAGGCGGGGGTGATCGCTTCCCGCCTCCCGGGGACCGCGGGCAGCCCGGAGGACCTGGCGAAAGTCCAGGCGTTCCTCGAGAACAGGATCGTCGTCCAGAAGTTGATCGATTACGGTGTGTCGCCCGAGGAGGCGATGGCCAAGGTCCGGTCGATGAGCGAACAGGACCTCCACCGGCTGGCGTCCCTCACGGACCGGGCGGCGGCGGGAGCGCACGACGGCCTCGGGCTCGTCGCCGGGCTGGCGGTCCTCGTTATCCTCATCCTGGTGATCCTCATGCTGATGAACAAGAGAGTCGTTATCCGCTGATGACCGGGAGATGGAAGGGCCGGGGGAAGCCGATACCAGGGCCCTCTCCCGTTTCGTGAACAGATCCGGAAATCGCGGTCGACGTCAGCTTTCGGGTAAAAGGAAGCCTCAATGGAAATTTCCAGCCTGCGTACGTTGAAAATCGCTCTTGGATCCCTTGTGGCCGGCTTATCGGTCTTTGGATGCGCTCACACGGTCGTCGTCGAGGTCCCTCCGAAAATCGATTTGCAGCCGTATCAGACGATCGGCATCGTGGAATTCACCTCCGGCTCCAGGGAGAGCCTCAACCAGATCGCCACCCAGAAATTCATGGGCTTTATCCAGGACGCCCAGCCCCGGGTGCGATTTCTTGAATTGGGGCCGGAAGACCGGTTGCTGGAAAAGCTCGGCCGGTACGCGCTGGACATCGAGGCCATCCAGGAGATTGGAAAAAAATACGGGGTGGGCTCGATCTTTACGGGAAGCTTTGAAATATCGGACGTGAAACCCAAGGTGAGTATCGGGACCGACCTTTCTTCCCTCCGTGCCTCCGCGGTCGTGAATATCTCGATGGTTTCGAAGCATTGGGACACCGTGAGCGGGGCGACGCTCTGGAGCAATTCGCGCCAAGGGCATTGGAAGGTGGCAGGCGTCGATTCCAACTCCAAGGACATCTCTTTCAGCATGAACGCTCCCGAGGATCAATACGGCCGATACCTCGAAGAGCTTGCCTTCGCGGTGACCGATCCTTTCAGGCCCCACTATGAAAAAAGGGACGACCCGAAATGACCGGAATCCAGGGGAGTCCCTTCCGGGCGATTCTCCTGGCGGCAACGATATGGACTCTGTTGGCCACCCCCTCGTGATCAGCCGACCTCAGGACCCTCCGAAAGCAGGCGGAAGCAGGGGACGCGAAAGCCCAGTTCAACATCGGCTCCATGTATGAAAATGGCGTGGGCGTCGGGCAGGACTACGCGGAGGCCGCAAGGTGGTACCGGAAAACGGCGGACTCGCTTAGTGCGCGGGGGAAGAGAAGAAACAGCAGCACATGGGTTTCCTCCCGGACGCGCACTTGACTCGGCTTGTCGCCTTGACACCGTGGGATCATTGTCCTAAGCATAGATAAGCTTCTTCGCACGTTGCTTCATCCGCGCAGGGGGATCCGATGCGGACCGCTCCCCCGATTGCGAAAGTCACCTGCCCCACATCGACGGGATATTTCCCACGGCAACGGCTGTATCGCCTTCTGGACAAGGCCCGCAAGGCTCCTGTGGTCTGGATCACGGGTCCGCCCGGGTGCGGCAAGACCGCTCTGGTCAGCAGCTATATCGAATCCCGGCACGTTCCATGTTTGTGGTACAAGGTCGATGAGGCAGATGCGGACCTCTCCACATTTTTCTACTACCTGGGGCTGGCCGCGAGAAAGGCCGCCCCGCGTAAGAGGAAGCGCCTTCCGCTTCTGACCCCGGAACGTATGCCTGGCCTGTCGGTGTTCGCGCAGAGGTATTTCGAGGACCTTTCCTCGATGCTTTCGGTTCCCTCCCTGCTGGTGCTGGACGATTGCCACCGCATACGGGAGGACTCCGTATTCTTCGAGACGCTCCGGCCCAGGATGACGGCGTCGATGGCGGAGCGGCTGACGGGGGACGAGCGCGCCGGTCCGATCCTTTCGGAGATGAACCGGCTGAACCAGTTCACCAAGAAGTATCCGCAGCGGGAGCCGGTCTACGA
>JACZKY010070201.1_pt1 | contig 13740 bp, 12 predicted proteins | sample 8237611 | NCBI WGS metagenome assembly JACZKY01 (sample SAMN16148055, study PRJNA663545) | marine sediment metagenome | biome: sediments and biomass from bioreactor inoculated with such sediments; feature: coastal sediments; material: methane- and iron-fed bioreactor; isolation source: Bothnian...
GCGCGGCACTCGTTCGAACACCGCGGTGAAGCCGACCACGATCAGGGCGGTGATCCCGGCCCTGACGACTCCGGCGAGCGGAGTCCGGGCGCCGGCACTGAAGTTTGCGACCGACTGCGACATGCTGCCGGCAACCGGGAATGCTCCCGATAAGGCGCTGAAGAGATTGGCCACGCCCAGCGCGCGCAACTCGACGTTGGGGTCGATCCGCTCCATGCGGCGCTGGGCCAGCGACTGGGCGACCGAAACGCTCACCACGAACCCCATCAGCCCGATCACCAGGGCCGACATCAGCAGCCGGGCGGTATTCGCCACCGACGGCAGTTCCAGATGCAGCACCGGCAACCCCTCCGGGATATTGCCGACCACCGCCACCCCTTCGCCGTGATCAAGATCCAGCACGACCACCGCAACGGTCGCCAACGTCAATACCAGCAACGGCACCAATCTGGTCAGCAGTTCGGCCAGGGGCCGGCTCAGGCCGGTCCGTTGGAGCCCGTGCGCCATCGAACGGCGCGCCCACCACAGCAGCGGCAGCGCCAGGCCGCCCAAGGTTAGCGTCGCCGGGTTGAGTTCCCGGATCTGCTCGAACAGCGACGCTCCCAGGTCAAACGCGGTCTGGCCATGCAGTGTGATCCCCATCAAAGGTCCAAGTTGCCCGACCAGGATCAGCAGCGCCGCGCCGGAGACGAAACCGCTGATCACCGGCTCGCTCAGCAACTGCGCCAGAAATCCCAGTCGCAGCAGCCCGAGCGTGAGCAGCGCCACGCCCGAAAGCATCGCGAGGATCACCGCGATCGCAATGTACTCAGGGCTGCCGGGCACGGCCAGCGGGCTGATGGTGCCCGCCGTCATCAGTGCGACCACCGCGACTGGCCCGATGGCCAGCGTCATGCTCGAGCCGAGCAGGGCGTACGCAAGCAACGGCAGGATGCTGGCGTAGAGCCCGAGCTGGGCCGGCAGCCCGGCGAGGACGGCATAGGCCAGGCATTGCGGCACCACCATCAGCGTCACCACCAGCCCGGCGATTGCGTCCTGAACCAGCCATTCGCGCTGGTAGCCGAGCATCCAGTCGGGCAACAGCAGCCTGACGGCCCCCAAAATTTGACTAGGCTTGTACACAGCCGCAAGTATAGGGATGGTTGGGCTCCGACCGGTACAATTGGCGCCATGGGACAGCGACGAATTATCCTGGCGATTTCCGGAGCCTCCGGCGCTTCGTATGGCGTGCGCCTGCTCGAACTGCTGCGCGAGCAGCCGCTGGAAACCCATCTCGTCGTTTCACCCTCCGGGTGGATCAACATCGCCCATGAAACCGGCCGCGATCGTGCCGGTCTCGAGGCCTTGGCCGATTTCGTCCACGACCCGCGCGACGTCGGTGCCACCATCGCCTCCGGATCCTTTGGCGCCGCGGCAATGATCGTCGCGCCGTGTTCGATGAAGACCCTGGCATCGATAGCTCACAGCTTCGCTGACAACCTCATCGCCCGGGCCGCTGACGTCATTCTCAAGGAACGCCGCCGCCTGGTGCTGATGGTGCGCGAGACTCCGTTGCACCTTGGACACCTGCGCAACATGAGCGCCGCAACCGAGATGGGCGCGGTGATCTTCCCGCCCGTCCCGGCGCTCTACCACCGCCCTCAGACGATCGCCGAGATGATCGACCACGCCTGTGCCAGGGCACTGGCGCTGCTCGACATCGAGGTCGCTGCCGCGGCACATTGGAGCGGACTGCCTGAGCCAGGGACCGAACCTGCCATCGGAGGGCAAACATGAAAATCCTGGTCGGAATCGACGGTTCCAAGAACGCGCTTCGGGCGCTGCGCTTCGCCGTCAGACTGCTGCGCCGAATCGAAGGCCACAATCGTTCCATCACGATGCTGAGCGTCCACGACGACACCGCGTTGCGCTCGGCGAGCCACTTTGTCGGCCGCGAGGCGGTCGACGACTACTTGAGCGACATGTCGCAGGCCGACCTCGCGCCGGCGATCACTCTGGCGGCCAAGTCAGGCCTGAACTACGAGGCCCGCGAGGCCCGCGGCCCGCTGGCGTCGACCATCTCCGACATCGCCAGGGAAGGTAAGTTCGATCTGATCGTGCTCGGCTCGAAGGGCCGATCAGGCATCAGGAGCCTGTTGCTCGGCTCGGTCGCCCAGCGCGTCGCCACCATTTCCAACATTCCGGTGACGCTGGTCAGGTAGCGGCGCTGCCGATAATGCCGATTGGCAAACGGAGTCATGATGAGAATCCTCCTGGTTTGGTGCATCAACGCGGCCAGCCTGCTGTTGCTGCCGATGATCATGCCCGCCGTACACGTGGCGAGTTTTGGCACCGCACTGGTGGTCGCCGTGGTGCTGGGGTTGCTCAACGCCGTGCTGCGACCCGTGCTCATCGTGCTCACGCTGCCGATCAACGTGCTCACGCTGGGACTCTTCATCCTGGTGATCAACGGCCTGATGTTCTGGCTCGCCGCCAACTTCCTCGCGGGCTTCACGGTAAGCAGCTTCGGTTGGGCGATCGGTGCCGCGCTGCTCTATAGCCTGATCAGCTGGGCGCTCAGTTCACTGCTGATGCTGCCTTCGCGCCCGGCCCAACGCCGGCGCGACTAGAAACCGACTGCCTGCCCGTCGCGGCGGTGATCGGAACCGGCCGCGTAGCCGGCGCTCAGATCGCCCGAGAGCCGCGCGATCGCCTGGGCACTGCCGAAATCGAGGCTGTCGGCCGGCATCACGGTGACCTCGTGGCCCAGTTCCTCGAGCCCCCTGACGGTTTCCGCCGCCACTCCCGCCTCGAGCGTCAGCGAGCCCTGGTCGTTGATCCGCCAGCGCGGCGCGTCGGAACAGGCCTGGACGTTGCTGCCGTCGTCGATGAAGCGCATCGCCAGCTGCAGATGTCCCTGTGGCTGCATGTTGCCGCCCATCACCCCGAAGGCCATCACCGGCTCACCGGCGCGGCTGAGGAATGCCGGCAGGATGGTGTGGAAAGGACGCTTGCGCGGCCCCACCTGGTTGGGGTGGCCGGGCGCGAGCGAAAAACCGGAGCCGCGGTTGTGGAGCGCTATCCCGGTGCCAGGCACCACGACGCCCGAACCAAAGCCGCGGAAGTTGGACTGGATCATCGAGACCATGCGCCCCTGGGCGTCGGCCGCACATAAGTAGACCGTTCCGCCGCTGGCCGGCGCCCCTGGCCCGTAGTGCCCGGCACGCCGGGGATCGATCAGCTGCGCGCGCTGCGCGAGGTAGCTGTCGTCCAGCAGAGCCGCGGCGCTCACGCGCATGTGGGCGGGATCGGCGACGTGAGCGGCGCCATCGGCGAAAGCGAGCCGCATTGCCTCGACCTGCAAGTGCACGCGCTCGGCGGAGTCGGGCCGGGTTGCCCCGACCGGCAGATGAGAGAGCATCCCCAGCGCCATCAACGCCGTGATCCCGGCGCCGTTGGGAGGAATCTCGTGGAGCGTGTAGCCGCGGTACTGGTGCGCCAGCGGCTCGACCCAGTCGACGCTATGGCTGGCCAGGTCGTCCTCATCGATGACCCCGCCGGTCTGGCGGGCGAACTCGGCTATCCTTCGGGCCAGCCGGCCGCGATAGAACGACTCGCCACGCGAGCGCGCAATGTCCTCGAGCGTCTCGGCCTGCTCCTCAAAACGCCAGATCATGCCCGCCCGCGGCGCATCGCCTGCGGGCAGGAAAGCCGCGGCAAAACCTGGCTGGTCGCGCAATTTCGGTGCCGCCACCTGCCACTGGCGCGCCACCACCGGCGAAACTGCGAATCCATCGCGCGCGTAACGCAGCGCCGCCGCGAACAGGGCCTCGAAGGGCAGCGCGCCGAAGCGCTCCGAGAGCGCCATCCAGGCCGAGACCGCGCCGGGCGTGGTGACCGAGTCCCAGCCCAGCTCCGGCATCGCGTCGCGCCCGCCAAAGCGCTCTGGTAGCCAGGCCCGGGGCGCGCGCCCCGAGGCATTGAGCCCATGGAGCCGTTCACCGTCCCAGACGAGCGCGAAGGCATCGCCACCGATGCCGTTCATCGTGGGTTCGACCACTGTCAGGGTGATGGCCGTGGCCAGCGCCGCGTCGATTGCATTGCCGCCGGCAGCCAGGGCCTGCAGTCCGGCCTGCGCCGCCAGCGGCTGAGATGCGGCCACGACGTTGCGCGCCAGCACCGGTGTGCGCGCGGCAGGAAACGGCTGCGCCGGGTCGAACCTGGGGTGATCGTCGCGCATCATGCGCTCCTAGGGAGAGAGCCGCTGACGCGCCCAGGTGCCGTCGGCCTGGCGCGTATAGACGAGCCGATCGTGCAGCCGCGACGCGCGCCCCTGCCAGAACTCCCAGCGCTCAGGAACCAGCCGGAATCCGCCCCAATGCGGCGGCCGCGGCGGGTGGATACCAAAGCGCAGTCCGAACTCGGCCGCGCGCGCCACCAACACCGCCCGCGAACTGATCGGCTGGCTCTGCTCCGAAGCCCAGACACCGATCCGGGAAGCCAATGGGCGGGACGCGAAATAGGCGTCCGACTCCTCGGCGCTGGTCTTCTCGACCAGGCCCTCGATGCGTACCACCCGTTCGTGCTCGACCCAGTGGAACTGCAGCGCCGCATACTGGTTGACGGCCAGTTCACGGCCCTTGCGGCTCAGGTAGTTGGTGTACCAGACGATGCCGCGCCGATCGACGTCCTTGGCCAGCACGACGCGCGTCGATGGGCGGCCGCGTTCGTCCACCGTCGCCACCGTCATCGCACTGGGCTCCGGAATTTCGTGCTCGAGCGCCTCCTCGAACCAGGCGTGAAACTGCGCCAGGGGATCGTTATGGGCCCGATCCTCGTCGAGTTCCGAGCGGCTGTAATCCTTGCGCAGGTCAGAGATTTTTTTCACCGCGAGAGTATAGAGCCAAGCCGCCCGCAGGCGCCAACGCCGCCGCCCGTCGCGCGCCCACTGCCGCCTGCCCCCGGTTACGACACTCCCGGTTGCGCCGGCTTCCGGCCCCGTCTATGTTCGTCCCCAGAGCAGCTCCGGCAGCCGGCGTTATCGCGCCTGCCAGCCGGAGGGGCGGTGCGGCATGGGCATTGACCGAAAAAGGGGAGGTCGTGGAGAAGGTCGACATTACCAGCGACGTGACGCAGCTGCGCTTGGCGCTCGAACGAGGTGAGTTCGAGCTCCATTACCAGCCCAAGCTCAGCTGCGCGACCGGCCGGATAAGTGGTGCCGAGGCTTTGCTGCGCTGGTTCCACCCGACTCGCGGCACGGTCTCGCCGACCGAATTCCTCCCGATTCTTGAGCAGTCCGAACTGATCGCCGAGGTTGGCTCCTGGGTCCTGAGAACGGCCTGCGCGCAGGCGCGTGCCTGGCACGACGCCGGGTTCACCGAAGTGTCGGTGGCGATCAACCTCACCGACTGGCAACTGCTCGAACCCGCCCTTCTGGACCAGGTTGGCGCCGCACTGGCTTCATCCGGGTTGCCACCCGAGTCGCTCGAGTTCGAGCTGACCGAGTCGCTGCTGATGGCAAATCCGGGCGAAGCGGGTGCGAAGATGGGCGCACTGCGCGCCCTCGGGGTGCGACTTTCCATCGACGACTTTGGCACCGGTTACTCGAGCTTGAGCCACCTCAAACTGCTGCCCGTCAATTCACTCAAGATCGACCGCTCCTTCATCAACGACATCGTCGAGGATCCCAACGACGTCTCCATTACCCGCGCCATCATCCAGATGGCGCACCAGCTGCGCCTGCAGGTGACAGCGGTGGGCGTCGAGACCGAGAGCCAGCTCGGGCTGCTGATTGCCAACGGCTGCGACGAGATCCAGGGATACTTCTTCTCTCCCGCGGTTCCGGGCGCCGAAATCACGGCGATGCTGCGCGCGGGACGAGGGCTGCCAACCGAGATGTTGCGCAGTTCGCGCGGTGGGCGCACGCTGTTGCTGGTCGACGACGAGGAGAACATCGTCGCGGCGCTGCGCCGGCTGCTGCGGCGCTCCGGATATCGCATCCTCACGGCGAGCAACGGACCCGAAGGACTCGAAGTTCTGGCGCGCGAGCAGGTCGACGTGATCGTGTCGGACCAACGCATGCCCGGGATGACCGGGGTTGAATTCCTGCGTCGGGTCAAGGCCATCCACCCTGACACCGTGCGGGTAGTCCTGTCGGGATACACCGAGCTGCGCTCGATCACCGATGCCATCAACGAAGGTGCGATCTACAAGTTCCTGACCAAGCCCTGGGACGAGGCGCTGCTGCTGGCCAATATCGACGAAGCCTTCCAGCACAAGGACATGATCGACCATGCCCGCATGCTCGATGCTCGGCTCCTCTCCAGCAATAGCGAACTGGCCCGGCTCAACTCCCGCCTGGAAGAGGTGCTCGCCACGCAGCGCGAACATATCGAGCGCAGCGAGGTCGCACTGGCGCTGATCCGCGAGGGTCTGGAGCTGATCCCGCTGCCGATCCTGGGAATCGACTCCGCCGGCCGTGTCGCCTTCGGCAACGCCGCCGCATCGAGCCTGTTCGGGGGCAACGGCGCCGTTCTTGGCGCCCACATCGAAGAACTGCTGGGGCACGACGGCGCTAGGCCGGAGCGCTTCGTTGCCGCCAACGGCGCCCGTTACCGGCTCGACCGCCGCGCCATGGGCGGTTCGTCCGCGTCATCGGCCGGCGAACTGTTCGTTTTCATGCCGCTCGCGTCATGAACCGGGGAAGGACAACGGCGCGCCGGCCGCAATACCACCTTGCAGCCAGGCGACGAGCGGTCGCAACGGACCGCCCGCAGACCAGCCGCCGCCAGGCGCTTTCCAGTAGATTGGAACCAAATCTTTGACTGGCCGACCATGACGCTAACCAGTACCGACATTGCCGAAGGAAAATTTCGCAGCCTGGCCGATACCATGCCGGCGGCGCTCTTCGTGCATCAGGGCGGCAAGTTCATCTACGCCAATTCCGCGGCCGACCGGATGTTGGGGATCAGCCACGACGAACTGCTGGCGAAGTCGTTCTGGGAGATCGTGCCAAAAGCAGACCAGGAGTTCTGGCGCAAGCGCGGCCAGGCACGGCTTTGCGGCGGCCAAGAGCCGAGTGTCTATGAATACGTCCTGGTGGCACGCGACGGCACCGAGCATTTCTGCCAGTGTCATGCAGCGCTGATCAACTACGATGGCGCGCCCGCCGTCCTGCTGACCGCGACCGACATCAGCGAGCTCAAGAGAACCGAACAGGCGTTGCACCGCGCTCACGACGAACTGGAATTGCGCGTCAGCCAGCGTACCGCGGAGCTGGCCCGCACCCAGGCGCAGTTGCTTCAGTCCGACAAGTTGGCGTCGATTGGTCAGCTGGCCGCCGGCGTAGCCCACGAGATCAACAACCCGATTGGTTATGTCCAGTCGAACCTTGCGACCCTCGGGCGCTACCTCGAAGAGGTCTTTCGCGCCTTCGACGCCTACGCCGAGATCGAACAGCGCTGCGCCGCACAGCCCGAACTTGCCAGAGAGCTGAACGCGGTGCGCGACAGCGCCGACCTCGAGTTCCTCGCCGAAGACATCCCGCAACTGTTGAAGGAGAGCGCTGAGGGCATCAACCGGGTGCGCAAGATCGTTGCCGACCTCAAGGACTTCTCGCGTTCTGACGCCGCGACCGATTGGGAGTGGGCCGACCTCCACGCCTGCCTCGACAGCACCCTGAACATCGCCCACAACGAGCTCAAGTACTGCGCCCAGGTCCAGCGTGAATACGGCCAGCTGCCGCCGGTTCGCTGCCTGCCTTCGCAACTCAACCAGGTATTTCTGAACCTGCTGGTAAATGCCGGACATGCCATCGACAAGCCGCCGGGAACCATCACGATTCGCACGGGCTGCCGCGACGAGCAGGCGTGGATCGAGATTCGCGACACCGGCAAGGGTATGTCCCCCGAGACTCAAGCGAAGATCTTCGACCCCTTCTTCACCACCAAGCCGATCGGCAAGGGCACCGGCCTGGGACTCTCGCTAGCATATGGAGTGATCGAAAAACATCGTGGTCGGATCGAGGTCGAAAGCACGCTCGGGGTGGGCACGGTCTTTCGCATCGTCATTCCGGTGGAGCAGGAGGCCGAGGATGCAGCCGATGGGCCGGCGACCGTGGCCGACGCCGCACCTCAGGAGATAGCGGCATGATCGTCGAACTGCAATCGCATCCGGCGCCAGCCGCTGCGCCGGAAGTTCCGGTCCAGTCGATCCTGTGTGTCGACGACGAGGCCAACATCCTCAGTTCCCTGCGCCGGCTGTTGCGCCCCTATGGCTGGCGCGTGGTGACAGCCGAATCGCCGCTCATGGCGATGGACCTGCTGGTCGACGATTCCTTCGACCTGATCATCTCGGACATGCGCATGCCGGAAATGGACGGCGCGCAATTTCTCGAACAGGCGCGCAGCCTTCAACCTGATGCCATTCGCATATTGCTCACCGGGCAGGCCGATATCAAGTCCACGGTCGAGGCCATCAACCGCGGAGCCATCTACCGCTACATCGGCAAGCCCTGGGATGACCAGTTGTTTGTCTTGGAAGTGCGTCGCGCTCTGGAGCGCCGCGCGCTCGAGATCGACAAGGCACGTCTCGAGCAAACCGCTCACCACCAGAATGAGCAACTGCGCCAGGCCAACCAGGCACTCGAGGAGCGCGTGCACGAGCGCACTGCCGAGCTTGAGCAAGCCAACGCCGCGCTCAATGCCGCCAACGAGCGCCTGCGCGGCGATTTCGTGCATTCGGTGAAGCTGCTCGCCAGCCTGATCGAAATGCGCGACCGCTCGCTCACCGGCCATTCCCGCCGGGTCGCCGAGGTCGCACGCAAGATCGCCGACGCGCTCGGGGCGGACCGCGGCATGACCCAGGATCTGGTTTATGCGGCGCTGCTCCAGGACATAGGCAAGATCGGCTGGCGCGACCAGTTGCTGCATACGCCAGAAGCGCTGATCACCGACGCCGATCTGGCCGAGACCAGGGCCCATCCCATCAAGGGCGAGGCCGCGATGATGGGGCTCGCCGGACTGCGCGGCGCAGCCGCCATGGTGCGATCGCATCGCGAGCGCTTCGACGGCAGCGGCTACCCCGATGCCCTGGCAGGCGATGAGATCCCGCTGGGTGCGCGCATCCTCGCGGTGGCCAAGGACTTCGACGCCGTCCAGGTGGGGACGCTGATCGACCAACGTCTCAGCCCGGGCGAGGCATTGCGCTTCATAGAGGTCGGGGAAGGTACCCGCTACGACCCGAAGGTCGCGGCGGTTCTGCGCGTGTCACTGGCAATTTCACCGGACGAAGGTGACGAGCAGGTCGAGTGCGCACCGCTCGAAAGCGAACTTTCGCCCCACGAGTTGCGTCCCGGAATGACGCTCAGCCGCGACCTGGTGAGCCCGGAAGGCTTCCTGCTGCTGGCCGCCGAGGAGCGGCTCAGCGCCATGCACATCGAGCACCTGGTCGCTTATGCCGGCGTTGAAGGGCAGCCCGTACGGGTCTGGGTGCACCCGGAACAGTGATTCCTCGCCGGCCAGCGGCCGGTGCCCTTCCAGGTTCCCGCCGCTCTAGCGCGGATGATCCAGCGCCAGGAACTCGTTGCGCAGCGCCGAGTTGGTCAACAGTCCGCCCAGCATCGCCGAGGTCGTGGTCTCCTCGCCGATCGCGCGAATCCCCCTGCTCTCCATGCACAAGTGGCGGCAGCGAATGATGACGCCGACCGCGATCGGGTCGAGGTGGGTCATCATCGCATCGGCGATCTGGCGCGTGAGCCGTTCCTGAACCTGCAGCCGCTTGGCGAAGACGTCGACCAGGCGGGTCAGCTTCGAGAGGCCCACGATGCGCTGGTTGGGCACGTAGCCAATGGTCGCGGTGCCGAAGAACGGCGCCAGGTGGTGCTCGCAGTGGCTGTACACCGGGATGCCCCGCACCACGATCAGCTCGTTGTATTCCTCGGCCCCATCCTCGAACAGCGTCAGCAGTTCGGCCGGGTCCTGCTGGTACCCCGACATCCAATGCCGCCAGGCGCCCTCCAGTCGCCGCGGCGTGTCGCGCAGGCCGGGTCGGTCCGGATCGTCGCCGAGACTGCGCAGCAGCCGCCGCCAATCTTCGGTATCGAACGGGCGATCATTACTGGACTCACTCATGCCTGCTCCTTTCTTGGTGCCGACTGCCCGACTCGAACGGGCGACCTACCGCTTACAAGGCGGTTGCTCTACCAACTGAGCTAAGCCGGCTACTTGATCCTGGTCAGTTTGGGCTTGCCGCGACCGCGCGGTCGCGGTGGCGGCGAAACTTCGTCGCCACTTCCCTTGTCAGTTGCCGAGCCTGGCAGCGGGACGGGCTCGACGCTGCGCAATGCACGAGTGCCTTCAACTCCGCTCGCCGGCTGGTCGTCGCCACCCGTGTCAGCGGCGGCGGCAGTGCCTGCCAGGTCATCGACCTCGAACGCCATGCCGTGTCCGCTCTCGCGCGAATAGATCGCGCTGACGCGCTCGACCGGGACCCGCAGTTCACGCGCCACGCCCCCGAAGCGCGCCTGGAATTCAATCCACTCGTTGCCGAACACCAGCCGGTTGGTCGCCGAACCGGCGACGTTCAGCACAATCTCACCGTCGTGGACGTGTTCCCGCGGCACATCGGTGCGCTCGTCGACCGAAACCGCCAGATATGGCGTGTAGCCATTGTCGATGCACCACTCGTTGATGGCGCGGATCAGGTAGGGCTTGGTCGAGGTCGGTTCCATCGAATCCCCATTTGTGGCGCCGCGACTGGCGAACCGGCTAGCGGTCCGGGGCGCGGCGCCCCAGGGCAGAGATCAGCGGCGCATCACCTTCTCGGAAGGTGTCAGCGCCTCGATGAAGGCCGGGCGCGAAAACAGGCGCTCGGCATAACGCAGCAGGGGCGCGGCGCTCTTGGGCATCTCAATGCCGTAGTGGTCGAGCCGCCAGAGCAACGGCGCGATGGCGACGTCGAGCATCGAGAATTCGTCGCCCAGCATGTGCTTGTTCTTGATGAATATCGGCGAGAGCTGGGTCAGGCGATCCCGAATCTGGGTGCGGGCCTGTTCGACCAGCTTGGCCAGGTCGCGGGTCTGGTCGCGACGCTCGAGCTGCTGGACGTGCGCGAACAGTTCGCGCTCGAAATTGAACAGGAACAAGCGGGCGCGCGCGCGCATCACCGGATCGGCGGGCATCAGCTGCGGATGCGGGAAACGCTCGTCGATGTACTCATTGATGATGTTCGACTCGTACAGGATCAGGTCCCGTTCGACCAGGATCGGTACCTGGCCATAGGGATTCATTATCGCGATGTCCTCCGGCTTGTTGTAAAGGTCAACGTCGCGGATCTCGAAATCCATCCCCTTCTCGAACAGGACAAAGCGGCAACGCTGACTGAACGGGCAGGTAGTGCCGGAATACAGGACCATCATGGCGGGTGTTTCCCCTATCTCTTGGAATCTCGGTAGAGGCGCGATTCTACTCGCCCCACCGGCTGATGCATCAAATCCGCATTTGACGCGCTAGTGGACGTCTCTCCAGTACACCCGGTTGAGATGCCAGGCCGCAGCGGCGAATATGGCCAGGAACAGCAGTACCCAGACTCCGACCCGGGTCCTGGTGTGCGCGCTTGGGTCAGCCATGTAGGTCAGGTAGGCGACCAGGTCGCCAACGGCGGCGTCGTACGAGGCGGCATCCAGCTTGCCCCCTTGGGCAGCCCCGAACTTGATCTTGCGGCCGTGCTGGGCATCATGTCCGGCGACCTGCTCGGTCTTCTCGCTGGCAACGCCATTGCGATCATAGGTGGTCGACAGACGCACGAAACCGGCCACCCGGCCCGAAGTCGCGTCCTTGACCGCCATCACCTCCTCGATCGTGGCTCCCCGCTCTCCCTGAAGTTCCCAGAAGACGTGCGGCATCCCGACGTTGGGGAACACCGCATTGTTCCAGCCCGTCGGCCGGCTGGCGTCCCGGTAGTAGGAGCGCAGGTAGGTATAGAGCCAGTCGGCGCCCGAACCGCCACCCGAGGCGCGGGCCCGCGCGATCAGCGACAGGTCTGGCGGCGTCGCACCAAACCACTCCTTGGCGTCGGCCGGTGCCATCGCGGTCTTCATCTGCTCGCCAACCTTTTCCCCCGCCAGCATCAGGTTGGACCGGATCTGCTCCTCGGTCAGGCCGAGGTCGGTCAGCCGGTTGTAGCGCATCGCTGCGGCTGCGTGGCAGTTGAGGCAGTAATTCACGAACAGCTTGGCGCCGTGCTGCAGCGCGACCTGGTCGTTCAGCTTATCAGTCGGGAAACGATCGAGCGCTGGGCCCGATTCGCTCGCCCCGGCCGGGAGCGGCAATATGGTCGCAGCGGCCAGCAGGGCCGCCATCACTGCCTGGCGCATCGAATTTTTCATCATCTCCATCTTTCTCCAGTGCACGTTCGCGCAGGCGGGATCAATGTGCCCGAAAGACCACGCGCTCCGGGATCTCCTTGAAGGCCCCCATCGTGCTCCACCACGGCATCAGCAGGAAGAACCCGAAATAGCACAGCGTCGCGATCTGCGAGAGCAGGGTGCCCACGGGCGAAACCGGCTGCGTGCCAAAGAATCCGAGAGTCACGAACACGACCACGAACAGCCCCAGCACGACCGAGTGCCAGCGGGGACGATAGCGGATCGACTTGGCCGGGCTGCGATCGAGCCAGGGCAGCGCGAACAGGATTATCACCGCCGAGAACATCGCCACCACGCCCCAGAACTTGGCGTCGATCACGAAGAAGCCCGCCGTCAGCACGACCGTGATGGCCACGGTCGCAACCTTGCTCAGCAAGCTTCGCGAGGTGAGCAGCACCAGCACCGTGTATGCCCCGAAGAACGGGATCAGCCAGCGGAACATGAACTCGTCGGTGATCGCGCGCAGGATCGAGTAGAACGGCGTGAAGTACCAGACCGGCGCGATGTGCGCCGGGGTCTGCAGCGGATTGGCCGGATAGAAGTTGTTGTACTCGAGGAAATAGCCGCCGAATTCAGGTCCGAAGAACACCACCGCCGAAAACAGGAACAGGAAGACCGCGACTCCGAGGGTGTCGTGGACGCTGTAGTAGGGGTGGAACGCAATCCCGTCGAGCGGGATGCCATCGGGCCCCTTCTTCTCCTTGATCTCGATCCCGTCCGGATTGTTCGAGCCTACGTGGTGCAGCGCGATGATGTGCCCGACCACCACTCCCACCAGGATCAGGGGGACCGTCGCGACGTGGAAGGCGAAGAAGCGGTTGAGCGTGGCATCGGAGACCACGAAATCACCGCGGATCCAGATCGACAACTGCTCGCCGATGTAGGGAATCGAGGAGAACATGTTGACGATCACCTGCGCGCCCCAGTACGACATCTGGCCCCAGGGCAGCAGGTAGCCCATGAAGGCCTCGGCCATCAGGATCAGGAACAGCCCGCAGCCCATCAGCCAGATCAGTTCGCGCGGCTTGCGGTAGGACCCATAGAGCAGTCCGCGGAACATGTGGAGGTAGACCACGATGAAGAATGCCGACGCGCCGGTGGAATGCAGATACCGGATCAGCCAACCCCAGGGCACGTCGCGCATGATGTACTCGACCGACTGGAACGCGAGCGCCGCGTCGGGCTTGTAGTGCATCGTCAGGAAGATGCCGGTGACGATCTGCAGCCCCATCACCACCATCGCCAGCACGCCGAAGAAGTACCAGAAGTTGAAGTTCTTCGGAGCGTAGTACTCCGACATGTGCTCCTTGAACATCTTGGTCAGCGGGAAACGCTGA
>JACZKY010014148.1_pt1 | contig 13739 bp, 9 predicted proteins | sample 8237611 | NCBI WGS metagenome assembly JACZKY01 (sample SAMN16148055, study PRJNA663545) | marine sediment metagenome | biome: sediments and biomass from bioreactor inoculated with such sediments; feature: coastal sediments; material: methane- and iron-fed bioreactor; isolation source: Bothnian...
GGGATATTCTTATAATTATCTGAATAATTTTTTTGCGGGAGTAACAGTAAATTATCAGACTGTTTCAATCCAGAATTATGGAAGTGACGGAGCATTATCTTTTAACATCGGCGGATTAGCATACATTTCAAATAATTTTAGGTTGGGTTTTTTAATTCAAAATATTAATCGCGCAACATTTGGAAATGAAGATGATCAGATTCCTATGGTTTTTAATACGGGTTTATCATACGATGTTCTCAATGAATTAACATTGAATTTTGCAGTTGAAAAAGATATAAAGTACAATGCTTCGTTTCAGTTTGGAATTAGCTATGATATAATTGAATATTTATCCCTGCGGACGGGGTTTTCAAATGAACCTTCAAAGTACAGCGCGGGTATAGGTATTAATTATTCAATGTTCAGTTTAGACTACGCAATGTTTACGCATAATGATTTGGGGTTAACACATCAAGCCGGACTAATTATAAGTTTTGGAAGAGAACAAGATCGAAGCACAACAATCAGGAAATATCTGGGGCTGGAATAGATTGAGATTCTTTTTTTACTATCTAATATTGATTTTGCTTTTGAGTAATTCAACTTATGCCCAGTTGGATAGCACTTCAATAATAACAGAAGAAGTGCTTGATAATATTTTGATTGAACCTGATGTAGAAACTGATTCTGAAGAACTTGTGGAGATTTTAGAAAATCTTATTCGTAACCCGATTGATATTAACCTGGTTGATGCTTTCGACCTATCAAAGCTGCCAAATATGGATACACAGTCAGCACAAAGGATTATTGAGCACCGTAATAAATTTGGTTATTTCTTTTCCCCCACCGAACTTTTTTCAATTCGTGAACTTGACAAGCAACTGATTGAAAATATTTTACCATTTATCAAAACATCAAAGCCAAAAGATGAGATTGAGTATTATGAAACTACTTCTACAGATTCAAAATCAATTTTTAATAAATCTAAATTAAACATTAGAAACAGAGTCAGTAATGATTTACAAAACAGGAATGGGTTTGCAAGCGGGAAATATCAAGGTTCAAAATTAAAATCATATAACCGGTTTTTATACAATTATGATAAGAATTATCAAGCAGGATTATTAGTTGAAAAGGATCCGGGAGAATTGTCTTACGCAGATTTTACCTCGTTTCATCTTCAAGTAAAAGATATCGGATTTGTAAAAAATTTTATTGCGGGTGATTTTGTTTTGGAATACGGGCAAGGACTTGCTTTGTGGAGCCCTTTTGGTTTTTCTAAAGGAGCGGATGCAGTTTTCCCGGTAAAGAAAAGAGCAAGATATCTTCGTCCTTATACAAGCGCCGCAGAATATCGATATTATAGAGGCGCGGCAACTCAGTTATCGTTGGATGATTTTAGTCTAACAGCTTTTTATTCAAATAATACTTTTGATGCAACAATAGATTCTATAACCGGGGAGATTACCTCAGTTGGGCAAACTGGTTTTCATCGATTTGAAAGTGAGTTGAGCAAAAAAGCTGCATCAAAATCCAAAATTATTGGCGGAGTATTAGATTATAAACTTCTTAGCAGGATAAATCTTGGTGTAATTTATTACAACGCTTCTTTTGGTAACAAGTTTGAGTCTACCTCTATCTACGATTTAAGTGGTGATAATTTTAATTACTTATCAGTTTACTATGAATTAAATTTTTCAAAAATTAATTTTTTTGGTGAAGCAAGTTTTGATGGAAAGTCCGTTGCTTCAATAAATGGAATTCAGTTTTCTGCAAACCGTGAGTTAATCTTTACTACTGCGGTAAGAAGTTATCCACGAAATTATATCAATCTTTATGGATTCGGGTTTAGTGAAAAATCTGGAAGTATTAATAATGAAGTAGGAATTTATTCAGGTCTGAAATGGAAAATTCCGTTTGGAGTTTTAAACCTTTACTACGATATATACAAATTCCCATATCGTACAAATGAAAATTCACTTTCCAGCGAGGGTAATGATTTATTAATTGATTTTGTTTCAATGCCCTTGCCAAAGTTTGAAGTTAGATTGCGTTACAAATATGAAAACAAAGAAGTAACTGAGTTAATTAACTTAAATGAGCAAATTGTAAGAAGATTGAAACAGATTGCAAGAACAGAATTCATTTACAATATATCCAAATACTTAAGACTGAAAACCAGGATTGAATACAATCATTTCTTAATTAAAGATTCAGGACGAAAAGAAAATGGTTTTTTAGTTTTTCAAGATGTAAGATATGTACCATTAAAAAATATTAATGTTTATGGCAGAATAATTTTCTTTCAAACGGATTCGTTTAACTCAGCAGTTTATGAATATGAAAATGACTTGCTGGGTGTGATGCCTAATCTGGCTATGTATGGAAAAGGCATCAGATGGTATTTAATTTTAAAATATAAACCATTACAATTCCTTACAATCTCTACAAAATATTCAGAAACTTATAAACCGGATGTGAGTTCTATAAGTTCAGGAGATAATGAAATATTAGGGAAAGTTGATAACAGAATTAGTTTTCAGATTGATATGAGCTTCTAGGATTACTACAAGTCATTTAGAAGGAGTCATCTGCCAAAGGCATCCCTTTGGGAGACTGAGAAATCTGGGTGCTATTTATAAAACAGATTTCTCTGGCTATGCCATCGAAATGACTCCCAAATTAAAATTAGACTACTCATATCTCAATGCTTCAATAGGATCGAGATTGGAAGCTTTGTACGCTGGGTAGGTTCCAAATACAACACCAACAATCACACATATTAATAATCCTAAAAATACCCAGTTCCAAGGTACAGCCGCCTGAGCATTTATTAATCCTCCGGCAATATTTCCTATACTAACGCCGATTACGATTCCAATTAATCCACCTAGCATACAAAGAATTATTGCTTCAAAAAGAAATTGTGTTAATATCCATGTTTTTCTTGCACCGAGTGCTTTTCTAATTCCAATTTCTCTTGTTCTTTCTGTAACCGAAACGAGCATAATATTCATAATACCAACACCAGCAGCTATTAAGGCTATTAGTGAAATTGCTAATGCAATCAATTTGATTGGATCGGTAATTTTATTTATTTCTGTAAGCATCGATTCATTACTGAAAATAAAAAAATCATTCGGCTCACCGGCAGCAACTTTTCTAATTTTCCTCATATGACCAGTTGCAGATTCTATAACTTCATCATAATCGTCAGCACTTTGAGACATAACAGTTATGTTAACTGAACGACCATATCTTCCATACATAGATTGCCAGGTTGTTATTGGGACTATAATATAGTTGTCTCTGCTTTGTCCAAATAAAGCGGATTGTTTTTCAACTATACCAACAACTCTTAAAGGTTTGCCATCAACACGAATAGTTTGACCAATAGGATCCATATTTGGAAAAAGTTTATCAACTATTGGCTGAAATATCAAACAAACATCTGAGGAATAATTAATATCGTCTTCCCTAAGATCCCTTCCCTCTTCAACATTCCAATCATTAGTTCTCATAGCATCAGTGCTAACACCCGCAATTGAAATATTTGGATTAGTTTCTCTGCTGCCAAACTTTACAATTATTCCAAACTGCCATTGCTCAACACCAACATATTTTGCCTGGGGAAGCATTTCCTTTAAACGAACGCCATGCTCAATAGTCAAGTCTTTTCTGTTACGATCATCTCTTCTTCTTGGTCCGCCCCCAAAAACATTATCTTGTTTCTGGATCTGAAAAGTATTTTTGCCCAAACTGGATAATCCAGAATTGATACTATTCTGAAGCATAGTTAGGATGGTCATAATCACAATGATGGAAAATATTCCAACTACAACTCCCAGTATTGTTAGAGCAGTTCTTAATCTGTTACTCTTTAGTGATTGCAGTGATATCGCTAATATTTGATTTATTCTCATAATTCAAGACCTAAATATTAAAACTTAAATTTTCCACAACTCATTTTTATTTTTGTAGCTCAGTCCACCGTGGCGGATCATTCTGAGTGTGATGAATTGGGATATTATTTCATCACCTCAACAAAACGCAAACAGACTGAAGTCTGTTTTACAACAAAATTACTCGTATCTCAATGCGTCAACGGGATCCATCTTTGCCGCGGTGTAAGCAGGTGCCAGGCCTGAAATTATTCCTGTTAATAATGAAATTAAAATTGCGATGATAACAACATCGTATTGTATGGATGTTGGAAAGAACTGATTTAACATTAAGCTTAAAAGAAGTGCTGCTATCAAACCAATCAAGCCACCAAGCAGGCAAATCACAGAAGATTCTAATAGGAACTGAGTCATAATAGTTCTGCGTTTTGCACCAATTGCTTTTCTTAATCCTATTTCTTTAGTTCGTTCTTTTACTGAAACAAACATAATATTCATAATGCCTATTGCACCGACAAAGAGTGATAGGCCTGTTATAAATAAACCTGCAATCTGTATAACACCAACAAAGGAATCATACTGCTCCTGCAAGCCCTCCTGTTGATTTATAGAAAAATCATTCGGTTCATCATAGGCAAGTCCGCGAATCTTTCTCATAATCCCTTCTGCTTCTGCTTTAGTTTCTTCAACCATATTTGGATTAGGAGCACGAACATTTAATGTAACTGTTTGAGAATGCCTTGATATAAAATTTTTAAATATTGTTCCAATTGGAATAAATACCTGATTATCAGGATTAAATGGACCAAGAACAACACTTCCCTGCTCAGCAAGCACGCCAACAATTTTAAAGTTTGTTCCACCAATCTTTATTGTTTTATCTAAAGCATCACCCCTGGGAAAAAGTTTTGCGCTTATTTCACTTCCAACAACAGCCACATTTCTAGAAGCATTGCCTTCAATCTCAGAATAAAATCTTCCTTGATCAAAGGTAAAGTTAGTTGTTTTAACATAATCAGCATTTGACCCTGTTAAAAAAACACCCTCTACTTTTTTATCATCATATTTTACGGTTTGTCTGCTATTAGTAACCGGGGCAACTGCTATAGGAAGCTTTGCAAGTTCCTTGAATTTACGAAAGTCCTCCATTTCTATATTCCTGCGGTTACGCATTTTCCACCATTCGTCATTTGAAAACCAGGACCATTTATCTACGTATAAAACATCTGAACCCAGAGCACTGATGCCATTTTTAAATGAGTTGTCAATTCCCTTTATTGCAGTTGACATTAAAACGACTGCAGTAATGCCAATAAAAATTCCCAGCATTGTTAAAGCAGCACGAATTTTATTCGCTCTGATTGCTCGCCAAGCAATAGCAAGTCCTTCGTTTAATTCAAATATCATTGGAGACATAATCAACTCACTAAATAATTATCTATTATAAAATTGATGCTTTTACTTTTGGGACAAATCTTTTTTCAACATTTTCATCTTTTTCTATCAGACCATCTTTTAATCTAACAATCCTTAAAGCGTGTTCAGCAATGTACTCTTCATGAGTTACAAGAATAATGGTATTACCTTTTTCATGTATCTCATGAAATAAACCCATAATTTCTTCACCCGTTTTAGAATCAAGATTACCTGTAGGTTCATCTGCTAAAATAATTGCAGGGTTAGAAACTAAAGCTCTAGCTATAGCAACTCGTTGTCGCTGTCCACCCGAAAGTTCATTTGGTTTGTGGTGCATTCGATCTCCAAGTCCAACATCAACTAGCGCCTGTTTAGCTCTTTCTTTTCTTTCCGCACCTGCTACACCTGCATAAATTAGTGGAAGTTCTACATTATGAATTGCGTCTGATCTTGCCAAAAGATTAAATGTTTGAAATACAAATCCAATTTCTTTATTCCTGATTCTCGCTAATTCATTATCAGTCATTTCACTAACGCTTACCCCTTTAAAGTCATAAATTCCGGAAGTTGGTGTATCAAGACATCCCAGCATATTCATCAAAGTAGATTTCCCGGAGCCAGAAGGACCCATAATAGCAACATATTCATTTTTATCGATTTTTACAGAAACATCACGTAATGCATGAACTTCTTCAGAACCAACCTGATAAACTTTTGCGATATGATCTATGTTAATTATATTCATTGTTGTTTACCAAGTTTATTTTTTTGTATTGTTATTACGTTTTTCTTCAACTCTTACTTGAAGACCGTCATTAAGTTCACGAGAAATTGCTTTATAGCTTCCAGATACAACTACTTCACCACCTTCAAGTCCTTTTGTAACAGCTAAATAATTATCATCGCTCAATCCGGTTTCAACTTCCACAGATTTTACTTTTCCATCTTTAACAATGAAGACAATTTCTTTAGGTTTAATATTTTCTTTCTTATCTGTTTTAACCTGAATTATTCCTTCTTCTTCACCATCTCCCTCAGATTGATCCATTTTCGGCATATCAGATCTGGTAGTTACACTTTGAATCGGAACACTTAATATATTTCCAATTGTTTCTGTTTCGATATCCGCTGTGCAGGACATTCCAGGTCTTAATGTATTTTCGGGGTCGATTAATTTTATTTTTACTTCAAAGTTTACAACTTCTTGCTGAGTACCTAACCCAGTAGTATTTGCGCTGTTACCAATTTCGGAAACAATACCAGCAAATTCCTTATCCTTAAAAGCATCAACTTTAATTGTAGCAGTATCGCCAACCGAAACTAAAACAACATCATTTTCATCTACTTCAACCACCGCCTCAATATTGCGCAAATCGGAAATAGTCATAATATCTGAACCCATACTGAATCCAGCACCAAATACTCTTTCACCAAGTTCTACATTAAGTTTAGTAACTACACCGTCCATTGGGGATCGAATTGCAGTTTTAGAAATTTGATCCATAATTTCTTTTAATGAAGCTTCGCTCTGTGCAACATTTGCTTCTGCTGCTTGATAAGAAGCTTTTGTGGACAAGTAATTTGATCTGGATGTTTCTAATTCAGAATCACTCGACAAACCCTTGCTATAAAGTTCTTTGATCCGATTATAATCAAGTTCAACTTTGGTCAGTTCTGCCTCCCTCATTTTTAAATTTGCTTTGGCAGATTGAAGATTAGCTTCCAATCTTTCATTTTGAGCAACATATTGGTCGCCTTTTATCCTTATTAACAAATCACCCTTTTTTACAGGATCACCTTCTTTAACTGGCAATTGAATTATTTCACCGGTTACTTCAGGATTAATAACCACTTTAAATTCCGGATTAATTTTTCCTGTTGCAGCAACCGTTTGGGTTATTGTTCTTTTCTCAACTTTTTCAGTTTGAACAGAAACTATTTCTTCTTTATTACCGCCAATAAAAGCTACCACTAAAAGTATTACAAGAAGTAAACCTATGCCGCCAAAGATGAATAATTTCTTTTTCGATTTTTTCGTTTTTCCATTTGCCATTTGAAAGATTCTCCTATAATTAAAATTTATTCGTATTGAGTATAATCTAAAACTCCAAGGTTATACTTAAGTTCTTCACTTAAACGAATGTAATAAAACTGTGCGTTAATGTAATTTGTTGTTGCATTTTGATATCCTGTACTGGCAATTAATACATCTAATAATTTACCAGCACCAAGATTATATTTTTCTTGTTCGATCTTTAAATTTTCTTCGGCAGCCTTTACATTTTTTTCAGTAACGAGTAATGCCTTTTTAGCCGCTTCAAGATCAAGAAATGTTTTTTGCAGATTTTGTTTGATTAACCTTTCAGTATCACTTACTTGTAATTCGTAGTTCATCGCATCAACCTCTGCAATCTGAATAGCATTTTGTGTTGCGAAACCTGAAAAGATTGGAATACTTAATGTTAATCCAGCCGAAAAATTATGTGATTTAAAAATATCATCAACTTTATTAGCAAATGAACCATACCCAGCATTTCCAGATAATCTTGGTAAATGTCCTGATGTTGCTATTGTTACGTTATCATTAAATGAATCAAGTGTAAGTTTTTGTGCAAGATAATCTTTTCTGTTTGCCAGGGCTTGGTTCACCAAATCATTAAGTCTAGAATAATCAGTATTTATATCTGTATCCAAAATGGTTAATTCCTTAGATGTCAATGATTCGGAGTAAGTATATTTTTCTAAAACATCTAATCCCAAATAATAAAGAAGGTTGCTCTTAGCAGTTTCAAGAATATTGCTTGCTCTGATAACTTCCAACTCGGCATTACCTAATTGAACCTGTTGTTGATAAACGTCAGCCCTTGTTAAAGATCCAAGTCTATTTCTCTCTTCGATTGTCTCAAGATTTTTTTGCTGCTGTTTAACATCCTCTTCCCTAACTTTAAGAAGTTGATCCGATTCTACTACTGAGTAGTATAAATTTATAGTTTGAAAGACGACTTCCTGTTTCTTTCCCTCAATCGATAATTTTATTGCCTCTAGAGAATTTTTACTTCTTGATAAATTGGCAAAATTTGATAAACCATCAAATAGAACGACATTTGAACTGGCACCAACTCCATAAGATCGTGACTCACTATTACTAGCCGGAAAGGTAATATTGGCACCATTAACATTTGAAGTTCTTCCAGCCTCTTCAACGCGGTTCCAATCCCAGGTTCCATAGGCATTCAAGTCAGGTAAAAAATTTCCATAAGCAGCATCTACACCAGATTCACCTTTTGCAAGCTCATTTTCTTGGGAGAGAAGTCCCGTATTTTTTTGTAAAGCAATTTTTATAGCCTGATCAAGTGTTAATTGATTTTGTGCTAATAGAGAATTTGTTGATATTAAAAGTAAAATAGATACTAAGAATAATTTCATTTGAAACTCCGAATGTTGGATTGAAAATTCATACTTTCTGTAAAAATACAACAATTATTATATTCTATCTTTGATTTTGACCACTCAAAAATAGTTTAAATAAAAGCTAAATGATCACTTTATGTACGAATGGCAAAATAATTACATCTGCGGTATTTAGAGCAATTAACGCTAAAAATCAATTTAAGGTTCAGATTTTAGCAATTATGTAATTCTAGGTTGATTCTCAGAAAATAAATGATTTATATTCACATAGTAAAATATTCTCAATGAGGTAATGATGAAAAAACACTTATTAAATACTTCAAATAAAATTCTGATTTTAGAATTATTTATCCTCCTCATTATTTGTGATTTAAGTTACGGTCAACAATTGAACAAAATGTTTGAAGTGCCAGGCGGAGGTTCGGGCTCTACAAACACAGAAATTGAATCAAATGATGATTATACTTTATACATTGTTGGTGGTTTGCTCGTAGCCGGTATTGTAGTTTATGCATTATTGCGTGATAGCAAAGAAAAACCAGCAAAAAATACTTCTGTTGTAATACTTGATGAGGATTTTCTAGAAAAGAATCTTTCTTTTAACGAGAAGGTTTCAAATGTACAATCACAAATCCCTATTAATGTTTCATTTGGGATGCAGCGGGATAAAGTACTAAAAGACGATAAAAGATATTTTGTTGGATTGACTTACAATTTTTAATGCTACTAATCAGTTTTCTAAAAATTGATCTTTAATTTCCAATAAATATTTATAAGCTTCTTCATAGTTATTTCCAATTTTACCATCAAGAATTGCTTCTTCGATTGCAGTTTTAATATCACCAACTTTTCTAGATGGTTTAAGACCACAAATTTCCATAATCTCTTCGCCTCTAACAGGAGATTGAAATTCCCGCAGCTTATCTCTTTCTTTTACATCCCGTACCTTTTGCATTACACGTTCATAATTGTCCAGATATTTTTCAACTTTAACCGGATTCTTGCTTGTTATATCAGCTCTGCATAATGTAATAAGATCTTCTAAATCTTCACCCGCATTAACAACAAATCGTCTTATTGCTGAATCTGTAACTTCTTCTTTTGCTAAAGCAATCGGTCTTAAATGTAATCGCACAAGTTTTTGAATATATTCAAGTTGATGCAGCGGAAGTTTCATACGATGAAATATTTTTTTCATCATTCTTGCACCAAGATCTTCGTGACCATGAAAAGTCCAGCCGATACCTTCAACAAATTTCTTAGTCGGCGGTTTTGCAATATCGTGTACAAGTGCTGCAAATCTTAGCCAGACATTTTCAGTCTCTTTGCTGATGTTATCCACAACTTGAAGAGTATGTAAAAAAACGTCTTTATGATGATAATCCTTTCTCTGATCAACTCCTGCCATTATAGCAATTTCAGGAAATACTACCTCCAACACCCGGGAATTAAAAAGAGACTGCAATCCAATTGAAGGCTTTGGTGATGCAAGAATTTTTAAAAATTCTTCTGTTATTCGTTCCTGAGAAACAATTGAAAGTCTTTCCCGCATTTTCTCTGTTGCTAACATTATGCTTGTATCTATATTAAAATTCAATTGAGCAGCAAAACGGAATGCGCGCATAATCCTTAATGGATCATCTTCAAAAGTTTTTATCGGGTCTAAAGGAGTTTTGATTAATTTATTTTTTATATCATCAAATCCATTAAAGGTATCAATTAATTTTCCAAATTCATTTTTAACCAGGGAAATTGCTAAAGTATTAATCGTAAAATCCCGCCGGGAAATATCTTCTAAAAAAGTTCCGTCCTCAACAATTGGTTTCCTTGTATTGCGATCATAAGATTCTTTACGAGCACCAACGAATTCAATATTCATACTTTCAAATTCAAAATGTGCGGTCCCAAAATTCTTATAGTAAGCAACGTTAGTAATATTCAATCCCACTGCAATTTTCTGAGCGAAATCTATCCCACTTCCGATTACAAGTATATCAAGATCATTTCTCTCCCGATCAAGAATTATGTCCCTTACAAATCCTCCAACAGCATAAACATCTACATGCTCATCCAGCGCAGTATCTGAAATAAAATTAATAATTTTTATCCGGGAAATTTTCTTTTCAATTAATATTTCCAGTTCACTCTTCATTAGGATTAACGTTTTAAATTTTTCTAATAATTATGTTTAACAAATATAAAATTATCTAATAGTTTATTTGCATTTTTTACAAACCAATTGGATTTTTTGAACTGCATTTGCATAGCTTTATAAAATATATTGTCCTCTTTAAATCTTAAACTAAGAGCAGCATATTTTTTTGCATTAACATAGTCACTATTCTCAAGCATATATTCAGAGAGTTTATATGCTGCAATACTGCTTTCAATATTTTCAACTATAAATGTTTTATTAAATACAATTAAAGATTTTTGATACTCAATATTTAGATTTTCCATTAACTCAATAATAATGGGAATTGAACTATATTCATATACTTTTTCATTTAACACAACCAGCATTTTAAATCTCAATGAATCGTTTCCTTTAATATATTCCTGCAAATTATTAGCCTCAAGTAATTTTAATCTTGTATTGGCCAGGTTTATCAATTGATAATTTGGTTCATCTTCAACTATTTTTTTATAATAATACGCTGCAGAATCGTTTTGCAGATTGATTGCGTACAATTCCGCTAATCTAAAAATCATATTGTGATAATAAGATGTGCCTTTAAATTTTTCATAATTTTTTAAAATTAAGTTTGTTGCATTTGTATTTTTATTTTGTTTCAAATACGTTTCCGATAATCCAATCAATGCGGAATAGTTAAGTGATTTTGAATTAATTTGGTTAAAAAGCGATTGAGCTTTTTCTAAATTATTTTCTGATAATTCTTTAAAAGCTTTGCTTAACCTGTCTCCTATGAATCTCGGACAAACCTTTTGAATGATAGAGAGTCTTCCAAAATAATAATCAGCCATAGACTTATTATTTGACCATTGAGAATTCTTTAAACTCTTTTCAAATTCATCTTCAACTTTATCAGGATTTGTTCCAAAAATTAAATCAAAGTCTCCCTGCCCATAAAACTCTTTTACTTTTTCTATTCCATAATTCTTAATTAAAAAATCTATATAAGCTCCGCTGTAAGTGTAAGCCAATGAGGAGTTCCCTTTAAAGAAGCTTAAACCTGTAAACAGATTTTTCATATTTACAATATATCCGTTATTGTATGCCAATGCTGTTAAATCATTTAAAGAAATATCATAGGATATTCCATCAAGTGATTCAGCCATTCCTTCAATAAGCGCAACATTAAACCCTGAAGCAAGTTTAAATAGTCCTGTTCCAAATTCGGCAGTAAAAACATGAGCTAATTCGTGCTTTAACGTTTGCTGCCACGAATCAGCACTGATATAAATTGAATATTGCCATGGTTTGGCTACATCTGCATTTCCGGCGCCAAAAATTTCTTTTTTCTGATCACGATCATTAAAAAGATAAACATTTATTTTTTTTGACGGGCGTACTTTCAACTGAGTGCTTAGTTCTGAAAAATAAAACTCCTGATTTAATGCAATCAACTGAGCCGTCGTTGAATCAATACTATCATAATGTAATGTCATTAACTCAGATTTAATTTCATTTGATAATTTTGAGTTTAAAGTTGTAAATGTAGTAGCAAATCCTAAATAAGGTGAAATTAATTGAAATACTGCGGCAACAATTAATATTAAACCTATAAAATACTTTTTGTAAATAACTGTTAACTTATGCTTCCTTACGATCAAGAATATTATTGCTATAGAAATAAATATTACTATCATTTGATGAAAAACAAGTTTCCAATCGGGACTCAATCCTTCATCATAAATATTTCCTGGAAAGAATCCAATCAATGGGGAATAGAAATAAACTTGCGGATTAAAATAAATCTCAAATACCGGTACAAGTGCCACGAGGAAGATAAGTATCGTAAAAATAATTCTATTTAACTTTTTAGTTATAATATTTATTACTAGCGCAGCTGATAAGCCAAACATAATTGAGCCGCTAACAATGATTATGTAAAACCAGAGTCCATCCCAAAATGAACAAAACATTGTTAAGATCGAATTAATTATAGTTACAATGAGTGGAATTGCGAACAGGACAGAAATATTAATTATAATATTTGAAAGATTAAATTTTGCAGTGTTTACAAATCCTATTGTGTACAGTCCACAGATGATAGCGAGAAGCAAACCGTTAACGGCAGCAAACTCATACCCAAAGGTACTCGTGAGCGGTAGATTTGCCAATAAAATATTAATTATAAATAATATTAATCCATAAACAAATAATCCGTTTTTGTACAATAGTAATTTTTTAAAGGCCATATTGGCATTAACAATTTTAAATAATTAAATAATAAATGGATTCTTTAAAGCAATTATTTTGAGGTATGGACTTTGCTTTTAAAAATATTTCCTGAGTTGCAGGCAATAATAAAATTACCGGAATTAAGCTGCTTAATATCATTTAGTATTATTGGCTGCCCGACATTTTTTTTGCGCCAGGTTTTGCCAGCATCATTAGAAAAGAAAATTTCACCTCTATTCGAAAGAATAATTCCTTCACCATTAGTATCAAAATTAATTTTGTATAAGCCTGCATCAGAATCAATTTTAATTTCTTCCCAATTGTCTCCACCGTTTTCTGTACGCAATATTTTACCCTCACCTCCTACAATCAATCCCAAAAATTGATTTACAAAAGCCACGTCTTTTAAATAAGTTTTAAATTCTGATTTATACCTTACCCACGATTCACCAAAATCACTGGTTTTTAAAATAGTACCACCCCACCCTACAATTATTCCATTTTTTTCATCAGAAAAACTTACACTAAATAAGTTTGCATTTGTACCGCTTTGAATTTTTCTCCAGGATAATCCTCCATCAGCTGATTTAAATATTAATCCCTTACTTCCAACTATAAAACCGGTGTGAGAATTAATAAAGTAAATTTTAAAAAGTGCTTCA
>JACZKY010014114.1_pt1 | contig 13732 bp, 16 predicted proteins | sample 8237611 | NCBI WGS metagenome assembly JACZKY01 (sample SAMN16148055, study PRJNA663545) | marine sediment metagenome | biome: sediments and biomass from bioreactor inoculated with such sediments; feature: coastal sediments; material: methane- and iron-fed bioreactor; isolation source: Bothnian...
GAACGTGCCGAGCATCATGCCGTCGATCAAGATCGTGGTGGCGTGGTCGAGCCGGGCAGCCAGCGCCGGGTTGCCGACAAGATCGATGCCGAGCCGCTTGGCCCAATCGGTGTAGTTGCGCCGGCCGGTGATCTGGACGAATCCCCTGCCCTTGAAGCGGCGACCATCGCCGGGCTCGGTGTTACCGAGCGTCTTGCGCCCCTCATAGGCCGCGCCGGAGGCGTATTCCTCCATGGTGCGGAAGCGGTCGCTTTCATGGTAGGCGGTGCCGAGGATATAGGCCGCCTGCGCGAGTTCGATCCGCTTGGCGTCCAGCCGCGTCAGGATCGCCTCCATGCGGTCCACCTGCGGCTGACTGAGCGATGTTCCGAAAACGCCAGAGTCACGACGCCTCAGCGCCGCGTAGAAACGCGAACGGTCCATGGTCTTTCTCCATATGTGCGGGAGGGCTGTTTCAGGCTATGGTGATGCGGGCTTTCTGCCCGGCCGGCGCGCCAGCCCAACTAGCCCCCCCTAGTAGGCGCGCCGGTTTTTGCTGGCGTCTCGCTGAGCGGCTGGTTTCAGGGTGTGCGAGAGGGGTTCCGCCGGGGCGGATCAGGTTGCGCTTGCGCTACAAGTCGCGCTCATGCGAAATGAGGCGTTCGCAGGCGGGGTGAGAGTTACCGATGAATATTCTTGAGAAGCTGGGCCGGCGCTTTCTGATGAAGCGCGGATATTCAGTGTCGAGGTCGCCGGCGGTTGACACGGGAGACTATGCTCTGGCGCCATACACGGCGGCAGACGGCTCGTTTGACTACGCCAAGTACGTATCCGTCCAAACAGCCGGCAACCGCGCAAAGATCAACAACGTATGGGCGGACAAGGCCACAATCGGGCTGATCTGCGACTACCTCACTTCATCGGGTGTTTCACCAAAGCAGGGCCTTTGCCACGGCTCACGAAATGGCGCGGAGGTGAACTGGTTTCGGGAGATTCTTGGGTGCGAGGTGGTCGGCACCGACATCTCGGATACCGCGGAGGAATTCGGTCTCGTGCAGTGGGATTTCCACAAAGAGCGGGACGATTGGCGGGGGCGTTTTGACTTCATCTACACCAATTCCCACGACCACGCGCACGACCCAAAGATCGCCTTCGACACGTGGGTTGGCCAACTAGCCCTTGGCGGGAAGCTATTCATCGAGCACACGATGGCTCATTCGCCATCTGGCGTAACAGACCTTGACCCATTCGGTGTTGACCCGAGGATTTTCCCTTATGTGATCCTCGGCTTTGCCGGCGGCCGCTATGCCGTGACGGATATGATCCGTCCGAAGCACCTCAAGATCGCGCCGAACGAGAAGCTGCAAATTTGGGTGTTCGTCATCGAGGCTCGCGCCTAAAGCGCGGCCGCTGCGGCAAAGAACTCGTCCACCTGTTGCTCGGTCACGCCAAGGGCCGCGAACCCGGCTTGAAGCATGGGGTCATCCCTGACGAACGTATCGCTGTTCTCATATGCCCACTGTGTCAACTCGTCCTGCTGTGCCACCCAGGAATCGGCCGCGGTCCGCCAGCCGGAGATGATGAGCTGCATGCCGAACTGACGTCGTGAAACGCGGTCGGGGATCGGCTGCGCGGGCTGCTCGACTGGCTCGAGCTCGAATTCCTCGTCAACTACGACTTCGCCGGTCGTCACATCAACAATCGTGCGCATCAGCGATACCTCACCTGCACAGAGCCAGCGTCAAAGGTTGCGGTGCCGACCGGTGTGCGCAGGCGAATATTGTCGAGCGCACCTGCGAGGACGATCACGCCACCGCCGGCAACCGATTCGCCACTGGTTGGGTTCATCAGCATCCCGTGATCAGACACCCACGTGTTTCCGGTCACACGGTGGAAAGAAAGTACTCCGGTATGGGCGAAAGACGCATTGTTCGAATAGAGGACCATGCCCGCGGTTGAATTGATACGAACATTCGATCCCGCAACGCCGGAGCCGCTGCTATAGCCGCTCGTAGTGGGAGAGCCGCCGGTCCCGATCTGCAAAAGCAGGTGATCGGTTCCGTTAGTCGAGACACCATTGAACCACAACTCGATGTCCGTCACAGTCGTAGGAATGCTCGTCCAATCGATTGCGGTTCCAGTCGTGGTGGCGGTAGGCGACAACTCGGTCCAGCCTTGCACCGCAGCATCAACATACTGCTTCGTAGCGATGCCCAGAGGCGCAGTCGGGTTCCCGGCAACTGTGCCCAGGCGGCTCGTCAGATTGAAACTAACGAAGTCTTGCAGCCCGGCTGTCGTCAACCGGAAAACATTGTTACCCTGCTCGGCCCGAATCTGCGCGAGGTCAACCGGGGTTCCCGTGCCTCCAGCATCGCCCGAGAAGACGATGAACGGATTGCCGTTGGCCCTGTGGAAATACATTCCACCGACGACGCCCGGTGCTCGATTGAGGCTGAACTCGCCGTCCACACGGAAGGGGCCGGTAATCGTCCCGCCAGAAAGTGGCAGATAGTCTCCCGGCGTGAAGTTGGCCTCATGCCAAATTTTATAGGCATTGGCCCCGCGCGACCAGCCGCCGAATTTCAGTTCGTTGTCGGTGTCGAGACCAAAATAGACGGCGTGGTTGCCACTTCGGTGGAACGCAATGAAGGCACCGTTACCGGTCGCCGTAGCGCAGAACGCTTCCATATAGGCGGCCGCACCAGTAGGTGTTGCGATGGGACCTGACGATGAGAAGCGCTTGAGACCGGTAATAGTCTGCACGCTACCGCCCAAGGTGAGAAACGCAGACACCAATGTAGTCTTGAGGTTCGCCCACGTAAGCTTTTTCAGAACATTCGACGCGGCGCTGTCGATCAGCGGAATCGTGTCTGCGTCTACGGGAGTCGTCTTCGCTGCAGCGCCGTGTATCGCCGCCCCGACATTCCCGGCGTCCGTCACGTCCGCCCCAGCCTCGATACCGGAGAGCTTGCTGGCTTCGGTCGTCGTATATCCCTGATAACCCGACGCGTAGGAGAGCGCGAACGTACCGGAGGTCGTGATCGGCGAGCCCGAGACCGACAAACCGGTCGGAACCGTCATCGCTACCGAAGAAACCGAACCGGACGCGTTCACGACGGGATTTGCCGGGTCCGTGCTGTTCACTGTCACATTCGACCCAGCCACGACCGAATGGACAACGCCGGGCTGGCCGCGGGGAATGCTGAAATCGAATACCGCCTCTTGAGGCGTCCCGACGTTGGTGACGGCGGCCGGATCGCCGGGCCCGACAGTTGTCACCGTGCCAACGGCGATGGTGGCTGCGTCGCCTTGATCGCCCTTGTCGCCTTGGATGCCCTGCACCCCCGGCCGCTTGATCTCTATCGGCCTCGGTGCCTGCGGCGTGACCGTGATGTTGACGCCGTTCTCGCCGGTGACGGAAATCTTGCTCATCACGTCACCTGAATGTAGATTTCCGGGGTCACGTCATCGCTCGTCGGGCCAAAGATCATCTGCACGCGAAAGCGATTGTTGCGGCCGCGCCGCAGCTCCAGCGCGTCATCCCGGTCGAGCAGGAACTGCACCTTGCCATTCGGCGCGTCGATGATGGTGATCGTTGCGCGATCCTTGATGACTTCCGGCGAAGACGAGAAGACCGACACCGACGCCGAAGACAGATCGATGGGCGTGTCGTCCTCGTTCTTGTAGGCGAACTCCAGATCGATGGTTTCGCCGTAGTTGATCGCGTCATCGCAGGAACCGCCGATGACGATGGGGCCGCAGCACGTCATGGCCTGCCTCTTAGTGGGTCGCTTTGATGATCTTGTTCAGCACGAGCGTCGGCTGGACGTTCGGATGCGCGTTGCCGCTGCCGATTGAGCCCGTCGAGCCGGTGATCGTGTGCGTGTGAGCGCCGTCCGTCGACGTGGAAATGAGCGGCGTTTGCGGAACTGAACCAGCGACAGCGCCCGTACTCGAATTGCTGCCTGCACCGGGCAGCGTATGGCTATGTGCGCCCGCGCTCGACGTCGCCAGCGTGCCGGCGGAATGCGTATGGGCCGGTATCTGCGCCTGCGTCAACGTGACGTTCTGAGCGCCGCCACTGGCTCCAAGCGCCACGCCGTCCACTCCTCCTCCCGCCGTCGTCAGGCGATTTGCCGCGCTTCCGCCCATGTCGTCCTTGCCCGCCGCCACGCGCCCGCGAAGATCGGGAACGTTGAACGTTGTCGAGCCGTCGCCAGCGCCGTAGGTCGTGCCGATGACGGCAAACAAAGCCGAGTAGGTAGACCGGCTGATGGCCTGCCCCGCGCAGAGTAGCCAGCCGCTAGGCGCGGTAGCGCCGGGGAAATCCATCATCGCGCCGATGGGAACGCCCTGCCCTACCGTGGCAGCATCGGTGCTTGCCGTGCCGGCCGCAAGACCTGTGATCTTGTTGCCGTTGGCGTTCTGGTTGCCGGTCCACGAGGTTCGCCCGTCGCGATGCAGGCGATTGGACATGGCCTGCGCCAGGTCTTCGAAGGGCGGATTGTGCTGATTCTCGTCCGTCGTGTCGCCATTAGACACTTTGTAGGACGGCGGGAGCGAGTAAACGCCTACCGAATTGTCAGGCATTATCCACCTCATAGAAAAAGCCGCCCAAGAGGACGGCTTGCGCAGAGACTCGGCTTGGTGTTGAATCGCCGGATCGGGAGATCGGGCGGATGAAACGGGTTGTTCTACTGGCGGCAGCGCTGGCTATTGCCGGCTGCACCAAGACCGTTGACGAAATGAGCTATTCCGAAGTGAAGGAATACGCGGCGAAGATGCATGAGCGCTGTGTCAAGCAGGGCGTAAAGCCGGGGCCGGAAATGCAAACTTGCATCAATCAGGAGGCCAGAGCGGACCAGGCACGACGCGCTCGTCAGAGGCAGATTGGCGCGGCCATCGCTGACGCGGGCGACAACTACAGCCGGTCGATGCAGGCTAATCGGCCTATCAACTGCACGAGCACGGGCGGTTACGGCACAGTCAGGACAACCTGCTATTGAGCCGTGAACCATTCTTGGGGCCCAACGCAAAGGCCTTCGCGATCCAGTTTGTGTTCGTGCTGGTCTGCCTGTTCGTCATTGTGCCGCTACTTGCACCATCGCTGCGACCCTATAGCGACAGAATGGTAGAGCGTGGCTTTGATGCCCTGTGCACTATTGGCTTATGTACCCCGGAAGCGTCTGAGCGCCGCCTCGCGTCAGAGCATCGACAATAGCCTTCCTGATCGCGGACATCTGAGGAGAAAGCGCCTGCCCCCCGCTTCGGATCACCGCATCAAGAGATCGCGCGTTCTGTGCGGTCATCCGATCCGCGACAGATTTAGCCGCCATGCCCCCAAGAGACGCTGCACCAATGGCTGGATTGACCATCGTGCCGCCAATACCCAAAGCAGCCATAAGACCATTACCAGACGGCGATAGCTTCCCGCCCAAGCGGAGCAAGTTCTGTCCCGGCGTTCCCTCGATAACTCGGCGCAGAGCTTCTTGCTCAGCCTGCGTAAACCCTCTCGGCTTCTCCAGAAGCCGGCGAAGGTTCTGGCGGATGGCGTTGTCAACGTTGCCTCCCGAGCCGGTCGAGGCCGCTCGAAGCTCAGCACGACTGATCGCATCCGCTACGCGTTCGGCCTTTGATACGCGCGACCACATCTCGCGCGCGGCCTTCAGCGCGCCACCAGCGACCTGTGCGTTCCCCGAAAGCACGTCTCCTGCACCGGGTGACATGACAAGATCGTCAATCGCCCCAATGATGTCGGAGATGGCTTTGTTGTTCGACCTGTTGCCGGGAATGTAGCCATTATCCCGAACTGGCGCAAATCCAGAAGCGCCGGGAAGCATGCCGCAAGGCCCACAGGCGGGGCGTGTCATCGCTCGAAAAGCAGGCTCGGGAGATCGTGCATGCAGCCTTGGCCGGAAGGAAGGTGCAGTGATGGCCCGGCTCGAATTTTCCCGCAAGGTTCGCAATCAGGTATTCGCTCGCGCCAATGGTCACTGTGAGAACAAGCGGTGCGGCGCGATCCTGAAACCGGGCGAAGGCGAGTACGATCATATCCTGCCGGCCGAGTTGGGCGGGGATGCGTCGGTCGCCAACTGCATGTTGATCTGTCGTCCCTGCCACAAGGAAAAGACGGCGCGAGACATCAAGCGCATCCGCAAATCCGACAGGCAGCGGGACAAGGCTCGCGGCACCTTCAAGCGCAAGGCCAGCCTTTCGCATCCCTACCTAAAGAAGAAGATCAACGGCGACGTGATCGACACGCGCACTGGAGAGGTACTTTGACATGACGACGCATGAGAAGGCGCTACGAGCCCTTGCGCAAGCCTACGACCGCGAGGATGCAGCGCAGCGCGGCGAACCCGATCCGTGGAACCTGGATGACCCCGGCGACATAGGCGACAGCGATACGTGGGTATCTGAGCGGCTGGCCTGCGCGCAGGTCGCAGCCGAAGCGTTTCTCTCCGCCCTCCTACCGGAAGACGTGGCGGGGCTGGTGGAGCGGCTTCGCCAGTACGAAGGCCGCCAGTGGGAAACAACAGCCTGCTACAACGGTACGCGCGACGAAGCCACCTCCCTCATCCAGTCGCAAGCGGCGAGGATCGCGGAATTGGAGGCGCTAGTGGGCGCTTTCGTCCGCGCAAATGACGAAGGCCCCGGCCTGATTGATTGCATCGACAACCACGGCGAGCGCTACACCTCGGCCGGTCTCGATAGCGCGATCCGCGCCGCCCGCTCCCTCCTGAATGGGGAGCGCAAGGGATGACCACAGCACAGACAGAAGCGCGGGCGACTGCGGAGCGGCTGATGCTGCCTGATGAGGACGTGTTCAATCTCGCCGTAGACATCATCGCCACCGCCCTCGCCGCGAAGGATGCGGAACTGGCAACACTGCACGAGGCAGACGGAAACTTTTGGGAAGCCATCGCCCGAGCCGAACGTGCCGAAGCGGAGATGGCGGCGACGAAGGTAGATCGAGACGATTGGATCAACAGATGCCGGGCAAGCGTCATGGCGTTTGACGAACAAAAGGCCCGAGCCGAACGCGCAGAAGCCCAGCTTGCCGAGGCAAGGAAGGCGCTGGAATGGCACCCGATAGAAACGGCCCCGCTCAATACAATTGTTGACCTGTGGTGCACCTACGCTGATGCGCCAGCATCATGGGGCAACGACCGCCCTGCCGGTCAGATTGTCCATAACAGACATAAGTCGAAAGAACATGGGTGGTTCGGCAACGAGAGTAACGATGGCATTCCGCAGGCTAACGGCCCCGATCTCGTGCCCGTCGCGTGGCGCTGGCCTGCACCGGAAATCCCGCTGGAAATGATGGAGCGATTTGTCGCCGCCCGCGCCCTCGAAGAACAGGGAGGCGAGAATGCCGAGTGATCTGACGCGCCCGATAATCGGCATCCAGAACCGCACCGCTCAGGAAGTGTTCGACATCATGTGCGACCGCTTCCGCGCCCTCCCCACCATAACGCCAGCCGAAGTCGGCGGGCTGGTGGACGCACAGACAGAAGCGCGGGCTATTGTCTCCGCTATACTGGTCGACGAGCGCTTGGCAGTCGGATACCAAATCGAGACGCTGGCCGACGCCATTGTAGAGCATATCGCTACCGCCCTTGAGCCAGCCGCACCAGAAGCCGCCGCTACAGACAGTATTGCGGTCGAAATCTGCGATGCGGTCATGGACTGGATGGTTTATCGGGAACTGATCGACACGGATCAGGAGTATCAGCCTGCCGAGATCGTTGAGGCGCTGGAGGGTATGTTCACCGACCCGACAGCCGCACCAGAAGGCCAGCAGCCGGTGGCGGAGGCGGTCGAACCATCCGGTAATACCGGAGAGTTGATCGACAAGATGGCCGAGGCCATTCGTGGCGACACGGTATCCGATGACACGCCTTGGGCAACGCTTTCCGAGGACCGTAAAATCGGCTGGCGAGGTGACGCCGAACGCGCACTGGCAGTTGTCAAGGAATACTTGACGGCTCGCCTCCCCGCACCGGAAGGCCATCATCCTGACGATATAGCCGTGGATCGCTTCGCCGCAGCCATGAAGGAGAAGCTCGCCCGCAAGCGCGAGGAAGGGGTGAAGAAGTCGGCGCATGGCGTCCGCAAGATCGGCGCGACAAGGGCAGCGGAAGCCGGCGCGACAGTCGCGGAGCTTGAAGCACTGTTCGGCTGGACAGGCGGAACGATGGCGAGCCACTACACCAAGACGGCCGACAGAAAGAGACTGGCGCAACAAGCAGCTGAAAAGGTGCGGGAAGCGTCGGAAATTCACAAGCGAAATCAAAGGGCGTGACTCGCCCGCACCTTCGCATAACTCATTGATACTCGGTCGCTATGGCACAATTCTCGACCGCACCATCCCGTTTTCCGATATTGATTTCCCTGCCTTTTTAGGGCTTTCCCGACCCCGTGCGGACACCGGATGCCCTGCCCTCACCGGCAGACAGGTTTTCGCTCCGCCTGCCACTGAATCGAGAAAGCCGCCTGCGTGCCTCAACCGCCGGCGAGGCGCGACAGCGCCGCTTCGAGCGCGTCCGGGTCGCCGGCGATGCGCAGGGTCTTAAGCCGCGCCGTGCCGCCGGAGACGAGCGTCACCGCGCTGGCCGGAACGCCCAGCGCCCGGCCGACGAGCCGCAGCAGCGCCGCATTGGCCTTGCCGTCCTCGGGAACGGCGCGCACCCGCGCCTTGAGATGGCTGCGCCCGTCCGCGGCCGTCTCGATCCCCTCCACCGCATCGCGCGACGATTTCGGCGTCAGCCGCACGAACAGCTCGACGCCGTCGGCGCGGCGCCGGTGGAACGGGGGATGCGTCACAGAATCGCCGGCGCCACCGTCGTCAGCAGGAACTGGCGCACGAAGAACAGGACGAGCAGCAGGATGATCGGCGAGATGTCGATGCCGCCGAGGTCGGGCAGGACGCGCCGGATCGGCCGCAACGCCGGCTCGGTGATGCGGAAGAGGAAATTCCCGATGGTGCCGACGAACTGGTTGCGCGGATTGATGACGTTGAAGGCATAGAGCCACGAGAAGACCGCCGAGGCGATGATGATCCACCAGTACAGATCAAGCGCGAGCACGATGGTCTGGATGAGGGCGAGCATGCGGGTCTCCTTCTGGGTTGGCGAGATGTAGCCACTGACGGCGGATGCGGCAAGGCCCGACGCGCCGACGCCGCCGCGGCCGATGCGCCGGCACACCCGGGAGAGGCCGGGCATCCCATGCCGCGGCACACGACAAGCAACCCTCGCGATCGCTCCCTTTATCCCGTCAAGATTGCGCAACTGCCGCTTGACACCAACACGGGCGGCTCTTAAATGCGCGCATCCGCTGGACGGGGCTGTAGCTCAGCTGGGAGAGCGCGTCGTTCGCAATGACGAGGTCAGGGGTTCGATCCCCCTCAGCTCCACCAACGGCGGATTCAGCGAATATCAGCCCGCAATCGCCGATCCGAATAGCGCTGAATTATCAGCGCCTTCGCCGACCCACGCCGGCAACGCCCGCAAGGGCGAGGACCGCATCTGTCAGCTGGCCGGGGAACCGGAATCGGGTTGCCGGGATTTCAGCTCGCCGACGCTTGCGAAGCCGCCGAACGCCATCGCCATATCGAGCTCCGCTTTCATGATCCCGAGCATGGACGCAACGCCCTCCCGGCCTCCCGCACCGAGGGCATAGAGCATGGCGCGGCCGAGCAGGACGGCGTCGGCGCCGGCGCGCAGGAGCTTGAGTATGTCGCTGCCGTTCTGCACGCCGCTGTCGGCGAAGAGCACCGTGTCCGGCCCGACCGCCTCCCGTATCGCCGGCAGGCAGTCGATGGGCGCGGCGGTGCTGTCGAAATTGCGCCCGCCATGGCTGGAGACCACGATGCCGTCGGCGCCGTGTTCGAGCGCAAGCCTCGCATCCTCGGGTGCGAGGATGCCCTTCAGCACCAGATTGCCCTTCCAGCGGTCGCGCACCTGCCGGACATGGTCCCACGACAGGCCCTGCTGGTGGCGCATCGGCGGCACGCCGCGCCCGAGAATCGAGGTTTCGGCCGCCCGCGGATGATGCGCGAAACGCGGAAGGCTTCCGCGAAGAAGAGAACGGCCCAGCACGTCGGCGGCCCAGCGAGGATGCACCGCGACGTCGAGCACGTTCGTCACGCCGAAGCGGACCGGCAGGCCGAAGCCGTTGCGGACGTTGAACACCTTCTTCGGGAAGACCGGCGTATCGACCGTGAAGAACAGCGTGTCGACGCCGCAGGCCGCGGCGCGGTCGAGGAGCCGCCGCCAGTCCTCCTGCCCCTCCCACATATAGAGCTGGAACCAGAGGTCGCCGCCCGCGCCCTCTGCCACCTCCTCCACGGAGACGACGCTTTCCGTCGCCACGCAGAACGGGATGCCGGCGTCGCGCGCCGCAGCGGCGAGCAGCACGTCGCCGCGATGGCGCACCAGACCGGCAAAGGCCGTCGGCGCGACCAGAAACGGAAACGGCAGCCTGCGGCCGAATATCTCGACCCCGAGCTCCCGCACCGCCGCCCCCTGCAGCACGCGCGGTACGATCCTGACCCGGTCGAGCGCCGCGCGATTGTGGGAAAGCGCGGTCTCCCGCTCCGTGCCGCGGTCGATATACTCGAATATGCCGCGCGGCAGCCGCCGCCTTGCCTGCAGGCGCGCTTCGTGGAAATCGAGGAACGACACGCGCGGCTTCCTTCGCTGGAATGCTTCGGTTTCCGGCGGGAGCAGCCCCTTTCCCCTCTCACCGAAAGCGGCAGGCGGATGAGAGGCAATCCCGTCCGGTCCAAGATTGCGCTAGCCGGGCAGCACCTTGCCCGGATTCATGATGTTCTGCGGGTCGAACACCGCCTTGATGCCGCGCATCAGGGCGATCTCCTCCGGGTCGGTGGTGCGCGCCAGCCGGTTGCGGTAGCTCAGGCCGATGCCGTGCTCGGCCGTGATGCTGCCGCCGAGCTCGGCCACGACATCATCGATGATCAGGTCGAGCTCGGCGGAAACCTCGAGATAGGCCGCGCGGTCGGCGAAGCGGTCGGGGGCGAACAGCGCCACCAGATGCATGTTGCCGTCGCCGAGATGGCCGACATAGAGCGTGCGCGCCTCGGGGAAGCGCCGGGAAATCCGCTCGCGCGTCAGGCGGACATAGTCGCCCTGCCTTTCGAGCGGCACGGAGCTGTCATGGGACATGTTCGGCCCGGCATGGCGGATGGCGTCGGACACGCCGTGCCGCAGGAACCAGAACGCCTCGGCCTGCGCCTCGTTCTGGGCGATCAGCGCGTCGGAGGCGAAGCCATCCCCGATGACGCCGGCAAGCGTCTCCTCCAGCGGTGCGCGCAGGTCGACGCCCTCGCGGCTGTCGCAGACCTCGAGCAGCAGCGACCAGGTCGGGCGGTGTCCGAACGGGTGCCGCGTCCCCTTCATCTGCTCGACGACGAGGTCCATGTAATCCGCCTCGGTGATCTCGGCCGAGGTCACGCGCTCGCCGAACGTCGCGTGCATGCGGCGCAGGATTTCGAGCGCGGCGGGCACCGTCTCGACGGCCACCATCGCCGTCGCCGTCGCGCGGGGCGCGGGCGCCAGCCGCATCACGGCGGCGGTGATGATGCCGAGCGTGCCTTCCGAGCCGATGAAAAGCTGCTTGAGGTCGTAGCCGGTATTGTCCTTGCGCAGCCGCGCGAGGCCGTCGAGCACCTTGCCGGACGGAAGCACCACCTCCAGCCCGAGCACGAGCTGGCGCGTGACGCCGTAGCGCAGCGCCGCCGTGCCGCCGGCATTGGTGGCGATGTTGCCGCCGATCTGGCAACTGCCCTCGGCGCTGAGGCTGAGCGGGAAGAGAAGGCCCGCTTCGGCGGCCGCCTCCTGGATGGTGCGCAGCACGCAGCCGGCCTCGACGGTGATGGTGGCGTCGAGCGCCGAGATTTCGCGGATGCGGTTCATGCGGCGCAGCGAAAGGCCGATTCCCGGCACGGCGGTTCCGTCCGGTGCGATCGTGCCGCGCACCGCGGCCCCGCCCACCAGCCCGGTGTTGCCGCCGATCGGCGTGATCGGGATGCCGCGCGCCGCGCACGCCTTCACCACGGCGCTCACCTCGCCGGTCGCGGCCGGCTCGACGATGCACAGCGCCTCGCCGTGATAGGCGCGCCGCACGTCGATCAGGTAGCCTGCAATGCGGTCGGGATCGGTCAGGACATGCTTGTGGCCGACGATGGCGGCCAGCGCGGCGAGGAATTCGGCGGTGTCGGGCATCTCGGGATTCACATCGGGAGGATGCCCCCGCGGCGAGGCCGCGGGGGCGAGGTTCGCTGTCAGGAGATCATCCATTCCGAGTAGCGGCGCTGCACCTCGGTGAGGTTGTCGCCCCACCACTCGGGATCGACGATGACGTTCTTGCCGCTTTCGAGATCGGGCAGGTACGAGCCCTCCGGGCTTTTGCGGATCTCGTTGAGCGTGGCGACGTGGTTCGGCATGTAGAAGCCGGCCAGCGCCCACGCCTTCTGCTGCTCCGGCCGCAGCGCGAACTCGATGAAGCGCATGGCGGCTTCCTTGTTCTTCGATCCGCGCGGTACGGCGAAGAAGTCGAGCGCGTTGTTGGTCTGCTCGAAGGAGAAGTCGAGCGGCGTGCCGTTGTCCTGGAACGCCTTCACGCGGTTGTAGTAGCTGTAGGAGAAGTCGGCCTCGTTCTGCGCGACGGAGGCGGACTGCTCGGGTGTCGAGGCCGCGAACTTCGAGACGTGCGGCTTGATCTGGTCGAGCTTGGCGAAGGCGCGCTCGACGTCGAGCGGGTAGAGGTCGGCCGGCGCGACGCCATCGGCCACCAGCGCCATCTCCAGCGTCTCCTGCGCCAGCGAGCGCATGCAGCGGCGGCCGGGGAACTGCTCGACGTCGAAGAAGCCGGCGAAGTCCACCGGGTGCTTGCCGTCCGGCGTGCGCTCGGCGTGCCACAGCAGGCCGCCCGAATAGAGGTAGATCGGCATGTAGTGGGTGTGCGGCTGCTGGAGCAGGCCCTCCATCGTCGCCAGCGACGGGTCGAGCTCTTCCCACAGGTTCTCCTTGACGCCGGAGGTGGCGAAGCCGGCCGGCGCGTCGATCACGTCCCAGTCGACGGCGTTGCTGAGCACCTGCGCCTTCACCTTGGCCATGTCGCCATTGTCGACCATCTGGACCTGGATGCCGGTCTCGGCGGTGAACGGGTCGACGAAGACCCGGCGCACCATGTCGTGGTAGCTGCCGCCCCAGGAGGTGATGGTCAGCCGGCTGTCCGAGGCATGGGAGCGGCCGGTGAACACGGCGGGCGCGGCAAGGGCGGCGACGGAAAGGCCGCGAGCGAAATCGCGGCGGTTGATCTTCAGTCTGGTGGTCATTTCAGCATTACTCCCTTTGTGCTGGGTTCAGAGTTCCTTGAAGTCCGGATCGGTCGGCAGGAGCCGCCCGTCCTCCGCCGCCCACCGGACGCGCACCTGCGCGCCCCGTTCGGGCCGCCGTCGCGTCGCGCCGCTCGGTTCCTGCACGATCACCCGCTTGCCGTCGGCGAGGCTGATACCGGGGTACACCAGCACGAATCCGCTCTCCTCACCGGTCACGCCCTTGAACTGCCGTTGCATCGCCTCGGGAAGCTCGTCCTTGGCGAAAGGCGCGGCGTGCACCATGCGGGTCAGCCGCGGAAGGTCGTCCTTCAGCGAGCCGGAGGCGGAGTGGGGGTCCAGCCGGTCCACCACCCGGGCCAGGCGATCGAGAATCTCCCTCTTCCGCGG
>JACZKY010095567.1_pt1 | contig 13731 bp, 12 predicted proteins | sample 8237611 | NCBI WGS metagenome assembly JACZKY01 (sample SAMN16148055, study PRJNA663545) | marine sediment metagenome | biome: sediments and biomass from bioreactor inoculated with such sediments; feature: coastal sediments; material: methane- and iron-fed bioreactor; isolation source: Bothnian...
GAAGTGAACCTGCGTGAGAACGAGACACTGGTGATTGCCGGACTGGTAAGCGACGAGAGCGCGCGCAGCATCGACAAGGTGCCGGGGCTTGGCAATCTGCCCATCCTCGGAGCGCTGTTTCGTTCGCGGCAGTTTCGCGAGCAGGTCAGCGACCTGTACGTCTTCATCACGCCGCGCTTCGTCGATGCCGGCAGCGCCGTAAGCCGGGCGGAGTTGGGCGCAGTGCAGGAACGGATCGCCGCCGGTCGTGAGCGGGTGCGCGCGGAGAACTGAGATGGACACCGTCATCATCGAGTCAGCCGGAGAACCGGCCCGGATCGTCCAGCTCGCCGGCTTCCCGTGCCGCATCGGACGTGACCGCAATTGCGCAGTGATGCTCGCCAACTGGCGGGTGGCCAGGGCCCATGCCGAACTCCATCGGCTGGAACACGGCGTCAAGATCGTCGATTGCGGCAGCCTCGGGGGCAGCACCATTAATGGCGAACGCTTCGTCGAGTTCGGGCCGCTGTCGGAAAACGATGTTGTGCAGATCGCTGGTTATCGCCTGCGCTTCGAAGTGCGCGGCGCCGGCAGCGATGGTGGCACCAGAGATTTCCCGCAGGTCGTGTCAACAGCTGGTGTTGTCGCCACGACCGCTGGCCCGCTCGCCGCGCAACCGGGTCCTGCCAATGCGAGTGCCAGTGGCGCTGGCTCGTTCGAAAACCACCGGCAGCTGCATCGCCGCCTGCTCGGGCGCATCGACCTGCATCGCCATGAGATTCGCCACCTCGGCGCGCGCGAATTGCGCGTCCTGACCCGCCGGTTGCTGGCGGAAATCGTCGACGAGGAGCCGTCTCTGGTCGCACCCGAGGGGCGCGAGGCGCTGTTCGATGAGGTTCTCGACGAAGCGATCGGGCTCGGCCCGATCGAGCGCCTGCTCGGCGATGGCGAGGTGAGCGAAATAATGGTCAACGGCACTGGCGCGATTTTCATCGAGCGAGCAGGGAAGCTCGAGCGCACCGACTTGCGCTTCAGCAGCACCGAGGCGATCCGGGCTGTGATCGAGCGTATCGTCACGCCGATCGGCCGGCACATCGACGATGCCTCGCCGATGGTCGACGCCCGCCTGCCGGATGGATCCCGGGTCCACGCAGTGCTTGAACCGCTGGCCATCAACGGCCCGACGATCACCATCAGGCGATTCCATCGGCGGGCGTTCGATTTCGCCGATCTGGTGGCGTTTGGCAGCGCCTCCCCCGAAATGCTGGCGTTCCTCCAGCTATGCGTCGAAACCAGGCGCAACATCCTGGTCTCGGGCGGCACCGGTGCCGGCAAGACGACGCTGCTGAATGTGCTCTCGGCCCTGATCGGAGCCGATGAGCGCCTGATAACCATCGAGGACGCGGCCGAACTGCAGCTGCGCCATCCTCATCTGGTGTCACTCGAGGCTCGTCTGGCCAATGCCGAGGGCCGTGGTGAAGTGCCAATTCGCGAGTTGGTGCGCAACGCGCTGCGCATGCGCCCGGATCGCATCGTGGTCGGCGAGTGCCGCGGCGGGGAGGCACTCGACATGCTGCAGGCGATGAATACCGGGCACGACGGATCGCTGACCACAATTCACGCCAACAGCGCTCGCGACGCGATCTCGCGCCTCGAGGTGATGGTGCTGATGGCCGGGGTCGAAATGCCGGTGCAGGCAATCCGCGAGCAGATCGCCGCAGCGATCGACATCATCGTGCAGCAGGCCCGCATGCCCGACGGTTGCCGCCGCATTGTCGAGATCGCGGAGGTCACGGGCATCGAGGGCTCGCGGGTACTGATGCAGCCGATCTTTCGCTTCGAGCGCGGCGATCGCGATAGCGACGGTGGGGCGGGCTGCTTCGTCTCCTGCAACAACGTGCCCGATTTCTTTGAGGGGCTACGCTCGCGCGGCAGACTCCCCGATCTGAGCGTCTTCGCGGGGTCGCCATGAACGGCCTGTGGCCGCTGTCAGGAGCATCGAGCGGGGCTGCCTGGGTGCTGGCAGCCGTGTTTGCAACTGCCGCCCTGGGATTCGCGGTAATGACACTCGTCGGCATGCGTGCCGCTGCCGGCTACCGGCGCCGCTTTGAGAGCGAAGTCGGCGCGCGATTGCGGCGCGCGTTCGTCTTCGTCGATTCTGGCCGCCTGCTGGGCGCGGGCGTGGCTCTGGCGATCGGAACTGCGTTGCTGGTCATCCTGGTCAGCGGCAAGGTCCTGGCGGGGATCGTAGCTGCGCTGGCCTGCGGGTTCTTGCCCAGGTTCTTGCTGCGGCGACTGCGCCGCCGGCGCGAGGGGCGCTTCCGGGATCAGGTTCCGGACCTGATCGGGTTGGTAGCCGGCGGACTGCGCGCTGGCAACGGGTTGTCGCAGGCGCTGGCCCAGGCGGCCGCAGAAATACCGGCGCCGGCGGGCCAGGAACTGCAACTGTTGCTGCGCGAACAGCATCTCGGCGCAAGCCTCGAGCGCTGCCTGACCAATCTCGAGGTTCGCATGCCGCTCGAGGAAACGCGGCTGCTGGTCGCCGCGCTGCGCATCGGTGCCGCCACCGGTGGCAGCGTCGCCGGTGCGCTCGACTCGCTCGCCGAGACCACGCGCCGCAAGATCGCTCTCGAAGGCCGGATTCGAGCACTTACCGCGCAGGGGCGCCTGCAGGCGCTGGTGATGGGCCTGTTGCCGTTTGCCCTCGCTGGCGTGTTGTTTGCCATTGATCCGGACTCGATGCGCGCGTTGTTTGGCACGAGTATTGGCCTGGCGGTGTGTTCATTCGTGCTGGTCTCCCAGGCCGCCGGCATCTTTCTGATACGGCGCATCGTCGCCATCGAGGTCTGACCATGATGCTCACTGTGGCGTTGGCCCTGATGTTTGCCGCGATCGTGCTCACCGCCAGCTCGGTGCTGAGCGCTGCTGCGGAGGTACCGAACGAGGACCGCCGCCATCGTGATCCGCCACCACTGCTTTGGCGACTGGGATGGCCGGTCATCGATCTGGTGGCGCATCAGTTTGGGAAACTGCCAGGCGAGGCTGCTCAGGAACGTTGCCGCCGGCAATTGGCGCTGGCCGGATTGGACTTCACCATGCGCCCCGAGCAATTCTTTGGCGGGCTGGTCGTCGCGGCAGCGATCGGCGCGGCCACGGCAGCTGCCCTGGCCCAGATGGTCGAGACCACGTGGTTGCCGGCGGCAGCGGCGGGAGGGTTGCTGGGAGCAATTCTGCCAGCGGCTGCGTTGCGCGACCGGATCGCCCGCCGGCGAGCCCAGACCCTGCGCCAACTGGCCTTTACGCTCGACCTGATCGCCTTGGCCGTCGAAGGCGGGCTGCATCTGCCGGCGGCGATCGCGCAGGCGGTGGAACGTGGTCCTGCCGGCGCGTTGCGCGACGAATTGGAGCGCGCACTGCGTGATGTCAAGGCTGGCAGGCCGCGCCACGAGGCCTTGCGCCAGGTCGCCGAGCGGCTCGACCTGCCGGCGGTAACCAACATGGTCGCGAGCTTGCGGGGCGCCGAGCGCCAGGGTGCGGACCTCGCGCCCACGTTGCGCGCACAAGCCGAACAGCGGCGCACCGAACGCTTCCTGCGTGCCGAGAAAAGGGCCGCCGAGGCGCCGGTGAAGATGCTCCTGCCGCTCGTGGTGTTCATCTTTCCGGGAACCTTCGCGATCCTGCTCTTCCCGGTGGTGGTGCAACTGCTTGAACAGGGGCTGCTGCAGTGAGGCATGAAATCGAAACAGTCAGGCGCGCATCAGTCAGGAGCGGGGTCGGCCAGCGCCATTCCGAACCACTCAAGCGAACCGTCGAAGTGCGCGTGGCCGCGACCTTTCTCAGCCGGCTGCGGGGGCTGATCGGCCGGCCGCCGCTGGCTGCCGGCCGGGGTCTGTGGATCGAACCGTGCTGCGCCATCCATACCTTTGGCATGACTCGCCCGATCGACGTGGTGTTCGTCGACACCGACGGATGCGTGGTGGCGGTGCACGAGCAGTTGCCGCCGCGCCGGTTGCGCGTCTGCTGGGGTGGGCGCGGCGCGCTCGAATTGGCTGCCGGTTTCGCCAGCGAGGCGGGAATCCGTCCCGGAATGCTTCTGGGCTGGGAAGGGAGCGACCTGCAGGGCACACGGATCTGCGTTGTCGAAGCCCGGTGCTCGCCAGCGGCAAGATCACCAGGTACAGCGAGTCGTACTCGGATGGCGGGCAGCGGCACCGTCGAGTGGCTGATCGCGGCGCCGTTCGTGCTCCTGCTCGGACTGGGGAGTTTGCAGTGGGGGTTGCTCTTCAATGCCCGCCAGGCGCTCGATTACGCACTTCAGCAAGCCAGCCGGGCCGGAGCGGTGGGCGCCGCCGGCACCGCCGCGATCGAGCGCGGACTGGCTCACGGGATGCTGCCGTACTTCGGCGGCGCCGCAGCCGGGCAACCGGTGTCGGCGTCCCTGTCCGCGGCGCTGGCGAAGGTTCAGAGCGGCAAGGCTGCTGGCTGGCTCAATTGGCGCCAGCTGTCCCCGACGCGGGCAAGTTTCGCCGACTGGGGAGAGCCGGCCCGCGATGCCATGGGTGATCTGGTGGCAGGAGTCATCGAAATACCGAACGACAACCTGCGCTACCGGACCCGGGCGATCGGGACGAACTCCCGGCAGACGCTTGCCGATGCCAACCTCCTGAAACTCGAACTCACCGTTGGCGTGCCGCTGGCAGTGCCACTCGTTGCTCCGTTGGCGGTCTGGTGGATGGAAATTGTCGATCACTGCCGCGCAGCGGCTCCCAGGATGCTGGGCGCGGTGCCGCTGCCCTCCGGATCGGTTGGCTTGAATCAGGTCGGTGCCGAAATCGGCCAGTCGTGGCGCTGCGCTTACTATCGTGTCCGCGACGAAGGAGGGCGAGTGTTGCTGCGCTGGCCGGTGCGCCTGCACGCCATTGTGCGGATGCAGTCGCCGGCGCGCCTCTGGGCCCATACCCCGGCCGCTGGGGCAGGGGTTGCGCGCAATGCTGGTTCAACTGGCGCCATCGATCCAGGCGCCAACGGGAGCGCGATTGCGCCCGGCAACTATGCCGCCGCCCCATCGGCCCAGACGCTACTCAATTCCTGGGCCAATCAACCGCTGCCCGGCGCCGCAAGCCTCAATCCCGACGGGGACACTCCGGCGATTGGTGGAAGCGCCGCGCGCAGCGCCGACTCCCCGCAAGTCGGCGCGGATCGTCTCGTCCCTGAAGTAGCGGTATGCGGGCCGCCTGCCGGGTGATCGCTACGACTGCTCCGAGAGTTCCGACGACAGCCAGTCGCAGACATGGCGCCAGTGGTCGGGGTACGAAAAGGTGTGGTCGGCGCCGGGAACGCGCAACAGGTTGCGGTTGTTGCCCAGCCGGTTGCGCCAGCGCGGGTCGCCGCCGATGAGATCCTCAGTGTCCTCCGCGTTCGGATCGTCGCCGGCAAGCACGGTCAACACACGCTTGTCGTATACCTGCAACGCTGATAGGAGGGCGTCGGCCAAGGTTTGGGTATGAACCAGTTCATCAACTTGTTCGGGCTTGCTGCGGAACAGCCGCGCCCAGAATTCCAGCGAGAATAAACCAGGCTTCCTCTCGCTGCGCAGTGCCAGGGGCGAGATGATTCGCTCCGAGCGCATCCAGGGGTTGATCAGGGCAATACTGACGATCCGCTCTGCGTCGAGCCGCAGTTCATTCGATGCCACTGCCAGGATCGCCGCCGCCGCCCCCTCGTTTAGACCGATGACCACCAGCGGTCGCTCCGGGTGCTCGCGGCCCAGGTAATTGAGCGCTGCGACGATGTCGTCCACACAGCGTTCCAGGGTTTCGCTCTGCCCCGGGCTGTCGCCCCAGCCGCCGCAATCGATGCGCAGCGACGACATGCCGCGATCGGCCAGCCAGCGGGCGAGCTGATGAAACATCCGGTGCGAGCCAAAGCGAGTATAGGGTCTGCCCGCGGCGATCAGGGCGATCGGCCCGGTCGGTATCGGTGAGGGCCGAAAGATGCCAATCAATTGGCCATGTGGCCCGGTGACGCTGACCGCCTGCTCGTCGAATCCCCAGCTCATCGCAGGCCCTCGATGAACTGCTCGGTGACCTCGAAAACCTCAACCGGAATGTCGGCCCTGACGCTCGACCAGAACGGCCGGGCGTGAACCGTTTGGGCGGTCAGCAGGTAGCCCGCGTCGAGCCATCTTTCGGCCACTACCGAGAGCATCCTGGAGGGCACCATCGAGCGTTGCGATTCGGCGCGCATCTCCACCATCAGCACCGCGGGCGGATCGCCGGCCGCCTCGGAGAGGCGGTTGGGGGCCAGCGACAACTCGCCGATGTCGGTGAGCAGCGACTTGAGATAGCGCGCGCCGCCGATCACCTCGAATTCGTCGTCGGGGTGGCCGACCGCCATGATCGGCTCGGCGCGGACGCTTTCCGGCCGGGAAAAGGCGGCGATCACCGTATCCGGGCTGGGTTCGGTATCGAACCTGGTGGACGGCCAGTCGGTCGGCGGGCCGGAAAAGTCTGCAACAGTTCCAGTTGCTGCGCCGTGCTCCGCACTAGTGTGAGCGCGCCTGGCCCGTGCCCGGGCGTGGGCGCGCGCCATGTTTTCCTGGCTGCCGAGTCGCCGCCAGCTTGCCAGCCAGGTGCGCCCCAGAGGCGGCGGCGCCCAAAGAATCAGCGCATCCACGAGTTGCACCAGCGCCGCGCTGATGTCGACCGCGAACAGGGCTCCGACCCTGATACCCCACAGGATCGTCGGCCCGGACGCGCGCTCGCGCACGTGCATGGTCGCGCGCAGCAGGTCGGCGCGCCAGCGCGCCAGCGTCGCGTCATCAATATCGCCCGGCGAATCGCCGCAGCCGTAGAGGTCGATGATCAGCACCGCCCAGCCCAGCCGCGCCAGGCGGCGCGCCTGCATCGACAGCACCCGGCGCGAGCGGCTCATCTCCTCGCCGATCGGCTGCAGGCACAGCACCGCACCGATCGGCTCGGAGCCATTGGGAGTCAACCAGACGGCAAAGCGCGGACCGTCGGCGAATCCTTCCAGGAACTCTGGCTTGATGGTGATGCCGTGGTTCATCCGGGTTCTAGTGCCTGTCTGCCATGCGGATTCTTAACATAGGATTGCCTCGCATTGTAGACACAGCGTGACGGAGTTGGACTGTCTTGGAGCGGCAGAACCATTAGACTCCAAGATGCATAAGGGGAGCATGCGCTCCCGGTTGGAGCCTATGAATCAGTTGCAACACATCACCGAGGAGTTCTCAGGGACCGGCATCCCCCGCTGGTGGCCGGCGCTTTTTGACGCCGCCGCCAACGCCTCGCCATTCCTTTCCCCGGCCTTTGTCGAGACCTGGATCGAGGTATTCAGCGGACCGTTTTCGGGGCGATGGATCTCTTGGTACGACGGCGACACCTGCGTTGCCGGCACAGTTCTGCTCAGCAGGCGCTCGAAGCGGGGGCCGGTTCCAGTACGCCTACTTGTGATCGGAACCGGCGCCGAGGATGGTGTGAACTCCCCCTGGATCGAATACAACGACGTGTTGTGCCGCACCGGCTACGAGGATCAGGTCGCCGATTCGCTGGCTGGTGTCCTTGCCGCCATGGAATGGGATCGCCTGTATCTGCCCGGCTTTGCTGCCGGTTCCGTGTTGCAACGCGTTTTCAAAGGTCGATTGCCAGGATTCCGCGAATCGAGCCCCAAGCCGAGCCTGTTCTTGCCGCTGGCCGGGGGCGGAGCAGAATCCTACGAGCGGGCGCTCTCCAAGAATACCAAGGGCCAGTTGCGGCGCAGCCTGAAGCTCTACGCAGAGCGCGGTGCTGTCAAGCTGACCGCCGCTGCGACCCAGGACGAGAGCGTAGCATTCCTGGAGGGACTGGCGGAGCACCATCGGGCGCTTTGGCGGCGTCGTGGCGGCGGCGGCGGCTTCCGCACCGACGACATCATGCGCTTCCACCGTGGCCTAGTTGCGCGCGGCCAAGAGGCAAGCTACGTCGATCTGGTCAGGGCGACGGCCGGTGGCGCAGCAATCGGCTATCTCTACAACTACGTGTACCAGGGCAAGGTCTACTTCTATCAGTCCGGTTTCGAGTACGAAGCCGACCCCAAGATAAAGCCGGGGCTCTGCACCCACGCACTGGCGATCGAACACTATGGAGCGCTTGGATTATCCGAGTACGATTTCCTCGCCGGCGATGCCAGGTACAAGCGCTCGCTGGCTCGGGGCGAACGAACACTCTATTGGGCCTGGATCGACTGGCCCAATGCCCTTATGAGGGCGGTGAATGCCGCCGTAGGAATAAAGCGTTGGCTGGAACGGCGTATCGTCCGAAACCAATGTGCTAACGATTCGGATAGCAGTTAAACGTCTTGCAAGAACGAATAGAATGGCCCGATTCTTACTCGACCATCAAGCCATCCTAACCACAGGTGCCTCAGAACGTGAAACTCCGCAAGGCAGTCTTCCCGGTCGCCGGGCTGGGAACTCGATTCCTGCCGGCCACCAAGTCAATTCCCAAGGAGATGCTGCCGATCGTCGATCGGCCGATCATCCAATATGCGGTCGACGAGGCGATCGAAGCGGGCTGCGACACCCTGATATTTATCACCGGTCGCTCGAAGCGCGCGGTCGAGGATTACTTCGACCGCAGCCCGGAACTCGAAGCGGAGCTCGAGGCCAAGGGCAAGACCGAGGCGTTGGCCGCAATCCGCAACATCATTCCGCCGCACGTGAAGGTGCTGTTCGTGCGCCAGTCGGCGCCGCTCGGCCTGGGTCATGCCGTACTGTGCGCGGCGCCCATGATCGGCCGCGACGAGTTCTTTGCGGTGCTGCTGCCCGACGACCTGATCGACGGCTATCCCGAAGGGGTGCTGAGCCAGATGTGGCCGGTGGCGCGCGAGCACCGCGCGTCGGTGGTGGCGGTCGAGCAGGTCCCGCGCGAGGACGTCAGCAAATACGGGATCGTTGAGGCGGCCTCCGAGGACGGTCCTGTGATGAAGTTGCGCGGCATCGTCGAGAAGCCGGCGATGGATAAGGCGCCGTCGACCAGTGCAGTGGTCGGTCGCTACATCCTGCACTCGAGCGTGCTTGAGACCCTGGCCACGCAGCAGCCGGGCGCGGGCGGCGAGATCCAGCTCACCGACGCGCTGGTCGGGCAGATCGAATCGCCGGGGCTTTACGGCTACCGCTTTGGCGGCAAGCGCTTCGACTGCGGCGACAAGCGCGGATTTCTGACAGCCAATATTCACTTCGGGCTGAAGTAGGGCTTGTCAGTCGAAAGCATTGGCGCTCGCACGAGTTTCCTACCGAGATCTATGAATGGCTTTTCGATATACCGGTATGAAAAGATCGCCGCTATATAACTGGTAATCAATGTAAACAAGAATGTGCCGAAAAGTCGCAGACTGCTATCGTGAATCTGTAATTTGATCATGAACAGGGTCGCGGTTGCTACGAAAAGGTTATGGTATAGATAAGTGCTATATGAGATGGTTCCGTATTTCTGCATGAACTCTTCAATCTGGATATTTAATTTCATCTCTGTGATTGAGGCAACGAGAACCGCCAATATCCCTAGACCGATAAGCCAGTTCGATTGATTGCGCAGAAATGGAACATCTGGAAGCGCTATGTATGATTTGGATACGGCGATCGATGCGGCTAACAGAATGATGAGTAAGATGCCGCCAAAGATTCCTCTGATACGGTAGGATGATCTCTGGTAAAAATATCCGGTAACGACACCTCCGCAGAAACTCAAGGCTAATAGAAAGACCTCCGCTTGATCTTTATTAGATATTCCAAGTTTCGGAACAAAATACAGCGCCAATCCTATAGCAATTGGGCCGATCATCCCTAGGCGATGCAGCGAAAAAACGATAACTGGGAAGATTAGGTAATATTGGAATTCAACTGGAAGGCTCCAGTATGCGTTGTTGAAGAGGTCGGGTGGCCCGGTGAAATTGAACACCATCCCAGCATAGGAAAGAACATCGAATGTCGAGTACTGGTCGAGAAACTGACTTTCTATCCAATGTCCTTCTGGAGTTCCGTATAACATTTTGAATACTAGTCGAAAACTCATGTAGATAACGAGTGAGACAAAGAATGCAGGCCATATGCGAAAAACCCGTTTTATGTAGAACGACAAGATTCTCTTCAAGCCAACTCGGTTTGAATTGCTTAAGTATAAGGTGCACCCACTAAGTACAAAGAATAGAACTACTCCAAAATTCCCTAGATCAAGCCACCCCAATATGGGTGAATTCGCAACTTCGTCGGCTGCGGCATATTTTACCTCAGTCGCACGGAATGTATGTGAGACGATTACAAAGAAGGCTGCTATGCCTCGCAGCCACGTTAGTTGATCAAGGTAATTCTTCTTCACTGAGAGTTATCCATTGCCAATTTTGGTGATATGCTTCTCATGTTTTTGGAGTTCAGTAATCTTTTCTCGCAACTTGGTAATCCAGATGGAATATCCTAGTGCGCTCAAGTGCATGCCGTCGCCAATGTGATTGGTTGAACTGAGTCCTCCAGTGGAATCGGTTAGATCCGCTGAGATGTCAAGAAAGTGAACATTGGGGTAATTTCCACAAATCTTGCGTAGGCCACTGTTGATTTTCGTGATACGCTGATTTGTTTGATGTTTTCCTGTTATTGAATCATCTACTGGTAAGATTGCGGAGAATAGGACGGGTATGTTACGAGGGAGAGAACCGGCAATCTCATTGTAGTTTTCAAGGATCTCTCCATCACTACTAATGGGAAAGTCGTTTATTCCGATTTCGATGACAATCAGTCCAGTGCGAGAGAGCGAGGAGTATAGGGGTAATCTCTTTATGAGACCTCTGGTGGTGTCTCCGCTAATCCCCCAGTTGACTGATTTAGGTGCGATAGCGGCTACCGCAAGACCTTGGATATGGCTGTCGCCAAAGAACGCTATTTGGTTTTCGGGTGAATTCTGATCGGCTCGCCGATGAAATGACAATATCTTGCGGTAGACGGCAGTTTGCTCCGGTCGAACCGGACTGATGTTCAGCACTCCCCGCAGGCGAGCGATAAGGTCGCTCTGGGTAAGCGCCAAGCCGAGTAGGGCATGCACTAGTAGGATGTATGCAACGATAGCGAACGCGGCATACATATTTGCTGACTTTCGCACGTGTGTGACTTGCCGTTGGTTTACGGGTGACATGAGCCCATAGGTTAGCGACTACAGTAGTCTGGGGCGGAAGTGAACGCATCTTGAAGCGGGTGGTGCGTGTCGTCAAGGAAGTAGTGCACATGATCCGGGGACGCAGGCGGAAGTACTCATGCTCGGGCAGGAGCGTTGATAATCATTTGTGCGCGCGTGGGAGACTTGCGGGTGAGGCTTCGATATTTTTGACGGTAGTATGGGCCGCAAATTGGGCGACATTGGGAGACTTGTATGGGTGTGCGGAATCTTTTTGAACTGGGCGGCAAGGTTGCGTTGATCACCGGCGGGTCGCGTGGGCTGGGCCTGCAGATGGCCGAGGCACTGGGCGAGATGGGCTGCAAGGTGGCGATCTCGGCGCGCAAGGCCGATGAACTGGCGCAGGCCAAGACCCATCTGGAAGCGCTCGGGGTCGAGGTACTAACCGTGGTCAACGACCTCTCCAAACCGGAAGGGATCCCTGGACTGGTCGATCAGGTGCTGGCGCGCTTCGGCACCATCGATATCCTGGTCAACAACGCCGGCGCGACTTGGGGCGCCCCGGCCGAGGATCATCCTGACGCTGCCTGGCGCAAGGTGATGGCCCTCAACATCGACGCGATGTTCTTCCTGTCGCGCGAAGTCGGCAAACGCGTGATGATCCCCAAGCGCGCCGGCAAGATCATCAACATCGCCTCGATTGCCGGGCTGCGCGGCACGCCGCCCGGGATGAACACCATTTCGTACAGCACCTCCAAGGCCGCCGCGATCAACTTCACCCGCACGCTGGCCTCCGAATGGGGACAGTACAACATCAACGTCAACGCGATCCTGCCGGGCTTTTTCCCGAGCAAGATGGCGAGCGGCCTGATCGGGCAGTTCGGCGAAACGCTGCTGGCGCGCACCCCGCTGCGCCGCATCGGTGGCGAGGAAGACCTGAAGGGCACGGTGGTGTTTCTCGCCTCGGAAGCAGCGCGTCACATCACCGGCCACGGGGTAGTGGTCGACGGCGGCAGCAGTATTGTGTGAACTGCGTCATTGACGATAGTCTGCCCATCGTGTGAGATCGACAGGTCTCACATCCGTGCCGCGGCTGCGCTGGCGCTATCCCTGGTCGGCAACGCCCTGCAGAGAAGTGTCCTCCCTCGAGGCTGTTGAAAGACGTGAACCGAAACAACTTTGACGGCGTAAGAATCGGGTTGGCCCTGATCGTCGTATTCTTCCACCTCTCCGTCCTGACTGAATTGCCGGAGCTTCGGCACTTCAGAGTGATCTTTAGCGGTGAATTCGCCGTCAAGGGCTTCTTCGCTATTAGTGGGTTCCTTGTAATGAAGAGCTACTTGACGAGCTCCGGTGTCATTGACTACTTCGAGAAGCGAGCGCGTCGGATCTACCCAGCATATTTGTCCGCCGTGGTCTTATGTCTGGTGATAGGATCATTTGTTACAAGACTCGATGTTTCAGATTTCTTCCGATCAGCACAAACAGCCAAATATCTCGTCGCAAACGCCGCCTTCCTGAATTTCCTCCAGCCCACATTGCCTGAGGTTTTTGATGGGAATCCAAGTTCGCCGATGAACGGCTCGCTGTGGACCATCAAGATTGAAGTCATGTTGTACTTCTGCATACCGTTCATTTATCTGATGTTCAAGGCACTTGGCCGCAGTGTTGCCACGGCACTGATAATCGTGGCCAGCATCTTATGGGTCTATTTCTTTACGTTCCACTACGATGGGTGGAAGGGGCCGGAGCTGGCAAGACAGTTTCCAGGCCAGATTTCGTTCTTTGTAATTGGAGCCTTCCTTTCCGCCGAAAAGAAGGTACTCGAGAATTCCGGATGGATTGCCGCTGTCTCGCTGGTTCTTCTATTCACAGTAGATAATGTATACCTGAGGCTATTAATTGACCCAATTTGCTTTTCGACGGTGGTGATATTTCTGTCGACGTCGGCATTCCGGAATCTAGATCTGGGGCGATATGGGGACATTTCATACGGGATCTACCTGTATCATTTTCCGATCATCCAATTATTGATATTTTTGGGTGTCTTCCAAGCCAATGTATGGGCTGGTGTGATCGCGGCGTTCGCGGCGACCATCGGAATGGCGTTGCTTTCCTGGCATGCTATTGAAAAGAGGGTCTTGAAGAGAACGTCACATTACGTACTTGCGGCGCAGGGACACTGAGCTTGGTCGTTGCAGGTAAGAACACAAGAGGAGATCAAACATGGACTTTTCCTACTCCCAGAAAGTGCGAGACCTGCAGGAGCGACTGAACGCGTTCATGGACGCGTACATCTATCCGAACGAGGAGCGCTATCACGACGAGGTGCGCGCCAATCGCGCGGCCGGCGACGCGTTCCAGCCGGTCAAGGTGATGGAGGAACTGAAATCCAAGGCGCGCACCCACGACCTGTGGAACCTGTTCCTGCCGGAGTCGGAGTACGGCGCCGGGCTGACCAACCTCGAGTACGCGCCGCTGTGCGAAATCATGGGTCGCTCGCACATCGCGCCCGAGGCCTTCAACTGCTCGGCGCCGGACACCGGCAACATGGAAGTGCTGGCGCGCTACGGCACGCCCGAGCATCACA
>JACZKY010027831.1_pt1 | contig 13703 bp, 10 predicted proteins | sample 8237611 | NCBI WGS metagenome assembly JACZKY01 (sample SAMN16148055, study PRJNA663545) | marine sediment metagenome | biome: sediments and biomass from bioreactor inoculated with such sediments; feature: coastal sediments; material: methane- and iron-fed bioreactor; isolation source: Bothnian...
TCATTAGATAAGTACCTGCAGGAAATCGGTAAGGTTGAATTGCTTACTCCTGAACAAGAAATTGAACTTGCGATTCGTATGAAAAAGGGTGATCACGCCGCAATGGAAATGCTGACAAAAGCCAATCTTCGTTTTGTTGTTAGCGTAGCCAAGCAATATCAAAACCAGGGATTATCTTTAGGTGATTTGATCAACGAAGGAAACTTAGGTCTGATAAAAGCTGCAAGGCGTTTTGATGAAACAAGGGGATTTAAATTTATTTCTTATGCCGTTTGGTGGATAAGGCAATCGATATTACAGGCTTTAGCAGAACAATCCAGAATAGTGCGACTACCTCTGAATCGAGTAGGTGCACTTAATAAAATCGGCAAAGCTTACAGCAACTTAAAGCAAGAATTTGAAAGAGAACCAAGTGCTGAAGAAATTGCTCAGGCTCTGGAAATGGATGTTGATGAGATTTCGAGTGCAATGCTAAATTCCGGGAAACAAGTCTCTGTTGATGCTCCATTTTCATCCGGTGAAGAAAACAGTTTATTGGATGTAATTCAGAATGAGGAACTTCCTTCGCCGGATAATGAGTTAATTTCTGAATCACTAAAAGCAGAGGTCAAAAGTATTTTGGCAATATTGCCAGAAAGAGAAGCTGAAGTTATAAAGCTTTATTTTGGATTAGATGGCGAGAATCCTCTTACTCTGGAAGAAATAGGTGATAAATTTAATTTAACTCGCGAAAGAGTCCGGCAAATTAAAGAAAAAGCAATCAGAAGATTAAGACATAATTCCAGAAGTAATATTTTAAAATCATACCTTGGATAATAGATGACTATCATCAGACAACTAGTTATTAATTTAATTATTTTATTGAGTGTTTTTATAAGTGCAGGCTGTTCTGGTACAAATAGTAGTTTAAGGTATGATGACAAACCTACTGACAAGTCAATTTCTACAAGCAATGTTAGATATAATATTAAAGACAATGAAGCAATGGAGGATACTACTGTATACGATGATGATGAATTGTCCGAATTTCAAGATCCAAGTGATTTACCGGAGGAAGAGTCTAAGATCGATTTAACACAGGTAATGAAAAATCTTGAGAAAAGGTCTACAGATTCAGACAAAGACGCTCTGGTATCAACTAAAAGAGAATTGATGTTAATGGAAATAATAAAATATTTAAACACCCCGTATAAGTATGGCGGTAATTCATTAAATGGAATAGACTGCAGTGCTTTTACACAAAGTGTTTACAAGAGTTCCTGGTTAATAAATCTAAATCGATCTGCCAGGGAACAATTTCAACAGGGGGAAGTAATTGGAAATCGATCGGATTTAAAATTTGGTGATCTGGTATTCTTTAATACCAGAAAAAGAGTAAAGCCGGGACATGTTGGTATTTATATTGGCGATAATTTATTTGCACACGCTTCATCAAAAATAGGCGTTACAGTTTCTTCGCTGGATTACGATTATTATAATAAAAGATATATGGGTGCCCGTAGAATTGATGAGGAATAAATTTGTTTTTATAAGGGTAATAAAAAAGCTGTTCAGTTTGAACAGCTTTTTTTGTTAGTACAATTAAATATTAAATTAACTACAACCGGTGGTTGAACCACAAGTCATACATTTCAAACAGGTTCCGTTTCTAACCATTGTAATACTCTGGCATTCAGGACAAATATCACCGGTATAACCACTCTCTATAGCCCTTTTAACTTTTGTCGTCATATTATTTACTGTATGAGTTGCAAGTTCCTGAGTTGCAGTAACTTTTGAACCGGGTGAAAAACTGTATTTTTCCGGATGATTCTTATCTAGTTCAACTAACCGTTCACTTATTATCTCTTCACTTTCAAATTCCGGTTCACTTAATTTTTTAACAATTCCTCTTGAGGCTTTGGATGTTATCTCATCGGTATCCACGTGTGAAAGATCATTTCTGCCAAGATATGTAACAGCAAGTTCTCTGAATATATAATCAATTACAGATGTTGCCATTTTAATCTTGTCATTACCTGTCACGATTCCGCTGGGTTCAAATCTTGTGAATACAAACGCGTCAGTAAACTCTTCCAAAGGAACGCCATGCTGCAGTCCTAATGAAATGGAAATAGCAAAACAGTTTATTAAACTTCTAAATGATGCACCTTCACGATGCATGTCAATAAATATTTCACCTAACTGTCCGTTATCATATTCACCGGTTCTGATGTACACAGATTGACCATTAATTTTTGCTTTTTGTGTATAGCCTGATCTTCTGTCCGGCAGTCTTCTGCGTTTTGCAATGTAACGATGAATAATTTTCTCCGCTACCTTAACAATATCATTTTTATCTTTGTCTTCCATTATTGCTTCAATATCTTCATCGCTCATTGTATTAAGCGGCTGAGATAGTTTTGATCCGTCTCTGTAAAGTGCATTAGCTTTAACACCAAGTTTCCAACTTTGCATATATGCATCTTTTATATCTTCAATGCCTGCATTTCCCGGAAGATTGATTGTTTTTGAAATTGCACCGGATATGAACGGTTGAGCCGCAGCCATCATTTTAATATGTGCAAGGGGACGAATAAATCTTGTCCCTTTTTTACCGCATTTGTTTGCACAATCAAAAATAGAATAGTGATCATGTTTTAGGAATGGAGCGCCTTCGATTGTCATAGTGCCGCAAACATAATCGTTTGCGGAAGAAATTTCTGTTTTAGAAAAACCGAGTTTACTTAAAACATCAAAATCATAGGAATTAATTTCGTTTTCGTCAAATCCTAATGTTTTGGTCAGGAAATCAGTGCCGACTGTAAATTTGTTGAATGCAAAAGTAATATCAAATACAGATGGAAGTGATTTTTCAATCTTCGTAATAATTTCATCGGTAAAACCTTTAGCTTTTAAAGACTGCGGGTTTATGTATGGACAGCCTTCCAACGATCCTGCGCCCTTGGCATATCTTACGATTTCACCTATCTGATCTTTGTTGTATCCCAACTTTTCTAATGCCGGAGGGATCGATTGATTGATAATCTTAAAATAGCCGCCGCCAGCTAGTTTCTTAAATTTGACTAATGCAAAATCAGGCTCGACCCCGGTTGTATCGCAATCCATAACAAGCCCGATTGTACCTGTGGGGGCAATAACGGTTACCTGTGCGTTTCTAAAACCATACAGCTCGCCAAGCTCAACAGCTTTGTCTGCATCCGCTCTGGCAGCCTTTAATAGATCGGAAGGGCAGTACTGAGGATTGATCCCAACTGGATAAATTGTCAATCCTTCATACTCTTCATTGGGCACATTGTATGCTGCTCTTCTATGATTTCGAAGAACGCGCAGCATATTGATTTTATTCTCTTCATATCTTGGAAAAGGTCCTGCTTGCTTAGCAAGTTCTGCAGAAGTTGCATAAGAAGTCATATGCATAATAGAAGTGAGTGCCCCGCAAATCGCAAATCCTTCTCTGCTATCGTAAGCAATTCCCTGAAGCATTAATAATGTTCCAAGATTTGCATATCCTAAACCGAGCGTTCTGTATTCATAACTTAACTGGGCAATTTCTTTGCTGGGGAATTGAGCCATCAAGACACTTATTTCAAGCACCATCGTCCAGAGTCTAGTAGCATGTCTATAGGCCTGAATGTTAAATTCACGTTTTTCAAGATCATAAAACTTTACAAGATTTAATGAGGCAAGATTACAGGCAGTGTCATCAAGAAACATATATTCACTGCAAGGATTGGATGCTTTAATTTCACCACCTGCAGGGCATGTATGCCATTCATTGATTGTTGTGTGATACTGAATTCCCGGATCAGCGCACGACCAGGCTGAGTAAGCAATTTGATCCCACAAATCTCTGGCTTTTAATGTTTTGCATGGTTTAGGATTTCGTTTTTCTTTCTTTGCTTTTCTCTTTTCAATTCTCCAATAAAGATTCCAGTTCCCATCGTTAAGCACCGCAGTCATAAATTCGTTAGTAACCCTGACTGAATTGTTGGAATTTTGTCCGGACACAGTTGCGTATGCTTCTGAATTCCAGTCAGTATCGTAAATAGGGAATTCAATTGATTTAAATCCCAGTTTTGCAAGATGAATTACACGCTCAATATAATTGTTTGATATCTGTGCTTTTCTTGCTTCCAAAACTGCATAGCTTAATTTCTTATTAAGTTTTTTATTAAACCTATCATTTTCAGGGTGTTCATCGTAACAAGCTTTCATAATATTGTTTAGATGAAGATTACAAAGTTTTGAGCCGGCAACTATAGCGGCTACTTTTTGTTCTTCAATCACTTTCCAATTAATGTACTCTTCAATATCAGGATGGTCAAGATCAAGCGTTACCATTTTGGCTGCACGTCGTGTTGTTCCGCCAGATTTTATTGCGCCTGCAGATCGATCACCAATTTTTAAGAAAGACATTAGTCCTGAAGATTTGCCACCGCCACTCAAAGATTCACTGGAACCCCTGAGTTCAGAAAAGTTTGATCCGGTGCCGGAGCCGTATTTAAATAATCTTGCTTCACGTACCCAAAGATCCATTATACCGCCTTCATTAACCAGATCATCGCTTACGGATTGGATGAAACAAGCATGTGGCTGCGGGTGTGTGTATGCATCATCAGATTTTGTCAATTCTCCTGTTTGATAATCAACATAAAAATGACCTTGTGAAGGACCGGTGATACCGTAAGCCCAATTTAAACCGGTGTTAAACCATTGAGGGCTGTTTGGAGCTGCCATCTGATTGGCAAACATATACATCAATTCTTCATAAAAGGTTTTAGCATCTTCCTCAGAATCAAAATAATTTGCCTTCCAGCCCCAGTAAGTCCAGGTACCAGCTAATCGGTGAAACACTTGTTTAGAATCTGTTTCAGATGTGAATCTATCGTTTTCCGGAAGTTCTTGTAATCTTTCTGTGTCTGCAGCAGAAGGCTGGAGCCATTTGGGAACACCTTTTTCATTTACTTTTTTTAGCAGTTTAGGAATGCCTGCTTTTCTAAAATACTTTTGTGCTATAATATCGGTAGCAACCTGTGACCACTGCTTTGGTACCGATACATTTTCCATTTTAAAAACACTTGAACCGTCGGGATTTTTTATCTCCGACGTCCGTCTTGTAAACTCAAAAGATGATAATGGATCCTTTCCCTGCTCGGTAAAAAATCGTTTAATCTGCATCCAACTCTCCAGATGATAGACTAGTTAATAAAAAAACTATTTATGTTAATTAAGGTTAGAAGTGATCCGGGATTTTTGAGCGATACTTTATAAAATAAAAAGTTAAATATTTTTATTACATCACTCATCAGCAATTCACATCAGAAATTATTAAAAAAAATATAAATAAAAAACCGAAAGTAGAGTAAGTTTATTTTTTATTTTATCACTTAATTCTCAAATCGAAAATGAAAATAATTTTATAAAAAAACAAATTAAATTTTATATAACTTACTCTTGACATTAAATTAATTTTAGCATCATTCGAAAATCACAACTTCTCTATCAAAAATAATTACCGTTCAAAATAAATATATCTTTTAATTCTTGATTAGTCGTTATCTTAAGAATGATTTTAATCAATTTTTTGAAAGAATTATATTGAACGGCGACAAGATAATCGAGATTAACTCATTAACCAAAGACTTTAAAGATTTACGCGCAGTAAACAGTCTGAATCTTAATGTTTTTGAAGGTGATGTATTTGGGTTTTTAGGTCCGAATGGTGCAGGTAAAAGCACAACTATAAGAATGCTTCTATCACTTATTAAACCAACCGAAGGAAGCATAAAATTATTTGGTAAAACTCTTCAAAAAAATCGTATAGATATTCTTAAGAGAATCGGTGCGATTGTAGAAAAGCCCGATTTCTACAGCTATTTATCAGCATATAAAAATCTTGAAATTCTTGGAAAAATTTCCGGTAAAGAAATAAGTAAGAACAGAATAATGGAAGTGCTTGAACTTGTTGGTTTGAGTAAACGTTACAAAAGTAAAGTTAAAACTTTTTCACATGGAATGAAGCAAAGATTAGGATTAGGACAAGCACTTCTTCACAATCCCGATTTGATAATTCTTGATGAACCAACTACAGGTTTGGATCCACAAGGAATGAAGGAAATACGTGATCTTATTTTGCATCTAAGTAAGGTGGAAAAGAAAACAATTTTTCTTTCATCGCATATTCTTCATGAAGTAGAACTTGTTGCAAATAGAATGATCATTATTAACAAAGGGACTACGAAAGTTGAAGGATATGTTCAGGATTTACTCAATGCAAAGAAACTTAAAGTATCATTTGAAGTAAATGATGAAGAAAAGACTATGAGTATTTTAGCGCAATCAGATTGGAAGAATAAACTTGAATCGCATGCCAAATCGGTATTTATGTTTTCATTAGAAAATACAGAGATAGCTGATCTTAATAAATATCTTGTTGAAAATGGAATTGCTGTTAGTGCGGTGGTTCCAACAAGATCACTTGAGGATTATTTCCTAAAAATTACTGATGAGGTTGCATGATGTTGACACTTATCCAGATTGAATTGTATAAAATTTTTAAGAAATGGCGAACTTACATTGGATTTATTGCAATTGGAGTTTTGGTTCCCATCATTCATACTGCAATGGTTTTTGAGGGAAATGATACTTTAAATTTTATGACGCGCAACATTCAGCAGTCATTCGTTTTTGTAGGAAATTTATTGAATGGATATTTAGTTTCTTATTTGATTTTAACAAGTCTCGCAGTTCACATCCCATTTTTAATTGCACTTGTTGCCGGCGATTTACTTGCAGGTGAAGCTACGGCAGGTACTTATCGTATGTTGATTACTAGACCAATCTCCCGTACCCAGATTATAACATCAAAATTTCTTGCGGGAATTATTTACACAAATATATTGATTCTTTGGTTGGCATTAATGAGCCTGGTTGTTGGAATAATAATATTTGGAACAGGTGAACTTTTAGTAATCAGTAATCAAACGGTGATAATTTTTGAAAAGAGCGATATACTTTGGCGGTTTCTTTTAGCTTACGGTTTTGCATCACTAGGAATGTCCGTAGTTGCAAGTCTTGCTTTTCTGTTTTCATCCTTAGTTGAAAATTCGATCGGTCCAATTGTAAGTACAATGGCGGTGATAATTGTATTTCTGATTCTATCAGCAATAAACATTGATTTTTTCCAAACGATAAAACCATATTTATTTACTAATTATATTCTTTCGTGGCGATTATTCTTTGATGACCCTGTTGATTTTACAGAACTTACAAAAGCAACTTCAGTATTAGTCGTGCACATAGTTTTCTTCTTTTCGTTAGCTCTCTTTCTTTTCAAACGTAAGGATATTCTAACTTAATATGAGGACAAGATGAAATTATTATTCAGTCTATTATTAGTATTGATTCAGCATGGATTTGCGCAATCAAAAAATCCAGATGAAATTATTAATAGTGTAATTGCAAATTTTAATAAAGTTAATGATTATCAGGTTGATGTAAACATTAAAGTTGATGTGGAATTTATAAAAGTACCTGAAACTAAAGCTAAAATTTATTTTAAGCAGCCGGATAAAGTTCATCTTGAGGCTGAAGGTTTTGCTATGCTTCCTAAAAATGGAATGGAATTCTCTCCTTCATCTCTGATTAAAAAAGATTACACAGCAATTTATGAACAGGATGTTGATTTGAATGGATATAAAACATCAATCGTTAAAGTAATTCCACTTGGTGATCAGGGTGAAATAATACTATCAACTTATTGGATAGATCAAAAGAAACAGGTTATTAGAAAAGTTGAATCCACTACTAAAACAAACGGTACTTTTACCATAGATTTTACTTTTGATGATAAAATAAAATATCCACTTCCATCAAAAATTATTTTTTCTTTTAATATGGATAAGATGAATCTTCCTGCAACGATAACAGGGGAGACTAATAATGAAAAACCTGATAAGAAGAATAAGAACATGGGTTCTACAACAAAGGGACAGGTGATTGTAAATTACTCAAATTATCTTGTTAACAAAGGCGTGCCGGATTCAATTTTTGAAGAGAAAAATAAAAAGGATAAATAAAAAGAAAATTTTGAAAAATTCAGCGGCGGCATTTGTCTTAGTTTGAGGAAAACTAATCTATCCTAAAGTACTGAGGGTTCTTTTTACCGCCGCTAATCTTAACTATTCCGGATGCAAAGTATATTTCCTTAATAGCGGAATAAAGTCATTTAGCGGTTGTATAAAAAAAATGGGATGATTAATAATCTTTACTTAATTTCAATTTCAACAACTTTGCCATCATCATTTAATACAAATTTTGCATCCTGCCAAGAGGGTGGACCAAACATACTGCGGGCATTATTTGAAAAACCATAATCCTCAACCGGAATTCCAAAAATGTTTGTATTCAAATCATCATTAGAATCTTCATCATGAAAAGCCTTAATTGCATATTCACCAGATGGTAAATCTTCAAATTCCACTATGGCAGTATTCTTATCTATTGAGATTGATTTTCCTATAAATGGTGATTTATGGTCTTTATAGTTTGCATCAGAATTACATAATGCAATTATGACCTTTCCATTGTTGGAACTCATTCCATTGAATTTGACAATTAAAGAGCCTCTCTTTTTTGCACCATCAGAAGGAAAGATGGATGAGGAAAAAATAAATGCCAAAACAAATAAAAAATAAATAATGCGCTTCACTGATGATCCTAATAATTGTTACTCGTATTTTTTAAAAACTACTGTTGTGTTGTGTCCACCAAATCCAAATGCGTTGCTTATTGCATAGTTAACTTTTCTATCCTGAGGCTTATTAAAAGTATAATTTAAATCACATTCAGGATCCGGATTTGCAAAGTTAATAGTTGGCGGTATTTTATCATTTACAACAGCAAGAATTGATGCTATGGCTTCAACAGCACCGGCTGCACCTAATAAATGCCCCGTCATACTTTTGGTTGATGATACATTTAATTTATATGCATAATCTCCAAACACTTTTTTTATCGCTTTAGTTTCACCAATGTCACCAAGTGGAGTAGCAGTTCCGTGCATATTAACGTAATCAATTTCTTCAGGTTTAATTCCAGCTTGTTCAATAGCCATTTTCATCGATAAAATAGCACCCGTGCCTTCTGGATGAGGAGCAGTAATGTGATGTGCGTCAGCAGATAATCCTGCACCTACAATTTCACAATAAATTTTCGCATTGCGCTTTAATGCATGTTCGAGTTCTTCAAGAATCAATGCGCCGCCGCCTTCGCCCATAACAAATCCATCACGCGTCGCATCAAAAGGACGGCTTGCTGTTTCTGGTGAGTCATTTCTTGTGGATAAGGCTCTGCTCGCATTAAATCCACCCATACCAAGTTCAGAGATTGAAGCTTCACTTCCACCCGTAATCATTACATCCGCCATTCCAAATTTTATTAGCAGAAAACCATCTATCATATTATTGTTTCCTGTAGCGCAAGCAGAAACTGTACAGTAATTTGGTCCGCGGAAACCATATTGCATAGAAATATGCCCAGCAGCAATATCAGGAATAAGCATTGGGATAAAGAATGGTGAAATTCTGCCAGGACCTTGTTCACGATTTGTTACTGCCTGATCATAAAAAGTTTGGATGCCACCAATTCCGCTTCCAAATATTACACCGATTCGGTTTTTCTCTTCTTCAGAAAGTTGTTCAGGTTGTAAGTTTCCGTCTTCCACTGCCTGACGTGCAGAGACTAAAGCATACTGTGCAAATGGATCTAATCTTCTTGTAGATTTTTTATCCAGAAAATTTAGAGGATCAAAACCTTTTAGCTCGCAGGCAAATTTTGTTTCAATTTTTGATGTATCAAATTGCTTTATCATCGCAGCACCGCTTTTGCAATCCATCATACCATTCCAGAATTCATTTACAGTTAATCCAATAGGAGTTAAAGCTCCCATTCCTGTTACAACTACTCTTCTGTTTTTATCAGACATTCGGATCCTCTTTTTAGATTAAAAATTTTATTTTCTTGTTAATATTTTGAAGGGTAAAAATAATGAATTTTAGCTAAAAGCTTAAGCGAAAGTTGACACACTAAATTGATTGAATTGGCAAAGAATATAACTTAAAATTTATCAGCAGTCAGTCTGAAAATAGTCCAATCATCCAGAGGTTTTGCACCTATTTTTTTGTAAAAATCTATTGCGGGTTCATTCCAATCTAAAACTGACCATTCGACTCTTCCATAATTTCGTTCTTTAGCTATTAAAATGATTTTATCGAGCAAAGCCTTGCCAATTCCTTTTCCGCGCATATCGGGTTTTACATAGAGGTCTTCAAGATAGATGCCGGGTTTGCCAAGAAAGGTAGAAAAGTTTTTAAAGAATAATGCTTGCCCAACTACTTTGTGTTCATACTCTGCAAGAAGAATTTCTACAAATCTATCTTTACCAAACAAAGTGCTACACAGTTCATCTTCCGAGGTTTTTATTTGATCCGCTAGCTTTTCAAATTCCGCTAATTCTTTAATTAGAGAAAAGATTGCTGGAATATCATTCTCAGTTGCTGATCGAATAAAAATTTTATTATCCATAATATTAATTTGTTGGAAATGGAAGATTGCCCTTTAAGATATCCTTTATCTTTTCGAATGAAATTTCTGTAGTTATTTCACCCATAGACCATGGTGCGATTTCATAAGGATCAAACTGAAGAACAAGCATTCCTGGTGCAATATAAAAATCCTGATCTTCCAAAATTTCAATTTCATCTTCAAATAATCCTGCTTCGAATATTGAATTAGCTTCAAACTTTTCTAGAATTGCCTGCTCACATTCATAGGATAAAAGATCAAACGAGTCTTCTTTAATAACATCTTTTAATGATAGAACTTTTCCATCTTTCATATCGATATTATATCCGAGCGCAAAATAATTTCCGTGAGCACCGCCTGTAAACTGGTAATGACTTAATACAACACTTAAAAAATCTTTGGAATTAAACTCAATCTGAAATCCCGTTTCAAAAGTATATTGCATTTCATACGGATAATCTTCAAAGAATGCGCTATCTGATTTAACTTCCTCAAACCAGGCGATTGATTGTTTAAACTCATCTTCTAAAAATAAATTTACTTTTGCTTTTATTGAATTATCATTTAACTCAGCTATTTGCGGATAGTCGATATTTATAATCGCTGTGCTATCATCTGTGCTGCTGGAATAATTGAGTGTATTTATTACAAGTGTATCAGTTTTATTAATATTTTTGTCAGCAACAATACAACCGTTAGCCCATATTGTATTGCTAAAAATAAGTGAGTAAATGACGACAAATAATTTTTCCATAAAAAAACCTTTCAAAATAATTAAGGTTTAGTCTGTTTTATTTTTCTATCAACTAAATACTTTTCTAAATATAAAACTCCGGAAGCAAATACATATCCAAAAGCTAATCCAATTACTGCACCTCCCAAAATATCCGATGGATAATGTAAGCCTAAATAAACTCTTGAAATTGAAATTAGTGAAGCTGCGATAAAAAGAATCCATTTTAATTTTGGAAATAATCTGTAAAAAAATATTGCCGCCGCAAAATTGTTCAAAGCATGATTTGAGGGAAACGAATAAGAGCCTGTGCATCCAAGTGGGGTTATAACATCTGTTAGAAAATTGCATGGGCGTGGTCTTGCAAAAAATTCTTTTAACAATCTATAACCTGTCTGATCAGTAACAATTATCAATAAAATAACACCAATTACAGCCAGTTTACCCTTAATACCGCCTTTCACAAAGCTAATTCCTAGTAAAATAAGATAGGTTATATACCAGTTATTTACATTTGTAATAATGGAGAAAAATTTGTCCAGAAATCCAATAGAAAGCGTGTGATTGAAGAAGTAAAAAATCACTAGATCGATTGAGTACAAAAAGTCTATCATAAAAGTATTTTGAAAAATTGTTATTGTTAAGATAGAAATGATAAATCAATTTATCATAAAAATTGCGTAAATTTATATAACTTTAAGAGTAAAAGATGAATAATGATAAATCTCTTATAGGTTTTATATATAATCCAACGCAGTTTTTTCTGAAAGAGAGGTATGATCGTATCAAAGAAGAATCAGGTAAATATTTAGTTACGCCTTTAAAAGTTATAGCACTCATGGTTGCCATTTCCGGAATTTTTGCAATGATTTTTGAAGTTCGTCATCATGCTGAATTTGCATTTGAGATTTACTTTGTCAGACTTATCGCAACTCTTATTGCATTTATAATCTTACTTTTTCTCAATTCTAAAAATGCAACACGTTATTCCATTCTATTGGTGCACATTCTTCTTCTGAGCATCATCGGTTCATCTGCATTAATGATACTGTTAATACCAAACTCGCTTATTGTTAACTCGCAAATAGTAGGACTGATGATTTTTACATCTGCGATGTTTCTTAATTGGGAAATAAAAAACCAGATTCTTGTTGCAATCTATTATAACGTTGTATTTGCGGTTGCAATTCTGTTTAATGATCAAAAAATATATTTCTTACCGAATATGTTTGAATCTCTGATCTTCGTTTTGTTTCTAAGTTTACTTTCCGTTGTTGGCAGTGCAATTAATTTTAGAATGCGTTTGCAGGTTGCAGAAAATGCTTTAAGAGTTGAACAATCAGAAAAAAAATTCAGATCGATATTTAATAACTCTTCAGATGGAATATTTCAATCAACATTGGATGGGGATTTTATTACGGCGAACCAATCGTTGGTAAAGATGTTTGGTTATGAAAACTTGGATGATCTTATTGTTACCAGAGTTACAGACTATTATAAAAATAAAACTGATAGAGATAAATTATTAGCTGAAGTAAAAAATAATGGTGCGGTTGAAAATTATATTACAACTCTTATTGATAAAAACAAGAATGATATTATCGTTAAAATGAATGTTCGTTCTGTTACGGTTGATGGTCCTGATAAATTTTGTCTTGAAGGAACAATTCGTGATGTATCTGCTGAAATTTTTGCACAACAGTCGCGCGAACAAGCTGAACTGGAACTTAAAACTGAAAAAGAAAAATCTGATGCACTTGCTAAAGAAGCAATGAAGTTAAGTACGGCAAAAAGCAGGTTTCTTGCTAATATGAGTCACGAAATCCGCACACCAATGAATGGCATAGTTGGATTTTTAGCGTTGATTGAAAATGAATCTTATCAAAATCCTGAGGAACTAAAACAGTTTGTACGTAACGCAAAAATGTCTGCTGAATCATTACTTGACACAATTAATGCAGTACTTGATTTATCAAAAATTGAAGCAGGAAAAATTGAACTTGAACATCTTAACTTCAATCTTAAAAAAGTTGTGACACAGGCTATCTCAATTGTAAGTCCTAAAGCAAAAGAAAAATCTTTAATTATTTCATACGAATTACCGGAAGATCAAAATCTTAACTTTATCGGTGATCCAACACGAATTAGACAGATATTCCTAAATCTTTTAAGTAATGGTGTAAAGTTTACTAAAGCGGGCGAGATAAAAATTGTCGTTAAAACCACTGAATTAGAAAAAGGTAAAATAAAAATAAGCACTTCTATTTATGATTCAGGAATCGGTATTCCTGCAGATAAAATTAAGGAGTTATTTAAACCTTTTTCCCAAATTACAGGAATTGAAGGGAGTAGTTTGGGCGGCACCGGGTTAGGTTTGGTTATC
>JACZKY010077013.1_pt1 | contig 13680 bp, 7 predicted proteins | sample 8237611 | NCBI WGS metagenome assembly JACZKY01 (sample SAMN16148055, study PRJNA663545) | marine sediment metagenome | biome: sediments and biomass from bioreactor inoculated with such sediments; feature: coastal sediments; material: methane- and iron-fed bioreactor; isolation source: Bothnian...
CCGTTGGAATCCCACTCCCCTTCCTGCGAGTGGTACAGGCCGGTCGCGGTCTGCCGGCGCGGGAACGTGTCCAGCACTTCCTCCACCCGGTCCGCAAGGCCGAGGCAGAGGAGCGCATGGAGGATGAAGGCGGAATCCCGAAACCAGAACCTCTTGTATGTGTAGGGGCCGGGGTAGGCTTCCCCCCCCTGCGAGTGGAGGACCAGCGTGCGCACGGCGGCGTCGAACAGCGACTGCATCCGCGGCTCCGGCAGCCGAAGGAGCGCGGCCCCCGAAAGCGCCCGGTCCCAGCCCCGGGTCCCTCCCGAAGGAGCCGGCCTCCGTCTCTTCTTCTCAAGGGGAACCCGCACCACGGCCTCCCTCTCCCCGCCTACCGGGATCCCGTACAACGCGGCCGCCGTGGCCATCCCCACCCGGCATCGGACCCTGTCCCGCCCCTCGGACTCGAACAGGCGGGTATGGACGTCCCCGGCGTGGTAGTCCGAGAAGGCGTACCGCTCGGGCGGGGAGTCGAAGAGCACGGCGTGGTGCTTCCCCACCTTCCAGGCGGAGCCCTGCCGGTCCAGGCGGATGTCCTCCACGATGCTCACTCCTTCCGGGTTGTAGGGGCGCAAGGCGACCACGAGGTACGCATCCACTTCGCTTCTCGCCCGGAGGGAGAGGACACACTCCGCCGAATCGTCTCGCTCCACCACGCTCGCTTGAGACAGAAGCTCCATGCCGTCCCGCTCGCAGCGGCTGCGGGTCGCCACCGCGACGTGCCCTTCCATTTCCAGGCGCTGGTCCGCGTCCCGCGTTTGGGAGGGGATGAGGCAGCGTCCGTCCCGGGCCGCGATCCACCCGTCCAGTGACCAGCCGTCCCAGAACGGCGTCACCAGCCCTCTCGGGTCGACGATGGGCAGGGCGTCGCAGTCCGGCAGCCCGATGGCGGTCCAGTTGCGGTTCGTCAGGTTGACGTGGGTGAGGGAGAAGGCCCGGGGAATGAACGCTTCATCCGCCGGGTCGTATTGGCGTTCGACCCAGTAAGGCCAGATCCAGTCCAGGTTGTGCTGGATGGCGCCCGTGTTGAGAAGGCCCCTGGAGTGGAAAACGAACCCCGCCCGGATCAGCTCGAGCGGGACCTTCCCCTCGAGGGGCTGCGCAAAGCTCTCCAGGCGCGCAAGAACCTTCATGGGATCGACGAGGCCACCGGCCCGCGTCGCGCGGCTCAGGAGAAGCTTCCAGGGAAACCATCGCAGCCACATGGCGACCCCTCCGCTTCATCCAGTATAACGCTTCAACAATCCATCGTGCCGGGCGTCCTTCGCGCCAGGAACCGCCGGATCCCCTCGTGGGCGGGCAACGACAGGTCGGGGTCGTTCCGGTGCAGCTCCTCGACGATCTCCTTCGCCACCTGGAGCATCCCGGCGTCCCGGACCAGGTCGGCGAAGACCAGGTCGGGGATTCCCGACTGTCGGACTCCGGTGAAATCCCCGGGGCCCCGGATCTTCAGGTCCTCCTCGGCGATCCGGAACCCGTCGGTGGTCCGTTCCATCACCGACAGGCGGGCCGCCGCTTCTTCGCCCTGCTCGTGCCCTACCATCAGGAAGCAGGTCGACGGCCGCGTTCCCCGCCCCACCCGTCCCCGGAGCTGATGGAGCTGTGAGAGGCCGAACCGCTCGGCGTGCTCGATCACGATGATCGTCGCCTCCGCGACGTCCACGCCCACCTCGACCACCGTTGTGGAGACCAGGATCCGCATCGCCCCCTCCTTGAAGGCCCGCATCCCGGCTTCCTTCTCTTCCGCCTTCATCCTGCCGTGCAGAAGGCCCACACCGACATCGGGAAACAGCTCCCGGAGCCGGTCCGCCGTGCGGACGGCGTCGCGCAGCGCCAGCTTCTCCGATTCCTCCACAAGCGGAAGGACGACGTAGGCCCGCCCACCCTGCCGGATCTCCCGGCGCATCTCCTCGAGAACCTGTTTCCTTCCGCCCTCGGGAACGATGCGCGTCTTGACCGGGATCCGCCCTTTCGGCATCTCGTCGATCACGGAGACGTCCAGGTCCCCGTACAGGGCGATGGCCAGCGTCCGGGGGATCGGCGTGGCCGTCATGACGAGCAGGTGCGGGGAGATTTTCGCCTTTCCCCGGAGGGCCGCCCGCTGCAGGACGCCGAACCGGTGCTGCTCGTCGATGACGCCGAGGGCGAGGTTGCGGAACTCGACGCTTTCCTGGATCAGCGCGTGCGTGCCGATGGCGATGTCGGCCTCCCCCTTCCGGATGCGCTGCCTCGCCGCTTCCCGTTCCTTCGCCGAAAGCGCGGCGGACAGCAGGTCGACACGGACGGCGAGCCCCTCCGCCAGGGAGGCGAACCGCCGGTAGTGCTGCTCCGCGAGGATTTCCGTGGGGGCCATCACGGCCACCTGCACCCCATGCCTCCAGGCGACCATCGCCGCGATCCACGCCACGATGGTCTTCCCGCTGCCCACGTCCCCCTGCAGGAGGCGATGCATCGGGTGGGGCTGCCCGAGGTCCTTGAGGATCTCGTTTACCACCCGCCGCTGGGCGCCGGTCAGCTCGAAGGGCAGGCGGCGCTTGATCTCCTGGACGATGTCACGGTCCCACGGGAGGGGGACCGCCGGCTCCTTCTCCACCCCGGAACGCCGCCGGGCGAGCACCCATTGGAGGGAGAACAGCTCCCCGAACACGAGACGCTTCTGTTGGGGGGAGGAAAAATCGCGGAACCTGGCCGCGTCGGCGTCGTCCTTGGGGAAGTGGATCGCCGCGAGCGACTCCTGGAGGGGAGGCACCCCGGTTTTCTCCAGGATCCAGGCCGGGAAGCATTCCTGCTCTTTGTCGGCATGGTTCCTGACGACCTCCCACTGGATCTTGCGCAGGGTCCGCGGAGGGATCCCTTCGATGTCCGGATAGATGGGGACGATCCGGCCCGAGTGGACCGGGTCTTCCGCCTCCTCCCCCGACAGGATCTCCGGGTGATGCATCTCGGGCAGGAAGCGGAAGATCCGGACCGTGCCGCAGACGGACACGGGTTCCCCGACCTTGAAGCGCGCCACGATGGACGGATGGAAACGGAACCATTTCGCCACGATCCTGCCGGTACCGTCGGCGAGCACGACCTCCAGCAGGCGGGGCCCCCGCCGGAATCCCCGGCCGCTTTCCTGGACGGAGAGCACCTTCCCCCGAACGGGAACGGTCATGCCGGCGGTGAGTTCGCGGATCGGGACCGTCCGGCGGCGGTCCTGGTACCCTTTTGGGAAAAGGTAGAGGGCGTCCTGCGGCGTCCTGATGCCGCGGGCCGCAAGCATTTCGGCGAGCCGGGGCCCCACCCCCTTGACGAACTGGATGGGGTGCGGCGCAGCCACCTATGCCCCTTCGGGTCTTTTTCGCGACGAGCCGTGATATTCCTGGAGACTCCGCACGGTGAGTTCGTCGGCGATCAGGTGGGAAACCGCGTGTGCGACCGCGCGCGCGGCGGCAAGGGTCGTGTAGTACGGGATGTTGTATACCAGCGCCGCCCTGCGGATATAGTAGGAGTCGGCCTGGGACTGCGCCCCCAACGGCGTGTTGATGACCAGGGAGATCTCCCCGTTCTTGATGTGGTCCGCCACGTTGGGACGCCCCTCGTTGATCTTGAGCACCGTCTCGGCGGGCACCCCGTTCCCCTGGAGGAACGACGCCGTCCCCCCGGTGGCGACGATGGTGAAGCCGAGCTCGTGGAGCTTCCGGACGGAGGAAAGGACCCCCTCCTTCTCCTCGTCCCGGACGCTTACGAACACCTTCCCCGACCGCGGCAGGTTCATCCCCGCGGCGATCTCCGCCTTCGCGAAGGCGATCCCGAAATTCCGGTCGATCCCCATGACCTCCCCGGTGGACTTCATTTCCGGCCCCAGGAGGGTGTCCACGTCCGGGAACTTGATGAACGGCAGGACCGCCTCCTTCACGCAGACGTGCGCAGGGACGACTTCCTCCGCGAAGCCCAGGTCGGGAAGCTTCCTCCCCGTCATCACCTTCGCGGCCAGCTTCGCCAGCGGGACGCCGATGGCCTTGCTGACGAACGGCACGGTGCGGGAGGCGCGCGGGTTGACCTCGAGGATGTAGATCTCCCCCCGCTGGATCGCGAACTGGACGTTCATCAGCCCCACGACCGCCAGCTCCCTGGCCATCGCCCGGGTCTGCCGGGAGATCTCGGCGAGCGTTTCCGGGGGGATCGACCGGGGGGGGAGGTAGCAGGCGGAATCGCCGGAGTGGACCCCCGCCTCCTCGATGTGTTCCATGATCCCTCCGATGACCACCGTTTCGCCGTCGGAGATCGCGTCCACGTCAATCTCGATGGCGTCCTCGAGGAACCGGTCGACCAGCACGGGGCGCGAATCGGAGGCGACGACGGCTTGCGTGAGGTACTTGCGCACCCCCTCCTCGCTGTGGACGATCTCCATCGCCCGGCCCCCCAGGACGTACGACGGCCGCAGGAGCACCGGGTAGCCGATCCTCGCGGCGATTTCGACCCCCTCCTCCATGGAGCGGGCGATCCCGTTGGGAGGCTGCTTCAGCCCCAGCTTGGTCAGCATCTCCGCGAACCGCTCCCTGTCCTCCGCCCGGTCGATGCTCTCGGCGGGTGTCCCCAGGATCCGCACGCCCTCCTTCTCCAGCGGCACGGACAACTTGAGGGGGGTCTGGCCGCCGAACTGGACGATGACCCCCACGGGGTTCTCTTCCTCGATGATCGCCAGGACGTCCTCCTTCGTCAGCGGCTCGAAGTAGAGCCGGTCGGAGGTGTCGTAGTCGGTGGAGACCGTCTCCGGGTTGCAGTTCACCATGATCGTCTCGAACCCTTCCTCCCGGAGGGCGATGACGCCGTGGACGCAGCAGTAGTCGAACTCGATCCCCTGCCCGATCCGGTTCGGGCCGCCCCCGAGGATGACGATCTTCTTCCGGTCGGTGGGCTCCGCCTCGTTTTCGCTCTCGTAGGTCGAGTAAAGGTACGGGGTGTGGGCCACGAACTCGGCGCCGCAGGTGTCGACCCGCTTGAAGACCGTCTTCACGCCGGCCGCATACCGCGCGCGCCGGACGACGTCTTCCCCCGATCCGAGCAGCCTCGCCAGCCGCCGGTCGGAGAAGCCGTTCTCCTTCATCTTCCGGAAGAAGGGGGTCCATTCGGACGCGTTCCCGGCTCCGAAACCCTTGAATGCCTCCGCGCGCGCGCGGATGCCGTCCTCCATCGCGATGATCCGCCGGATGTCCTCGAGAAACCATGGGTCGATCCCGGTCAGCCGCCGGATCTCCTCCAGCGCCCATCCGTCCCGAAACGCCTCCCCGATGTACAGAAGCCGCCGGGAGTTGGGCTTGCGCAGCCTCACCTCGATCTCCCTCCTTCGGGAGGCGGCGTTCGCGGCGTCCGGCCGGGGAAGGACCTCGTCGAACCCGTGGATCCCCGTTTCCAGGGAGCGCATCGCCTTCTGCAGCGATTCCCTGAAGGTCCTCCCGATCGCCATCACCTCCCCCACCGACTTCATCTGGGTGCCCAGGATATCCTCGGTCTGGGGGAATTTCTCGAAGGTGAATCGGGGGATCTTCGTGACCACGTAGTCGATCGTCGGCTCGAAGGAGGCGGGCGTCACCTGCGTGATGTCGTTGCGGATCTCGTCGAGGGTGTACCCCACGGCCAGCTTCGCGGCGATCTTGGCGATGGGGAAACCGGTCGCCTTGGAGGCCAGCGCCGAGGACCTCGAGACCCGCGGGTTCATCTCGATGATCACCATCTCTCCCGTTTCGGGGTGCACGGCGAACTGGATGTTGCTCCCCCCGGTGTCGACCCCGATCTCCCGTATGATGCGGATGGCCGCGTTGCGCATCAGCTGGTATTCCTTGTCGGTCAGCGTCTGCGCGGGGGCGACGGTGATCGAATCCCCGGTGTGCACGCCCATCGGGTCGAGGTTCTCGATGGAGCAGATGATGACGACGTTGTCCGCCAGGTCGCGCATCACCTCGAGCTCGAACTCCTTCCAGCCGATGACGGACTGCTCGACGAGGACCGTCCGTTTCGGGGAGGCGTCGAGCGCCCAGCGGATCCCCTCCTCGTACTCCTCCCGGTTGTACGCGATCCCCGCGCCGGTCCCCCCCAGCGTGAAGGACGGTCGGATGATCGCGGGATAGCCGATGGAAGGGATGACCTCCAGCGCCTCCTCGAGCGTGCGGATGTAGCCCGACCGCGGCACGACGAGCCCGAGCTTGGCCATCGCCTCGCGGAACAGGTTCCGGTCCTCCGCCTTCTGGATCGCCTCGAAGTTCGCCCCGATCAGCTCCACGCCGAATTTCTGCAGGATCCCCATCTCGTGAAGGGAGACGGCGATGTTCAGCCCCGTCTGGCCGCCGATGGTGGGCAGCAGCGCGTCCGGCCGCTCCCGCTCGATGATCTTCCCCACGATCTCCGGGGTGATCGGCTCGATGTACGTCCGGTCCGCGAAATCGGTGTCGGTCATGATCGTGGCCGGGTTGCTGTTGACCAGGACGACCTTGTATCCCTCCTCCTTCAGCGCCTTGCACGCCTGGGTCCCGGAGTAGTCGAACTCGCACGCCTGCCCGATGATGATGGGGCCGGACCCGATGAGCATGATCTTCTTTATGTCGGTTCGCCTGGGCACTATAGCTCCTGGATGAAGACGTTCCGGAAGGCCAGCCGCTCCGCCGCGGCGATCGCCCGGTCGTACTCGTTTTCCGAAAGCCTCCGCCCGAACCCGGCGGTTTCCGACGCCTTGTAGGCGGGGAAATACTGCCCCATCAGCGACAGGGGCAGGTCGGTGCCGAAAACCGCCGCGAGATGCTCGAGCACCTTTTCCGTCTCCTCCACCCTGCCCGGCAGGACGAGATGCCGAACCAGCACCCCCCGCGTCGCGATCCCGTCCCCGCCCGTGGAGAGGAACCCCGCCTGCCGCACCATCCCGGCCAGCGCGGCGTCGTTGCGAGCGGGGTAATCGGGGGCCCCGGAGACCGACCGGGAAAGCGCCTCCGACCGGTACTTCGCGTCCGGCAGGTAGATGTCGACCACCCCGTCGAGAAGGGCCAGCGCGTCGAGGGAGTCGTACCCGTTCGTGTTGTAGACCACGGGGATCCGGAAGCCGTTTTCCCGGGCGATGCGGACCGCATCGACGAGCTGCGGAACGTGGGGGGTCGGCGTGACGAGATTGACGTTGTGCGCCCCCTTCGCCTGCAGCCGGAGCAGCTCTCCCGCGAGCGTCTCCGCGTCCATGTCCCTTCCGTTTCCCAGCTGGCTGATCGGGTAGTTCTGGCAGAAGAGGCACGTCATGTTGCAGTGGCTGAAGAATACCGTTCCGGACCCGCGGGTCCCCGAGATGGGCGGCTCCTCCCCGTGGTGGACGGAAACCGCGGCGACCCGGGCGAGAGCCCCCGCGCGGCAGAAGCCCCGCTCGCCCGCGAGCCGGTCCACCCCGCATTCCCGCGGGCACAGGCGGCATGCGGACAAGGGGGACCCTTCCGGGGCGGCCGCGTTGCGCGCCGCGATCGATGATCCGCCGGACCGCACTTACAGCCCCTCCTGTCCCGTGAGGTAGCGGTAGAAGCGCGTGAAGAGGTAGCGGGAATCGTGAGGGCCCGGGGACGCCTCGGGGTGGTACTGTACCGAGAAGCAGCGCATCGACGGGACGGAGAGCCCCTCGACCGTGCCGTCGTTCAGGTTGACGTGCGTGATCCGCGCGTCCCTCCCCAGGGAGTCCGGGTCCACGGAGTAGTTATGGTTCTGGCTGGAGATCTCGACTTTCCCCGTGACGAGGTCCTTCACCGGCTGGTTGCATCCGTGGTGGCCGAACTTGAGCTTGAAGGTCTTCCCCCCGAGCGCCAGCCCCATGATCTGGTGCCCCAGGCAGATGCCGAACATCGGCGTCCTCCCCAGAAGCTTCCGCACGGCCTCGACGGCGTACGGGACCCCTTCCGGGTCGCCTGGGCCGTTCGACAGGAAGATCCCGTCGGGGGACAACCCAAGGATCTCTTCCGCCGTCGTCGAGGCCGGGACGACCGTCACGTTGAAGCCGTGGGTCACCAGCATCCGAAGGATGTTCCGCTTGACCCCGTAGTCGATCGCGACGATCCTCGGGATCCTTCCGAACCGGGCGCGGAATTCCGAAGCCGGGAGGTACCCTTTCTCCAGGTCCCATTCGCCGGTATCCCATCGGGTCACCCGTGCCGACGTGACCTCCCGCACCAGGTCGCGCCCCACGATGGAAGGCAGCCCCCGGGCTTTCCGCGCCGCCGCCACCGGGTCCGGATCGGCGGCGGACAGGACCGCCATCTGCGATCCCCCGTCGCGCAGTCGGCGGGTCAGCGCCCGCGTGTCGATCCCCGCGATGCCGCAGATGCGGTACCTGCGCAGGTAGGAGTCGAGCGACTCGACGTGACGCCAGCTCGAGGGAAGCCCCCAGGCCTCCTTCACGACGAATCCCTCCACCCAGGGACGGTTGGACTCGACGTCCTCCGGGTTGATCCCCGTGTTGCCGATCTCGGGGTACGTCATCGTGACGATCTGCCCCTTGTAGGACGGATCGGTGAGGACCTCCTGGTATCCCGTCATCCCTGTGTTGAAGACGACCTCGCCGGAAGATTCCCCCTCGTACCCGAAGGAGACCCCCTCGTACACCGTCCCGTCCGCCAGCGCCAGGACCGCTTTCCGCTCAGGCATCCGCTTCGACCCCTGAAAGAGCCGAGTGCCGGATCCGTCCCCCGCACAGGGTGAGGACCGCGCGTCCCCGCATCTTCCAGCCCAGGAACGGGCTGTTCCCCGACTTGGAAAGCACGTCTTCCCTCCGGAATTCCCATTCCAGGTCGGGGTCGATCACCGTCACGTCGGCGTCGGCCCCGGGGGAAAGTCTCCCCTTTCCCGGCAGGGAAAGGATCCGCGCGGGAGCGGCGGAGAGCAGGTCGACGATCCGCATCGGGGAAACCTTCCCTCCACCCATGAGGGCGAGGGTGAGGGGAAGGGAGGTCTGCAGGCCGATGATCCCGTTGGCCGCGCGGAGGAACTCGCACTGCTTCACGTAATCATCGTGAGGGGCGTGGTCGCTGGCGACGGCGTCGATCGTGCCGTCCAGGATCCCCTCGAGGATCGCCATCCGGTCCTCCTCGCCGCGAAGGGGCGGGTTCATCTTCGCGTTCGTGTCGTACCCTTCGATCGCGGCGTCGGTCAGGGTGAAATAGTGCGGGGCGGTCTCACCCGTCACGTTCACGCCCGCCTTCTTCGCCATCCGCAGCAGGTCGACCCCCATCCGGGTGCTGATGTGCTGCAGGTGCAGACGTCCGCCGGTTTGGCGCGCAATCAGGATGTCCCTCGCGATGGCGATGTCCTCCGCCGCGGCGGGGCTCCCCGGGATCCCCAGCTTGAGCGCGGTCCACCCCTCGTTCGCCGCCCCTCCCCCGGCAAGCTCCCGGTCTTCCGAATGGACGAGGATCGGGAACCCGAAGGGACGGGCGTACTCCATCGCTCTCCGCATGAACAGCGGGTTGGACACGTGCCTGCCGTCGTCGGAAAAAGCGACGGCGCCCGCCTCGGCGAGCTCGGCGAAGTCGGTCATCTCCTTCCCTTCGAGCCCCCGGCTCACCGCGGCGACGGGAAAGACCTCCGCCGCCCCTTCCCTTTTCGCCTTCTCCAGGATGTACCGGGTGATCTCGGGGTGGTCGTTGACCGGCTGGGTGTTCGCCATGCAGGCCACGGAGGAGAATCCCCCCGCCGCGGCGGCCATCGTCCCCGTCCGGATATCCTCCTTCCATTCGAATCCCGGGTCGCGGAGATGCACGTGCATGTCGATCAGCCCCGGGACGACCCACCTGCCTTCCGCGTGGAGGACCCTGCCCGGGAAATCGCCCGGCGGATCGCCCTGGACGAAACCCTCGATCTTCCCGTCCGAAAGCACCAGGTGCCCGACCTCGTCGCGCCCGGACGTCGGATCGACGATCCGGCCCCCCTTAATCAGCAGCATGGGAACCTCCGGCCAGAAGGTACAGGAGCGCCATCCGGACGGCCACTCCGGATTCCACCTGGGACAGGATCAACGAGCGGCTGCAATCGGCAAGGTCGTCCGACAGCTCCACGCCCCGGTTGATCGGACCCGGGTGCATGATGACCGCGTCCTCCCGGGCGAGGGAGAATACCTCCTTGTTCAACCCATACTTCCTGGAATATTCTCTAATAGACGGAAAATATGCGGTTTTTTGTCTTTCCATTTGAATCCGAAGCATGATGATGACGTCGGCGGACCGCACCGCCTCCCGTATGTCGTTGGTGAGGATGGCGCCCGACCTTCCCATTTCCCTCGGCAGGAGCGTGGCCGGGCCGCAGAGCCACAGGCGGGCTCCCATCTTCCCCAGGCAATGGAGGTTCGACCGGGCGACGCGGCTGTGCAGGATGTCACCCACGATTGCGATCTTCAATCCCTCGACCTTCCCCTTTGCCTTGAGGATGGTGTACAGGTCCAGGAGCGCCTGGGTGGGGTGCTCGTTCGAGCCGTCCCCGGCGTTGATGATCGAGCAGGAAAGGTGGCGGGACAGGAAATGCACGGCCCCGGAGGCGTCGTGCCGGACCACGAGGATGCTCGGTTTCATCGCCTCGATGTTCCTCGCAGTGTCGAGCAGCGTTTCGCCCTTGGAGAGGCTGGACGCGGAGGAGCTGAAATTCACGACGTCGGCGGACAGCCGCTTCCCCGCGATCTCGAAGGAGGTTCGCGTCCGCGTGCTCGGCTCGAAGAACAGGTTGACCACCGTCTTGCCGCGCAGGGCGGGCACCTTCTTTATGTCGCGAGAGAGGACTTCTTCCATGGACCGGGCGGTGTCGATGACGAAATCGATCTCTTCCGGCCGGAAGTCGGAAAGCCCCAGGACGTGCTTCCGTCTCCAGTCCATCCGTTACTCCCCCTTCCCCTGCTTCCCTTCGTTGAGGACCACTTTCCACTCTTCCGGCGTTCCCTCGACCCGGACCTTCACCTCCTCGGACCGGGACGTGGGGACATTCCTTCCCACGTAATCCGCCCGGATCGGCAGTTCCCTGTGCCCCCGGTCGATGAGCACCACCAGTTGGATGTTCCTGGGCCGGCCGAAGTCCATCAAGGCGTCCATTGCGGCGCGGATCGTCCGCCCGGTGTAGAGGACATCGTCCACCAGGATCACCCGCTTCCCGTCGATGGAAAACGGGATCTCGGTTTTCTTCAGGCGCGTCTGGTACCCGGATTTCCCAAGGTCGTCCCGGTACAAAGTGATGTCGAGGAATCCGGCCGGGACCTCGATCCCCTCGATCGTCATGATATTGCGCCGGATCGCCTCCGACAGCGGCACGCCCCCCAGGGCGACCCCCACAAGCACGATGTCGGACGCCCCCCGGTTTTTCTCGAGGATCTCGTGCGTCAGGCGGGTCAGGACCCGCTCCACTCCCTTCCCGTCCAGGATGGTCTTCTCGACCGGTTTTCTCATGACCTACCGCCTTTCATCAACGGCTGCATGACGGCTTGGATAAAAAAAAGCCTCTCCGCAGGTCTGGAGAGGCACATGGGTCGTTTCATCATGATCATCCTTTGCTAACCTCACGGGATTAGCTTAAAAGGTTCCGAAAATACTACTCCGATCCGTCCCCCGCGTCAACGGGGAGAGCGGATCGGGCAAGGGTTGGATTCGATGGCTCCCCTTCTTTACTGGATCCTCCGGATCGTGTTGTTCGAGGTGTCCGAAACGAAAAGGTCCGTCCCGTCCGTCGTGATGCCGTACGGACTGAAGAACCTCGCCGCCGCGCCGATGCCGTCTGCGGACCCCGATATGCCCGCGGTCCCGGCCAGCGTCGTCACCGCCCCGGAGGCGATCGCCACCTTGCGGATCGTGTGGTTGCTCCGTTCCGCCACGAACAGGCTCGTCCCGTCCGAGGTGATGCCGTAAGGATCGTTGAATGTCGCCGCGGTCCCGATTCCGTCGGCGGAACCGGTAACGGTTGCGGTCCCGGCCGCCGTCGTCACCGCCCCCGTGGCGATCACCACCTTGCGGATCGTGTGGTTGAAGGAATCGGCCACGAAAACGCTCGTGTTGTCCGTCGTCAGGGCGTACGGGTTGTCGAACCTCGCCGCCGTTCCCGTTCCGTCGGCGGTCCCCGCGAGCCCTGCGCTCCCGGCCAGCGTCGTCACTTCCGCCGTGGCGATCACCAGCTTGCGGATCGTGCTGTTGAAGGTGTCCGCCACGTAGAGGTTCGTCCCGTCCGTCGTGATGCCGTAGGGACCGTTGAACCTCGCCGCCGACCCGGTGCCGTCTGCGGAACCGGATACGTTTGCGGTTCCGGCCAGCGTCGTCACCACCCCCGTGGCGATCACCACCTTGCGGATCGTGTGGTTGCTCCGTTCCGCCACGAACAGGTTCGTCCCGTCCGTCGCGATGCCGGCGGGCAGATCGAACCTCGCCGCAGCCCCGATGCCGTCGGCGGAACCGAAGGTGCCCGCCGTCCCGGCCAGCGTCGTCACCGCGCCCGTGGCGATCGCCACTTGGCGGATCGTGTTGTTCGTGGCGTCCGAAACGAACAGGCTCGTCCCGTCCGTCGTCATGCCCCATGGATAGTTGAACCTCGCCGCCGCCCCGGTGCCGTCGACGGATCCCCTGGAATCCGCGCTCCCGGCAACCGTCGTCACCGTCCCGGTGGCGATCGCTACCTGCCGGACCGTATGATTCTCGGAATCCGTCACGAAAAGGTCGGTTCCGTCCGTCGTGACGCCGTAAGGGCGCCTGAACCTCGCAGCCGATCCTGTGCCGTCGTCGGAACCCGTGAGACCCGCGCTCCCGGCGAGCGTTGTCACCTCCGCCGAGGCGATCACCACCTTGCGGATCGTATTGTTATAGGTATCCGCCACGAACAGGTTCGTCCCGTCCGTATCGATCCCGTACGACGAACTGAACCTCGCGGCCGCACCCGTGCCGTCGGCGGAACCGGAGGAATCGGCCGTCCCGGCCAGCGTCGTCACCACGGCCGAGGCGATCACCACCTTGCGGATCGTGTAGTTCGAGGTGTCCATCACGAAAAGGTTCGTGTTGTCCGTCGTGATGCCGGTGGGATAGTCGAACCTCGCCGCCGTCCCGGCTCCATCCGCGGAACCCGACGAACCCGCGAATCCCGCCAGCGTCGCCGCCGTCCCCGTGTCTATCGACACCTGTCGGATCGCGGAATTCAAGGCATCCGAAACGAAAAGGGTCGCCCCGATCCTCGTGATTCCGGAAGGACGGTTGAATCTCGCCGTCGCCCCGGTGCCGTCGATGGAACCCGTGAGCCCCGCGCTCCCGGCCAGCGTCGTCACCGCCCCGGTGGCGATCACCACTTTCCGGATCGTGTGGTTGAAGGTGTCCGCCACGTAGAGGTTCGTCCCGTCCGTCGTGACGCTGTAAGGCCCGTTGAACTTCGCGGCCGAACCGGTGCCGTCGGCGGAACCCGCGAGACCCGCGCTTCCGGCCAGCGTCGTCACCGCCCCCGTGGCGATCACCACCTTGCGGATCGTGTGGTTGGTCCGTTCCGCGACGTAGAGGTTCGTCCCGTCCGTCGTGACGCCGTAAGGACCGTTGAACCTCGCGGCCGTCCCGGTGCCGTCCAGAGCGCCCGTGAGCGATTTCCCCGCGAAAGTCCCCGTCGCGCCGGAGAGCGAAAGGGGGGCGCCCTGGATGG
>JACZKY010060152.1_pt1 | contig 13676 bp, 8 predicted proteins | sample 8237611 | NCBI WGS metagenome assembly JACZKY01 (sample SAMN16148055, study PRJNA663545) | marine sediment metagenome | biome: sediments and biomass from bioreactor inoculated with such sediments; feature: coastal sediments; material: methane- and iron-fed bioreactor; isolation source: Bothnian...
CCCGCCCGTCCACACCCGGAGGGTAGTTCGCGGGCCGCAGGACGCGCTCCTCCGTGCGGAACAGGTGCGCCCCTTCCTTCTTGTCCCACACGTGGTTCCCGCCCGTGAGGACGTCCACGCCCGCGTCGAACAGCTCGCGGACGACCGGTTCCGTGATTCCCATCCCGCTGGCGGCGTTCTCCCCGTTGGCGATCACCAGGTCGACGTCCCTGGATGCGCGCAGGCGGGACAGGAACTCCGCCACGGCCTTCCGGCCGGGCTTTCCCACCACGTCGCCGAGGAAAAGGACCCACATGTCAGCGGGAACTCCCGCCGGATCCGGCAATGCGCATGGAAACCACGTCGTGAACCAACCGATCTGCCTCCCTCGGCTTAAAAAAACCGGGACGGTCCCGGCGTTCCCCCAACGGTCCTGCATCCTCTGTCGTGGACTCCGATCCCCCGATCCCCGATCCACCCGTTACCACAGGACCGTCCCTTCCCCCAAATCCTCACCGGGCGTAATCGACCGCCCGGGTCTCCCGGATCACGGTGACCCGGATCTGTCCGGGATACGACAGGTCGGACTCGACTTTCTTGGCGATGTCGCGCGCGAGGATGCACGCCGCATCGTCGGTGATCTTCTGATGATCGACGATGATCCGCACTTCCCGTCCTGCCTGGATGGCGTACGATTTTTCCACGCCGGCGAAGGATTTCGCGATCGCTTCCAGGTCCTCCAGGCGCTTCATGTAGTTCGCCAGCATCTCCCGCCGGGCTCCCGGCCGGGCCCCGGAAAGCGCGTCCGCCGCCTGCACCAGGATCGGCAGGATATCCTTGGGGGACTCGTCCTCGTGGTGCGCCCCGATGGCGTGCACGATCCGCGCGGATTCCCCGTATTTGCGGGCAAGGTCCGCGCCGATGAGGGCGTGGGGCCCCTCGACCTCGTGGTCGACGGCCTTGCCGATGTCGTGGAGCAGCCCCGCCCGCTTGGCGACCTTGGCATTCAAGCCCAGTTCGGAGGCGATCATGCCGCAAAGGAACGCAACCTCGAGCGCGTGAGTGTAGATGTTCTGGCCGTAGGATGTCCGGTACTTCAGTTTCCCCACAAGCTTCACCAGTTCCGGGTGGACGCCGTGGATTCCCAGATCGAACAGCGCCTGCTCCCCCGCCTCGCGGATCGTTTCATCCACTTCCTTGGAGACCTTCTCCACCGTTTCCTCTATCCGCGCCGGATGGATCCGCCCGTCCTGGACCAGCCGGGACAGGGAGATCCGGGCGACCTCCCTGCGCACCGGATTGAAGCCCGAGAGGATGACCGCTTCTGGCGTGTCGTCGATGATGACGTCGATCCCGGTGGCCGCCTCGAAGGCACGGATGTTGCGCCCCTCGCGGCCGATGATCCTGCCCTTCATCTCCTCCGACGGCAGCGGGACCGCGGTCACCACGTGTTCCGTGACGTAGTCCGCCGCGTACCGCTGGACGGCGAGCGATATCATCTTCCGCGCCTTCTGGGCCGCTTCTTCCTTGTACTCCTCGTCGATGGTGCGGATCTTCTTCCCCGCCTCAAGCTTCGCCTCATCGGTGATCATCTCGACGATCTCGGCCTTGGCCTGCTCGGAGGACAATCCCGCGATGCGCTCCCTCTCCGCCCGCGCGCCGGCGAAATGCGCCTCCAGTTCGACCCGCGCCGTCTCGTGCCTGCGCTCCTGTTCGGATACCTCGCGCTCCTTCTTCGACAATTCCCCGGCCCGGCCGTCGAGCTGTTCGTTCTTCCGGTCAAGCTGGTCCTCCTTCTGCAGGAGCCGCTTCTCCAGCTGACCCAGCTCGTTCTTCCGGTCGCGCGTTTCCTGCTCGAAGTCGAGCTTCACCTGCAGCATGTGGTCCTTGGCCTGGAGAGCGGCCTCCTTCACGATGTTCTCGGCTTCCCTCCGGGCGCCCTGGAGGATCTCCTCCGCCTTGCCCGCCTCGATCCGGGCATTGTCCTCCGCGGTCCGCTTCCTCGAAACCAGGGAAATAACGTACAGGGCCAGCGCCACGACCATCGCCGCAAGTGCGGCGATGACCACCATCTCCGTATTCAATGTCTTCCTCCTCGGTGGATCATCTATTTATTCGGGGACCCTTTCCCCGCCGGGAACCGGATCACCCCTTCTTCCGTCACCAGCGTATGGACCGGAATATCCCAGGCCTCGAGCGGAACCTCCTGGACGACCTGGTGCGAAAAACACAAACCCACCCGGGGCACGTTTTCCGGAAGGCTCCCGAGGAACCGGTCGTAATAGCCGAACCCGTGACCCAGGCGGCCGCCCCTGCGATCGAAGGCGACCCCCGGCACCAGGACGAGGTCGAAACCGCTCGCCCGCGGTTCGCGCCCCGGAAGGCGGGGCGGCTCGGGAATTCCGTACGGCCCCTCTTCCCACGGATCCCCGTCCCGGTGGGGATAGAACGAGATCGCCCCCTTTCCCGTCACGGCCGGATAATACAGCTCCGCCCCGACGGCGATGTACGCTTCCCGGATCCTGTCCGTGCCGACCTCGCCGCGAACGGCGTTATAGATGGCGACTGCCATCCCTGTACGCGACGGGTACTCCTTCAGGAAATGCGCCTGGGCCCGTTCGCTGCCCCGGAGGGTAAACGCCGTGTGCGCCTTCCCGCGGGCAAGATCCCGGCACGCCTGCCGTAGCAGTCCCTTGCGCTCCTCGACGATCATCAACGGCCTTTCGCTTGAGGGTAACGGGGGGGGGGAAACCGCGGTATGCCTGCGAGTACGCTGCGGGGCGTTGACTCTTGCGCCGTCCGGGAACCCTGTTTATGCGAACTGCCGCCGCATCGGAACGCAGAAAATAACCGAAAATAACGGTTTCGACCACCCCGATCTATGTAAACCGGCCTGGCTGGCCCGGCCATTCCCGAAACAGTGCCCCTGCTTGTGTCGTGTCGGCCATCGAGTTGAACCTGGCTTTCACCAGGTGGGCTCCCGGTTCGTCGGTTTCAGGCTTCCCCGGTCCCCTGGGGATGCTCACCACCGCCGGTGATGGGATCCCTTTCTCTAACTGTTGGCTCTAACTCTTTAACCGATCACGCACACCGCAGGGGCCTTGAACTTGTTTCCGCCGGGCTACTTCAGCGCATCCTCCAAGGTCGCCAGCAGGTCCCGGCTCTTCCGGTCGACCGCTTCCTTCAACCCTTCCCTTTCCCTCCGGAGCGACTCCGCCTCTTCCCGCAGATTCGCCGTTTCATCGACCAGTCTCCGGACCTGCTCCTGGAGCTTCAGGGAATCCGCTTCGATTCTGCTTGCGCGCTCCTCCAGTTCCCGGTTCCTCCCCAGGGCTTCCTGAATCCGCTCTTCCGAAGTCAGGAAATCGTCCGCGAGTTCCATCGCCGCGAGCATGACGATGTTCATGTAATTCGAGGTCCCGCCCGCCTTCTGGATCTCCCGGACCCTTCCGTTCAGCGTATCCGCCAGGCGCACCATATGTTCCGCCGACCGCTCGGTCTGTACGGCCAGCGCATACCCGGCGATATTGACGTCGTAACGGGTCCCCATCCTTCCTAAATATTATACCCCCTGCCTTCTATAACTCAATGCTGTCCAGGCGGGACAGTATCTTCTCCACCCTGTCCTTCACTTCGCCGCGCTCCCGGGTCATTTCCGACAGCTTTTTGGTCAGGTCCTTCACCTCGCCGTCCTTGCGGGCCACTTCCGCCGAAAGCCTCTCCTTTTCCTTCTTGAGCTCGTCCACGACCCGGACCAGGTCGCTGATCTTCTTCTCGATCAAAGAGAACGATTCTTCGCCCATTCCCGCAATCCCCTCCTCGTGTCCGACGGGCCGACTGCCTCCGGATGTTTTCGCCGGTCCGTAGAGGATACCCCGACAACCGTTCGGATTCAATGGCGATTCATGGACTTAATCGCACAACCGGAGGACGGCGTGCGCGACCGCCGTGCAGTGGGCGGCGATCCCGCTCCCCGAGGAGAGGATGTCCAGGTGGGCGGCGCTCGTTTCGAGGGTATCCGGGGTGGCCCGCTGAAGCCGGTGGATATGGGCCAGGCGCATTTGCCGCTCCTGAGCCCTCACTTCCTTGCTGCGCGTGATCACGTTCCGCGCCGCGTTGGGATCCCGGGTCACGAACGCCGAAACCGATTCCCGGTACAGGGACCCGACCTCGGAAAGATATCCCGCCAGCTCGCGGCCTCCCTCCCGGGAGAACCACTGTTTCCGTTCGGTGAGCGTGCGGAGATGGTCCTTCGCGGCCTTGTCGATGACGTCCCCGATGTTCTCTAGATCGGTGACGATGCCGATGTACTCCACCGAACGCCGCGTCTGCTCCTCGTCGAGAGAGCTTTGCCCGAGGGCCGACAGGAACACCTTGATTTCCCTCGTGAGCGTGTCCACGTCGTCGTCCGCCCGCGTGATCCGTTCGATCCGCACCGGGTCTTCCCCCCGGATGACCTCCACCGCGTCGTCGAGCATTTCCTGGATCATGTCCGCCATCCGCACGATCTCGCGCGCCACCTGCCCCAGGGCCGCACCGGCCACGGGCAGATGCTTCCGGTCGAGATAAACCGGGAGGCCCCTGGGCACGGCCCCGCGGGGTGCGGGAACGGTGCGTTCCAGCAGGGTGGCGATCCGCCCCACCAGCGGAAGGAACAGGGCCGCCAGCGCAAGATTGAAAAACGTGTGGGCGTTGGCCACCAGGCGCGCGCCGTCCCCGAACAACGGGCGGACTGCCGCCGGCGCGAGCAGAACCAGCGGGAGGACCAGCAGCGCGCCCGCAGCCTTCATTCCGAAGTGCCCCCACGCGATGCGCTTCCCTTCCGCGGCCAGGCCCGAGGCGGCGACGAAGGCGACGGAAGTCGCTCCGACGTTGGCGCCCAGCACGAGGGGAAGCACGGCCCCGGACCCGAGGAGCCCTTCCTGGGTGAAGGCGATCAGAAGGATCATCACGGCGGTCCCGCTCTGCAGCAGCGCCGCCAGCAGGACCCCCCAGGCGAAGCCGGTGATCGGTGCGTCCGAGAGCTCGGACAGGAGGATTCGCATCCCTTCGATCCGGCCCACATCGCCCGCCGCCGCGGCCAGGAACATGAGGGCCAGGAGGACGAACCCGAGGCCGAGGATCCCCTGGCCGACCGCCTGGATTTTCCCCTTGCGACCCCACAGGAACAACGCGACGCCGACGGAGAGGACGGGGAAGGCGTATCGGTAGATCCGGAACGAGAGCACCTGCACGGTCAGCGTGGCCCCGAGATCGGCGCCGAGGACGACGGTCAGGGACTTCGCCAGCGGGAGCGTGGCCACGTCCCCGAAGGAGATCAGCAGGGTGACCAGGGCCCCGGAGCTCTGCAGCACGGCGGTTCCCGCGGTTCCGATCGCGAAGGCGCGCGCACGGCTCGCGTGCGCGGAGGACCAGACGCGCCCGATCGCAGTGGAGAACGCCAGCCCGAATCCCTGACCGGTCAGGCGGATCCCGTACAGGAGAAGGAAGACCCCCCCGACGATCCGAAGGAGGAGGAGGTCGATCATCGTCTTGCGGGGTTCAGATCAGAGCCTCGGCGAAGCTCCGCGCATCGAAGGGGCGCAGGTCTTCCGCCTTTTCCCCCACTCCGATGAAGCGGATCGGGGCGGCGACTTCCCGGGTGACGGAGAGGACCACGCCTCCCTTCGCCGTGCCGTCCAGCTTCGTGAGGACCAGCCCCGTGACCCCGGTGAACTCCTGGAACGTCCTGGCCTGCGCGATGGCGTTGCGCCCGCTGGTGGCGTCGAGGACCAGCAGCACCTCGTGAGGCGCCCCCGGAATCTCTTTCCCGAGGACCCGCACCACCTTCCGGACCTCTTCCATGAGGTGCGATTTGGTGTGCAGCCTGCCCGCGGTGTCCACGAGGACGGTCTGGATCCCGCGCGATTTCGCCGCCCGCACCGCGTCGAACGCCACGGCGGAGGAATCGGCTCCTTCCCTGTGCCGCACGAATTCGGCCCCGGCGCGCTGCGCCCAGACGGCGAGCTGTTCGATCGCCGCCGCCCGGAAGGTGTCGGCCGCGGCCACCAGGACGGTGTTCCCTTCTCCCCGCAGCCAGCTCGCCATCTTCCCGATGGTGGTTGTCTTCCCCGCTCCGTTGACGCCGACTACAAGGACCACGAAGGGGTATGGAGGCACGACCGCGAGGGGCACCATGCTGGGGGCGAGGGTCTTCTCCACCATTTTCCGCAGCCGCGCCCGCAGCGCCGCCACGTCCGGAAGCTCACCCCTCCGCCACGCCGCCCGCAGCTCCCCGACGTATTCCACGGCGAGCTCGGCCCCCGCGTCCGCAAGGATCAGGGCCTCCTCCAGTTCCGAAAGGATGTCCTCGTCCACGGGGCCGATCCCGCGGGCGATCGCTTCCACGTTCATCAGGAGAAGCTCGCGGGTCTTGGAGAGGCCTTTTTGAAGGCGCGCGAAGAATGCGCCGCGGGGCTGGTCGCCGGGTTCGCTCACGGGGGTTCGGGTCTCCCGGGGAACTTCGCGTCAGCTGGAGAGCTTGACGGAGACGGTCTTGGAGATCCCGGGCTTTTCCATGGTGATCCCGTACAGGACGTCCGCGAGCTCCATCGTCCGCTTGTTGTGGGTAATGAGAAGGAACTGGTACCTCGACGACATCTCCCGCACCATGCCGTTGAACCGGTCGACGTTGGCGTCGTCCAGCGGGGCGTCCACCTCGTCGAGAAGGCAGAAGGGGGAAGGCTTGACGAGGAAGATGGAGAGGATCAGGCTGATCGCGGTCAGGGCGCTCTCGCCTCCGGACAGGCTGTGCAGCGGAAGGGCTTTTTTCCCCGGCAGCTGGACGAAGATCTCGACGCCGGACTCGAGAAGATTCTCCTCTTCCAGGAGGCGCAGCTGCGCCCGTCCGCCCTGGAAGAGGCGGGGGAAGAGCTCCGCGAACTTCTCGTTGATCTGCTCGAAGGCCTTCGCGAACCGCTCCCGCGTCGTGCGGTTGATCCGCTGGATCGCCTTTGCCAGGTCTTCGAGGGACTTCTCCAGGTCTTCCTTCTGGGTGGTCAGGAAGGCGAACCGTTCCGAGAGTTCCCGGTGCTCCTCCAGGGAGGCCAGGTTCACGTCCCCCATCGCTTGGATCCGCTCGCGAACCTCTTCCGCGCGGGATTCCAGATCGGACAGTTCGGCGAACGCCGATCCGGTGTCGCCGTCCTGTGTCTGCACCGCCGGATCGGACAGCCGGACCTCGTACCGCTGATGAAGCAGGCCGTCCACCGCCGCGATATCCATTTCGACCCGCTGCAGCCGCAGGCGCTCCGAGGACTGGCGCGCGAGTTCCACGGATTCCCGCGAACGGACGTGCCGCAGCTCCTCCTCGATCCCCGCCAGGCGGGAAGCGTGCGATGCGTGTTCGGCCATGCGCCGGTCGATCCGCTCCTGGAAGCCCGCCAGGTCGATCGCCCCCTGTTCGATCGCCTCCCGGCCGGCGCGCATCGCCGCGTCCAGGGCGATCACGGACGCCTCGTGGTCGGCCTTCCTCTGCCGCAGCGAAGCGAGGAGGCGGCGCTTCCCGTCCGCCTGTTCGGAGAAAGACGCCTGCAACGAGCCCGAGGCGCGGTCCTTTTCCTCGAGCCCGCTGTAGGCGATCTCTTCGGCGTGGGCCCGCTCCCGGCACTCCTCGAGATGCGCCCGCTTCGTATCCAGTTCGGCGAGAAGCGCCCGGGACCGCTCCTCCTCCTCCTCGCGCGCCTGCCCGGTTTCCCGGGCCGCCGCGAGGGACGCGGCGAGCTCTTCGGCATTCCGCGCCATTTCCCCGCGCAGGAACGCCTCTTCCTGGATCCGGCCGTCGAGCAGGACGCGGGCCTGCAGGAGCGTCTCCGAGAGGACGGCGCGTTCCCGGCAGGCCGCGGCATGGGCGGAACCCGCCTCTTCCCGCGCCCGGAACATCCCGGCGAGCAGATCCTCGAACTCCCCGCGCGCACGCCGGATGGCCTCCTCGGCTTCCCGGCACGCGTCCCTTTCGCGCAACAGGACCTCGATCTCCCGCTCGAGCTCCCGCATCTCCCGCCGGCGGGCGAGCACGCCCGTCTCTCCCGCGAAGTCCCCTTCGACGCCGGATTCCGCGATGCCCCCCTGTTCGCCGCCGATCAGGATCCCGTTGGCGGTCACCACCTCGCCGTCCATCGTCACGTAGGAGTTCCAAACCCCGTTGCGGTTCCAGAGCCGAAGCGCCGTGTCGAGATTCTGGACCAGAAGGGTCCCGCCAAGAAGGCCCCGGACGAGTTCGGTGCACTCCGGCGGGGCCGAGACGACGTCCGTCAGCGGCCCGACGACGCCCTCTTCTCCGATGTGCGCGATTTCCTCCTCGCGAATCCGAAGGTCCACCGGTACGAAGGCGCCCCTTCCTTCGCGGGTTTCCTTCAGGTAGTGGATGGCGGACAGGCCGTCGGCGTGGTCCCGGACCACGACGGACTGCATCCGTTCCCCGAGAACCGCCTCGACCGCCTTTTCGTAGGCCGCGTCGGTCTCGATCAGGTCGCCCATGACGCCGAAGATCCCTTCGGTTCCCTCTTCCCTCTGCCCGCCGTTCCGGAAATGGTGCAGGACGGCCCGCACCCCCGAGGAGGTCCAGTCCCGCTGTTCGTAGACGCGCGACAGGGTCGAAAGGCGGGATTCCGCCGTCTGGAGCTCCCCTTCCGCGCGGCGCGAAGCCGCTACCGCCGCATCCAGCCTGGCGTTTGTCTCCGATAGCGAGGCCCCCGCCTGTTCCCAGGAGCTCTCCGCCCCGGAAAGGCCCTTCTGCGCCGCGCTTTCCGACGCGGACGCCGCTTCGTATTCGCGGGACGCCTTCCCCACCGCCGCGGTCGCCTCGTCGATGCGCTCCGCCATTCGGGCCAGCGTCCGCTCCCCCTCTTCGATCCGGCGTGCCAGGGCCTCCGCTCCCGATTGCGCCCCGGAGTGCTGGGTCACCCTGACCATCAGGTCGGACGTCGCGCGTCCGGCCTGTTCCTGGACGCGCAGATGGTCCTCCCGCGCCGACGCGAGCTCGGAGCGGCAGGCTTCCCACCGCTCCCGGGCGCGGACAAGGTCTTCCCGCCGCTTGTGCTTTTCGCTTTCGGCCTCGTCCAGCCGCGCTTCGAGGCCGGCGATGTCCTCCTGGCACGTTTCCAGCTCCCGGCCCGTCTCCGAGATCATCCGCCGAAGCTGCTCCGCCTGGGCGTTCAGCCCGTTCCACTCCGCCTCCGTGCGGGCCGCCCCTTCCTTGCGTCGGCCGTGTTCCTCCCGAAGGTCGGACAGGACGCGCTCCAGCTCCGCCTGTTGCACGCGGGCTTCCTCGCGGCAGGATTCCAGCCGCGAGAGGTCGGAGCGGCACGCCAGCAGCGCGTCTTCGATCGCGAGGAGTTCCTTCCCCGCCGCTTCGCATTCCGCGGCCATCGCGCGGTGCTTCCCCGCGGCGACCCGAAGATCGAGGGACCGGAGTTCCGCCCGGAGCGTCTTGTAGCGTTCGGCCTTTCGGACCTGCCGCTCCAGGGAACCGATCTGGCGCCGCACTTCCTCGAGGATGTCCTGCACGCGGGCAAGGTTCTGGCGGGTGCTCTCCATCTTCCGTTCCGCTTCCTTGCGGCGGACCCGGAATTTAGCGACCCCGGCGGCCTCCTCGATGATGAGCCGCTTCTCGTCGGGCCTTGCGTTGACGATCTCGCCCACCTTCCCTTGCCGGATGATGGCGTACCCGCGGGCGCCCGCCCCCGTGTCGAGGAACAGTTCCGCGATGTCTTTCAGGCGGCAGGGGACCTTGTTAATGAAGAATTCGCTCTCGCCGTCCCGGAAGGTCCGGCGGGTCACCGAGATCTCGGCGTACGACTCGTAGCCGGGCGGCGCGATCCCGTCGTCGTTGATGAAGGTCAGCGTGACTTCCGCCATTCCCAGGGGGCCGGCGGCGTCGGAGCCGGCGAAGATGACGTCCTCGAGCGCCTTGCTGCGCAAATGGGAAGGGGCGTGCTCGCCGAGGACCCACCGGACGGCGTCGACGATGTTCGACTTGCCGCAGCCGTTGGGCCCGACGATCGCCGTGATGCCGTCGGAGAAATCAAACGTCGTCTTATCGTAAAAAGACTTGAACCCGATCAGATCCAGTTTCTTCAGTTTCATAGATACCCGCTGCCCCGGAGAAACGGTAGTAGGCAAACCTCAACATCCTGTGGATGCCCGGCCCGTCATGCGCAATATATGGTGTTCTCTTGGGAATGTAAAGCGGAAAAAGGAGACCCGGAACTGCGAAATACTGACGGAAATCGTTATCGGATGGGGCTACTTCCTTCCCGCCTTCGCTTCCTGCCGCTCCCGCAGGGCCGCCTGGGCGGCCGCCAGCCGCGCAACGGGTACCCGGTACGGAGAGCACGACACGTAGTCGAGTCCCGTTCTGTGACAGAAGTCCACCGATTTCGGATCGCCGCCGTGCTCTCCGCAGAGGCCTGCTTTCAGGGTCGGGCGGGTCGACTTCCCCTTCTGCATTCCCACCCGGACGAGCTGCCCCACGCCCTCCAGATCCAGGGTGGCGAAAATGTCCTCTTCCAGGATGTGCCGGCCCATGTAGCTCTTGATGATCGCCCCGGAGTCCTCCCGGGAGAATCCGAACGTCGTCTGCGTAAGGTCGTTCGTCCCGAAGGAAAAGAATTCCGCTTCCCTCGCGATCTCGTCCGCCGTCAAGGCGGCCCGGGGGAGCTCGACCATCGCTCCCACGGTGTACGGGATTTTCCTCTTGAACCGCTTCATCGTTTCCTCGGCCACCTGGACGACGAGCTCCTTCTGGTCCTTCATCTCCCTGGCCAGGCTGACCAGCGGGACCATGACCCCGGGCATGGGCCGGAGCCCTTCCCGGGCCGCTTCGCAGGCCGCCTCGAAGAAGGCCCGTACCTGCATCCGGGTGATTTCGGGATAGGCGATGCCCAGGCGGCAGCCGCGCAGTCCGAGCAACGGGTTGAACTCGTGCAACTCCTCGACCCGCGCAAGCAGCCGTTTCTTCTCCTCCACCAGGGATCGGTCCGCGCGGATGAGCTCGAGCTTGGTCACCTCCACCATCAGGTCCTCGCGCTTCGGGAGGAACTCGTTCAGTGGAGGGTCCAGGAGACGGATCGTCACCGGGTGCCCCTTCATCTCCCGGAACAGCGCCTTGAAGTCTTCGCGCTGCATCGGGAGCAGCCTGGTCAGGGCCGCCTCCCGATCCTCCGTCGTGCGCGCGAGGATCATTTCCCGCATGATCGGCAACCGGGCCTCCGAAAGGAACATGTGCTCGGTGCGGCACATCCCGATCCCCTCGGCGCCGAATTCCCGCGCGGCCCTGGCATCCCGCGGGGTGTCCGCATTGGCCCGTACCGCCAGCCTCCGGAAGGCGTCCGCCCACGACAGGAAGGTCCCGAAGGGGCCGGTCATCTTCGGGGCGATCAACGGCGCCTTCCCCAGGATCACTTCGCCGGTGTCGCCGTTCAGCGTAATGTAGTCCCCCTCATGGACGAGCCGGCCACCCGCCATGAAGCGGCTCGTCGCCTCGTCCACGTCGATCCCGTCGCATCCGGTGATGCACGCCTTTTCCATCTGGCGGGCGACCACCGCGGCATGGGACGTCATCCCGCCCTTCGCCGTCAGGATCCCGCGCGCGGCGTCCATCCCGTGGATGTCGTCGGGGCTCGTCTCCTTCCGGACCAGGATCACGTCCTTCCCTTCCGCGGCGCGTTCGACCGCCTTGTCCGCGTGGAAAACGGCCACTCCCGCCGCCGCCCCCGGGGATGCGGGATACCCCCTGGCGATCACATCCGCCACCGCTCCGGGGTCGATCACGGGGTGCAGGAGCTGCTCGATCTGCCGCGGCTCGATCCGGAGGATGACCTCCTCCTTCGTGTAGAGCTTCTCCCTGACCATGTCCACCGCGATCCGGACCGCCGCCGCCGCGGTGCACTTCCCCGGGCGGGTCTGGAGCATGTAGAGCCGGTTGTTCTCGATGGTGAACTCGAAGTCCTGGACGTCCTTGTACCGCTTCTCCAGCCTCCCGGCGATCCGCACCAGCTGGTCGTACACCTTCGGAAACTGTTTCCTCATCTCGCGGATGGGCCGCGGCGTGCGGATGCCCGCGACCACGTCCTCGCCCTGGGAATTGACCAGGTATTCGCCGTAGAATTCCCTGGCTCCGGTGGAGGGATTCCGCGTGAACCCGACCCCCGTGGCCGAGGTGTCCCCCATGTTGCCGAAGACCATGGCCTGCACCGTGGCGGCGGTGCCGATGTCGTCGGGGATGCCGCTGGATTTCCGGTAGAAAGCCGCCCGGTCGTTGTTCCAGGACCGGAACACGGCGTCGCGCGCCAGTTCCAGCTGAACCAGCGGGTCCTGCGGGAAATCCTTCTTCACCCGCTCCTTCGCAAGCGCCTTGAACTTCCGGCACAGGTCCTTGAGATCCTCGACGGAAAGTTCGACGCCGCTTTCCGCTCCGCGCTCCAGTTTTTTCTCCTCGAACAGGGGCCCGAAGGTTCCCTTGGGGATGCCGAGGACGATTTCCGAGAACATGGCCAGGAATCGCCGGTAGGAATCGTAGGCGAAACGGGGGTTGCCGGACTTCCCGGCGAGCCCCTCGACGGTCTTCTCGTTCAAACCCAGGTTCAGGATGGTGTCCATCATCCCGGGCATGGAGTCCCTTGCACCGGACCGCACGGACAAGAGCAGCGGGTTCCTCGCGTCCCCGAATTTCCTTCCCGCCGCCCGCTCGAGCCGCGCCAGGTTCGCGGCGATCTCCTTTTTCACTTCAGGAGGAAATTTCCCCCGGCTCCGGTTGTACAGGGTGCACGCTCCGGTTCCAATGGTGAATCCCGGGGGAACCGGCAGTCCGAGGGTCGTCATGTCGGCAAGGGCCGCGCCTTTCCCGCCGAGGACGTCTTTCATCCCGATGTTCCCCTCGGCCTTTCCCCCGCCGAAAAACCAGACCCATTTGGGTGCCATTCCCCGCCCCTCCGGTTACCCTTGCTTCGGCTGGCCTGAAGACGCCACCTTGGAGAAGTCCGCCACCGAGGAGAACGCGGCGGACAACCCTTTCAGAAGCGCAAGCCGGTTGTTACGGACTTTTTCATCCTCGGCCATCACGAGCACCTTCTCGAAGAAGGCGGCGACGAGCGGCTGCAACCCCGCCATCTCCCGGAACGCCTCGTCGTACCGGCCGTTCCGGGCCGCCGATCCGACGCGTCCCGCTACGCCGGCCGCCGCCGCGTGGAGCGCGCGCTCCGCTTCATGCTCGAACAGCCGGTCCGACACGTCGAGAGGTCCGCCGTACCCCTTGGTGATGTTGATCGCCCGCTTGAACACCTCGGCCAGCGGATCGAACGCCGCATCCGCGCGGAACGCGACCAGGGAGGTCAGCTTCGACCGGAGGTCCATCACGTCCGTCAGCCCCGCGGCGAGCACCGCCTCGACGAGATCCGCCGGGATCCCGCGGGAAACCTGCAGGTTCAGGTAACGGCCTCCGATGAACTCCATCACTTTCTTCTTCACCTCGGCCGCCGGGCTTTTGAGCTTGTCCGAAAGCGTCGCCAGGGAACGATCCACGAGCCCCTCGATCGGGATGCGGAGGTTCTTCGACTCCAGAATGGTGAGGATCCCGAGCGTATGGCGGCGAAGTCCGTACGGGTCCGCCGTCCCCGTGGGGATGAGCCCCACGCCGAAGCAGCCGCACACCATGTCGA
>JACZKY010082563.1_pt1 | contig 13656 bp, 10 predicted proteins | sample 8237611 | NCBI WGS metagenome assembly JACZKY01 (sample SAMN16148055, study PRJNA663545) | marine sediment metagenome | biome: sediments and biomass from bioreactor inoculated with such sediments; feature: coastal sediments; material: methane- and iron-fed bioreactor; isolation source: Bothnian...
GGGGAGCCTATTAAAAATATGCTCAGCGTTCTCCCCCAAAGACTCGGCATCGGGTCCCGGAGATGCGACGTTCCCATAAAAAGACTCGGCGTTCCATCTCAAAGACTCGGCGTTCGGTCTCAGAGATGCGAAGTTCCCATAAAAAGACTCGACGTTCCATCTCAAAGACTCGGCGTTGGGTCTCGGAGATGCGACGTTCCCATAAAAAGACTCGACGTTCCATCTTAAAGACTCGGCATCGGGTCTCGGAGATGCGACGTTCCCATAAATAGACTCAATTTTTTGGCCGATACCAGAGTTTCCCCGGTATTCTTCAAAAAAGTGTGTCAACGTTCTTCTGACTGGCTCAAGCAACAGTCCCCTAATACCCAGCACTCAATACATAGTACCGTCAACTACCCCAACACCATCAATCCCCAAATCTTCCAAAACAGCCTGTCTGACTACAAATCCAACAACCTTATCCAATACCTGAAAACCATCTTCGACACCGAAACCATCCTAAACCTGATCAACATTTACAAAATAGACACATCCAGCCATTTTGGAGGTGGTACAACCATCTTTTGGCAGATTGACACAATTGGGAACATCCGCACCGGAAAACTCATCAAATACGACCCTACGACCGGCAAACGGATAAAAAAACCTTTCGTGGCCACCAACTGGATCCACTCCATCCATTACAAAGACGGTTTCAATCTCAACCAATGCCTTTTCGGAGAACACTTGCTGACCGAAGATTTCACCACACCAGTCGCCCTGGTGGAAAGTGAAAAAACAGCCATCATCGCCCAGGGTAAAATCCCGGAATATATCTGGCTGGCAACCGGTAGCCTCAACGAATTCAAACCTTCCAAACTCGAAATTCTCAAAAACCGGATTGTTGTAGCCTTCGCCGATTTAGGCGCTTACGATATCTGGCAGAAAAAAGCTTCAGAAATGAGCTCTCATATTTCCGTTTCAGATTTTCTGGAACGAAATGCAAATGAAGAACAAAGAAAATCGGGGCTGGATATTGCGGATTTCTTAAAATGATCCCCCTTTAAACTTTAGCCTTTAAATCTGTCCCCTCGTCCCACAACACTCTGTCACTTTCTCTGACTTTTTCCTTTGAACTTTTGTCGTAAAACACGGCCTGGATATTGCTGACTTCATAAAACACTAACCACTCCTCCCTGAGCGCTTCGCTCTGCGCCCTACGCCTTGGGCCCTTTGCCCTTCGACTTTTCGACTCTTTCCCCTATCAAAAAAGCGCCCGACCAAGGACTGGTCAGGCGCAAACCAACAATTATGAAAACCCTTTACAAAAGGTAGAACCCTTTGTGCGGCTAAGATATAATTTTTATAACTATCAAGTCAAAAACCGTAAAATTTGAATCATACTATTTTTCGTTTATAACCGGCCACAGGATTAAGAAGCCATTCGTGGCCACAAACTGGGTCCATACCCTTCAGTACAAAGACAAATTCAGCCTCAACCAATGCCTGTTTGGGGAACATCTCCTAAAAGAGGCCCCAACCTCACCGGTTGCCCTGGTCGAAAGTGAAAAAACGGCCATCATAGCACAGGGAAAAATCCCGGAATACCTCTGGCTCGCCACCGGCAGTTTAAACGAATTCAAAACCTCCAAACTGGATATACTCAAAGACCGGATTGTAGTTGCCTTTCCCGATTTAGGAGCCTATGACATCTGGAAGAAAAAAGCTTCTGAACTGAAATTTCACATTTCCATATCCGATTTTTTGGAAATAAGCGCTACTGACGTACAAAAAAAACAGGGGCTGGATATTGCCGACTTTTTATAAACCCGTCGTCCCAATAGTCCCTGTGTCCCATTGTCCCCCTTTCCCCATGCCTTCGGTCTTCCGTCCCACCGTCACTCTGTCACTTTCTCTGACTTTTTCCTTTGAACTTTTGTCGTAAAACACAGCCTGGATATTGCTAACTTCCTGTAAATTTATATAATACCCATTTACTGGTAAACTTAACCACGTCGCAAGTTCGGAACATGATTCAGACAAAGCATATTCTATGGTTTCATGTCCTGCAAAACAATCATGAAATTGAAAAACCATTAGTCTTCTACTACCTGGATTTCTATCTCGATTGTTTTGTCTTCGTATTTGATCGGATCTGGCTTGGTAATCAAAATCGGTAAAGAAGAAATATCGTATGGTTTCCCCTTTTTGGGTTGTGTATTTTTGGGTTTGTTCTCCCGTGAAAAAACCTTCTTTTTCCTTTTCATAATCAGAATCTTTAGTTAAATCATTCTGCTCCTGATTTCCGGCTTTCTCAAATTCTTTTTCTTTGGTGGCCAGATTTTTTTCTTTTTGCCTTTCTAAATGGGCAATTTTATCATCAAAGGGCTTTAGTACCTTATAAAAATTCTCTTTTCCCGAATTGAAGTTGTCTGAATGAATGTTTCTAATCCCGTGGGTTTTGTATCTCCCAAAAGCCCCCCATCCCCTAATCCCTTCTTCAAACTCAATCCGCTTTCCCGACTCTTCGACCCTTTCCTTTTAGCCTTCAAAACGCCATCAAACAGTAAAGGAAACAAGGGATGGATATTGCAATCTTTATAATCTGTTAATTTCCCTAACAAAAGTATATTTGGTCAAAAAAGTCAATTAAGACTCAATAATAAAGACAATCATTTTGTTAATTTACTATTTTTACCTTTTAAAACTTACATGTAGCCTATCATTATGCATGTTTTTTATTAATTCCAACATATGAACAAATTAGATTTAAAAAACCCGGTAAAGCTCAAATTTCCAGAAAAAGGAGAAGAAGCAATTATTTACAAAGTCACGAATTTTAATGAAGAGACTCAAAAATGTTACATTGAGCCAGTTAACTTAAACCTGCCTGTTCCTCCTCAGGAATTGGTTTCAGTAAATGATTTAGTTAATGTCTAGTACAGAAAATGGCTGACGTCCATAACAAAAAGACAAGAAGTTATAATATGAGTCAGATTCGGGCCAAAAACACAAAGCCCGAACTAACAGTCCGGAAGTTTCTCTTCTCTCATGGGTTTAGATATCGCTTAAATGTAAAACGCCTTCCTGGAGCACCTGATATCGTATTAGCAAAATACAAAACTGTTTTATTCATTAATGGATGTTTTTGGCATGGTCACGATAGCTGTAAATATTTTGTGATTCCTAAGACAAGAACAGAATGGTGGGTGAATAAAATCAATAAGACAAGGGAAAGGGATGAAAAGAATATTAAGCAGCTAAGGGCAATGAACTGGAAAATAATTATTGTTTGGGAATGTGAATTGAAGGAAAACGCTATGGGAAGATTAGAAAGGTTAATAAACGAGATTAAAAGAAATGATTGAAATTCCGGTAATAGATTTGTTTGCTGGCCCGGGGGGATTAGCTGAAGGGTTTTCATCTGTGATTGAAAATAATAAGCGGATATTTAAAATTAAGTTATCCGTCGAAAAGGATCAAGACGCACACAAAACACTTGAATTAAGAAGTTTTTGTCGTCAGTTTCCACCCGGAAATTTACCTCCTGAATACTATTCTATGTTAATGGAAACCGATTTGGATCAAAGAGAAAAGAAAAAACAACTACTCTTCAGACAATTCGACAAGGAATATAAAGCCGCAAAAGAGGAAGCATGGCTTGCTGAGCTTGGGAATGAGCAATTTCCTTCTGAAATGATTGACCAGCGTATACAAAGCGCACTGAAAGATGAAAAAAACTGGCTTTTGATTGGAGGGCCTCCTTGTCAGGCATACTCACTGGCAGGCAGGTCAAGGGTAGGCGGGGTGCATGAGGATGATCACAGAGTTTATCTCTACAAAGAATATCTCAGAATCATTGCCGTACATCAGCCGGCAGTTTTTGTAATGGAAAATGTTAAGGGGCTTTTATCCGCAACACTAAACGAAGAAAAAATTTTCAACTGGATTTTGCGGGATTTAAAAAATCCATCATCAGTCTTTCCAGGTTCGAATAGTGTTGGATACAGGATTTATTCATTTGTTAAAAATATTGTTACCGATGATAAAGATTATCTGATTAAAACTGAGGATTATGGTATTCCACAGAAAAGACACAGAGTAATAATATTGGGAATAAGGGAAGATATAAACTCTGTTCCTGGAACCCTTGAAAAAATGGAAAAGGTTGCTTTAAAAACTATTATTGGCCGGCTGCCCAAATTAAGGAGCGGTCTTTACCGAAAATTTGCCGGTGCAGAGTTCTTAAATGGGGAAAAGAAGCGTCATTATCAGTCATTAACCGACAGCCCCAGCTTATGGGAACAATATATTAACGGGTTCAAAAAAGAAATCCTCACCTGGAACGGATTGGATAATTATAGAGACAAACAATATGTTAAGGCTCCTCTGCTGGAAACCGGAGCGGAATTTGTACTTGCTGATGATACAATTGCACCTTCTCATCCTTTGCGGAACTGGTATTTGGACCCGAAATTAAACGGAGTTCCTAATCATCAGTCAAGAAGTCATCTGGTCGAAGACCTGAAACGATATTTGTTTGCCGGCATATTCACCGAAAGCAAGGGAAAATTTCCAAGAATGGATGACTATGAAAAGTTCAGCGAAAATTTATTGCCGGATCATGATAATGTAAAATCAGGGAAGTTTTCGGACCGTTTTAGGGTTCAGTTGCCGGACGAACCAGCAACGACTGTCACAAGCCATATTTCCAAAGATGGCCATTATTTTATTCATTATGACCCGAACCAGTGCAGAAGTCTTACTGTAAGGGAAGCCGCACGTATCCAGACTTTCCCAGACAATTATTTATTCTGTGGGAGCCGGACACAGCAATACCATCAGGTTGGTAATGCAGTACCTCCTTATTTAGCGAAACAAATTGCGGTAATTGTAAAAGATATTTTCAAAAAAAGAATAATGCATAATAATTAATATGCCAGAATTAAAATCCAATATACCCCAAGCAGAATTTTTAATGGGAGCAATGCGCTCAATGGGTTATTCCTTTGAAGCAGCAATCGCTGACATAATTGATAATAGTATAAGTGCCTCTGCGAAAAATATAAGTGTTAATTTTTCGACAGATCCAATGGTATCCTATGTCGCTATATTGGATGACGGTGATGGAATGACGAACAATGAATTATATACAGCCATGAAATATGGCAGTAGTTCAAGTTCAGCTGACAGAAAGGCAAATGACCTTGGTCGGTTTGGTTTGGGAATGAAAGCTGCATCATTATCACAATGCAAAATATTAACTGTTGTAAGTAAGAAAAATAGTATTATTTCAGCCTATCAATGGAATTATGAAATTATCATAGATAAGAAAGAATGGCTGGTTGCTGAATTAAATGAAACAGAAATTTCTGATTTACCAAAGATAAATGAACTGGAATCGTATACTTCGGGAACATTGGTGGTTTGGCAGGATTTTGATATGCTTGAGAAATCTGAAGGAGATGTATATTCAGCATTAAAAGATTATTCTATTAAAATTAAAGAATATATTTCTCTTATTTTTCATAGGTATTTAAATGGTGAAGCTGAATTAAAAATCAATCTGAAAGTCAACAATTCAAAAATTAAAGGCTTTGATCCATTTCTTGAAAAGCATAAGAAAACAAATATTCGACAAGAGTTTAATCTTGCAATAAAAGATACTCAAGGAATAGAAAGATATGTAATTGTCCAACCTTATGTCCTCCCATATCAAAAAGACCTTACGAAAGAAGATTTGGATCTTTTAGGTGGAATTTCAAATCTAAGGACAAAACAGGGTTTTTATATTTATCGAAATAAAAGGCTTATTATTTGGGGAACCTGGTTTGGCATACCAAGAAATGAACTTACGAAGAATGCACGGATTAGAGTAGACATACCTAATACACTGGACGATATTTGGAGTATAGATATTAAAAAACAAAATGCTTCTATTCCAAAGGCTATAAAAAATAGTCTGACTAAAGCTGTTACAGAAACCATGGATTTTTCTGTAAAGATTCAAAATCACAGAGGAAGAATTGCTAAGCTTAATGATGATTTAGATTACATCTGGGATCGTGTTCAATCTAGAGATAATAAGTACATATACACGATAAACCGAGAAAGCCGGATTTTTGAACTACTTAAAGATAGTGTTGATGAAGAGGCAATGAGTCGTTTTGAAATGGTACTCGAAGAAATTGAACGAAGTTTACCCTACCAGCAGATCTATATTGATATTTCTCAGGATATAGTTGATGAGGAAGATAATGACGAGAGATTAAAAGATATAGAGAATAAAGGAATAGTATGTGTAAAACATATGTTGGAATTAGAACTTTATGATGTTAAGAATGCGATCGATTTACTATTTAAATCCGAGCCTTTCTGTAAATATGTAATTATTAGAGATAATATTTATAAATACTTTGGAATATAATGTTGACAACAAGACAAATTGAATCTGTTATTCAGATAATACAACAAAAGGCTGATGTTATTGGTATAAACTTACATTCAGTTCCGGAGAATGAGATTGACAATGTTATTAATGATGAATTAAAGTCCTTAAACTTATCTGTAACAAAAGATGATTTTAAAAAATTAAGGAACGAATTTGAATATAAATATCAAATACAACAAAAAGAGGGTGTAAGTATTGTTGATGATTATTATGAACATAGAGACTGGTATACAATTAAAATTAATCAAGAAAACCACGCAGAATATTTTTGGAAAAGGTACAGGGATTATTTAATCAGAGAAGTGAAATTGAATATTAATTCAGTGAATAAACTTGATAACAATACACTCCCTGATTTAATGAATTTACTTGGTGATCCTAATTCACACTCTCCTTTCTTCAGGCGAGGTTTGGTTATTGGTGATGTACAATCCGGAAAAACTTCAACATACACAGGACTTTTGTGTAAAGCAGCTGATGCAGGTTATAAGATTGTAATTTTACTTACAGGTGTTACTGAAACATTAAGATCTCAAACACAAAAAAGAATTGAATCGGGAATAATTGGAATAAGTATAACAGGTTTAAAAGATAAGAAACAGGCTAAGGTTATTAAAAGGGTTGGCGTTGGCAAGGATGGTGATCCAATCAAAGTTACAGCAATGACATCTTTGGAATATGATTTTGTTGGCAGTAAAGATCAGATAACAACTTCATTAGCAAATCACCAGTTAGTAATGTTTATTGTAAAGAAAAACACAAAAGTACTAGATAAGCTTTATAATTGGTTATATAATCTTAATGCAGATCAAAAAGACAATAAAATTCATTATCCGATGATAATGATTGATGATGAAGCAGACAATGCATCGATTAATACCAGCAAAGAAGAGGACGATCCGACAAAAACAAATGAAATAATAAGAAAACTTGCTCATGTTTTCACTCAGACTACTTATTTAGGATTCACTGCAACTCCTTATGCCAATGTATTCATAAACCCGGATACTACAGAAGAAATGTTGAATGATGATCTTTTTCCAAAAAATTTTATTTATGTATTGGAAGCCCCATCAAATTATATCGGGGCAAAAAAGATTTTTGGGGAGGATGCAGAACATGCAAACTCACTGGTCTATATCCAGGATATTCAGGAACCTGTTGAAGATGAATATTATGATACAGAGACTAACTTTTATTATAAACATAAAAAAGATTGGTCCGGAATATTACCTCCAAGTTTAAAAACTTCTGTTTATTGCTTTTTCCTTGCAAATGTAATCAGAGATTTGAGAGGAGATTCTGCAGAACCTCGCACAATGATGATCAATATCTCAAGATTTGTAAAAGTTCAAAAATATATAAAGGGTGAAATTGAAAAAATATTCAACGAGGTTTTTCACGAAATAGATTCAAATTTTTCACATGATATAGCTAAAAATAAAACCAATAAACTATATATTGAATTAAAGGAATGTTGGGATAAACAGTATTCCAACCTTGATATTGAATGGTATGAAGTATGTAAAAAAGAAAATCTTATAAATTCAATTCAGAATATTGAAATTCTGGTTGTAAATAGTGGTAAAAATTCTGGCAAACTTGATTACGAGAAGAATCCACATTTAAGGGCAATTGCTATAGGAGGTCTTGCCCTTTCCCGCGGTCTTACGCTTGAGGGTTTGCTGGTAAGCTATTTTTACAGAAATACTTCAACTTATGATGTTCTTATGCAAATGGGTCGCTGGTTTGGTTATAGAAAAAATTACGAAGATTTGTTTAGAATATGGACAAGTAGAAATTCTGCAAACTGGTACAATGAAATTGTAGAAAACACAGAAGATCTGAAAAAAGATATTCATCGAATGAGAAAAGCCGAATTAACTCCAGAACATTTTGGTCTTAGAGTTCGCAATGATAGTGACGAATTAATGATTACTGCACGTAATAAAATGAGAACGGCTATTGATCATATAGAACAGATATCTTACTGGGGTTCGGTTTTCGATACACCTCATATTGAAACTGATATAAATAAAATCCATGAAAACTTTGAACTAACTAAAAAGTTTATTGAAACGCTTAATGCAGATAATTATCTTTTTAAAAGAGATGATGAACTTGCCAAAGGTTTGTTTTTTAACAAAGATATACCTGTTGAAAAGATAACGAAATTTCTTAGACTGCTTCGCATTTCACCCCACAATATGAAATTTGACACTACCCAAATTGTTGATTTCCTAAATAATACAAAAGATGAAATTCTCAAAAACTGGGATATTGTTTTAATAGAGGGTAAAAGAGATACAGATTCAAAAGAAAGTCCTTTTAAATTAGACGATATAACACTTGTAAAACGTGGCTTTAAATTAAATAGAAATAAAATAACGATTAGTGGGAAAAGTGGCAGATTAGCAAGTCCAACAGATGCAAGAAACGGCCTCAGCAGAACACAGATTGAGCAAGCTAAAGATAGAGCCTATAAAGCAGGTGATTGGGATGGTATCAGTAGTACTATAAAACAAGAAGTGTGGTTTAAACATGTACCAGATAGAAATCCTCTTTTAATGATTTATTTTATTGATTTAAAGGATGAAGGTCTTCCTATAAGTGAACAAAAATTCATTGATAATTTAGACGGAATTCCAGTGATGGGTTTTTCTGTTGGTTTTCCTATGGGCAAAAACTCTCACGAAGCAGAATATCATAAATATAAAGTGAATATGGTATATGCAAGACAAGATATTGAAGAAAACCTCGAAGAATCTATAGAAGAATAAAATGGAAAAAATAAAAAATCGTTTTCTCGAAATAGAAGGTATAAATATATTTTCCAGAATTAATCCTTCGCATTTTATTGATTTGTATGTTGGGCGCGATGATCAGGGCAGATATGCTATTAAATACCGGGGGGATTTTAAACCTGAAAAAAGCATAAAATCTGTTGCAGGCATAGCAGTTAATCAATATAAAAATGAAGACTTTAATACCCTTCAATTTTCCTTGACGCAAAATGATATCAGCGAGTTGTTCTTTATCTTTTGTAATGATATTATAGAAGCTACAGAATCAATCACTGATAACAGAAAAGCTTATAAAACAATCCTAGACAGATATTATTCATGGAAGAAAATGTTTGCAACTCCAAAAAAACTTTTAGCAGAGTCAGACATTATGGGATTGATAGGAGAACTTCTTTTTTTACGTGATTTTTTATTTGAAAAGTATGGTAAAGGAGAGGCAATTAGTAGTTGGAGTGGACAGGAGTTGACACATAAAGACTTTTCGTATGAAAATTTTTGGTATGAAGTCAAGACAATTAGCTCAGGTAAGGAAAGTGTGAAGATATCATCCCTTGAACAACTGGAGAGTATCAATAAAGGTGAACTAGTAGTTTTTTCGCTTGAGAGAATGAGTTCGTCCTATGATGGCATTAAAATCAATAGTTTGGCATTAGAAATACTTAATTCACTTGAATTGGATATCCAGAAAGATTTATTTCTTACTGCGATAATGTCTCACGGTTTTTCATTTGATGAAAGTTACGATGAACTTGTTTACGAATTTGTTTCCATGTCTAGGTACATGGTTGATTCCGAATTTCCAAAACTTACAAGGAATGATGTTAATGATGCAATTACAAAAGCACAATATGATTTATCATTGGCAATTATAAATAAGTATTTGATTTAATACCAAAATTATGGATATAGAAGAATATAGAAAAGATTTTCTTGAACAAATACGGTCGGATGCAGCAATTAACAGTACAGATCCAAACGAAGAATTTATTCAGAAAACAATTGATTTGCTGGTAGAAAATGAAGAATTTCCTGATCCTATTATTCATTATTTTGGCAGCAGAGGCCGTAAAAATAGAATGATGCAATTTAACGCATTTGGTTTCGATGAAGCAGATGGATCTATTTGTCTTCTAATAAGTGATTTTAATAACTCAGAAACTCCTATTGCACTTACGAATACTCAAATAGACACTTTATATTCAAGAATGCAAAACTTTATAGAAGAGGCATATCAGGGAAATATATCTGATTATTGTGACGAATCAGACCAAACAATTGATATTGCCAGACAAATAAAGAAATTGATTGGTAAAACCAGTTTTGAATCATCTGTTTTAAAGTTTAAATTTTTTATAATTACAAACTCCGTTCTTAGTTCCCGTGTAAAATATATTCAGAAGGAAAAACTGTACGACAGACCTGTGGAAGTAAATTTATGGTATTTAGAAAGGTTCTATGATTTATATACTTCAGTAAATAGCGAGGCAATTGAAATAAATGTTTCAGATTATGGAATAGATGGAATTCAATGCATTCGAGCAAATATGACTGATTGTGATGAATATGACGCTTACCTGGCGATTGTTCCTGGAAAATTTCTTGCTGATATTTATTTAAAACACGGTAGTCGTTTATTACAGGGTAATGTTCGTGCTTTTTTAAGTCTTAAAAATGCTGTTAACAAAGGGATAAGGAAAACAATAATAAGCGATCCAAAGAAATTCTTTACTTATAATAATGGAATCGCAACAATTTCACAATCAATTGAAATATCAAATGATGGTAATAGAATCACATCGTTCAAAGGGTTACAGATAATAAATGGTGGTCAGACAACAGCTTCTATGGCAAGTGCTGTTGTTAAAAAGGATAACGAGCAGCTAGAAAATATCTTTGTGCCAATGAAATTAACAGTGCTAAAAACAAACAACGAAGTTGACGAAGATGAAAATGATAAGCAATACAATGAAATGATAAGGAATATATCAGAATGTGCTAATAGTCAAACAAAAGTAACACCGGCTGATTTCTTTTCAAACCACAAATTCCATGTCATAATGGAAACACTTTCGTTGTCAGCCAAGAATTTTGCACCACCGGTTAATGGTAATCCTTTTCCTACTGTTTGGTTTTACGAAAGGTCTCGGGGTAAATGGGATCAGGAACAAATGAAATTAACTCCATCTGAAAGAGATAAATTCATTAAAAAACATCCAAAAAATCAGGTTGTAAAAAAAGAGCAACTTATAAAATGTATGACAATAATGGATGGTCATCCGTATACAGCATGTGATATTTCGTCAAAAATGATGAAGCTAATTGCATCTAAAATAGATGATATTTGCGAAAATTCTATTGAACAACTCAATGATTATTTTTTTAAAAAAGCGATTACATCGATTATAATTTATAATGCTATAGAAAAACTTGTTGGAAAACAATCCTGGTACCCTAAAGGTGGTAATAGGGCTCAAATTGTACCCTATACAATTGCTAAGATAATGGCATCAATACCAAATAATAAAACAATAGATTACGACCTTATCTGGAAAGCACAAAGCCTCTATCCATCGTTTGTTTATGAAGTTGAAAATGTTTCTTTAATGACTCATAAGTTTTTGGAAAATTCTGGTGGTATTATTGTTCGTGAATATGCTCGTCAAAAAGAAACATGGAATAAATATAAAAATGTTACATATGAAATATCAGAATTCTTTTACAATGATTTAAAGGATCTTAAATTTGAAAAGGAAGAGGAGAAGCAAGCCAAAAAAGAGCGCAAATTCAATAATGATATAGATGCATCTGTTGATGTTTATAATTTAGGTTCAGGTTATTGGATGAATGTCTATAATAAAGTTGAAAATGAAAAGGTTATTAACTATAATGATAAATTATTTATCAAATCGATTGCTGAATTGATTGGCAGAAATGGATTACCAAGTGCTGCTCAAGCCAAAAAGTTGATTAAGATATTCAATAATGCAGAGGATGCTGGTTTTATTTTTGAGTAAAATAATTTAAAAAATATATCAATGAGGTAACTATAAAATGTTGGTGTCAAAGCATAGTCCTTTCCACTACCACTGGAGCGCGCTTCCAGCGCATTCCCCGTCACCACTTCCCACATAAAAACATCAACCCTGTCACAAACTCCCCTTTAGGGGTCGGGGGTAGTAAAACAGCCACCCGCCTTGGCTGATAAGCCGAAAAACAAGAGCAGACAGTGTTAAAACCATTTTGAACAATCTTGAACCTTTGAACTTTTCAACCTTTTAACCTTTTAAACCATTGAACTTTCCCATACCCCCTTTTCTCACTATTCATTACCTTTGATAAAAAATCATCCACCAAATAAAGTAAACTCATGTGCTTCTACACCCGCATCGACAAAACCAAAGAAAACATCAAACGAAGATTCAAAGCCGACTTTGCTACACCATGGTTTCAGCAACAGGAAACAATAAACGGCTTTACCTTTCCGAAAACACCCGTTATCGCCCATAACCAACCCGGTCTCATCCAGCCCTTCACCTGGGGCCTGATTCCCTTCTGGTCGAAAGACGACAAAATCCGGCAATACACCATCAACGCCAAAATAGAAACCCTCACCGAAAAACCATCCTTCAAAGGAGCAGTAAATAACCGCTGCCTTGTCATAGCTGACGGATTCTACGAATGGCAATGGCTGGATCCAAAGGGGAGGAGTAAGCAAAAGTACCTCATCACCCTTCCCGGTGAAGAACTTTTCGCTTTCGGAGGCCTCTGGTCCGAATGGGTTAATAAAGACACCGGCGAAATCGTACACACCTATACCATCGTCACCACACAGGCCAACGAACTCATGAGCGAGATCCACAACTCCAAAAAGCGAATGCCGGTAATCCTAAAACCCGAAAACGAATCAGATTGGCTTGAAGGAGCATCTACAAGAGAATTTGAAAAGATAGATATAGACTTGTCAGCTACCCCGATACAAACAAATCCCACACTACTTTAAGCACTAAACTTGAGCGCTCTTGAAACGCATGCCACCATTGTCGCTGCTTATCTTGTAACTCTGTCCCCTGATCGGCAGCGAGTAAAATCATTCCAATCTCTGAACCTTTGAGCTTTCTCAGCCCACTCAGTAGGGGAGTGCGCAAGCAATGGCAAGGCAAGTGAACTCACGTCAGAGATTTCTCAAATTATTCGCATTAAGAATATATATCTTAAGCTAACTATTGTCTATTCCCTTTCGGGCCTCCTACTTAAAACTGGTTCAAATTCCAATTCATCAGGAAAGTCAGGAAGTTTTTTTTGATTATGTATTATTTTTCTGTGGATAAACCGCTCGAACTTGTGCCAGTCAAACCGGAGCGATTGTGCCAGTGAAAATGGTTATCCAATGGCGGGTTAAACCGGAGCAAGTTGTGCCAC
>JACZKY010094523.1_pt1 | contig 13653 bp, 11 predicted proteins | sample 8237611 | NCBI WGS metagenome assembly JACZKY01 (sample SAMN16148055, study PRJNA663545) | marine sediment metagenome | biome: sediments and biomass from bioreactor inoculated with such sediments; feature: coastal sediments; material: methane- and iron-fed bioreactor; isolation source: Bothnian...
ACCGGAAACCGGTCGTGCGGAAAGGGTTTGTGGGCGCGGAATCGGACGGGGGATGGACGCGGGCCCGGAGGGAACACGGTCTCGACCGGTCGGTGATCGGACTTTGGGTCCGGAAACCGGACGAAGGTCTGCGGCTGCGACGAAGGCGCGGCTATCGTCCCGCGGCCAGCAACTCCCGGAAGTAGGCGATCGTGCGGGTGAGCCCCTCGCGGAGCGGGACGGTCGGCTCCCAGTGAAGCTTCGTCTTCGCCAGGGTGATGTCCGGGCGGCGGCGGACCGGGTCGTCCTGCGGAAGCGGCCGGAAAACGATCTCCGATTTCGAGCCGGTGAGCTCCTTGACCATCGTCGCCAGTTCGAGGATCGTGAACTCGCCGGGGTTTCCCAGGTTCACCGGCCCGACCAGTTCGTCCTGGTCCATCATCGCGATCATCCCGGTGACGAGGTCGTCCACGTAGCAGAAGGAGCGCGTCTGGCTCCCCGTTCCGTACAGCGTGATCGGCTCCCCCTTCAGCGCCTGGACGATGAAGTTCGAGATGACGCGGCCATCGTTGGGGTGCATCCGCGGGCCGTACGTGTTGAAGATGCGCACGACGCGGATCTGCAATTTGTGCTGGCGATGGTAGTCGAAGAAGAGCGTTTCAGCGCACCGCTTCCCCTCGTCGTAGCAGTTGCCGCAAAAAGCCGCCCGCCCGTGACGACGCACGCAGATGACGTGGTTCTTGACGCTCACGCAGTAGACCTTCCCCGCGTAGCGAAGCCGTTCCGGCTCCACCAGCTTCGCCTCGACCGAAGGCCGGAGGTTTACGCGGTAGATGTCGCGACCTGGGGTGAATACCTTCGACGCTGCGTACCCGCACCGCAGGGCAAGCTCCTGAACATCATCGGCGAGGCGTTCCGATTTGGTCCAGTAGCACACCCTGCCGCCACGACGGGAGCCGTCACCGAGAATGAGGGCGTCGAGAAGGATCATCGATTGACGCCGCGATAGCCTCAGCAGCTCGCGCGGGATGTACTTGTCGCCCGCCTTCCCAAGCGGCGCGAGGATCTCGGTGAGTTGCTTGCTGCAGATGCGGAGCTGGTGGTCATCGGAGGTGAAATAATGGAAACCAAGACGATCGAGGCAGCCGATCATCCGGTCACGGCTGTCGCCCTCCGCCTGGGCGATGAGGACGTTGAAGTCGTTGACCTCGTAGTCGCGGCCGCCCACTTCGCGCACCCGGCGCCGGAGGTGTACGCATCCTTCCGAGATGTAATATCCGAGAAATTCGAGCCAATCGTCCATGCGGACTCGGGTTCCCCGGACCTTGGCGTCGCGTGGCGGCACCCCGAGATCGAACCACTCGACCTCCTCTCCGTCGAAGGCGGCGCCCGTGAGGACCTTCCATGCCGGCCAGTGGCGATCCTCGTCCGCCCGCAGGAATCGCGGTTTGCCTGTCTTGCTCCGCGTGTACATGCGGTGGTTCGGGGTCACCGCGAAGTCGAACTTGGAGTTGGAAAAGTGAAACAAATCCCCGATGTACGGATAAGAGATGATCTCGTCGGGGATGTGATATTCGACTTCGCCCGTTTCGGTCAAGGTCGCGACCGCCGTGCCCTGGCATAGTGCGGGGAAAGGCACCCAGCCCTCCTCGGTGAGGATCTCCGTCTCGGCGTCGTAGCAGGCGCGCGGGCCGATCGGGTTCACGTTCCCCCAGTACGACTCCGTCTGCGGGTGCTCCGCCGGGTCGCCGTAAATCTCCGACGTAGAAGACTGCAGGATGCGCACCTTGAGACGCTTGGCCAGCCCGAGCATGTTGATCGCGCCGTGCACGCTCGTTTTCGTCGTCTGCACCGGGTCGAACTGGTAATGGACCGGGGAGGCGGGGCAGGCGAGGTTGTAGATCCGGTCGACCTCGACGTAGAGCGGCCAGGTGATGTCGTGGCGCATGAACTCGAACATGGGGTTTCCGCGGAGGTGGGAAATGTTCTGCCGCCGGGAGGTGAAGAAGTTGTCGACGCACAGCACCTCGTCCCCGCGCGCGAGCAGCCGCTCGCACAGGTGCGACCCGATGAACCCGGCTCCGCCGGTGACCAGAACGCGCTTCATCCCTCCCCCTTGTTCATCCCCTTGCGTTCAGGGGCATCGATGCGAACGCACGCATTCCCCGGTGGCCCGCAAGGTGACGGTTCCCGGTCCGCGCCCGGGCGGCCGTTTGGTGGACATGCCACCGCGTGCAATTCACCGTTCCCGCCGCGCCCGCTCGTACCACGCGATCGTCCTGCGCAGTCCCTCCTCGAACGGCGTGCGGGCGACGAAGCCGAACTTCTCCTTCGCGCGGGATGTATCGAGGCAGCGGCGCGGCTGGCCGTCGGGTTTGTCGAGGTCGCGGACCACCTTGCCGCGGTACCCGGTCATCCCGCACACCATGGCGATGAGGTCGTTGATCGGAACCTCGTACCCCGCGCCGACGTTCACCGGCTCCGGGCCGTCGTACCGCTCCGCGGCCAACGCGATGGCTTCGGCGGCATCGTCCACGTAGAGGAACTCGCGCGAGACGGGGACGCCCTGGTAGAAGCCGCTCCCCCACACGACCACTTCCGGCGCGCCGGAGTCGCGGGCGTCGACGAATTTCCCGATCAACGCGGGGATCACGTGCGACTTCTCCGGCTCGAAGAAATGGTCGCCGGGGCCGTACAGGTTGACGGGGAGCAGGCAGATCCCGTTGAATCCATACTCCTGCCGGTACGCCTGGGCCATCACCATCATCGCCTTCTTCGCGACGCCGTAGGGGGCATTGGTCGGCTCGGGGTACCCCATCCAGAGGTCGTCCTCCCGGAACGGGATGCGCGGAGGCTGGAACGGGTAGGAGCAGACGGTGCCGATCTGGACGAACTTTTTCACGGCGGCCTTGCGGGATTCCTCCATCAGGTGGATCCCCATCGCGGCGTTGTCGTAGAAAAGGGAGCCTGGGTGCGACAGGTTCCAGCCGATCCCACCCGCGTTGGCGGCCAGGTGGATGACGAGGTCCTGCCCCGCGACGACCTCGGCGCACGCCGCCGGCAGGCGCAGGTCGTGCCGGGCGGACCGCGGGACGGTGATGTCCTCCCGACGGGCGCCCCGGTCGAGCAGCTGCGCGATGACGGGAGCCCCGAGGAACCCCGCCCCGCCGGTGACCAGGATCTTCTTTCCCGAGAACGCGCCCATCGTTTAAAGCTTCGAGCCGACGGGGAAACCCTTGGCGGCGAGGATCTTTCGTCCCTCGCCGGGCGACGGAAGCCCCGCGTCCTCCAGGTCGGCGTCGACCATAATCCGCACCAGCTCCCTGAACGCCACCTTCGGCTCCCAGCCCAGCAGCTTCTTCGCCTTAGAGGCGTCGGCGACCAGGCTCTCGACCTCGGTGGGCCGGAAATATTTCCTGTCGATCTTCACGTGCTCCTTCCAGTCGAGCCCCGCGTAGGCGAACGCCTCCTCGAGGAACTCCTTCACCGAGTGCGACTGCCCGGTGCCCACGACGAAGTCGTCGCCCCGGTCGTGCTGCAGGATGCGCCACATCGCCTGCACGTACTCGTAGGCGAACCCCCAGTCGCGCCGGGCGTCGAGGTTCCCGAGGAACAGCTCCTTCTGCTGGCCGGCCTTGATCTTCGCGATCGCGCGGGTGATCTTGCGCGTGACGAACGTCTCGCCGCGCCGGGGGGATTCGTGGTTGAAGAGGATCCCGTTGCTGGCGAAGATGCCGTACGCTTCCCGGTAGTTGACCGCCATCCAGTAGGAGTACACCTTCGCGGCGCCGTAAGGGGAGCGGGGATAGAAGGGCGCCTTCTCGCCCTGCGGAGGGGGAGTGGCGCCGAACATCTCGCTGGAGGATGCCTGGTAGTAGCGGGCCTTGCCGCCGGCGCGGCGCAGCGCCTCGAGGATGCGGGTCGTGCCGAGGCCGGTGATGTCGCCGGTGTATTCGGGGATGTCGAAGGAAACGCGTACGTGGCTTTGCGCACCCAAATGGTATATTTCGTCGGGCTGGACGTTGTAGATGAGGTTGGTGAGCTGCCCGCCGTCCGACAGGTCGCCATAGTGAAGGAACATGCGGGCCCCGGAGGCGTGCGGGTCGACGTAGATGTGGTCGAGGCGGCCGGTGTTGAACGTGGAGGCGCGGCGGATGATGCCGTGGACCTCATAGCCCTCCGACAGCAGGAACTCGACCAGGTACGATCCGTCCTGTCCGGTGACGCCGGTGATCAGTGCCTTGGGCATGCTGGTGCCCCCTGGCGCGCGGCGTGGGCCTACCCTGCGCGCTCCAGGAAATGTATCCCGAAACGGGGGGGAGTTCAATGACGGACCCGGTCGAACTGCTGTCCGAATACGTGCGGATCGACACGACGAACCCGCCGGGGGATTGCCGGGGGGCGGCGGAACTGCTCTGCCGCGCGCTCCGGGAGAGCGGTTTGTCGCCGGTCACGTTCGGGGCGAAGCCGGAGAAGCCGAACGTGCTGTGCCACGTCGGCGGGACGGAGGAGCCGGGGCTCGTCCTCATCCACCACATGGACGTGGTGCCGGCCAGGGCGCAGGAGTGGAGCGTGCCGCCGTTCTCGGCGGAGGTCCGGGGCGGTTTCATGTACGGGCGCGGGACGCTGGACACGAAGGGGCTGGGGGCCGCGCACTGGTGCGCCGCGCTGCGCGCCGCGAAGGCGGGGATCCTGCGCCGGAAGCTGTTCCTCGTGGCCAACGCGGACGAGGAGGTCGGCGGGGGCGAGGGGGCGGAATATTTCGTGCGGAACCTGCCGTTCCCGATCGGGGCGGCGTACGGGATGAACGAGGGCGGCGTGGGGGTGCGCGACGTCTTCGGTCCGGGCGGGAAGTTCTTCCTCCTCAACATGTGGGAGAAGGGGCCGGTATGGCTGAAGCTCACCGCCGCGGGGAGGGCCGGGCACGGGAGCCGGCCGTCGGCGAAGGACGCCCCGGCGCGGCTCGCACGGGCGATGGCGCGGTTGGCCGAACTGCGGGAGCCGGCGCGGTTGACGGAACCGGTCCGGGAGATGCTGCGGGTGCTCCGCTCGAAGGGGTACCTGTCCCTCGACGTGGACGCGCTGCGGGGGGACGCCGGGGATGAAGGGGCCCTGGAGGCACTCGTCGCGAAGTTCCCGGAGATGGACCCGCTGCTGCGCACCACGTACGCGGTGACGACGCTCGCGGCGGGTTTCAAGCCGAACGTGATCCCCGGATCGGCCGAGGGGACGATCGACGCGCGGATCGTTCCTGGCGAGGAGCCGGAGGCGGTGGCGAAGCGGGTGCGGGAGCTGGTCGCCGATCTGAACGTGTCGGTCGGGATCCTGTTCGCGGAGAAGCCGAACGGGTCCGCGATGGGGCCGCTCTACGCGGCGATGGAGGCGGCGATCCTCGCCGTGCACCCCGACGCGGTCGTCCTGCCGTACATGTGCACCGGGTTCACCGACTCCCGCTTCTTCCGGTCGATCGGAATCCCCACCTACGGGCTGATGCCGCTGCTGCTGCCGATCGAGGAGCACGGCAAGATCCACGGGGTCGACGAGCGGATCTCCGTGGCCGGAATCGGGGAGATGACGGAAATCATCTACCGGCTCCTCGAGCGGTGGAACGGGTAGGCGCGGGCGGCGCCTACCGGCCCCTTAAAACTCCACCGTGTCCCCGTTCCCCGGGTAGAGGTCGCTCTTGCTCCCGTGGCGACCGGTGCCGCCGGCCACGGGCATGCCGCGCTCCCGCATCTTCCGCACCGCCGTCTCGCCCGTGCAGTGATTGCAGGCGAACTTCCGCACGTTGAACGCCTGCAGCTTCGTAAGCAGTTCCTCCTGCGGAGGACCCCACTCCTCGAACGGGGAGATGTGGAGACCGCCATACACGCCGTGGAAGCCGGAAAATCCTTCAAAGTTCTCCCGCGCGTACTCGAGCAGCCCGATCACCCCGGGGTGGCAGCAGCCGGTGATGATAACGATCCCCTTCCCCTCCAGGTTGACGTAGAGCACCTCCTCCCCGTGGGTCTTGAGGAAGATCGGCTGGTCGAAGGTGACGGAGGCGCACCCGGGGAACAGGAGATGGGGACCGGGCGCCATCTCGACGACCTCTCCCTTGTGACCGGACGATTTCAGCAGCTCCTTGCTGCGGGCGGAGAAGCCGACCGGGATCACGACCTTGACGTCGGGGCGGTACTTCGTGACGGCGGGCATCCCCCAGAAATGGTCCACGTGCTCGTGGGTGATGTAGACGAAGTCGATCTTCCCGTCGGCCAGAAGCCGGTCCACCCCCTCCCGGCGGAAGACGGCGTCCATATAGTCCACGTCCCACCCGACGTCCATCAGGATCTTCCACGCGCGCCCGTCCGAGTCCGTGGACGAGACGAGGGCGGACACCCCGGCGGCGTTCCCCGGCGTCCACTTCACGTCGAACTGGTCGGCGGATGGGCCTCCCCCCTCCCGGAAATCCAGCCGCATCCGCGCGTTGTCGTGCCACGACAGCTCGGAGAGGCATTTCACGGAAAGTGATCTCACGGTCCCCAACGCCAGCTTCCCCATCGTCTCGTCTCCCCTCGTGGTGATGCCCCCATATTAACTCAAAAGAATATCAACGGAACCCCAGAACCGGGACGTTCCTTAGAACTACCGCAGAGTGGACCGCAGAACAGGGACGTTCCTGAGAACTCCACATAATAAAGGACAGTTGTCCAATTTCAATGGGAGTTCTCAGGAACGTCCCTGTTCTGCGGTCCTGTTCATCGATCTGATCCTGTTGTGCGGTAGTTCGCAGGAACGTCCCGGTTCTGGGGTCAGAAGAAGATCAGGGTGAGGAGGACGAAGACCGGGAGAAGGACCCCGCAGGACCAGCCCATATAACCGAAGAAGGAGGGCATCCTGACGCCGGCCTCCTCGGCGATCGCCTTCACCATGAAGTTGGGGGCGTTGCCGATGTACGAGTTGGCCCCCATGAAGACCGCGCCCGCGCCGATCGCCTGCAGGAGCGGGGCCGATACGCCGGCCACCGTCTGCGCCCCCCCCACCCCTTGCGCGAGGCTGAAGAAGGTGAGGTAGGTCGGCGCGTTGTCGAGGAAGGTCGACAGCGCCCCCGTCGCCCAGAAGAAGTGGGCCGGGGTGACCACGCCCAGCTCGGTTCCCCGGGCCTTGAGGATCAGCAGCGCGGGGATCATCGTGGCGAAGATCCCGGCGAACAGGATCGCCACCTCCTCGATCGGATGCCAGGTGAAATCGTTCCCCTCCCGCACCCTCGCCGGGGTCTTCCACGCCGAGACGACCGCGGCCGCCACCATCGCCATCTCCCTCCACGGGGTGGGCAGGAAGACGGCGCCGATCACCACCATCAGCAGCGCCAGGTTGATGCTCCCCTCGATCGACAGCGGAACCCGCGCTTCCCCGGCCGCCGCCGCCGTTCCCGGCGTCCCCGTCCGAACCGTCGCCGGGTCGTCGTCCGCCGCCGCGTCGAGCGCGAACGCCCGTCGGTCCACCAGGTAGAAGACGCCGATGACCAGGGCGCACGCGACGGCCCACAACAGGACCATCGCGCGCAGCGTCCAGAAGAACGGCACCCCCCGCAGGTAGCCGAGGAACAGGGGCGGATCCCCGATCGGGGTGAGCGACCCGCCGATATTCGCCACCACGAAGATGAAGAAGACCACGACGTGGGCCACCCGATGCCGGTGCGCGTTGGCCCGCAGCAGCGGGCGGACGAGGAGCATCGAGGCGCCCGTCGTCCCGAAGAGGTTCGCAAGCAGCGCCCCGACCGCCAGGATCGCGCAGTTGACCCCCGCCGAACCGCGCAGCGTCCCTCGAAGGAGGATTCCCCCCGAGATCGTGAAGAGGCTCGCGAGGAGGATGAGGAAGGAGGCGTATTCGAGCACCGTGTGCAGCAGCTCGCGCGGCGCGCGCAGCAGGAAGAAGGCCGCCACCGGGACGCCGAAGGCCAGGCACACTTTCGCGTAGTGGCGGGCCCAGAGCGCGGGGGCGAGAAGGGGGAGCAGGGCGATCGACAGCAGCAGCCCGGCGAACGGCACGACGGACCAGAGGGGAAGGGACAGGCCGAGGGCGACCGGGTCGTGGGGCGGCATGCTTCGCTGCCCTCTGCTACATGTAGAGGAACAGGTGCCGGCGGCCGTCCTCGAGGAGGCGCCCGGTGACCGACAGCCCGAGCAAGTCGTTCCAGCGGTGCTCGCCCCAGCCGCCCAGGACCACGACGTCGGCGTCCACCGATTCGCAGAAGGTGAGAACCGTCGCCGCGCGATGCCCGCGGAGGACCTTCACCTCCCACGCCGGGTAGCCGGCGTCCGCGAGGATCTGCCGCGGGGCGGCGATCCGCTCCTGTCCTCCTTCCGGGGTGTCGTCCACGGCAAGGAGGATCCCCCGGGGAGCCTCCTTCCACAGGGAGAGGCGCGCCATCGCCCCCACCGCGCGCTCCGACCGGGGGCCGCCCCCGCAGCCGGCGACGATCATGCGTGCGGGACGATACGGAGCCCCGGAGAGGAGGACCGGGATCCCTCCTTCCCGCATCACCGAGAGGACGAGCCGCCCCGAAGCGTCCTCGAGGTCGGGTGCGAAGTGGGACGCAATCGCCGAGACGAGCAGGTCGTTCGCCCCGGCCGCCGCCACGAGCTCCCGCTCGAGCTCCCCCTCCAGGACCTCTCCTTGGGCGGGGACGCCCGCCTCTTCGCATCGCCGCACCGCCCCGGAGACCGCGGCCGCCCCCTCGGCCGTCATCCGCTTACGGACCTCGTCGGCCGCGTGCCGCGTCAGGTGGATCGCCCCGGGACGCGCGCCCGCCTCGATCCGGCGGATCTCCGCCGCGTCGACCACGGAAAGAACGCGGACCCGTCCGGCGTGCGCCTTCGCGGTGTCGATCGCCAGCCGCACGGCGTCGTCGAACGAGGCGCCGAGGGATACGGGGAGGAGGATGTTCACGCGGTCTTCTCAAATCACCGTGATCCGCTGCATCGCGAGGTCGCCCGCCTCGACGGTCCGGCCGATGCGCCACGCCCCCTCGCCCTCCCGCCGCAAGGCGTCGCACAGCCCCTCCGCTTTCGCCTCGGGAACGAACATCAGGAGCCCGCCGGAGGTCTGCGGGTCGGACAGGAGATACGCCTCCGCCGCCGGCAGCATCGGGGGGAGGCGGACGCGGCCTGTCTGGTGGGCCATGTTCTGGTGGGTCCCTCCGGGGATCGGGTGCCCGCCGAACGCCGCGTGGATCGTCTCCGACCCGGGGAACCGCCGCACGCCGGTCAGGGCGTCGACGCGCTTTTTCCGCATCAGATCCCGCACCCCGGGGAAGACCGGGACGTCCTGCAGGCGGATCTCGGCGGCCAGCCCGCTTCCCTCCATGACCTCCAGCAGGTGCCCGATCAGGCCGAACCCGGTCACGTCGGTGGCCGTGGAGACCCCGACCTCATGCCCGGCCTTCGCAGCATTCGCGTTCAGCCGCCCCATCGAGGCGATCACCGCCGCTTCCGTCTCCTTCGGGCAGATCCCCCATTTGATCGCCGTGGTGGCGATGCCGGTGCCCAGCGGCTTCGTCAGGACGATGGCGTCGCCGGGCTTCGCCCCCCGGTTGTGCCACATCCGGTCGGGGTGGACGCGGCCGGTCACCGAGAGCCCGAACTTCGGCTCCTTGTCCTTCACCGTGTGTCCCCCGATGATGCAGATGCCGGCTTCCTTCGCCTTGTCCGCCGCGCCGGCCATCACGTCCGCGAGGAGCGGCAAGGTCTTCTCGTCGTCGGGGAAGGCGGCGATGGCGAGGGCGAAGAGCGGCTCCCCTCCCATGGCGTACACGTCGCTCAGGGAGTTGGCGGCCGCGATCGATCCGTACGCGTACGGATCGTCCACGATCGGGGTGAAGAAGTCGAGGGTCCCGATGAGGGCCTCGTCCCCCGAGAGGCGGAACACCCCGGCGTCGTCGGCGTGGGAGGTCCCCACGAGCACACGGGGATCGTCGGGCGGCGGCAACGCGGAGAGCACGCGGGCAAGGACCCCTTGCCCCAGTTTGGACGCTCAGCCGGCGCAGGACGACAGGTGGGTCAGGAAGATCCTCTCGCGATCGCTCACGCCTCCCCCATCCCTCCGGGGGACCGGCTCACGCCGCGAAGCGGATGGGGACCTGGATCTCGGTCAACATGTCGTCCTGGCTCCCCCCCGAGTGCGGCTCCGGCGCCACCAGGAAGACCTCGCGGGCCTCCCCTGCGGCCTCGTACCGGTTCTCCCGGAGCCAGTCTAACACCTTTTCATAGGTGCACTGGATCCACTCGTAGGGGCCCCGGTGCACGAAGGAGGCGACCTCCGCGCCGGGCAGTTCGACGATCTCGGCGCCGGGGATCTCCACCCCGGGCTCCTCGTTCAGGGGAAAGAGGACGTGGTATTCGGACCGGAAGGCGTCGGGGATCCGGACCTCCCCGTGGCGCACTCCGAGGGCCGGCTGGCGGAACATCAGCCGTCCTTCCATCGCCTTGTCGTAGAGCCGCCCGAAGGCGGTGTCCACGTCCCACAGCGACAGGTCGTCGCGCATGCCGATCGCCTTGACGGCGGGGACGCTCTTGATCTCGTGGAAGGGGGTCATCGCGGGGTCTCCTCTCGGGTGAAATCCTGTTCAGTGATGAGATGACGCCTCCCGGCGGCCCGGATTCCCGCTCCGGGCGGATTTCCGCACGCAGCCCCTGCGCCCCGGGAAGCCGCGACCCGCGCCTCTGCGCGAACCGAACGGACAGGATGAACCGATTTTACGGAGTACCTCTTGCGGAAAGCGGATCGACAAGCGACAATAAAACTGCGTTTATTAATTTCCTTGACACCGGTTTTTCGTTTGGGGTAGAAGATAGGGAAATCTTATTTTACAGGGTAAAACCGCTTCTCCCCGAAAGGAGGTGGACCCGGGACGCGTCGACAGCGATTGAGGGGACCGAGTTCAAAGGATCCAAAACGAGATAATTCCGGAAGGAGGGGGAAACAGAATGGCTGACGAGAAGTTGACAAACCGCTGGATAATGGTTGCCGCCGCACTGGTCATGCAGATGTGCCTGGGGGTTCTTTACTCCTACTCGGTGTTCCGCGGGCCGCTGATGAAGGAAGTCGGGTTCACGGTCAAGCAGGCGGGGTATCCGCTGATGGCCTCGTTCTTCTTCTTCGCGGTCGGGATGATCTTCGCGGGTAGATGGCAGGACAAGGCGGGCCCGAAGAAGGTCGCGATCTTCGGGGGGATTCTCCTCGCGGTCGGTTGCGTCCTCGCGGGCCTGATGTACAGGACGGTCGGCGGGCTGGTGTTCGCATACGGCGTCCTCGGAGGCCTCGGCGTCGGGTTTGCCTACGTGACCCCGATCGCCACCTGCATCAAGTGGTTCCCCGACATGCGCGGAACGATCACCGGCCTCGCGGTGTTCGGGTTCGGCGCCGGCACGCTGGTCTTCGGACCGCTGATCTCCAAGCTCGTCCTCTCCACGGGCATCGCGAACGCCTTCTTCGTGGTCGGCGCGATCATGCTGGTGGGCGTGTGCGGCTCGGGCGCGCTGTTCAAGGCCCCGCCCGCGGGCTACAAGCCGGCCGGCTGGAACCCGCCGACACCGTCTTCGACCACCGCGACGAAGGCCGACTGGTCCCCCAACGAGATGATCGGGAACGCGCAGTTCTACATTCTCTGGCTCATCTACTTCTTCGGCGCGGCGGCGGGCCTGATGATCATCGGGCAGGCCGTTCCGATCGGCGTGGAAGTGGCGAAACTGACTCCGGCGACGGCGGCGGCCGGCCTCGGGACGATGGCGCTCCTCAACGGCCTCGGCCGTCTCGTCCACGGGTCGATCTCCGACAAGCTGGGCCGGAAGAACACCATCATCCTCTGCTTCGCCGAATACCTCGTGGCGTTCCTGATCCTGCTCCCGAACTCCGACACGTTCACCAAGTGGCTGGTCGGGCTCTGCATCGTCGGCTTCTCCTACGGCGGATACCTGGCGATCATGCCCTCGATCACGGCCGACTACTTCGGCACGAAGTCGCTGGGCCACAACTACGGCTACCTGTTCACGGCGTGGGGGGTCGCCGGCGTCGGCGGACCCTTCATGATCGACGCGATCAAGGCATCGACCGGCGCCGTCACGATGGCGATGTACTACATCTCCGCGGCGTGCGTGGCGGGGATCATCCTCGTCTTCATCTCCAAGAAGCCGGAATTCAAGGGAGCCTGATCGGCCCGGCACAGGAAACCAACCCGACCCCTACTTCGCGGCTTCGCCGCTGCGTAGGGCAAGCGATGGGAACGGCCCCTCCCCGAGGGGCCGTTCCTTTTTATCCTGCTTCGCGGCTTCGCCGCTCCGTAGGACAAGCCCATGCGGCTACCCCGGCTCGTAGAAGTCCGACAGCTCCCCGACGGAGAACCCCTTCTCCCGGAGGCCGCCCCGCACGGACGCCACGTCGATCGTCGCCACGCGGACGAAGGCGGCGTACCGATCCGCCCCGTGGGGTGCCAGCACGAGGCTCCGCACCTCCACCTGCATTTCGGCGAGCGCGCCGGCCAGGCGGGCGACTTCCTTCACGTCCCGCCGCAGGACCACCTCGATCCTGACCCCCAATCCCTCGATGTCGAGGGTGGACAGCAATGCGGAAAGGATGTCGGCCTTCGTGACGATCCCCACGAGGCGCTCCCCCTCGACCACCGGCAGGGCGCCGATCCGCTCCCGCGACAGCACGAGCATCGCGTCGTCCAGCGTGTCCCCCGGGGAAAGGGTCACCAGCTCCCGCGTCATGATCTCCCCGACCATCGCGGGACGGCCGGAATCCCCGCTGTCGGCGCCGCCGAACATCCCTTCGAGGGTCGCGTTCCGCAGATCCGTGTCGGTGACGATCCCCACGAGGCGGTCCCCCTCCTCCACCACCGGGAGGTGATGGATCCGGTGGGCCTTGAGCAGCCGGGCCGCCTCCTCCAGGGTCGCCCCGGCCGTGACGGTGATCAAGTCGCGCTTCATCCTCGGGCCGACGAACATGGCGAACCCTCCCTTCCCTGCAATGTTTTTATATGGGCGATCGCCGAGGCGACCAGCGACTCCGTGCGATACCCGCCCTCCAGAACCGAGACGACCCGTCCCCCGCAATGCCGGTCGGCCAGTTCGAGGACCCGCAGCGTCATCCGGACGTAGGCGTCCTCCGTGAACTCGAGTCCGGCGATCGGGTCGTCCCGGTGTGCGTCGAACCCGGCGGACAGGAGGATCAACTCCGGGCGGAACGCCTCGATCGAGGGGGCGATTTCCCGCTCGAACGCCTGGAGGAGCTCCCGGTCCCCGGCATGCGGCGCCAGGGGGACGTTGAGGGTGGTCCCCAGCCCCGGACCTTTCCCCTTCTCCATGCGGCGCCCCGTCCCCGGGTAGCAGAAGGAGGGGTGCTCGTGGACGCTGCAGAAGAAGGTGAGCGGATCCTCGTCGAACAGCGCCTGGGTGCCGTTGCCGTGATGGACGTCCCAGTCGAGGATGTAGATCCTTTCCACGCCGTAGGCGGACCGGGCGTACCGGGCCCCGGCCGCGACATTGTTCACGAAGCAGAATCCCATCGCGGAGGAGCGTCCCGCGTGGTGCCCCGGGGGCCGAACGGCGCAGAAGACGTTGTCCGCCCGATCCGAAAAGACCGCGTCGATCCCCGCCATCACGCCCCCCGCCGCCAGCAGGGCCGCCTCGTAGC
>JACZKY010101761.1_pt1 | contig 13642 bp, 16 predicted proteins | sample 8237611 | NCBI WGS metagenome assembly JACZKY01 (sample SAMN16148055, study PRJNA663545) | marine sediment metagenome | biome: sediments and biomass from bioreactor inoculated with such sediments; feature: coastal sediments; material: methane- and iron-fed bioreactor; isolation source: Bothnian...
GCGGTCGTCGTGCTGGGGGAGGGAGTTCTTGCCCGCGCGCGCTTGCGCTTCGAGGAGATGCTCGCTTCGTTCCGCTGGCTGTCCCTCGTGCTCCCGACGGCGGGCCGCCCGGCGGCCGGGCCGGCCTCCGTCCCCGCGGCCGCGCCGTGCGGCCGCTCCCTGGCCGTGTCCGTGGAGGAGGGGTGGCGCGGGGAAATCGTCCACGCGGCCGTTTTCGACGGGGAACGCGGGATCACGTCGTACAAGGTCGTGGACCCGTCCTTCCACAACTGGCCGGGGCTTTCCTTCGCCGTGAGGGAAAACGTCATCTCCGATTTTCCCCTGTGCAACAAGAGCTTCAACCTGTCCTATTCGGGCGCGGACCTGTAGGGGGGCAAGACATGCTGGAAGCGTTCATCGAGAGGTGGCGGACGGGAAACACGGCGTACTCCCTGCCGCCTGCGGGGTTTCCGGAAAGGTACCGCGGCGTCCCCCGGCTGGGGGAGGAGTTCTTTTCCGGCGACACCGCGGAACGGTGCGCGCGGGTCTGCCCGACGGATGCGATCGATCCGGCCGCGAAGACCGTCGATCTCGGGCGGTGCGTGTTCTGCGGTCTTTGCGAGGAGGCGTGCGAAGGGAAAGGGATACGGTTCACCCCCGATTGCCACCTTCCGTTCGGGGGGCGCGGGGACCTGGTCCTCGGGAGGTCGGCCGTTGCGCCTCCCCTCGCGGGAAGGAAGCTGCGCTCTCTCCTGGGGCGGTCCCTCCATTTGCGGGAAGTGTCCGCGGGCGGCTGCAACGGGTGCGACCTCGAGGCGCAGGCCGCGGGGAACCCGAACTTCGATTTCCAGCGGTTCGGCATCGACTTCGTGGCCTCGCCGCGCCACGCGGACGGGATCCTGGTCACCGGCCCCGTTTCGAAGAACATGAAGGAAGGGCTCGTCAAGACGTACGAAGCCGTCGCGGAGCCCCGGATCGTCATCGCGATCGGCGCGTGCGCCGCCAGCGGGGGCGTCTTCCGCGGATCGCACGCCGTGGAGGACGGGGTCGGGGGCGTCGTGCCGGTCGACCTGTACATCCCCGGATGCCCGCCGCACCCGCTTTCGATCCTCTACGGAATCGTCGCCTTTTTCGGAAGGTATCCCGGGAGGGTCCCGGGCGGCGTCCCGCACCCGTAGTCTTCCCCGAGGAGCTTGCGCGCCACGTCTTCCGGGAAAAGGTGTCTCACTTCCTTTTCCACGGAGGGAAGGATGGGGTGGGTGCGGTTCTCGCGCTTCATGCACCAGACATCGTCCATGTCCTCGTCGACGGTCAGCACGCCTTCCGAGACCACCAGGGGGAACATGATGCAGAAGCGCGGCTTGAACTCCCATTCGTGCCAGCCCAGGTCGACCGCCGCCTTCTGGAGGGAGCAGCCGTGGTCCGGGTGGAAGAAGACGCAGTAATCGCCCGCCACGTTGGTCTCGACCGCGATGCCGCTCGGGCAGTCCGGGTCCTCGTTCGTCTCTCCGAACCAGGACGACGGGTCCCGCGACTCCGGCCGCAGGTACGGAACGAACAGCGCCGCGTTCTTCAGGATGATTTCCTTCTCCCCGATGTCGGCCCACACGCCGCCCTTGCAGCAGCGGCTCTTGCATTGGTCGAGCAGGCAGCGATGAGGGAACTTCGCGTGGAAGACGAGCGGGTCGATCTTCATCGGCGGAAGCTTTTTCCCGGGGATACGCACGACATCATTCTATATCTTCCGCGCGCCGCCGGGCAACCTTTGTTCGGGATCTCGGCAGGAGTTGAAACGAAAAGGGCCCCGGTTTCGAGGGGCCCTTTTCGCAGGATCCGTTTCGCCCCGCGCCGTCTTACAGCTTCCCGATGAGAAGGAAGGAGATGACCAACGCGTAGATGACCAGCGACTCGATCAGCGCGAGCCCGATGATCATCGGGGTGAAGATCTTCTTGTCGGCGGAAGGGTTGCGCGCGATCCCTTCCAGCCCCGCCGCGATGGCCTTGCTCTGGCCCAGCGCGCCGCCGAACGCGGCGATCGCGATGCCGAAGCCCGCCGCCAGTGCGATGACGGCCTTCACGTTGGAATCCCCGCCCGCGGCAGGAGCGCCCGGCTCCGCCGCCAAAGCCACCGACGCTACCGCCAGGAAGAGCGTAGCGACGAGGAGTGAGAGAGTGAATCTGCGGAACATAGGGTGTTTCCCCCTTTCAGGATGATCCCGGCGAAAGCCCCGCAAAGCCCGCCGGGTGGTGCGTGGATCAGTGGTCCTCGGAGTGCGTCACCGCGCCCGCGATGTAGACCATGGAAAGCACGGTGAAGATGAACGCCTGCATGAAGGAGACGAAGACCCCGAGCCCCATGAAGATCGACGGGACGACGAAGGGGATCAGCGCCATGAAACCGACCACCACCGTGTGGTCTCCCGTGATGTTGCCGAAGAGACGCAGGGAGAGCGACATCGGCCGCGCCAGGTGGGAGATGATCTCGATCGGAAGCATGATCGGGGACATCCACCACACGGGGCCGAGGAAGTGCTTGAAGTAGGAGACCCCGTTCTCCTTGACGCCGAAGTAGTGGGTCGACAGGAAGACGAAGACGGCCATGCCCACGGTGACGTTCATCTTCTGCGTCGGCGGGAGGAACCCGGGGATGAGCCCCAGGAGGTTCATGAACAGGATGAAGAGGAAGCACGTCCCGAGGAGGGGCAGGTACTTCTTGTATTGGTGGCCGATGATGTCTTCCGCCAGCTGCGAGAGGAAGCCGACGATCAGCTCGAAGAAGTTGCGCAGCGTGAACCGCGGTTCGGGGACCACCATCTCGGAAGTCTTTTTCCCGCCCACGAAGAGGAACGACGCGACGACGAGGAACAGGGCGATGAAGAGGGCGGCGTACAGGTAGTAATAACTGCCCCCGCCGGGCAGCGCCATGAAGAAGGAATAGCCGTGGCCTTCCGCCGCCAGCGCGGCCGTGGGCATCGCGGCCGTAAGGAGAAGCCCGAGGATCGCCTTGCGCATTTCCCGTAACCCCCGAAAAAGGTGGCGGAAGCCTTCACTCCGCCGTTTGGAACGATCTCGCCAGGGCCTCCAGGAGCACCCCGAGGAACAACGACGAAAGCCCGATCAGGAACCCCAGGACGTCGAACCATCCGGACCGTACGACCAGGTAGACGATCCCGGCCAGCCCGAGGAACTTCAGCACGTACTGGACGACGAACCGCTTGTTGACCTCGCCCCCGCGCAGAAAGGCCTTTTCCAGGATCTTCCGTACGAGGAAGAAGTTCCCGCACGCGATGGCCGCGCCGCACGCCGCCCCCGGGAGCATGCGGAAATCCGCCGCCCCGGCCGCGGCGGCCACGGCGATCCCGGCGAGGATGAGCCCGGCGGAGAGGAGGATCCGCCGTTCCAGGGGCCGGATCGAAACTCCTTCCGCCGCTTCGCCGTCGTCGGGACGGCCTTCCCGCGAAGGGGACGGCGAAGCCGCCGGCGGGCGGTCATTCTCCACCGGGTTTCCCCCGTTCCTCTTCGTCCTTCTCCTGTTCCTTCCCGTACTGCCTGGCCGCGCGGTACAGGCCTTTCAACCCGGCGGCGAACCCGAAAACCAGCCAGAGGATCGTCAGCCACGGAGAGGTCCCGAGCCACTTGTCGAGGTAGTACCCGATCCCCAGGCCGATGACCACCGACAGGGACATCTCGAACCCGAGGGCGCTGTACCTGCCCAGCGTGCGGAACAACGCCTTTCGTTCCTGTCGGTCGCTCATGAGGTCAACCGCTGGACTTTTATCATATAAGCCGGGAACCCGTCAATTGGAAACCGGTCACAGCGTTTCCAGGACCGACCGGGCGGCGGCGATCGTCCGGTCGAGGTCCCGTTTCGAGTGCGCCAGCGACACGAAACCCGCCTCGAACTGGGCCGGCGCGATGTAGACCCCCCGCTCGAGAAGTCCATGGAAATATTTCGCATATCGCTTCGAGTCGCTGCGTTTCGCGGAAGGATAGTCGGTCACCGGCCCCTTCTGGAAGAAGGTGGTCCACATCGATCCGACGCGGTTGGTGTAGGAGGGGACGCCGGCGGAGGCGAACGCCTTCGCCATCCCCGCGGCGAGGTGGTCGGCTTTCGCGTTGAGTTCCGCGTACGCCCCCTTGCGGGACAGCTCCGTGAGCGTCGCGATCCCGGCGGCCATCGCCAGCGGGTTCCCCGAGAGGGTGCCCGCCTGGTAGACCGGACCCTCGGGCGCCAGGGCGTCCATGATCTCCTTCCGGCCGCCGAAAGCCCCCACCGGCAGGCCGCCGCCGATGATCTTGCCGAGGACGGTCAGGTCCGGGACGATCCCGAACAGCTCCTGGGCGCCGCCGAACGCCACGCGGAAGCCCGTGATCACCTCGTCGAACACAAGGAGCGCCCCGTGTTTCTTCGTGAGCGCGCGCAGCTCCGCAAGGAACCCCGGGACCGGGGGGACCACCCCCATGTTTCCGGGGATCGGCTCGACGATGACGGCGGCGATCCGCCCCTTGTTCCTGTCGAACAGGCGCTTCACGGAGGCGATGTCGTTGAACCTCGCGGTCAGTGTATGTTTCGCGGTCTCCTTGGGAACCCCGGGGGAGTCGGGCAGGCCGAACGTGAGCGCACCCGATCCGGCCGATACGAGCATCGCGTCGGCGTGGCCGTGGTACCCGCCCTCGAACTTGATGATCCGGTCCCGGCCGGTGTATCCCCGGGCCAGCCGGACGGCGCTCATCGCCGCCTCGGTCCCGGAGGAGACCAGGCGCACCTTGTCGATGGAGGGAAAGGCTTTCCGGATGAGATGGGCGAGCCCGACCTCCCCGGGCGTGGGAGCCCCGTAGCTCGTGCCCCGGCCGGCGGCCGACCGGATCGCGGCCACCACTTTCGGGTGGGCGTGCCCCAGGATCATCGGCCCCCAGGAGCCGACGTAGTCGATGAAGGCGTTTCCGTCGACGTCCCGCACCGAGGCGCCTTTCGCCCGCTCGATGAACAAGGGCGTTCCTCCAACCGACCGGAAGGCGCGGACGGGGGAATTCACCCCGCCGGGGATGAGGGTCCTCGCAAGCGCGAACAGCTTGCCTGATGTCGCGGTCTTCATAAGGGCCAAGGGTTTTTGCCTCCCGCCGGTGGGGTTCCTTCCTGTGGAAAGGTGGACAATGATACCTCGCGGCGGTCGCCTTGTCAAGATAAAGCACGGGAATTTCATGGGTTTTTGGCATACACAAAACAGCATTATATAATTGCTTGACAGTGCGGGGGAGGCGGGGTAAAAGAATGATTCGTACTGGATTTAGGCGTTTTATTTCCGGACGTGCGGCGTCGGGCGGAAGGCGGAAACGGCATGGGCATCCGGGACAAGGAGCTGATCGAGGAGCGATTCGGCCCCCTGTGGTCCGGGAAGGACGAGATCCTCTGCGGGGGCCGCCGCCGCACCCTGCCGGAAGTAAAACGGATGTTCGATCTGACCGGCGGCGACGTCGTGGCCATCGACCTCCTCGAGCTTCCGGAGGGAAGGTTCTCCTTTCGCTTCTATGACGGGGACGACCGCTGCATCGTCGTCTTCGTCTTCGATGCGGACGGGGAAATCCTCGAGGAGCGCCGGGCCCACATCGCCGAATGGCTCGGCGACCCCTACTACGACACCGGCGCCCTTGCGTTCGACCCGGAAGGGCTGCTGCTTTTCTTGAGGAAGCAACAGGAGGAAGGTGCGCGGTGAAACTCGACTGCAGGAAGACGTCGTTGCGGGAATCCGCCGCCCAGTGGAACCTCGATGCCCTCGTGGGGACCCCGGGAGGCGACCTGTTGCCATGCTTCGTTTCGGTGATCTCCACCTACTGCACCGTGCAGGCCGCCAACACCGGTGAGGGCGAGGCTCTCCTCGGCAAGGTCGCCGAAGCGCTCGGAGCGGCTCCCTCGACTCCCCCCCAGGTGGTGAAGGGCGGCTCCTGCGACGGCGGGGACGACGAGGACGAGGAGTTTTCCTTCTCCGGCTCGATGGTGTCCGCCACCTGGGATTTCCCGAAGGAGCGGAAAGGCGAGGTCCTCTCGACCTTTCGGGGTCTTTTCGGGCTCGATCCGCCGGGGACCCCGTGAACAGCTACGTCGAACTGGTCCGGCAACGCCTTGAGGACCGCACGGCCAACCTCCTCGCGAATCTCGAGGAGCTCCCCGAGGCGCAGCTCCGGTTCACGATGCGGATCTTCGGAGACTGCATCGACGAGGAGACCGCGAAGGGGATGTTCGCCGGGTACAGCGAGCATCTCTCGGAAGGGGAGCTCCGGAATTTCGCGAAGACGTTCGTTCCCGCCTACACCGGGTACGCGATCGCGGAGCTCGAAGACAAGAAGAAGGAAGGCGAGCGGTTCGACCCCCCGTTCCTGACCCAGGAGGAGTACCAGGAAATGGCGGTCCGGGAGAAGTGGCACCGGATCGCGGATCGCATCGACCAGGTGGCTCCCGTGCAGCTGCGCAGGGAGATCGCCCGGGCGGCGTTGCTCTTCCGGCCGTACATGCTCTCGGATCCGGGCTTCAACGAGGGGGTCCTCGAGTTTTCCCTGTATTTCGAGCTCCTCGAAGGGATGCGCCTCCAGCCGGAAGGCCGGCTGCGCGAGGCGGCGGCGGAGATCGCGCGGGAGATCGCGCGGGCCGTGGAAGCCGGGGCGACCGAGGCGGGGGAGCTCCTGCTCAAAAAGGTCCGCGGCATGGCGGGTTCCGTCGCGGGGCTTTCGGCCGACGCGGAAACGCTCCTGGGCCCCCGGATGGAGAAATATCCCCGGGAAGTCCCGCCGGAATACCGCCTCCGGGAGCTCAGGAACAGGCTCTCGGCGATGCCGCTCAAGGAGCTGCGGCTCTCCGCGATGGTCCATTTCGACCTGATGAACGCCGGGGAGACCCGCCGGATCGCCGCCCCGTTTTTCGACCGGTACCCTTCCTTCTTCGAAATGCCGTCCAAGGGCTTGCGGGAGCTGATCGTGGCGATCGCGGATGCCGTCGGGGACCGGTCGCTCCTGTCCTTCATCGAGCGGTTCGGATCCGGCCAAATGGCCATGACGAAGCCGGTGGATTACTCCGTCTGGAAGCTGATGCCCGAGGAGGAGCGCCTCGCCCTGCTCCGGCGCGACAACGAGCGGATGGATTCCGCGATGATGGCGCGCCACCTGGCCAGGTTCCTTCTCTCGGAGAGCGAAAGGGAGCTGTCGGACGCAGGGAAACAGATCTCCCTTCTGACCGACCCGGCGTTCGTCGAGGGGCACGGCGGGATCCTCAAGCGGCTGGGCGGGGACGAAGAGGAGCGGATCCGGCGCCTCTACGATGACGTGACGGTCCGATCGGTCCGGATGGCCGGGCTGCGGGGAGCGGATCGCGAGGCGGCGTACCGGGAGATCCGGGAGAGGATCGGAGTTCAGACGGGGATTCCCGCGAAGGAGAGGTGAACGATAAAATGGTGTTCGAATACATGGACCGGATGATGATGTTCGAAGACACGCCGGAGGGGCTTTCGGCGGACATGGAATGGCTCAAGGAAGCGGGGAAGGACGGCTGGGAGCTGGTTTCCTCGGTCCCCCTGATCGCCCCGAACCGGGACGGGATCGCCTACGGGACGGTGGGCTGCCATTTCGTCCTGAAGCGGCAGAAGCCGGTATCGTAAGAATCAAAATGTGTTTTACCAGGAAAAAACACCTTGACATGGTTATTTTCGTCGTTGTATAAAATAAAACGCATTTATATAATTAAGTAGCGGCGCTCAAGGAACCGCGCGAATTTCGTCGGAATTTCCCCCAGTGCAATGACCGCGGCTTGTGGGGAAGGGTTTTGAAGGATTCTTCTTTCGGAAGGAGGGATGACCGGTACCGAGGGAATTGAGCAACCCGTTCAGGCGGAAAACGGAAACGGTTTTTCTGCAGGTCTCGATAATAGCATAACCCATAAGGAGGGAAAGCATGGGAGACTCCTGGCGCACGGAAAAGAAGCGGCCCAAGATCAATGTCCTTCCCTGGCCCGCCATTCCCACGCCGACGGTGGACGAGGTGTACGCCGGCGTGGACGACAAGCGTAAGGAATACGCGCTCTGGATCGAATCGTCGGTTCGGCAGCAGCTCAACGCCGACAAGCCGGAATCGCTGAACGGCATCCGCGTCCTTGACATGACCGCGAACCAGATCATCGGGCACTGGTGCTCCTCGCACTTCGCGGAGCTGGGGGCGGACGTCATCATGGTCGAGCCCGTGGGCGGCGATCCGCTCCGGAAGCTGACCCCGTTCGGGCGCGAGGAGTACATGTTCTCTTCCAGGGACGGCGAGAAGTGCGGCGCCCGGTTCCTGGCCGAGGCCCGGAACAAGTATTCGGTCACCCTGAACGTCGAAACGGAAGAGGGGCGCAACCTGCTGAAGAAGATCATCCCGCAGGTCGACGTCCTCATCGAGAACGCCGCCCCCGGGCATTACGACAGCCTCGGGATCGGCTACCGCCAGCTCTCGGAGATCAACCCGAAGCTGGTCTACCTCTGGGTCGGGCAGCGCGGGCAGTGGGGCCCTCTCAAGGACCAGCCCGGCACGATGGACCCCGTCGGCCAGTGCGCGATGGGCTTCGTGCACGGCACCGGCGCCCCGGTCGCCTTCGGCGGCACTCCCACCCGCTCCGGCTGGTGGCTGGGCGACCAGGTCGGCGGCACCTTCGCGGCCATGGGAGCGATGGCGGCGCTCTACGCCCGGGAGAAGTTCCTCGGGAAGGGGCAGTTCGTCGAGTGCACCGCGGCCGAGGGCGTCATTCGGATCATCGACTACAACTGGGCATGGAACGGGATGGACGGCTCCGTCCGCCCCCGCTACGGGAACTGGGACCTGGCGATCAACATCTACGGAGTTAATCCGTGCGCCGACGGCCAGATCATGGTGGGAGGCGGCCACGACCGGCTCTGGTTCCGCATCTGGCGGACCGCTGGGAAGGCCAAACCGTACCTCGAGCAGCACATCGTGGAGGACCCCAAGCTCAAGGTCGTCACCGACCGGCTGGCGCACTACCAGCAGGTCGAGACGTACACCACGCTGGTCGAGTGGATGAAGGACTGCACCCGGTTCGAATGCGAGACGGCGCTCCAGGAAGAGGAAGTGGCTTCCGGCGGCGTGTCGTTCATCGACGAGGTGTGCGAGTTCCCCCATTACAAGTACCGCGGCCACATCGAGTTGGTCGACGACCTCGAATACGGAAAGGTCCTCCTCGGCGCATCCAGCTTCATCGGCTCCGGCACCCCGGGCCGGATCAAGTGGATCGGCCGGCCGGTCGGCCAGGACAACGACGAGGTGTACCGCAACCTCGCGGGGTTGGACCGGCAGGAACTTGCCGCCATGAAAAAGGGAGGTGTGATCTGATGGTCGACAAGGCCCTGAAGGACATGACGTTCGAGGATTTCTGCCGCGCCGTCTTCAATACGAAGGACACGTTCCACAAGCCGGAAGTCATGAAGGGGGTCCGGGTCATCTCCACGACCCAGTACATCCTGGGCCCCTGCGTCCCGGCGTACCTCGCCGAGCTGGGGGCGGAGTCGATCAAGGTCGAGCTCCCCAAGCGAGGCGAGCCGATGCGGCACACCACACCGTTCAACGAGCCGTTCCTGTACCCGCTCCCCCGCTGGATGCCCGACAAGGGGACCGGCCTCGGCTTCTTCGGCGCGAACACCAACGAGAAGTTCATGTCGCTCGATTTCCACAAGCCGGAAGCGGTCCAGATCATGAAGCGGCTCGCCGCCAAGGCCGACGTGTGCGCCGAGAACTACCGGGCGGGCACCTTCGACCGGTGGGGAATCGGGTACCGGCAATACAAGGACTTCAATCCCCGGCTCGTCTACCAGTGGCTCGGCGGCTTCGGCGGCTGGGGGCCGGGCCGGAACCGCGCCTCGTACGACATCCTCGGCCAGGCGCAGGGCGGCTGCTTCTCCGTCACCGGCTGGCCGAAAGAGTACGGCGGGATGCCCTCCAAGCAGACCATCTGGATCATGGACTACTGGGGCGGCGCCATCTCCACGTTCAACATCATCGCCTCTCTGTACTGGCGCGACAACGTCTCCGGTGTCGGGCAGTTCCTCGAGTATTCCCAGGTGCACGGCGCCCAGCGCCACCTGACCGACTTCATCGCCCTCTACGGGCGGCACGGCGTGGTCGGGCAGCGGTGGGGGAACTGGGAGCCGCTCCTTTGCGTCCACGGGATCCTCAAGTGCGGGAAGTCGTCGTACCCGAACTCGAAGAACCCGCAGGAGCAGGAAGTGGGCTTCTGCTTCGTCTCCGCCTTCAAGGACGAGGAGTTCAAGAAGCTGTGCGGCGTCATCGGGAACGCCGAGCTCGCCAAGAAGTATCCGACCCACGCGGACCGCGTGGCGGCGGACGCCCAGGTGGCGATCTACCCCGCCCTGGAGAAGTGGGCCTCCGACAAGACCAAGGAGCAGGTCTGGAAGGCGTTCACGGACGCCGGCCTCGTCTCCCAGCCGGTCTGGAACTCCAACGAGGTGGCGAACAACGAGCACTGGCATCTCCGCGGCTCGATCCAGTGGCTGGACGACCCGACCTTCGGGGACATCATGATCCAGGGGGCCCCGTACCGGATGTCCGAAACCCCCGCCCGGATCAAGAACGCCTTCAAGCCCGTCGGCGCCGACAACGAGGACATCCTGACCAGGCTGTGCGGCTTCACGGGATCCCAGATCGCCGAGCTCGAAAAGAAAGAGATCATCTGAGGAAAAGGGGGAATCAATGAGCGCTTTTCGAGAAACGTCGCTCATCATGGAGTGCCCGAAGTGCGAGACGATCAACTACCTCGACCCCTTCACGTTCTGGAACTTCAAGGGGAAGGTCAAATGCGCCGGCTGCGATTCCATCTGGGCGTACGAACTGGTGAACGGAACGCGGACCGGGGCGCCCGCCGCCGCCGAGGGGAAACACGACAAGATGCCCGGATACGCGCAGAGCAAGGACTGGAAATCCATCACCGACCCCTCGAAGGTCAACCCCGGGCCGCAGGCCCGGCCGGATTTCCAGGGAAAGCCGATCCCCATCACCGTGAACAAGCGCGGGAACCCGGTTTCGGGAGCCCCGTTGAAGCCCGAGGACCTGGTCGGAAGCCGGCCGAAGAAATTCGCGAAGTGACCTGAAGGAGGAGATACCGTGGCGAATATACCCAATTGCCCGAAGTGCAAGAACTTCGTGCCCGCGACCGACCCGCAGATCGCCAGGGCCTACGCCGGCCAGTGCGTGAAGATCGAGTGGCCGTATACCGTCAACATCCCCCGCGAGAACGGGATCGAGGGCGAGTGCGGTTTTTATGAGGGGTCGGCGCCCGCGATGGTCGCCCAGTGGGACCTCGCGGCGTCGGGTGCGGCGGCGAAGAAGGCGGCGGTCGCCGACACGAGCGTGACGAAGGTCGAGTTCTATTACGATTCCGGGAAAACCCCGGGGTCCCAGTATCCCACCGACATCGCCAAGGCGCTCGGCCTGCTCAAGAAGCTCGGGGCCGCCGGCGTGGCGATCGACCTCAAGGGACAGCCCAACCCGGCGAAGGCGTATAATGCGGCGTGCACCGGCCCGAAGGCCGACATCCGCGGCGTCTTCGGCGCGAAGGGCGCCCTCGAGGAGGACTTCGGCCGGACGGTGCCGGCGCTCCTGGTCTACGGCGCCGACCCGAACTACCCGCGGGAGGCGTTCCCGCGGTCCGACAAGGAACTGCAGAAGGTACTGGGCCCCGTCGAGGCGCTCGAGCGATTGACGAAGTGACGTCCGCGCGGTAAACGTGCGGTGTGAAGCACGGCGGCGGGTCGACGGGATGTCGACCCGCCGCCGCATCCATGACGAGGAGGATCGCAGGCAATGGGCAACATTCCCGAGAGCTACCTTCCGCCCCCCGAGCTGAGGCCCGAGAGAATCTACTCGCTCGATGAGTTCAGGGACATCCCGCAGAAGTTCAACTCGACGGAGATCCTCCTCGATCAGACGGCCGAAACACACGGCGACAGGACGGCGATCTATTTCGACGACCAGCGGATCACCTACCGGCAGCTCCAGGCCAGCGTGAACCGCGTCGCCAACGGGTTGAAGAAGCTGGGCGTGGAGGAAGGCGACCGCGTGCTGATGCGGATGCCCAACATCCCCCCGATCCTCGTCTGCAACTTCGCCATCATAAAGATCGGGGCGGTGTCGCTGCCCACCTCGGTCCTGTTCGCCCGGACGGAGATCGCTCACGTTTCCAGCGTGGCGGAGGCGAAGGTGATCATCGTCGCCGCGACGATGCTCGGCGAGGTGGAGGCGGTGAGGGCGGACCTCAAGTCCGTGAAGGCGATCGTCGTGGTGGGAGGGGACGAGAACGAGGTGCGGGCGAAGGGGTACACGCCGTACGCCGACCTCATGAAGAACCCCGACCGGTGCGATGCGGTGAAGCGCGACCGGATGGACGTCTCGGTCCTGCTGTTCACCTCCGGGACGACGGGGCTGCCCAAGGGGACGGCCCACTTCATGGAAGAGTCGCTGATCGTTGCCGACGGGTTCGGGAAATATTGCTGGGAAGTGACCGACAAGGACGTGATCGGCGGGCCGGCCCCCCTCGCGATGGCGGCGGGGTACTCCACCGTCGGGGTCATCCCGTTCCGGTTCGGCGCGGCCGTCTCCCTCATCGGGAAGTTCGATCCGGTCGCGATGTTCAAGAACATCCAGAACCACAAGATCACGATCATGACGGCCCTGCCGACCGCGTACCGGGAGATGCTGGTCGACATCAATCCGAAGGACTACGACTACTCCTCCTTGCGGTTCTGCACCGGCGGCGGCGAGGCGCTCACCGCCAAGACGTACCTCGACTGGAAGGAGAAGTTCGGGCTGGAGATCTACGAGGGGCTCGGCACCACCGAGATGATGTTCGTGTTCATCTCCGCGGCGGTCACGAAGAAGGTCAAGCCCGGACCGATCGGGACGGCGTGCCCCGGCTACGACGTACGCGTGGTGAACGAGAACTTCGAGCAGGTCAAGCCCGGCGAGGTCGGAAAGATGATCGTCCGGGGACCCACCGGGACCATCTACTGGAAGGACAACGACAAGCAGAAGTCGTCGGTCCGCGACGGCTGGTGCCTGGCGGGCGACGTGGTCACGATGGACGAGGACGGGTACGTGCAGTTCCTCTCCCGCGAGGACGACCTGATCAAGTCGTCCGGCTACCGGATCGGGCCCGAGGAGATCGAGGAGGCCCTGGTGATGCACCCGTCCGTCGCCGACGCCGGGGTGGTCGGCGTTCCCGACCCGGTGATCGGGCAGAAGACCAAGGCGTTCGTGCAGCTCAAGCCCGGCGTCGCGCCGTCCGAGGAGCTGAAGAAGGAGCTCGTCGAGCATTGCAAGGGGAAGGTCGCCGTGTACAAACTGCCGCGGGAGATCGAGTTCATCGACGCGATGCCCCGGACGGCGGTCGGCAAGCTGCTTCGCCGCATCCTGCGCCAGCAGGAGATCGATAAGGCGAAAAAGTAAGGGAAGACCGCGCTTCACGGCGCGGTGGCGGGACGGGAGCCCGGGGGCATCGCGCCCCCGGGCTTTCTGCGTTTCCGCCCCGTTATTCCCCGAGGAACATCCCGATCCGCCGCGTGGACGGGACGTTGTCGAAGATGCATTTCAGGACGGCCAGGATCGGGATCCCCAGCAC
>JACZKY010096772.1_pt1 | contig 13617 bp, 14 predicted proteins | sample 8237611 | NCBI WGS metagenome assembly JACZKY01 (sample SAMN16148055, study PRJNA663545) | marine sediment metagenome | biome: sediments and biomass from bioreactor inoculated with such sediments; feature: coastal sediments; material: methane- and iron-fed bioreactor; isolation source: Bothnian...
ATCCTGCACTGGGCCGTGGCCGGCCTTGGCGTGGCAAATCTTCCCGGGTTCCTCGTTGCCGATGCAATTGAAGCCGGGAGGCTGGAGGTGCTGCTGCCTTCCTTCCCGGGTCCCGAATACGCGATTCACGTCCTTCGGCCACCGGGCGCCTACGTTCCGGGGAAGGTGCGCCTGCTGATCGATTTCCTGGTGGAGCGGCTCGGGCGGCCACCTTCCTGAGACCGTGGCATGACCGGCGAGCGCTGGCAAAACTCTCAGGTGTCAGTGCAGTTGGGCAGCAATCCGGCCCAGTGAAAGGCCAGCAGGGCGGGTAAATGCGTCTCGGCTAGCGTCCGCTGATGGATGCGACCTGTCCTCTCCCGAGGAACTCGACGATTTCCGCCCGCAGCTCATCATCAAGCCTGACGCCCCGCCACGCGCAGTACGCCATCGCCAGCCGAAGCATCGCCTCGGGCTGCTCCTCGTGGACGGAGAACATGGCGCTGCGGCTGAGTGCCGATGCGGCCCAGCCCTGCTCATGGACTCGCAGTTCCTCCACGATACTCGTGATCGGCTGGAAAGGGTTGATCCGGTACATGCCCGCCTCCATGGTTGCGTTGGAGGCGTTGCCCGAAGCCGGGTGTTAGAACCCGTCGCGTGTCCACAACGGCGCGGTCGCCTTTGGGCCGAAGCCTTGGACATGGACGACCGCCACCCGGCCGCCTTTTTGAGCAGCCGAGGACACGCTGATGAGGGTTCTACGCCTCACGCCCGGTCTCCCGAGCGCAGTTCAGATGTACGGATTTGGGCGCGGATGGTCCAGTGAATAAGAGGGACCGTGTGGATACCAGTGACCTTGATCGCAGCGCTCAGCCTCGCGCTTTGGGCATCTGGCTGGCGATGGCCGCGATACGCTCAATAGAGTGCGGTGGTGGGAACTGGCACTTCTAACAACGCAACTGACAGAGGTGGTCCCGCCTGATGAGATAGTTTGGCGACTTGGCTAAGGTGGATCGGCGTAGTTTCTACGCGGCCAATTGCTCCTTCATTGGTACCGTAGCATAAACCTCGTCTGATGTCCCGCCGCCGAAGGTCGAGTCTGGACGTCGCCGGTTGTGATAGTCGATCCAGAAACCGATGCCAGCGCTCCCTCCTGAAAGTGAGTTGTGGCACGGATTTACAGTAGTTGCCTCTTTAACGAGAATGCAGTTCTTCGATCCGTACCGACAAAGCCTCGCGGGAGATTTCCCCCAGATGCACAATCTCCAGTGTGCCGTCAGCGCCGATGAACAAGGTAGCCGGCAGACCCGGCGTACGATAGTGACGTCCAAGGTAGCTGAACCGGTCGAGCACGATGTTCGGCAGGTCCAGCCGTTCGCCCCCTAGATAGGCGCGGATACGCGCTGCGTCTTCTCCCTGATTGGCGAACACGAAGGCGACGTCGGTGCTCGCCCTAGCCACCTCGGCCATCATCGGCATCTCGCGACGGCACGGCGGGCACCAGCTCGCCCAGAGATTCACGACCATCGGCTTACCGCCGAAATCCGCGAGGCCGATTTCCTCGCCCGCCAACGCCGCCAACCGTTCTTCGGGGAACGGAACCGCCTCCACCCCTGTCGTCAAGCTTGTGGCGACGTGCCAGACGAAAACGCCCGCGGCGAGGCTTGCCAGACCGGCAAGACGCGCATGCGCCTCGCGCACCTGATAGAAGAGCAACAGGCAGGCAGCGGCCACACCGGCCGGCCACCAGAAGCCGCCCTGCCATACGGCGACGATACGGCCCGGCTCCTCGGCGAAGCTTTCCCAATGGATCGCCACATGCGCCGCGCGTGCGGCAAGGACACCGAGCAGCAGCGCGAAGGACGACCAGCGCGCGATGCCGTCGCCCATCCGGCGCGCAACCAGAGCCGTGACGACGAGGAAGACGACGATACCAGCAACGGCGCTCGCCCGGTCCGCCGCAAGTATGAGCGGGCCGATGGAGAATGCGTTCACCGCGCTGCCCCGGCGCTGTCGGCCGATTGTGCCAATGCATCGGCCGTCACCGCCCCGATCAGGCGCGTTCCGGCAACCTCTCGGCGCGCGGCATCGAAGAAGATCATCGTGGGCGGCCCGGCCACATTGAGTTCCTTGAACAACGCCTGCGTCTCGGCATTGAAATCGGTCGCGTCGAACTTCACCAGTTGCAGGGCGCCCAGCGCCTCGACGACGGTTTCGTCAGGCAGAACCGAGCGTTCGATGGTGCGGCAAATCACGCACCAGTCGGCCGTAATATAGACGAAGACCGGCCTGCCCTGCGCGTTGTCGAACGCCTCGATGAGCCCCGCCATGGAATCGGTCTTGGTGAAGGAAAGCGGAGACGGCGCGGGCACGGTCGTGCTCAGCGATATGCGCGCGCCCGCTTCGTTGACCGCACCGAAAGAAATCGCGCCGATGCCGACGGCGAGCACCGTCGCGGCCGCCTTCCGCGCCCCGATACGAGAGCGCAGTATGAGGTCGGCAATCGCCGCGAGCGCCAGCGCCGCATAAAGGGCCAAGTCCATTCCCTGCGGCAGAAGGGGAGCCGCTATCCATACGGCCATGCCGATGAAGCCGTAGCCGAAGACTCTGCGCACGGCTTCCATCCAGCGGCCTGCCTTCGGCAGGAGACGGCCACCGAACGTCGCCAGTGCGACCAGTGGCAGACCCTTGCCTATGCCGAGCGAGAACAGCGCCAGCGCGCCGGTGCGCCAGTCGCCGCCCTGCGCGATGTAGATGAGCGCGCCGGCGAGCGGAGCGGTGACGCAGGGCCCGACGATCAGCGACGAGGTGAAGCCGAGGGCGGCCGCCGAACCGACCGATCCGCGACCTGTCTTCATGGATGAGACGCGGGTGGTAAGAAAACGGGGCAGTTGCAACTCGAACATGCCGAATGTCGAAGCCGCCAGCACGAGAAAGAGCACCGCCATGGCGATGGACATCACGGGCGACTGAAGCGCGAACTGGAGGTTCTGGCCGGTCCAACCGACCACCGCGCCGACGAGAGCGAAGGCGAAGGCGAGCGAGGCGACATAGGCGGCCGACAGCACGAAGCCGCGTCCCGCGCTCGTTCTCTGCCTCGATGTGCCGAGCATTCCAAGCACGATGGGATAGATCGGGAACACGCAGGGCGTGAAGGCGAGCAGGAGACCGAACCCGACAAAGGAGAGCACGATCCAGGCCACATTCCCGCCCCTCAGGATCGAAGACGGGGCATCGGCTTCGTCGGCGACGATGATGCCTGCCTCGGCCAGCGATCGCGGCGCTTCGGCCACACCGGCGGTCGAAGGCCCCATGATCGAGGTGGTGACCGCGCCGCTGGCCGGATCGATCAGCCTCGTCTCGGGCCGATAGCAGATGCCGCCGTCCTGGCAGCCCTGATAGGTGACCTGCAGCGCCCCGTTGCCGGGCTCCGCAATGTTCACCCGCGCTTCGCGAAACAGCACTTCGACGTCGCCGAAACCGGGGTCGCTCTTCATCTCGCCCGGCGATACCGTGAAACGAAGATCCTCGCCGTCCTGCCCTGTGACGGCGAAGTGATCGCGATAGAGATAATAGCCGTCGGCGATCTTCCATCGCAGCTCAATGCCGTCGCCAGTCGGATCGACGCTCATCGCAAAGGCTTCGTCAGGATCCAACGGCGCTGCCGGCAAAGTGCTCGCCGAAACCTGCCCGATGAACAGCGCCAATATGACTGCGACGATGATCGGCATCTTGATGCGGACTCCTTGTGATGTCAGGGCGAAGTCGCGCCAGCAGCTTAAGCCAGCCTTAAGGCGGAACCCGCAGGCGGGCGGACAGAGACACGACGACGGAACGACGATGCGTGTATTGATAGTCGAGGACGACCCTATCCTGCGTGACGGGCTGACCGTGGGCCTGAAGCTTGCGGGTTTCAGCCCCGACGCGGTCGCGTGCTGCGCCGACGCCGACACGGCGATGCGCGGCAGCGACTATGAAGCCGTCGTGCTCGACGTCATGCTGCCCGATGGTTCGGGGCTCGATTTCCTGCAGCAGCGCCGCAAGGCGGACGATCCGACGCCAATCCTGCTTCTGACCGCGCGCGATCAGGTTTCCGACCGGATCGCCGGGCTCGACGCCGGCGCGGATGACTATCTCGGCAAACCGTTCGATCTCGATGAACTGGCGGCAAGGCTGCGCGCGCTGCTGCGACGCGGCGCAGGTCGGGCCAGCGCCACACTGCACTGGGAGGACTTGACCCTCGACCCCGCCAGCCTGGCCGTGACGCGGGCAGGCCGGACGCTTTCGCTCACGCGCCGCGAATTCACCATCCTGCGCGTGCTGATGGAGAGGCCCGGCGCCGTGATCGGCAAGGCTGCGCTGGAGGATGCCATCTATGGCTGGCAGGAAGGCGTGGAGAGCAACACTGTGGAAGTGCACGTCCACAATTTGCGGAGCAAGATCGGCCCCGGCGTCGTGGAAACGGTGCGCGGCATCGGCTACCGGATTGGTGGCGAGCGGGCATGAGGGCGATGTGATGAGTTCGATGCGCGCGCGGCTGCTGCTGATACTGTTCCTGACCACCGGTACAGTGTGGCTGTCGGCCGCCGCGTGGATATGGTTCAGCACGCAGTCTCATGTCGAACAGGTGCTTGATGCTCGCCTGCGAGAAGCGGCGCGGATGGTGGATTCGCTTCTGACCGATCACCGCATCGAGATTGCTTCCGCCGCGGAGGCCATCGACGATCCTGGCGTCATGACCGACTGGGAGGACAATCGCTACAATCGCCAGCTCTCCTGCCAGATCTGGTCGCTCGCGGGTACGCTTGTCGGGCGCTCGGAAAGCGCGCCGCAGCAGCGCTTGGCCGATGGCGCCGACGGCTTCTCCGAGACCGACATAGAAGGCGAAACCTGGCGTGTCTTCACCGTGGCCAATGCCGAACTCGGCGTGCAGGTGATGGTAGGCGACAGCCTTCGGATAAGGCAGTCGCTCGTCAACGACGTGATGATGGGGACACTGCTGCCGATGGCGCTGATCCTGCCTGCGGGCGCACTGCTGATCTGGCTTTCGGTGCGCAGTGGGCTCGCACCGCTCGACCGCATGGCACAGGCCCTGTCCGAGCGCCATGCCAACGACCTGCGGCCGCTCGGCCTCAGCGAAACCTCGACCGAATTGCGTCCGGTCCTTGGCGCGATCAATGGCCTGTTCGGTCGCGTCGACGCCGCGCGCGAACGGGAGAAGAGCTTCACCGCCTTCGCTGCGCACGAACTCAAGACACCGCTGGCGGGCCTCAAGACGCAGGCGCAGATCGCGCTGGCGAGCGACGATCCGCAGACACGCGACCATGCCCTTTCGCAGATCGCCGCCGGCGTGGACCGATCGGCCCGGCTGGCGCGACAGCTGCTCGATCTGGCCGCCGCCGATGCGGGCGGCGAAGAGACCGGCGCGGGTGCTTCGTCCGTGCGAAGCGTGGTTGCCGAAGCCTTGCTTGCCGTCGAGCCACTGCGCGCGCAGCGAAAGATCGTCATTACCGTTGCGGACGGGCAGGACGCGATAGTAGCCTGCGGACAGATGCTTGCGATCACCGCGCTGCGCAACGTGCTGGAGAATGCGGTTCTCCATTCGGAGACGGGTGGCGAGGTTTACGTATCTGCCGCCGTTGGAACCGACATCACGGTGACGGTTGAAGACAGCGGTCCCGGCATAAGCGATGCCGAACTTGCCCATGCCGGCGAACGCTTCTTCCGTGGCCGAAACCAGCTCCCCTCCGGCACAGGGCTCGGCCTTGCCATCGTGGACACGGTGATGAAGCGCGCGGGCGGCGGTTGGCATATTGCAAACCGCGCGGAAGGCGGGTTGCGCGTCAACCTGACATTTCCACCCGCCTGACGTTCGGTTCAGCCTTTCATGCGCTCGCGCGCGTCCTTCACCACCTGACGGAACCCGGCTTCGTCGAGAGCCGAGGCAACCAGAAACGGACCGACGATATAGGCGGGCGTGCCGCGAAGCCCGATCATGTCCGCCTGATCCATGTTGCGGCCGAGCAGGCCCGAAATCATCGCTCCCTCGGCCTGCGCGCGCTGCTCGAGTTCGGAAGCGTCGAGGCCTGCCGCCTCTATCGCCGCCTTCATCACGCCGACTTCCACGCGCCGGCCCTCGATGCCCATCAACGCGTGATGGACCTGCTCGTAGCGCCCCTGCCGATGGGCGGCGAGTGCAAGCTGCGCCCCGACGACCGAGGCTTCCGTCAAGATCGGCCAGTCCTTGTAGACGAGGCGAATGTCGTCGTCCTCGCGAACAACCTTGTCCAGAGGCAGGGCGGCGCGTTTGCAGAACGGACAATTGTAGTCGAAGAAGGTGATGATGGTCAGTCCGCCTTCCGCATTTCCCCCGGTCGGCACGTCGGGATCGTTGAACAGCATCTCGGTGTCCGGCTGCTGTGCCGCTGCGCGAAACCTGCCGGCGCCCAGCAGCAGTCCTGCCGCGCCCATGCCGGCAAGCACGCTGCGCCTCGACGGTCGCAAGGCCGTCATCGTCTTTCCAGCTATCCATATCGTCATCGCGCTGTCCTCGAAATTGAACCTGCGCTGACAATCGCCGGCCGCCTTAAGGCAGGCTTAAGCTGACGGATGCGGTTGGCCGCAACCAACAAGAAGCATCGAGGCCATCATGACCCCTGGAAAGTTTCCTTCCGCGATTTCTCGGCGCGGCTTTGTCGCCGGTGCTGCCGCGCTCGGCCTGGCCGGCTGCTCGACCACGGGCCCTGGCGCGCCGCCCCAGCCCGCCCCGGTTCTGGCGCCCCGAATACCCCCAAGGCCGGCCATGTATCAGGCCATGCCGCAGGAACCGTTTCCGATTCCCGCCGTCGACATGAAGGACCTCGACCGGCGGTTCTGGCGTGAGGAAGTCTCTTATGCGAGCGGCGAGCGGCCCGGAACTCTGATCGTCGATACGCCCGGCAAATATCTCTACCACGTGCTGCCGGGCGGTCGTGCCATGCGTTACGGCATCGGGGTCGGGCGCGAAGGCTTTGCCTGGTCGGGGCGCGCCATCGTCGCCTACAAGCGGCCGTGGCCCCGCTGGACCCCGCCGGACGAAATGGTCGCGCGCCAGCCCGAGCTCGAACCTTACAGCATCGCCAGTGGCGGCATGGGGCCGGGGTTGAAGAATCCCCTCGGCGCCCGTGCGCTTTATATCCATGAGGGCGGGCGGGACACGCTTTACCGGCTGCATGGCACGCCGGAGGCGTGGTCGATCGGCAAGGCGGTATCGTCGGGTTGCATCCGGCTGGTGAACCAGGACGTCATCCACCTCTTCGATCATGTCCGTGACGGCAGCCCCATCGTCGTGATCCCGGACCCGTCGATGAAGCATCTGGCGGTGTGATCGCCCAGCGAAGTTTCTTGCTTGGCGGACAGTCGCGGCTAGGATCACCACCTATACCCAGCCATTGCCGCAACTGCGGATAGCCAGGAACAAAGCGTGCGCTTAGACATCGATTCCGACCGTTCAATGACCGTCCTGACCGTGTTGACGGTCATCGGCATGGCGCTGGCTACGCTGGCTGCTTTCGTCCTTCCTGGCATCCACGGCTCATTCGGCCTCGCGCTCGTCTATCTCGCCGGCGGCGTGCCGGCGACGGTCCGCGCGTTCTCCGCGCTCTGGCGCGAGCGCGAGCTCGACATCGACCTCCTGATGGTGATCGCCGCGGTGGCCGCCGCCGCGGTGGGAGCGGCGCTTGAGGGCGCGGTCCTCCTGACGCTGTTCAGCATTTCGACGACATTGGAGCAGCGAGCGATGGGGCGGGCACGCCGCGCCGTCGAAGCGCTGATGGCTCTGCGTCCCGATACCGCCCTTCGCCTGAGCGAGGACGGCACGGTCGCCGAGATAGCAGTCGGCGAACTCGCGCCAGGGGATATCGTCGTGCTGCGCCCCGGAGCGCGCGTGCCGGTCGACGGCACTGTCGTGGACGGCGACGGTGCGCTCGATGAAGCGACGATCACCGGCGAATCCATGCCGGTGCACAAGCATCCTGGCGACAAGGTGTTCGAGGCGACCGTCAACCTCAATGCCGTTCTGACGATGCAGGTCACGCAGGCGGTTGCCGACAGCACGGTCGCGCGAATGATCGCGATGGTAACGGAGGCGCAGGCGGCGCGCGCGCCATCCGAACGGTTCAGCCAGTGGTTTGGCCAGCGCTACACCGTGGCGGTCCTGGCCGGCTCGCTGCTGGCCTTCGCCGCCTTTCTCTGGTTCGGCTACCCCGCCGATGACGCGCTCTATCGCGCGGCGGTACTGCTCGTGGCCGCCAGCCCTTGCGCCATCGTGATCTCCGTGCCGGCCGCGATCCTGTCGGCGCTGGCTGCGGCGGCGCGCGGCGGCGTACTGTTCAAGGGCGGCGCAGCGCTCGAAACCCTGGCCGAAGTGCGCTCCTTCGCTTTTGACAAGACGGGAACGCTGACGACCGGCAAGGCCGAAATCACCGGCGTCGTCGCGCTGATCGACGAGAAGACGTTCCTCTCGCTCATCGCAGGGCTGGAGGCGCAGTCGGAACACCCGATCGCCGATGCGATCCGCCGCCACACCAAGATGAACGACATAGCTGCGGCGACAATCCACGACGTGGAGACGGTGCCCAGCGAGGGTATTGTGGGGAAGGACGAGGAAGGCCCGGTCTGGGCCGGAAACGCGCGGATGCTCGCACGTATGGGCGCGCAGGCGGGCGGACCGGAACTCGCGGCGCTTTCAACGAGCGCGCAGACGGTGGTCTATCTGGGACGGGCAAGCCGTCTTCTCGGTGCTGTCAGCGTCGCCGACCGGCCCCGCGCCAGTTCGGCCGCAGGGCTTGCGGCCCTCAGGGACGAGGGCATCGGCACACTGGCGATGATGACCGGCGATCGCCGCGCGGTGGCGTCGAGGATCGGCGGGGAACTTGGCCTGCTCGAAGGGAATATACATGCCGACCTGCTACCCGGCGACAAGGTGCGCCTGATAGCCGAACTCGCCGCAGGCGGACGGGTCGCCTATGTTGGCGATGGCGTCAATGATGCGGCGGCGCTGGCACGCGCCGATGTAGGCATCGCAATGGGCGTGGCGGGCAGCGAGGTCGCCCTGCAGGCCGCCGACGTGGCCTTCCTTTCCGACGACATGACCCGGCTCGCCGACGCGCAACGGCTTGCGAAGCGAACGCGGCGCATCATTCGCCAGAACCTGGGCTTCGCGATGGGCGCAATGGCGGTGCTCGTCGTCTCCGGCCTGTTCTTCAACCTGCCGCTGCCGCTCGCCGTCATAGGCCACGAGGGCGGCACGGTGCTCGTGGTTCTGAATGGCTTGCGGCTTCTGGCAGACCCGATCCGCGGCAAACGAGCCGTGAATTGATCCCGGAGTTGCACCATCCCTATCCCAGCAGCAAGGCGATCGACGCGGCGAGGATCACGATCCATGTACCCAGAGTGCCCGGCCCACGCAGCATCTTCTGTAGGCCGGACCCTGCCGGCATGATCATGCCGAGCGGATGGGCGATCCTCGCGGCCAGCAAGCCGATCATCAGCAGATGGACAGTCCAGCCCGGCGCGCCACGCATCTCTGCGAAAGCCACGAGAATCAGCGCAACCGGTACATATTCAGCAAAGTTAGCGTGGCTGCGGATACGCAGCGCGAGCGCCGGTTCGCCTCCGTCCCCGATGCCGACTCCATAGTCCACACGTCCTTTCACCACCCAGACCGACAGAGTGACGAACAGCAAACCAAAGAGACCGGCGTAGAAGGCGCTGATTGCGGGAAAGGTCATCGCGCAAACTCAGCCGGCAACGGCTCTGGCAGCGCATTTGCGTGACGCCACCGAGAACACCGCCATAGCAATCAGCACGGACGGCACCAGCGCGATCAGGACGGCGAAAAGCCAGTCGACCGGCCCCGCCAGCGCGTCGATCCCGGCCAGCGTCCATTTCGGCACGAGAAGGGTGAAGATCACCGTCGCCAACGTGCCCATGGCGAGCGCCGCCCTGAGCGGACGCCTTGCCGGACGACCGACGCGCCGCAGCTTGCCGATGCCGGTGACAACACCGGCCAGAAGCACGAGGCCCAGCACGACCGGCGCAAGTAACCAGACGCCGAAGGTCTCCCAGGCGATGAAAAACAGGGTTACGGGGTTGAAGTCGCTCATGTCGTCGCCTCCTCACGCACGTCCGCGCAGCATGGCGCGGTAGGCCCCGAGCAGGCCCTTTTCCTCGATCAGCCACGATACCCACATTTCCTTCAGCGGATCGATGAAGGGGAAGGAGGGGACCAGTGTGCCGTCATAGTCGAACTCGATCAGCATCGCCCTGCCATAGCCGGTGACCATCGGACAGGAAGTGTAACCGTTATAGGCGGCGGCCGGGGTACGGCCGGCGGTTTCGGCTATGAGATTTTCGACGACCACAGGCACCTGCCACTTGACGGAGGCGGCGGTCTTGCCGCGCGGCACGCCGGCGATGTCGCCTACCGCGAAGACGTTCGGGAAGCGTGGATGGCGCAGCGTCGCTCTCTCCGCTTCCACCCAGCCATCGGCGGCGAGGTTGCCCTCCTGCCAGGGCAGCGGGCTGTTCCTCACCGCATCTGGTGCGCGCATCGGCGGCACGACATGGAGGAAATCATAGTCGAGCGTCACGGCACCGGTTTCAGTCTGGTAAGTCGCCGTCTTCGCACCCGGATCGATCGCCTTCAGCACATGACTGTAATTGACCTCGACGTTGCGGTCGGCGAACATCTCCTTCACCTTCTCGTTAACCGGCGGCACGGCGAAGACTGCTGGATTATGGGCGTTGTAGACCAGCTTCACCGCGCCTCGCCGGCCCTGCCTGCGCGCCTTGTCGTCGGTGATGAAGGTGATCTTGAGCGGTGCGCCGGCACATTTCATCTCGCCGGCCGGACGACCGAACAGGCCGACGCCGCCTGTCTCGATGAAACGGTCGATCGCGGCGGCAGAGACCGCCGCCTCGTTCGGGCCGGCATAGATCGAGGCGATGCCCTCCTTGCCGATCAGCGATGTCTCCATGCCCTCAATGGCCGTGTAGTCGAGCTTCAATCCGGTGGCGACCATCAGGAAGTCGTAGTCGATCCGCTTGCCGGATGTCGTCAGGACGGCATTCGCTTCCGGGTCGAACTCGGCCACTGCCTCCTCGATCCATTCGACGCCGGACAGTATGAAATCGCCATTGCGCGAGGTCACCTGCTCCGGCGACCAGAGGCCGGCGCCTACCAGCGTGAATCCGGGCTGGAAATGATGCTCTTTCTTTGCGTCGATGATGATAATGGTCGCGTTCGGCATTCCACGCCTCAGCCGCGACGCCAGCGCGAGACCGGCTGCACCCGCGCCCGCGATGACGATCCTCGCCTTTGCGGCGGAGGTCTGGGCTGTCGCCCGACCGATCGATAGGCCGGCCAGCGCGACCGCGCCGGTGCCGATCAGAAATTCCCGCCTCTTCATCCTCTTTCTCCCTTGATCCGATTGCTTCATCCGGCGCGGGCAAGTTCGCCGCGCGCCCAGCTGACGATCTGCTGCGCCGTCATCGCTCCCGACACGCGGGCGACCTCGCGCCCGTGGGCATAGAGCAGCATCGTCGGGATGCCCCTGATGCCGAGCCGGGCAGCGGCCTGCGGCTCGGCATCCGAGTTCAGTTTGATAAGCCGCATGTCCGGTTCGAGCTGCGCCGCCGCTGCCTCGAAGGCTGGCGCCATCATACGGCATGGCCCGCACCACGGCGCCCACACGTCGACCAGGACCGGCAGGTCGCCGCGTCCGGTGTGGCGATCGAAGGTGGCGGTGTCGACATCAACGGGCTTGCCGTTGAAAAGAGGCGTCTTGCAGCGGCCGCAGCGCGCGGCCTTTGCCGGCTTTTCTGACGGGACACGGTTGATCCCCGCGCAATGCAGGCAGACGATCTGGCGGGAGGCTGGCATATGGACCATATTCTTTGCTTCGACGCCCGGACTTGCCCCGGGCTTTTCGTATTGACGATATATGCAAACCAATGTAGATACGCAAGTATGAATGTTAAAGCGGAAATCGATCCTGACATCATGCGCGGCGCCGCGGACCAGGCGAGCGAACTTCTGAAGGCGCTGTCCAATCAGCATCGCCTGCTGATCCTGTGCCGCCTGATCGACGGGGAGAAGTCGGTCGGCCAGTTGGCGGAGTTCCTCGGCATCCGCGATTCGACCGTGTCCCAGCATCTGGCGCTGCTGCGCCGCGACGGCATCATCGCCGGGCGGCGCGATGGGCAGACGATCTGGTACAGGATCGAAAGCGATGTCGCGCGTCAGGTGGTCGAGGTGCTCTACGGCTCGTTCTGTAACCCGGACGGCTGAGACAACACCGGCATTCAGGATTTTTGAGCCGGGAGCCTGACGCCACCGGTAATGGAGAATGCTGCCGTGAGTGAACAGGACGCCGCCCGACGAAACATCCTCGTGCTGACCGCCGCGCAGGCGCTGGGCGCGGCGAGCCCGCCGATCATCATCTCGCTGGGCGGGCTGGTCGGCCAGCAGCTTTCGTCCGACCCGGCGCTGGTGACGTTACCGGTCAGCCTGTTCAATCTTGGCCTTGCCGTGGGCACGCTCCCCGCCGCGGCCGTGATGCGTCGTTTCGGTCGTCGCAGCGGCTATCTGCTCGGCACCGGCTTCGGCATGGCCGCCGGGCTTATTGCAGCCTTCGGCATCTTCGCCGTCTCGTTTATGGTGTTCTGCATCGGCACCTTCACCGCCGGCTTCTACGCCGCCTATGTGCAGAGCTACCGTTTCGCCGCCACCGACGCGGCGACCGGCGAGCTCAAGGCCAAGGCGATCTCCTGGGTGATGATCGGCGGGCTGATCGCCGCAATCATCGGCCCGCAGCTCGTCATCTGGACGCGCGACGCGGTGCCCGGCACGCCCTATGTCGGCTCCTTCCTCAGCCAGGCCGTGCTGGCGCTGCTGGCAGTGCCCGTCCTCATGCTGCTGCGAACGCCGAAAGCGCCCGCCGCGGCGGGCAGCGCTCCGGATACGGGCAGGCCGCTCATGCAGATCCTGTTTTCACCGCGCTACATGCTGGCGGTGGCGGCGGGCGTCGTCTCCTACGGGCTGATGGTGTTCGTGATGACGGCGGCCCCCATCGCCATGGTCGGCCACGGCCATTCGGTCGACCATGCGGCGCTCGGCATCCAGTGGCATGTGCTGGCCATGTTCGCGCCGAGCTTCTTCACCGGCCACCTGATGGCCCGCTTCGGCAAGGAACGGGTGACAGCGGTCGGGCTCCTCATCATCGCGGTGTCGGCGGTGGTGGCACTGGCTGGGCTCCAGCTCTTCCATTTCTGGGTCTCGCTGGTCCTGCTCGGCATCGGCTGGAACTTCGGCTTCATCGGCGCCACCGCCATGGTCACAGACTGCCACACGCCGGCTGAGCGCGGCAAGGCGCAGGGCGCTAACGACTTCCTCGTCTTCGGAACGGTGGCGGCCGCCTCCTTCTTCGCCGGCGCGCTGCTGCATGCCTCGGGCTGGCAGACGATCAATTGGCTGATACTGCCCGCCGTCGCCATTATCCTGGTGCCACTTGTGTGGCGGGCGGCGCGCATGCCGAAAGCGGCGAAGGCATAGGCTGAAGAGGCAAAGCGCCGCCGCTCCGGTCACCAATCGCCACA
>JACZKY010043935.1_pt1 | contig 13606 bp, 7 predicted proteins | sample 8237611 | NCBI WGS metagenome assembly JACZKY01 (sample SAMN16148055, study PRJNA663545) | marine sediment metagenome | biome: sediments and biomass from bioreactor inoculated with such sediments; feature: coastal sediments; material: methane- and iron-fed bioreactor; isolation source: Bothnian...
GTCTCCCTTACCGCCAGGATTTCGCCTGCTTCCTTTTGTAGCAAGGGAATGGACTCATCCCAAGCCCGTAATTGCTCAGGGCTCGGATAACGGACGAAACTTTCCAGCGAAGAGCGGATTGTCCCAGCAGGCGTCCCCAGAAAGGTCGGAAAGTCAGATTCCCAACCGGCCGTACGATTGGGATGATTCGTCACGGGCCATCCCCAATCTTCTTCCTTGATACATATTCCGGCAGCCTCATTCTCGAATTATACTCATGCAAGTGGTGTAGGAAATCTAATTATTCGCCCTCAGTTGAGATAATTTAAATTTATCGCATCCCAGGTCCAAGCCCTGTAGTCCCTGTAGTCCTTGCATTTCATTGGAGACTTCAGGAGGGCTCTTCCACTAAGATATGGGAAGACTGATGACATGGACCAGTGCGATACCATTGAAAACAAAATCCACAATAGGTATCCCGGCGCTATGGCGAAGCGCCCCTCCAAGGTGGGGGCATAAATGGCACTCCATCTGCTCATACATGGCAATGTTCCCCCCTACCATCCCCCATGTTTTTATCCGATGGCTTTCCTCGTCTGGGGATACCGTTTACGACCCTTTCTGCGGGAGGGGCACGACCGTTCTCGAAGCCTGTTGCCTGGGGCGAATCGGCTTAGGTTCTGACGCGAATCCCCTTGCATGGATTCTTACCTCTGCGAAGGCTAACCCTCCGTCCTTTCCCGCAGTTCGTTTGCGCCTGGCACACCTACGTGACATGCAAACTCATGGAGACGGCGTATCCCAGCCAATAGAGATACAGTCTGTCTTTGATTCTGACGTCCTCGCCCAGCTCGTTTGGCTACGCTCTGTGCTGTCTACCGACTCGAAAGTCGACCGATATCTAATTGCTGTCCTGCTTGGAGTTCTGCATGCGAATGCTCGGCACGATGGGACCCCTCGCGGCCTTACTATCGCGATGCCAAACACGTTCTCTATGGCACCTCGTTATGTAATGAAGTACAAAAACGCGCATGGCTTAGTAGCACCAAAGCGCGACGTACTGAGCTTTCTCGAGAACAGGATTGAACAACTAGGCGAAATACCATCCACCTTCTGCCGCGGTGACGCATGGCTTCAGGATGCAACCGAATTCTCACTGCGCCTGTCTCGATTTGAACCGCCGCGGCTGATTTTTACATCGCCGCCGTATCTCAACGTCATGAAGTACGGAAAGCTTAATTGGCTGCGGCTCTGGCTCCTTGGTCTTGAGCCATCGGAGGTTGACTCCACGCTCTTCGCGTCCAGTTCTCCTCCCTTGTATCTTGAGTTCATGTCCAAGGTGATTGCGAGAATGGAGGCAGCTGTTGCTGATGACGGCCGAATATGTCTTGTGATCGGAGACGTCAAACGCGGGGATACCATCATCAACTTGGCCCAAGCCGTGGCGGACACTTGCGTAACCGGCTCGACTTTACGAATAGATGCTTTAATCGAAGATGAGCTGCCAGTTGCACAGAAGGTCAGTCGAATCTGGAAGGATCGTCGTGGTCATGCGACAAAAACTGATCGCATATTGATCCTTTCCGCACGACGCGCAAGTCGATTACCGCATATGATGAAGCCAAACTGGTCCAAAAATAATTAAGAGGAGATTCCGCCTTGGTGGACATTGCTGACAAATTAAAGGAATTGGCGTCGGTTGATATCTTTAAACATGGACGTGACGCTGAGACATTTGTCGGCCGCCCATTTTACTTTGATTACGAGACTGTCAAGGTCCTGGTCAACGACAAATGGAAGCATACAGTTGGTGGTATCCCGGCCGGCGCGTTCCTTCTGTGCTCTTACGATAACGAGGACGGCGTCGCGGAGATGGTTCTAGTTCGTGTCGTTGGACCGACCACCCTTCCAACGGACTCCGACGTCATTGCATCCATGGTCGACTACTACAAGGAAGGACCCGCTCCAGGCCCCAGCGGCGATAAAAAGCTGGATAGCTACACTCGCTACGAGTTCATGTTCTCAGGGCTCAAGTGCCGGGTCCTCGGTACATACTATCGCCAGAATGGCAAGCCACGATTTGGTGCAGACGTCGAGAACTTCTACAGCGCGCATAACTATTCGGTCTACAAACCCAAGGGGAAAGTCCTCGAGTACATTGTGAACTTTCGGGAGGGGGATGGTATTCCCGGTGGTAAAGACCAGGTCCGTCTGGGTTGTGTCCGCTACAGTGCTTCTCAGCGGGCAGACCAAGGTCCTGAGGTCCCCATCTACGTTTCGGCTATGGATTTCGTCGGCAAACGGACAGCCCTATTCGGTATGACCCGCACTGGTAAATCCAATACGGTCAAGAAGATCCTCGAGTCTGTAGCAACGCTTTCCGCTAAGAAGTTGGTGAAGCCTGTTGGCCAGATTATTTTTGACATCAACGGCGAGTACGCTAACGCGAATCAGCAAGATGAGGGTACCGCCATCTTCGAGATGTTCGAAAAGGATACGACCAGGTATTCACTTCAGGAGAAACCGGGCTTCCAGGTCATGAAGCTCAACTTCTTCAGCGATCTAGAGGCAGGGTTTGGCTTACTTCAAAGCTTTCTTGCCGATGATACCTCAGACTATATAAGGAGTTTTCTTGCCCTCGACTTGATCGAGCCACCAGAAGAGGATATCTCGGCCAAGACTCGTTACCAGCGAGTTGTGGCCGCTTATCAAGCTTGCCTACACCGTGCAGGCTTCGAGTCCGACAAACAGAAGGTGAAGTTTGAAGGGAACAAAGATCTTAACCCCCTAGCTGGCGGTATAGACCCCTCTAGGGGTATTACATATGACCAAGCGGCAACATGGTTTGAGGCAATTTGGGATGCTTACAATGACAATCCGTTCTTTCAGGACTACAGACAAAAGAAAGGTCGGGAATGGGCGGACGAAGACCTAAAGGCCGTCCTCGTCATGTTATCTCGAAAGAAGACGCCGGGCAGAACCGCCAACGTATCAGGGTATCGAAAGCTCCAGCCATTCAAGAGTTACCATTCGCCAGCAAATACAGAGTCCTTCGAAGGAGATATCATTCAGAAGCTTCGCGCGGGAAGAATAGTGATCATCGACCTCTCTCAGGGCGACCCTAAATTACAGGCAACTTACTCCGAGCGCATATGCCGTCGGATCTTCAACGATGGTATGGCCCGATTCATCGCAAATGAGGACACCAATTTCATTCAACTTAATTTTGAGGAGGCCCACAACCTCTTCCCGAAAAAGGATGACAAAGACCTGAGCCAAATTTACAACCGGTTGGCAAAGGAAGGGGCCAAACTACGCTTAGGGCTTGTATACGCCACCCAGGAAGTTAGCTCGATCTCTAGCAATGTCCTTAAAAATACCCAGAACTGGTTCGTCTCTCACCTGAACAACCAGGACGAGCTCAAAGAAGTACAGAAATTCTACGACTTCGAAGATTTCGTGGAGAGCCTTCGACGAGCCCCAGACCGTGGTTTTATCCGCATGAAGACATACTCGAATGCTTTTATCGTACCGGTGCAGATCGACCGGTTTTCCGCAAAGAAGAGCGACTAATGGCTTACGGCCAGATCAAAGGTAGGAAGCCCTTTGAGCGGGCGAGCAAGATCGCTCATACAAGCATCCTCCTCAATCCGGACGTTCAGGAATTTGTTGAAACATGTACGCTTCCATCCGTGCCACAGGGGGAGACACTCGAAGCGCTGCAAAAACCTCTTCCGCCGGCAGAGAAACGCATTGAACATGTGATTGCCGTAGACGGAGGCATGACGGAAGTCTTGGTCCGCAAAGAGTTCCCAAGCGCTTCCATGGCATTCATGACCTTCGGACCTCTCACGTTAACACTGGCGGATTTGACAGAATTAGACTTCCAACCCTTCATAGCTCCGGAAGATATGGCAAAATTGAAGAATCTCCAACGCTACAGTTTGCCCCTCCCATCCAAAGCGATATGTGCGGCTGGCGTTGCTAGTTTCTCAGTGGGGGTACGGCGCCAGATCCAGCGATTCCTCGCTGAGAAGCATCCCGAACTAATGCAGACACTCCAGTGGATCTTATTCCGCGAGTGGTTGCCCGAGGTGAAGAGGCAGGGTTGGGAGGTCCCGCAATGCCCGACCTGTGGCTACCCCAAGATTCGCTTTGAGTCAGACGGCCCCACCGAGTTGACTTGCAAAAACTGCAGTGCCACAGTCTATCTCTCCGATAGCTTAAGACTATACGAACGCATTGACGATGAGCAGGGGGCAGGTGGGATTATGGCCTACCTGCTAACGACGTTGGAACAGCTTGTCATCGTCAACATCATACGTCAGCTTCTGGACCTCAAACCTTCGATCCTCCGGGAGATTCTCCTTATCAAAGATGGTCCACTGGCATTCTTCGGTGTTGTAGCCCCGATCCACAAGCCCGTGCGGGAGCTCATGGAGTACCTCTCTAACCTGGATAACGGCAAACCTTTAATATGCCTCATCGGTCTGGAAAAAAGTGGCAGCTTTGTCGAGCATGCAACGCTCATCTCACCATCATTGAAGAGGGGCCATTATCTGCTGCCGGATACCGAGTACATCTACAAATACATACAGCCGGGGAATCCAAGTCGCGAAGGATTCGGCCACAACACCTACTACGGTGCCAAACTTATATTCAAGAGTGACCGAGGGGATGTCTTCGTTGCCACCATCCCTACCAAATCATTTCAGGCTGCGCCGAAGTTTGAAGACCTGCTAAATGGTGCCGAAGTGGTAAGCGTAACGAGCCAACTACGTTGTTCCATGTACGATAACGCCCTTATTCCGGTGGTGCTGGCAAACCGGCTGGTGTCGCTGGCAGACGTGCCCAGCTCGGAAATTATCAAGAGATTCGTTAAATCCTCAGTAATGCAAGCTGACTAACCGAGATATAGAAACAAACCTTCAGGCATGCTTTATAAATTTAAGATCAGAGGAAGAAATCGGATTTTTCCACAGCCCTTGCACATTCCACAAACCACTTTCACGAATCTTCTCGATGGGAGAGTGACTGCCGAGCCAATCCTTCGACGCTTTGCATTCCTCGCAGAGCGACACCGTGGAAATCAGTCGTTCCTCCAGTGCATGACGAGTTTCTTTCCCTCGCCCCATCGGAATGATCACGAAACTTAACCGTTCCTGGATGTAACAGGTTACATTCTTCTCGGTTCTATCTTTCTTCTGATGGTCTATCTTGCCAGCGTTGGCGGCTTTCCCTTTGCGAGATGTCAGATCTTTTTCCCATTGTGCCAGGAAGGGATCGCCTTCTTTGGCCAGTAACGCACGTCCGATGTTCTTCCGGAAGATGCTCCGATCCTTATTCTCGACGAGGAAATGTTCCCGGAGGCGAGAGAAAAGGTTGTCATCGCCACGGTGCGTTCCTACACGAACAATCCGATCTCCCCGGTGCCCTTTTTCCTTCTTCTCGAACAACAAATAGATGCCATTCGACGGTATCAAATCTTCATCGAAGGGGAATCCGATGCGCTCCTTTCCCCGCGCCCACTCATGGAGTGCTTCGCACATCTCGCTCATCACGTGTTCCTCCCGAGGAATTGAAGCTGCTTGCCGATTTTCTTCCCCTTCAGCGGCAAGCGAACGTTTACAAGTTCGTCCACGAGAAACTCCCAGTACCGAGCACCTGCGAGAATCGTGTATTCCACCTTCTCGTTGCCGAACCTTTTTTTGATTTGACCCAAGGCGGCCGCCGCCCATTCTCGTCGTTTCTTTACACCCATCTCGTTTAACGTTTCGTCGTAACAGTCGACCTTTGTATTGGGGGGAAGCAGATGATGTTTCGCGGAGAGAATGAAGATTTGATCTGGCTTCAAAGACTCCGCGTAATCCATGCAGGCTCGAAAATAGGGGCCGACGTATAGCTCCTTGGCGGGATGATTCCCAGGTTTCTTCTTCGAACCGCACGTGACCAGAATAACTTTTTTCATGCGGTAACCTCTGGCTTGGCCTTGCGAACCACCTCGACGAACTCGGCGATTACCTGGACTTCGCCCTCGTCCGCCGGCGTCAGTTCGATGGGCTCATAATCGGTATTGAGGGGCTTCAGAACGATACGTGTATGTCGCCACCCTCCTTCCCCGTCTGGAACCTTCTCGCTCGTGTACACCTTTAACGTGTACTGTCCACCAGTATGCGAATCAGCGATACCAGAGTGGCGAACGAGTAGGCGTTTCCCTTGCCGGGTTCCAACCGAGGGTTTCCGGAAGAGGCAATATGCTCCATTTGGAATAACCGGTGCCATAGAGTCGCCTTGGACCTTAGCCACGAACATCCCCGACTCGAATCGAGATGAAGTGTCGAATGCAACCCATTCCGTGTCCTCGCCAAGTTCCAGATCCGCCTGCTCCTGACTCCAGCTACCGGCTGCTGCCCTGAGGGAGGTTAAGGGAACACAGGTTTTGTATCTGTCACCGGAAGCAGGCTCCACTCTCCTGAATGGTAGGAGATCGCCCCCATCCACATACCGGCCCAAGGTAGATCGAAGCTTCTTCAAGTCCCGACAGATCGCGTAAATCCACTTTCCATCCCGTCCGGCGTTGTTAACCGCGGTTACCCATTTGCATGCAGCCGCTTCTTTCGCATTTACACGATCAGGTTCGTGAAGCTCGCCCGCTTTCCCCTTGATCTCCAGCATCACCAACTTGCCGCCCCGCATCTTTACGATAAAGTCGGGTTCGTAACGATGACTTACTTCCATGTACTCGTAAGGGACCACCATACCGATGTTCCGATCGTTTGGGGTGAAGCTTTCGACAGAGTCCATGTCCTCCAGAATTTCGACCGCTTTCCGCTCCCAATCACTACGCTGAACTGCATAGTTAAGGTGGCTCTTGGTTAAGGGAATGACAGGCATAGCTGTGCGATAGTCCACCTCGCGCGTTGATATCCACGGTTTGTAGGAGTTGACGATTGGAAGTAGGGTCGAGGTCCCCTCCATGGCCATAATTCCGTCACGAATACGTTCCCGCAGAAACATTGCATACTTATCAAGAGCGAGTTCCCGATGATCAACTCCATCGGCGAACCGGACCTTCTTCTCGATGTACTGCTGGATAATCCGCACCAAGTCGGGAAAAATCTGATGTCGTGCCAAAAACGCTTTTTTAACTCGCTCTATCCCCTCACCATCCCCTTTCCCCTGGAGAAGGTCGTCCATGACTAATTGGGCGATCCGGAAAACGATCTGTTGAGGCCGAACAGATTCATAAAAGGCCTTCCGGTCCTGTTCGATGAAGTCCCCGCCAGGGACAGCATCCGGAGTGTCCCGATAACCACGGGCCAGAGCCAAGAAAACCTTGGTCGGCTCGTGATCGACAATGAAGCCTGTCAGTTTCTCCACATCGCAGGAGATTCCACTTCCTTTCAGATCATAGGTGTAACTCTCGACTACGGGCATCCGAATCTCTAGTGCATCCCTCTCAGGGATCGAATGTACATGGTGATAGATCGGATCGGATTTTTCACCTTCCTTGGCCTTCCCTTTGAACGGGATCAGAGAAAATGGAATCCCATAAACATCGACATGCTCAGCGACCAACATTCCGGTAGCCGGATCAGGTCGGTAATCCACTCTCCTGAGCCCTCGACCAACAACCTGCTCACACAGAAGCTGACTGTCGAATGCCCGGATGCCAAGAATATGGGTGACATTGTTGGCGTCCCACCCTTCCGTGAGCATCGAAACGGACACGACACACCGAACCTGTGCCCCCGGTTGACCTCTTTTTCCAACAGAAGCGATGAGAGTTCGCAGAGCCTGGGCCGCTTCGTCCTTTGTCTCGCCTTCATCGGTTTCCACTTTGGCAAGCAGTTTTGTGTCGATGCGAATGGTCCGCTTGATCCCTTCTTCGTTGGCCAATTCAGGGAATAGTGCGTTTGAAGGTTCATAAACGGTTTTCACCACGATCCCCTTCCCATCCTTGGAGGGGACCTCTACTTCCCGTTCTCCGCTGATCCGCTGATAGACCACTTCTGAAATTTCTGTATTGTCACAGACCACAATCATGACAGGGGGAATGGTTTCCTCGCCCATAACACCGGCACGGATCTCCTCATGCCGTTTCTTCCACTGGCTAGCCAGGGTTAGTAGCGCCCCCTCTGCCTCCCGATAAACTGCATCGGGTTTTGGTCGTCCATTCGAGAGCCGGTCCTTATCCTTGAGTTTGTCGTTGATGTTCCTCCAGAGGCGGAAGTACTTGGGGTCAGGCCGGCCGACCTCATCTTTGGCCTCGGCATCGTCCCGAACAGGTAATCTGGGAATCTTGACGATGCCCGATTCGATGGCGTCAACCAAACCGAAATCACTCACCAGCCAAGGGAAAGGACTCCCCTGCGGGTATCCGCTGTTCTGCAGGTAGAACGGAGTGGCAGAGAGATCGAAGCAGGCCAAGATTCCCGGTTTTTCCTTCCCGGCCAACCCCGAGTTGTTGATCCGGTCAAGACCGGCGAGCCATACACGCGCCTCTTCGATGTCCTCGGTCGACACCTCCCCTTCGACCACCCGCTTCCGTTTCTTGGTGGCCTCATCAAAGGAGATGCCTGGTTTCGGACGCCAACAATGGTGCCCCTCGTCATTGAAGACCAAGATCGGCATTCTCGAGGAGAGTTCCCCAAGCCGGTCCTTGGCAAATGCCTCCGGCGTCTCCTCTCCCTTGTCCACCACCTTGTAGGACTTACCACCCTCCTCGTGCTCACTCTTAGGTGCAAAGGCATGCCAGTTGGTGACCAATACCCGCCCCGAATTCATTAGTTCCCGATACTTGGCTGGCACGATATCGAAGGCTTCGTAGTAGTTATCCTTGTGCTCGGGCTTAAGAACCTGCAGGCGTTCCTTGACCGTAAGATTGGGAGCGCAAATGAGGATTCCATTGGGAAAGCTGGCGGTGGAAGGATTACGCCCACGATTACAGAACGCCCACGTGATCAGCATCGCCATAACTACTGTCTTTCCGCTTCCCGTGGCCATCTTGCATCCCAAGCGGCGAAGATCGTGGGGGTAGTCAGAATTGCTCGTTGGGTCAACTAATCGAGGGAAAAACTCCGGGTCCCGGTAATATGCAATTTCTTCAAAGAGGGGCTTCTCGCCCTTGAGAAGTTGACTCAATGCAATCGTATCGACTCTGAAGCTTTTGTATCCCGTGCTTCCTAACCGCCCGGGTAGAGCAAGCTCAAGCAGGTAAATGGCCGTCTCAACCGCTTCGCGCTGGCAGAAAAAGAACGGTCGAGGCCTTTCCTTGTTTGCCCAGTAAACCAGAAGATCCCGCGTTACCGGAGAAGCCCCGCGGTATCCAGCCTCCCGCCACCGCTTCACATCCTCCCGTAATCGATTTACCAGAGGGAGATCATCCCGTTGCTCTTCCGCGAAGAGCGTCTCCTGGGCCGAACCGATCTTCTTGGTTGTGTAGTAGTAACTCGCCGGCCGGCGGCCGGAATGCTTCGAGGGGATGCCGTTGATATACGTCCAATGGCTAGTCGGCTCATCGTAGGGGGTATTGATTATGGGCTGATCAACTGCCTGAGTGGGCTTCCAGTCGGCCGGCGGCTCTACCTGGCGCGGAGGGCGTCCTTTCGGCGGCATCGTTTCCTCCTACCCTTTCAACTGCCGAATCGCCATCACTTCGTTACCTCGTGGGTCAATGACCTTTACGGCAATACGATTATATTTGCCAGTGGGAAACGGGAGAGATTTGGTCCCCTTAAATTTTTCAAAGGCCTCTGTGTCCGCCGATCCTTTGAGCGCCTTGGCAATCTTGTCCCATGCATCTTGATCCGGGAAAAAAGCCTGGGTGATGCAGAAGCACCTGCCATCGTAGTCGCTGTCGAGGAACCATGCTGCAACCTTACCAGCACCTGTAGAGCGGATGGTGCTTGTAAGAGGATCATAGATATCAACCCCTAAGAGTTCGCATACCCAATCCCCGTCCTTGGTTTTCTTCACCTCCACATCGGGTTGGCCAAACACAGTGAAAAGCTGACTGTTGGGCGTTACTTTAAGTAGGCCATCCATCCCGGGATTGATGTCAGGGCGTATATACGCCTGATGAATACGAAGCTTTGGATGGATGTTCTCCTGAATAACCGCCCCCGCCTCGGGATCGAAGCTGAAACCTGCTATGACGAGATCATCGAATCGCTTGCTGGCGCGGATGACCTCTTCAACTTGAAGTACAGTAACCGGGCCATATTGCGGGCCGAAACTGACAGCAACCATGCATGGACCGGTCGCCTCTCCTCCATCCCATACACCTTCAGCATGAACGAGAGAGCCTGTTCCGTTCTCAAAAAGCGGCTCCAACCGGGCGAACATCTTCCTCTTGTTATTGAGGAATGTAACTCCGTCAGACCGAAGAGACTGGACCATTCGTGTCAGATACGCCTGCATGTTTTTCGGCTCTATGCCTGGTTGCCTGTCCTCTTCCAACCCATAGGAATTTGGAGTTCCATCGAACAAACCATCTTCGCCGATGTTCAATTCCTCCGGCATGACCCCCTCAACGGTAAAGGGGCCGGAGACCCGCAAGATTCCGCGAACGATTTCAGGCTGATCTACTAATTCTTCATGCTCGGCATTGGCAACAATACATGCATTGACCTCATCCATTTTTACCCGCCAAGCATTTCGATAAGCAGTCACCGCTTCCTGCAAGCCCTTTGGCCAATCTATATCGGTGTCAAAGGGAACCGTCCAGTGCTCGAACTTCTCAGGAAGTTCCCAGCGCCGCGAATCGGCCTCGGTGATCGCTCTTTTCCCTTCTTGTTTCTGCTTCTCAAATAATTTCCCTTTGAGCTTAGATCGGATGGCTTCCCCTACCTTCCCCAAAGCCTTGTTGCAGGCAGCAAGTTTTTCCTCCAAGATCGCCCCATGCCTGGCTGATATAGGGTCGAGGTTGGTGTTTTGCGCAATGGACTTGAGTTTAATATGTTGGGCTGTTTTATAGAGGAATCCCCCAGCTGGCCCCTTACTTGACTCCTTAAGTTTGTAATATTCATACTTAGCGGTAAGGAGACGCTGCCGAGAAATTGCCACTGCAACTCGTGAGGTATCAATCGTAATCCATCGGCGACCCCACTGTTCAGCCACAAAAGCTGTGGTCCCACCACCACAAGTTGGGTCGAGCACCAAGTCCCCCGGGTCAGTTGACATAAGCATGCACCGCTCGATTGCACCGGGTGCAGTTTGAACCACGTAAGAAAGTTCTTTTCCGATTTGCAATGATTCCCACCTATCAGTTAGAGGTATTACATTGAAATCATCAAGGTAGCGTATTGAGGTAAGCCTTTGTCCTGCAGGAGAAAGCCTCTCGGCTGCAGCTAAACGCATTAACCCTTGGAAATTTGTTTTCCACCGTTGAACATATTCTTTCCCTTGGAAGGAAAAAAGAAATGTTGGATTCGCGGACTCAAGAGCAATTAATCTACACCTATTTATTTCAGAATTTTCGTCGTTTTTTCTTTCGTCTTGAGTAATCCTTCTAAGTTCTCCTGATTTTTCATAAACAAGATCGTACCGTTCTAAAGACGTATCTCCTGCACTCCTGGGCTCAAACATTTGATTAATTTTAATTGTTTCTATATCTTTTGCGTACCAGCAAATATAGTCTACAGTGCTTACTAGTCCTTTTGATATAAAACCACCGGTTTTTTGGAAGGATATTAATGAAATAAAATTTTTCCTTCCAAACACATCATCCAATAGATTCCGGATCTGATGAAGATTCTCATCGTTAATTTGAATAAATATACTCCCTGTTTTTCCCAAGAGATTCCTGGCAACAATCAGTCGGTCGCGAAGATAGGACAAATAGGAATGAATCCCGAGTTCCCAGGTATCCCTGTATGCTTTTACAACCTCCGATTCTCGGGTTAAATCTTGCTCCTTCTCCTTAACCTCCCGCTTCCCCATCTCCGGTTGGAAGTTGCTAGCGAACTTGATGCCGTAGGGAGGGTCAATGTAGATCATCTGCACCTTCCCTGTTAATCCTTCCCTGTTGGCCAGCGATGACATCACCTGGAGGCTGTCACCAAGGATGAGTCGATTAGCCCAATCGATATCATGGCGATAGAACTGCACCGCTTCCTTGTAGGGTTGCTCCGGATCTGCGAAAAGGTCGCGCTGGGCATCCTCCCGCATTGCAGCACGGATGCACGCTTGTGCGCTTACCCGCTCATGGATGTGTAGAGCGACAGGATCGACCTCGAAGAATATCTTGTCGTGCTGTTCTTTTTTTCCCGCCCACTCCAACCAGGGCTCTTGTTGCTTCAATGCTTCCGCCATAAGCAACTGCTCATCTGGCTTCAGGGAGCACCTGCCGGCTTTGGCAATCAGATCGGGAAATTTATCCGGAGTTCCATCGGGATCGAAGCGAAGTACCGGTGGGAGATGGGGGTTGTATTGATATTTGACCTTCTCGACCTTGGGGACTTTCCCCTCCCCGGCCATATTTGCGGGAGGGATGTTCTTCCTCTTCTCCCCTTTGTGGCGATAGTCGACGGTTTTCTGTTGCCCGACTTTCCACTTCGGTGACGGAGGAGGCGCATCGCCACTGGGAGTCGGTTCCTCTTTAACTTGTGGATCGTTTTCAGACCCCGATTCCAGAAGTCTATCGATAAGAACACCACGGCGCCCTCTTGAATCCACACCAACCATTTCGCAAACCTCTTTCACTTGGGCTTCCCCTATAAACTCGATCAATTTATCCGCTGGAGTTTGCTTCGACCTGGACAATGCGGCTATCATCGAGTCCCGGCTTCGGCGGTCCTCAGCTTCGATTTCCAATGTGTACAGGACACCCCTCAATAGATCCGTATCCATGACCTCCAAAATCGCCTTCTTCAGCTTCATCCCTCGATCACCTCTGTGGAATATCTAATTCGAACTGGATCCGACATCCAACGCTGTCAATCCAATTTGGCCAGGCAATGAGAGCATACCCGGTTGTAATCACAGCTCCCGCACTTTTCCTTCTCAGGATTAGGGGAAAACTTCCGTTGTCGGATCGCTTTTAGCGAATCGGTCGCCTTCTGGACAGCCTTCAAGGCCTCCTTCTCACCCACATTCACCGACAGGCGAGACCCATCTTTGAGCTTATGCAGGTAGGCCCCTTCGATATTGAGCCCCTCCCCTCTACCAGCTGCCGCATAGATGGCGAGCTGGCGGTGGAAGCGCTCGTTCCTTGCATCATCACCATCCTCTTTTGCAACCTTATAGTCCACGATGGCGAGCGAGCCGATCTTTCCACCCTCTTCGTCCAGAATGACGTCTGCCCGGCCAGCGATGATCCCGTCTTCCAGGTGGAGTTCGAAAGGGCGCTCCACCGCCCAAACCCGCTTCAGGTCGGCCGAATAGTCGGTTACATATCGCCCCACGAGTCGCCTTGCGGACTGCTGCATCCTCTGGAACGCGGGGAGGCTAGCAAAAGGAAGAAAGAACTCTTTCAGCACCAGATCTTCCAGCTGCTTGGATGTGGGGACTTTCCCTCGGTCTCGCGTCTTTTCTGCGACATGCCGAAGAACATGATGGACCGCCTTCCCATAACCCAGCTCGACTGCCAATTCCTGCTGGAACCCGAAAACAGAGGCGAGGCGAT
>JACZKY010023407.1_pt1 | contig 13604 bp, 16 predicted proteins | sample 8237611 | NCBI WGS metagenome assembly JACZKY01 (sample SAMN16148055, study PRJNA663545) | marine sediment metagenome | biome: sediments and biomass from bioreactor inoculated with such sediments; feature: coastal sediments; material: methane- and iron-fed bioreactor; isolation source: Bothnian...
AACAGCTTCCCGAAATCCCTCTCCGCCCGCCGCAAGGAGATCATGACCCCCTTCATTTCATGGAACTGCGACGAGAGATACGAGAGTCTCTCCTGCATGCGGCGGTACTCCACGGCCCGGACCGACACGACGGCCACGAAGGAGGTGCCGACCAGGAACAGGCAGACCGAGGCGATGACCGCGAGGACGGGGACCCGGATGCCGACGGACCTCGTGCGGCTGTGAGGGACCATCAGGATGGTGACCGGGGTAAGGAGCCGTTTGAGAAAGACTCTCGTTCGGTTCATGCCGGGTTCCTCCGTGATGTACGCTGGGATGCAAGCAATAGGTATTCCAAGGGGGGAGGGGGAGACAACCGCCTGATAAATAAAAGTTCTACCTCCGGCAGAGGCACGCCCCACTGTCAATTATGCTTTCATTTATCGGATTTTTGACGCATTTGATGACGGTAATGTAATTTCAGCGGGCCTCTTTCCGGCAGCTCATCAGCTTGCTTTTGCCGGTCCTCGAGTGGCTCAAGGAAACCCGCGGGAATATTTTTTCCAAAGGCTCCAGCCCGCCCTTGGCGAATTCGCGGGCGTCTTTCGAGCCCATGGAATACAGGCGGACGTAGAACAGGAGCTTCACGACCGGGTGCCGGGGGATCTCATGCTCCATCAGCAGGACGATGCCGTCGGGGCGCACCACCCGTTTCATTTCCCTCAGGGCTTCCTGCCGCGCATCCCCCTTCAATTCATAGAGGGCGTGGGAACAGGTCACCACGTCGAAACGGTCGTCCGCGAAGGGAAGCGCCGTCGCGTCCCCTTCGACGAAACGCACCGGGCCGGTGAGGTTTTTCCCGCGGGCCTCGCGCAGCATGCCCCGGGAGAAATCCGTTCCCACCGCCAGCGATTCGGGATATCGCCGGTCGAAGGCCAGGATCACCGATCCCGTCCCGCAGCAGATGTCGAGGATGCGGGGGGCGGGCTTGTTTTCGAGGAGGGCCGCGTCGACCAGGAAATTCCGGGTATCGTCTTCATCCCGGCGGGAATGCATGCGGATGAAGGCGTCGTAGAAACGGGAGAAGACATCGTAATACCTTCGGCGGCCATTTCTCCGTGTCGTCATCATTATGGACGGGGCCCCCGCATGCGAAGCGGTCTGCCGACCGATCAGGCGATTCCGAAGAACTGCTGGATCCCGGAGGCGATGTACTGCACCCCGATGCAGATCAGCAGGAACCCCATGGACCTCTTGATCGATTCGATCCCGTGGTCCCCCAGGTGCGTCGCGATCCGGTTGCTGGAGCGCAGGACCAGCCAGCTGACGACCCCCACGGTGACGATCGAGGCGACGGCTGCGCCCAGCCCCATCGCCTTCACCGCGATCCCTTTCTGGGCGAAGATCAGGGTGGACTCGGTGATGACGACGGCGATCGATCCGGGGCCGCTCAGCGACGGCATGGCCAGCGGGATCAGCGCGATGTCCATGGCGCCCTGCCCGCCGAGCGGATCGGCCACCGTGCTGGCCTCCGGGCCGGGGAAGAGCATTCGCAGGCCGATGATGGAGATGACGAGCCCTCCCGCGATGCGCAGCGCCTCGAGGGAGATCCCGAAGAATTCGATGACCAGGCTCCCGATGAACAGCGCCCCGATCAGGATCAGCGAGGCGAAGGTCGACGACCTGCGCGCCTCCCGCGCCCGGCTTTCCCTGGATCCTCCCGGCGTCAGCGCCAGCAGGAGGGGAATCGTGCTGAACGGGTTGACGATCGGCAGGATCTTGGCGACCCCGACGAAGTACAGCTCGATGAAATACCTGAACCACGCCATGGGATGTTCCACCGGGTTCCTCCTGCGCCCATCATATCGAAAAACCTCCCCGATCCGGGAAACTCCCTTGACGCCGGGGATGGGAGGCTTTAGTATATCTGTTGTCACTCATATGAGCGGTCGTTGGTGGGATATGGATTTCGATACGGTGGAGCGCTTCCTGAAGATCATCGGCGATTCCAGCCGCTTGAGGATCCTCAATGCGATCGGCGGGGGAGAGAAAACGGTTTCGGAAATCATCGCGGAAACGGGTTTCTCGCAGACACTGGTTTCCTTCCACTTGAAGGCCTTGCGCGAGAGCCGGCTCGTCGAGGGGAACCGGAAGGGCGGGCCTTTCGTGCATTACCGGCTGCGGGACCCGTCGCTCGTCAATTTCATGGAGAGCTGCGACGCGTATGCCGGAGCGGTGGCCGGGGCCCGGGAGGACATCGGGCGATTCGAGTGGCCGCCCTGGCGGATGATGAGCCGCGGCAAGGAGGAAACATGGATCCGACGGAAATGATGAAGGGGATGATGGGGCAGGGATTTTCCCCGATGGAGATGTGCCGCGGGATGGTCGAGTCCATCACGAAGACCTCCGAGATGGCCGCGTACGCCACCCCGGAGCTGCGGGCCCTGTTCAACGACTGGCTGGAGCAGCTCGACGCCGAGCTCCTCGATTTCCTGAAGGACAGGGAGGCGACGACTCCCGAGGAGGTGGCCGGCCGGTTCAAGCTGTCCCGCGAAAGCGCCGTGTTTCTGATGGCCCGGCTCGCCCGCGAAGGCAAGGTCAACCTCAAGGCGGGGAAGTAGGGATGGAGGCTTATCCGATGATGTGGCGCGAGACATTCTGGAGCGGCGGCATGTGGATCTTCCCGATCGTCGGGTTGACGGTTTTCCTGGTGATGGTCTACGTCTTCCTCACTCGAATCGCCGGCGCAGGCGGGTCCTGGTGCGGCCGGGATTCCCGGGACACGGGATCCCCCCGGGATCCTTCCCCGCTGGACATCCTGAAGATCCGGTACGCCAAGGGGGAGATCGACCGGGAGGAGTTCGAGCGGATGAAGAGGGACATCGGGGACGACGGCGATGGGAAAGGACGATAAGGCCGGCGGCTCCCAGGCGACGCACTGGGACGGGACGTACGGCGGCGATCCCGCGTTCTTCGGGGAGGAGCCGAGCGAATTCGGAAAGCTCGCGGCCGACCGGTTCCGGAAGGAGGGCGTTCGCAACGTACTGGAACTCGGGTGCGGACAGGGACGAGACACCTTCCTCTTCGCCCGGGACGGGTTCGCGGTCACGGCCCTCGATTATTCGAGGGAGGGGCTCCGGATCCTGGAGGCCAAGGCCGCGGGGATGTCCCCGTCCTCCCGCGTCGCCGCCCGGTTCGTCGACGTCCGGAAGCCGCTCCCTTTCCCCGACGGGACGTTCGACGCCTGCTACTCCCACATGCTCCTCTGCATGGAACTCGCCACGGATGAGATCGCCGCCTGCCTCCGGGAGGTCCGCAGGGTCCTGCGCCCCGGCGGGATCGCGATCTATTCCGTCCGGACCACCGGGGACAGGCATTACCGCGCCGGCCGTCCCATGGGGGAGGACATGTACGAGATCGGCGGTTTCGCCGTCCACTTCTTCAGCGAGGAGAAGGTTCGAGCCCTGGCGGTGGGCTACGATCTCGTCGATCTGCGGCGCATGGAGGAAGGGAGTCTTCCCAGGGAGCTTTTCGGGGTGACGCTGCGCAAAACGGAAAGTGCGGCCGGGAAGGAAGCGGGGGAGCCGGCGAGTAGGCGCGATTCCGGGGCGGCGGAGGATCCTCCCGCGCGGGGAAGCCGTTTCACTTGAGGGAAGTAGGACTCGCCGCGGGTCCCGGAGGGACCTCCAGCCGTTCCACGATCCGACGAAATTCCTCCTCTTCCGGCCGAACCGGCGGCATCAGGGCGACGGGGCGCTCCTTTCGGGGATTATCGACCCATGCCCGAAGCCTCTTCGCGGTCCACAAGTTCTCACCGCGCCCGGCCTTCGGGTACTCCGGGGAGAACAGGGCGGAGAGGTTGGGGCCGACGTCCCCCTTTCCCAGCCCGCCATGCCGCGCGGTGAGCGCCTTGTGGCAAGGCCCGCAGCGGGCGGAAAACGGGTCCGTTCCCGCCTTCTCCTCGAAATGCACCTTGACGGGGGTTTCTTCCCCGGGTTCCCCCGTTTTCCCGGATGCGGCGAGGACCGCGTTCACCAGGTCGTCGATCGCCTCTTCCCCGAAAAGGAAATCGGGCATGTACCAGGCGGGCGACCGGATGGCCGCCGCGATCCGTCCCGGCGTGGAACGGAACGGGAGGGTGTCCAGATCGGTGGAGAGCCGTATCCCTTTCCCCCCCGAAACGTGGCATCTCCGGCACCCGTACGTTTCCAGGAGCTTCCCCCCTCTTTTGACAGGAGGGCTCTCCGGCATCCGGAAGTGGCTGTACCTGGCGGGATAAAGGCCCAGGTGCGCGATCTCGGCCCGCTTCGCCTTCTCGTCCCCCTTGTGGCAGAATGCGCAGCCGCCCCGTTCCGCGTAATGGACGGGATGGCAGGCCAGGCACCCGGAACCCGCCGCGTGCGCGGGGCTCCCCGTGAAAAAGAGGAAGGCGGCGGCGATCAGAAGGGAAGCACGAATTCCCAATTTTCCCCTCGGAAATACGCGGCCACCACGGTCAGGGCCGCGATCAGTAGGAAGGCGGCGAGAACGGCGATCTGCGCCGGGCTCGACCCGCGCAGCCGCCATTCCGCCTTCTCCGGGCGGACTCCCCCGGGGATCCGGGGAAGAAGGAAGAAGGCGACCAGCAGCAGAAGGGCCGGGTAGACCAGCAGGTTGGAATAGCTCACCAGTTCCTGGATCCAGAGGAGGAACCAGGCCGATTTGACCGGGTTGGGCACCAGCCCCGGGTCCGCGGGCTCCTGCAGCGGCGCGCGCACGAACGCCGCGAGCAGGAACGCCAGGCCTGCGAAGGCCGCCATCGCGCGCCGGACGAGCCGGAAGAACACGGGCGAGCTGTTCACGTATCCGTTCACAGGTACGGCAGCACCCCCTTGTTCCTGCGGATGAGGAAGAAATGGACGAACGCCAGCGCGAACATCAGGCCGGGGACCACCGCCACGTGCAAGGCGTAGAAACGGAGGAGCGACACCGGCATCCCCACCCCGTCGGGGACGAGGAGGTCCCGGATCGCCCCCCCGAAGGGCGCGACGGCCAGAAGCTCCATCCCGGTCCGGGTGGCCCAGAAGGAGAGCTGGTCCATCGGGAGCAGGTACCCGGTGTAGGCGCCGAACACGGCCAGGAGGAGGAGGCCTGCGCCCGTCATCCAGTTCCGCTCGCGGACCCCGCCGTACGCCCCCGTGAGGACCACCCGGAGCACGTGCAGGAAGACCAGCGAAAGGAGAAGGTGGGAAAGCATCCGGTGCAGCGCACGGATGTAGCTCCCGCCCGTGACGGAGGATTCGAGGAACAGGATCGACCGGTACGCCCCTTCCGGCGTGGCCTGGTAGTAGAAGAGCAGGAGCAGGCCGGTGGCGGCCAGCAGCAGCATCGCGGTGAAGGCCAAACCCCCCAGGCAGAAGGTGTACGTGATCGACAGGTCCCGCTCGCGCACGACCCTGGGGAAAAGATGACGTATGAACTCCTCGAACAATCGCCCCTCCGCGCCCTAGGCGTCCGGCACCGACACCAGGAGATGCTCTCCGCTGTCCTCCACGTCGTACCTCGGCAGGGGGCGCGCCGCCGGCCCCTTGAGGACGTTCCCCTTCCGGTCGAACACGCTGCCGTGGCAGGGGCAGACGATCTCGCCGGGGGTCACGGCGACCGTGCACCCCAGGTGGGTGCACGCCAGCCCGATCGCATAGTATCCCGCATCGTCCCGGATGACCGCCACCCGTTTCTCGTTGTACACGAGCGCGCCGTGCCGCGGTACCTCCGCCTTCGGCACGGGAAACGACGCGCGCTTCGCCGGCAGCCGCGGGGCGAGGAACCTCCCCAGGAAAAACAGGGAAGCGAGGGCCGCGGCGGCCGCCGCTATCGCCCCGAGGAAGCCTCTACGCTTTCGATCCACCGTTTCCATCTCTCCACGTAGGCCCGCTGGTAGGCGGGGCCTTTCGCCGACATCCGCGTCCAGGCCGCGTTGTCGTAGAAGCTTCCGTTCGTCACCCGCTGGCCCGCCTGGGTCCAGAAGGAGGCAAGGGCCAGGCCGTCCCGGGAAAGGTCGTAGATCCGGTCCCCGGGCCGCTCCAGCAGGAATCTTGAAGGGCTTTCATGGCACGCCTCGCACCGCGGCGCCCCCCTGCGCACGGTGTGGGGGAAGAACGCCTTCCATTCCGCCGCCAGGAGCAGGTTCTCGGAGGTCGCGCCCCCTCCCTTGACGGCTTCCGTGTAGAACGCGATGAACTGGGGACGGATGGGGGAGACCTTCCCGTCCCGGTTCCTTCCCAGCGGGGGGGCGTCCTGCCTCTTGAGGTAGGCGCTCCGGGCGTACACTCCGTCGTTTTTCCTCACCTGGAACGGCCCCGCCCGGTCGAGGGCCCCGAACCGGATGAAGAAGGTGCCGTACTCCTGGGCGGCCCAGGCCGAATGGCAGGCGGAGCATTCCAGCCCGCGCATGTGCGCCTCGATCCGGTGCTCCACCGGCCCCTTCCCCGGCGCGTGGCAGTCGACGCAACGCTTCGACGATTTTGCGCCCCGCGCCAGGCTTTCCATCCCGTGGCAGTCCGGGCAGGACATCCCCGCTTCGGCATGCACGTCCGGCCGCATCTTCAGATAGGTTACCCCATCCCGGGCCGTTCCCCGCTGGAAACGGAGATGGTCCTCCCGGGGGGCGCGTCCGAAGAATTCCGGCCCCACGAAATATTCCTTGTGGCACTTGAGGCATGCCTCGGCGCCGGGCCGGACGATCCGGCCGCCGGGACCGCCGTGGCAGTCCCCGCAGCCCGTGACGTGGCAGGAGCCGCAGTTCCTGGCGAAGAACCGGTCGTCGAACTTCCCCCAGGTGCGCCCGACGAAGCGGATCTCTTCGGTGCGCCTCGCCATCGGGCCGTCCAGGACGGAGGCGTAGGCCGCGTGGCACACCGTGCAGTTCCGGTCCGCCGGGGGGACCTCGGCCGCGGGGCTAGGGGAGGCCCAGCAGGCGGCGATGAACCCGATCGTCCAGATCGCGATAATCGATTTTTTTCGAGTAGATATTGTCCTTGTCCTTTCCCTTGTCGTGGCACACGATGCACAGGTTGGCCTTGAGGACCCGTTTCACTTCGCGGTCGTTGAGCGGGCGCGATCCCTCCCGGGTGATCGCGGAGAACGCCCGGACCTTCCCGTTCCGCATGGTGAGGAACCCGTCGAGCGGCTTGTCGTCCGATTTTTCGCAGAGCAGGGTGGCGACGATGTCGCCGCCCTCGATCACGTGCTGCCCGAAGCCGAGGAAGGCGGGGTTCCCGTGGCACTCGCCGCATCCCACCGCCTTCGCTCCCGTATTATGCGAGTAGAACGGGGCGAACCGGAGCTGCCGCTTCCCCCGGAAACGGGCCACGGCCTCGTCCAGGACCTTCCTGCCCTCCTCGTCGATCACCGTGACGAACGTCTGGCATCCCGGGGTCACGGGGGAGATCTTTCCCTTCTGGTTCACCGCCAGCGGGAACGGGTACAGCTTCCGGTAGTCCTCGGTTTCGCTGAAAGCCCCGGGCGTGTACTTGCCCAGGATGAAGTCCCGGCCGGCCTCCGTCCGGTCGTACGTGGTGTGGCACCCGTAGCACTGCGCGACGGTCCGGGAGTGGCAGGCGTGGCACTCGAGCCGTTCGTGCCCCACCACGGTGTGCTCCGGCGTGCCCTTGATCCCCTTGCTGAGGAACATCTTCCCGGACCGCTTCCCCAGAACGTGGACGCCGTTGTCGAGGACGAAGACGTTGGAATATTTCCGCCCCTTCGCGGTGAGCGCCATCCGCATCCCGGGCCGGACCTGCATCTTGTAGTTCCGCGACTCCCGCACCGCCTCGTCGTTCTCGCGGGTCACTTCCCCGGACCGCGGCAGGGCCTCGCCGCTGCCGTGGCAATCCTCGCAGGCGGTTTCGACCTGCCGGTACAGGTTAGAGTAGGCGTACCCGTCCCCCATGATGTCCCGGGAGGTGTGGCAGTCGATGCAGTCCATCCCTCTCTCGAAGTGGATGTCGGGCGCGATGTGCGTGAGATTCCTGTCTCCACTGATCCTCCGGGGGCCGGGATTCCCGTCGCGGGTGGGGACGAGCGAGTTGTTGCCGTCGTTCAACCCCTCGTAGGAGAGGGCGATCCGGCCGCTGCGGTTGTGGCACCGGGAGCAGGTCTTGTTGTCCGGCAGGGGAACGAGGGCGTGGGTGGCGGAAAAGTGACGTTTCCCCTTCACCGTGGGGTCTCCTCCCTCATAGGTACCGGTATCGTTGAAGGGGAAGTGGCAGGCGGCGCAGCCCGAAGCGTGGCCCGCGGCGTAAGGGCCGGCGGTTTCCAGCCCGAGGTGGCACTGGGAGCAGAACTTGCGGTACAGTTCCCCGGACAGGCCGGCAAGTTCGGCGACCCCCGTGAGCCGCACCGGAGCGCCCGACTCGTCGTGGGCGTCGGCGCCCCAGGCGGCGTAGGTTTTCCCGTCTTCACCCTCCCAGGTGAGCTGGATGTTCCGGATCATCCCCGCGTTCGTGTACATGAGGCCGGACTTCACCCGTTCCAGCTGGTAGCGGTGGCACTCCCCGCACCCCTTCTCCCATGCCGACGCCGCCGACGGGTTCTTCCCGCCGTACATCGACCTGTGGGAGGCTTCCTTGTCCCTGGCCGCCGGGTCGCCCCCGTGGCAGGAAACGCAGGAGCCGTGGCTTGGCGAGGCGGTCTCGATCCCGTCATGGCACGATTCGCAGGTGGAAACCGCCGTCGCCGGCAGGCGGCAGGAGCTCCCGAGGAACGCGAGGACGACCCACAGGAGCAGGGAGGCCGGACGTCCCGTCGGCCCATGACCGGAACGGACGGTGGCGGGAGCGCAAGGCTGATTCTTCCTGGCATCCATGGATAGGATATTGTAATGCGTTTCTTCCCCGGCGGGGGCTCCGGGACTACGCGGCCCTGCCGGGCCCGGGAGGAGGAAGGGAAGACGCCTCCCGGGTCTTCCCGGGAGGCGTCTTCCCAATCCGTGGAAATCAGAAGACGAGCTGAAGCTGCGCCACGAAGGTATTGAAGTTCCTGGTCGTCGCGTCTTCCCGTTCGAAATCCGTGACGGAGTATTCCGCCGTGACCTTGAGGTTCTGTCCCCGGATGTAATAGTTGATTCCGCCGCCGTACCAGTTGATCTCCTGGTCGAAGATGTCGCTCAGGGAGGCGAACTGCCAATTCTCGTACCTGCCGAAGAACTGGAGCGGGGTGTTCGGGAGCATGTAGCCCGCCTTCACGTAATAGCCCTTCTTCTCGCCATTGAGGCCGATCGCGTCGGGATCGGGGTTTGCGCCCTTGTAGGCCTCCCCGATGTCGATGTCTTCGTACGCGGTGGAGAAGGTGACGGTCCCGGCGTTCGCCAGGGGATACTCGAAGAAGAGGTCCGCGCTCCACGCCTTGTAGTCTTCCGATCCGGTCGCGGCGACCGTGTTGGAATAGGCGACGTCGGGTTCGTACTGGTACGAGGCACCCAGGGTCAGGACCTGCTTGTCACCCAGGTAGGTTCCCTTGTAGCCGTACCCGTTTTCCGGATCCAGGAGGGTCACGTGGACCCGGCCGGTGTAGCGGAAGGAGGATTTCGGCTCGGGGGCGTCGACGGTGGTGGCCTTCCGTCCGTTCATGACGTCGACACGGTACTGGAACCGGTCGTCGAGGAGGTTACCCCAAACCCCGACGCCCTTGTCCCGGGTGCCGACGAACGGCGCCCGGATGAAGAGGGAACGGTCCAGGGTGAGGGGATCTTCGCAGGATTCCAGGTTCTCGCGGGAGAGGTTGTACTTGAACTTCCCGACGTAGACATGGAACGCGTTGCTGAAATTGAACCGCATCGCGGCGTCCAGGACGGTGAAGTCCGACCCGCTGTCGGAATCGCTCACGCTCAGGGTGTTGATGCCCTGGTCCTCCTGGAACTCGGTCTGGAAGTAGATGTCCAGAAGGTCGCCGTATTTCCCCATGAGGGCGAGCCGGTTCCTGCGGAAGTTGAATTCCGCGGTGCTCCCCTCGTTGTCGGTGCCGGAGCCGTTGTCGCGCATGACCAACTGGAACTGCCCCTTGTAATCCAGCTGCAGCAACCCCTTGTTCTCGGGTCCGAACTTCATCTGGGGTCCCGCGAAGGCGGCGCCTGCCAGGGGCCCGGCGAGGATCGCGAGGCAGAGCAGAAGCGAAGCGGTGATTCCCGTTCTTTGACTTCTTGCCATGTTATGGGTCCTTTTCCTTTCTTGAAAAATACTTTCTTTTCGTTTATCGCGCGTGTTGCATCGGCCGGGGCCGGTCAGCATCCGCCTCCGCTGCCGCCGCCGGTCGTGCCGCCGCCGGTCGTGCCGCCGCCGCCGGTGATGTATGCGGCGTCCTCGTTCTCGATCTGGTTCGCCGAGGGGTCGCTGACGGTGGTGAACATCTGGACGGCCAACGGGTCGAGGACGACCTGCTCGATGGTGGCGCCGTTGTCCAGGTTGTACACGACCAGGTCCGAGTAGGTCGCCGTGTCCGTCCTCCAGGGGGAGGCGGCGGCAAGCACGCCGTCCTTGGCGACATCGCCCATCGCTCCCCACTGGCTCCAGGAACCGTCGTACAGGACCGTGTCCCAGCCGAGGATGCCGTCCAGGACGAAGAACTCCAGGGAGGCGATCACGCCGGTGCGGCAATACACGTAGGCGGTCGTGGAGCTGTCGACGCCGACTGCCGCGAACAGCGTGACGAGGTTGTCGGTGGGGACGAAACGGCCGTTGGCCCCGGTGAGGGTTGTGTACCCGACCGCCCGGCCCTCCCTCAGGTGGCCTTCGAAGACCGTGTAATCGCCGCTTGGGGCGAAGACGCCCGTCGTGGACCTGGGGGTGCCCGCGTAGCCGCCCGCCAATTCGCCGGTGCGCGTATCCAGGATGATGGTGTCAGGATCGGTGTCTGCCGCCGCCACCATCATCTCGCCGAGGGAGGCCCGCAGCCCGGCGTTGAGAACGCCGAGGTCCCGGACGCTGTACGTGGAGGGGGCGATCACGGGCGTGGTGTTATCCAGGGTCCCCGGGAAGGTGGCGTTCCAGGCCGCGTTGACCCCGTCGAGCACCTTGAGGCATTCCTTCGGGAATCCCCAGTACCGGAACGTGAAATAGGCGCGGGTGGCCTGCATGAGGGACGACGACGTGAACACGATGGTCGTGTTGGCGGTGATCCCCGTCCTCTGGATCAGGGCGTCCATCCGGCTTCCGTCGGCGACCATGTTGACGGAGGGGGCGACCCCCTCGATCCGGGTCTGCATCAATTCGGTCGCGGAGTTGACCGACTGCGCCCCGGGGATGTGCCCGGTGGTGCCGTAGCCGGCGTTGGAGATATCGAGGATTACCACCCGGTCGTATCCTTCGCTGTTCACCTTTCCCCCGTCGATCCAGGATTTGAGGGTTTCGGGGGGGAGCAGGGCGGGAGACGAGGCCGCGGTGGGGGAGTCGTACCCTCCCGAGCCGCATCCCCAGAACGTGAGGTAGGGAACCAGTGCGCCCGCGATCAAGAGCACGATGGTCAGGGCGCGTTTTTGGAATGTCCTTTGCCGCATGGATTCCTCCTTGGAGATGGTGGGGCTGTAAGGCCAACGACCGCAAAGCCTTGTATATATAGCCAACGGGAGATATAAACATACTGAGTAGTTCTCATGCCGCGTTGCGTCCGACGCAAACCCCGGAGATGCGCGTTTGGAAACGATTTATTTACGCACGTTGATCGAGGCGGTGGAGACCGGAAGCGTTTCCGAGGCGGCGGAAAGGCTGTTCGTGACCCCGTCCGCCGTATCCCGCAGGATCAAATACCTCGAGGACATGTACGGATGCCTGCTGCTGGACCGGACGGGGGGCACCCTGAAGCCCACCGAGGCCGGCCGGCTCGTGATGGACAAAGCGGCCGGCATCCTGGCGATCGAAAGGGAATTGACGGGCGGCCTGCGCGGCCTGGGGGAAAACCAGGGCATCTCCTTTTGCTGCACTCCCGGGTTCGGCATCGCGTACCTCCCGGGGATCCTGAGGAATTTCATGCTGGAGGATGCGAAGCCGGACGACCTGAACCTCATGGTCGGGACCCCGGACGACGTCGCCCGGCGATTCAACGACCGCGTCGTGGACATCGCCGTGCTCGAGTACGGCAACCTCGTCGACATGAAGGGGTACGAGCGGTATCCCCTCCCGGACGAGGAGCTGGTATTCGTCAGCGCGCCGGGGATCGGAATCGGGGAGTCCGCCGTCGCCGTGGATGCGCTGACGCCCCACCGGGTATTCCTGCGGGCGGACCGGTGCTGTTACAGCATCTGCCTGGAAGAGAACCTGAAGCGGCTCGGCATGGAGATCGGCCGGTTCAATGGAGTCGCCAGATGCGATGACCTGCACGTGATCATCCGGGCGGTGGAGGACGGCGTTGGGGTCACCTACCTGTCGAGGAGCCTGGTGGAGGGGCAGTTTCGGGACGGGAAGCTCAGGGCCCACTACGTCGAAGGGTTCGTGCATCGGTTCCAGCGGGCGCTCGCCGTGCGGCGGGGATTCGGGCTCCACGGGAGACGCGCCGCCTTCGTCAGGGCCGTCTTCTCGGCCTTCGGCCTGGACGCGCCGCTGTAATCGAAAAGAAACCGGCGGGGACCCGGAGGAACTTCCTCGGGCCCCCGCCGGCGCTGTTTTCCCGCTTCCTAGTTCCCCTTCTCGGAGACCTTCACCTTCTGGATGGCTTCACGCCACAGGAAGGGGTCCGAGTCCATGTTCCCGTACGGCAGGTACCAGAGCTGTACCTCGATCTCGAGCTCGTGGGTGAGAGGCTTCCTCACGGTCTTGCCTCCCTCCTTCGCTTCGCCCATCGGGAACGGGATGTCGAACCGCTCATGCACGGGCTTCCCGGGCGGAAGACCCGTGTCCTCGATGATTCCGCTTTTCTCGTAGGGGCCGCGACCCATCCGGTCCCCCCTCGCGAATTGCTGCGGGACGGGCATGTAGATCTTTTCCTGCTTGAAAACCTCGTCACCTTCCTTGTTCCTTGCGATTACCGACAGGACCAGTCGGTTGGGGGTCGGTCAACCGTCCGGGATGGAGTGCCCGGAACGGTTGGTCATCTCGACCTTCACGACCGCCTTGGGCACCATGGTGTTCACGTCGCGCCAGTAATACCCCCGGAACTCGGCCTTGAAGTCGAGGGCCGCCTTGATCATCGTCTCATCCCGGTACGCCTGGATGTTGTGGCCGAGCTTGCTCTTCTTCATGTGGCAATCCTGGCAGGTTTCCTGTCCCCCCTCGGCCGTGTAGGACCAGAGGTAGCTGCCGTAGCTGGTGCAGCACTGGGTCGGGTTGTCCAGCTCCAGGTTGGGGCCGAGCCCGTGGCACTGGCCGCACTGGATCGATTCGCTCATGATCGGGCTCGCCATGAGCTTCGGGTACTTCGGGTCTTCGTGCTTGCCTTCCGAATTCCCGTAGACGACCCCGGCCTTCGGATAGCCGTCGGTCCACTTGTGGATGATGGCGTTGCGGTTGTGGCAGATGAGGCAGTTGATGTTGAGGCTCTTCAGCTTGTCCGCCGCCGCGGTCGCCGCCGGCTTGTTCTTGGCCTTCAGCGCGTCCTGCCAGGTGTCGATGGTCTGGATGATTTCCCTGGCCACGCTGTCTTCCGCGTCGGCCAGCTGC
>JACZKY010094708.1_pt1 | contig 13599 bp, 10 predicted proteins | sample 8237611 | NCBI WGS metagenome assembly JACZKY01 (sample SAMN16148055, study PRJNA663545) | marine sediment metagenome | biome: sediments and biomass from bioreactor inoculated with such sediments; feature: coastal sediments; material: methane- and iron-fed bioreactor; isolation source: Bothnian...
GACGCTGGCTCTCGAATGGCTGACCACGTATTCGGGGCGGTCGATTTTTTGAGGTGGCGGGGACAAGCTCGCCTCAGCGGGCGCGACGGCGGCAGGTGAATATCGGCGCGCACCGGTGCGCTTAATGGTGGATTCGACCATTGGCAGCGATTGAACCGTTTGAGTCGCTCAGTCAGCATCGGCGCCGTTCCCCAGCTTGGCCATTACGAAAGATTCACTTGCTGCGCTGCAGCCACCGACATTAGTAAGATCCGAATAGATGGATGGCGTGGTCTGGCAGTTCGTTGGGCGCGTAGCCCAAAGCTCGTAGGTTCAGATCCTGCCGCTATATAGTTCGGAGCCTTTCCGTTGATGCTGCACACCGTGGCGCGGTCGTCGCCGAAACCCTCCCCCCAATAGAAAAGAAACGACCCCCTCGTCAAGCAGCGGATCGTTTCCGAGCGTGCGTCATCGAAGGATTACGCAAGCTCTTTGTTAGTCGGCAATCCAACTCCACAGAGCGCCAACTGCTTTAGCCGCAACAATACCGGCGCCGACAGTGACTGCCGCTACGGCTACAACAGGTGCCTCGACTGGCAGGAGAGCAACTGCGGCCGCCCCCGCTGCCACTCCGGCAACCTGCTTTGCCGTCTTCTTCATATCCATATCATCGCTGTAATCGACTTGCGGAATGCTCAATTTTTTCTCCTTGCGTTATTGATCCACGAGTGCCTTTACTACTCAAATGGCCCCGACGTGATTAACGGCCTGCAGATCAAAAATCTTTAGAAAGTTGTGAGCATTTTCCCCGAGCACCGGCATCGACCGGGGCTTGGGCTCGGTGCAACAGACCTTACGTGGCTAGCCAGAGTGATTCAGCCTGACGGCGACGGCCGATAGACGATACCAAATGGGGTAAATGGCTGAAACGTGTCGAGCTTCAGCCATATGTCACAATCGAGCGAGCGTCGCTTCATGCCCGGCAACCGCCTGTGATACGCACAGACGTCCGTTTCCGCCGCCGAATCCGGTCGTCGAAGGCCGCGCGGCACTCACCCGGTTGATCGGCGCCCGGATGACATGGTCGGTTCATATTGCCGGAGTGCCGGCACGCTCGCGCTCGAATGGCTGACTATGTACTCGGGGCGGTCGATTTTTGAGCGGCGAGCCCGACCATCGCCCGCAATACCGTCACCACTACCCGAAGCATTTGTCTTCGATCAGGCTGGCAATCACGTAAAAACGGTCTCTCACGCAATTTGCGAGAGGCTCGTCGGCGACGAATTATGCAGTTGCCGGCAACCGCGATGCCCGATAACCGGGCTATCGATCCAGCGCGAGCTTCGCACCCAGACCGAGCAAGATAGTCCCCATCACGGCATCGATCGGCTTGCGTATGCGCGCGTAACCCACTTGCACGCGCTCGGTGGAAAACAGAATCGCCATCGCGCTGAACCACGTCAGCGAGACTGCCGTAACGATGATCAAGGTCGCGCCGTGCACCCACAGCGGGGCATGCGCCGGCAGGACCGTGATGAAAAGGCTGCCGAAAAACGCCGCCGCTTTCGGGTTGGTAAGTCCGACCAACAGACCTCGTCGATATGCCTGCCCGTCGCTCTTGGCGGACTGCGCATCTACCTCGGTTTGCTGCATCGGTTTTCTCAACCCGGCGAGCGTCTTTCCGCCGAGATAGACGAGATAAACCGCGCCGGCGATCCGAATGACTTCATACAGCCATGCGAGCTTTGCGAGGATGAGCCCAAGGCCGAAGATTGCCAGCGCCGCCCATAACGCATGTGAAGTCGAAATGCCGGCAGTGGCATAAAGACCGGCCCGTCGTTTGGCAAGTGCATGCGACGTGACGGCGATGAGGTCGGGACCGGGGCTGACGCAGGCCAGAAGCATTACGCCGCCGACGGCGACAAGTTGAGCAATGTAGGTCATATAAGCGCTATAGCCTTTGAGAAGACCATGATGGGCGGACTCACTCTAGCACGGCCAAAATGGGCTAAACCGGCTCAATAGCCGTCGCATTCAAATGCATGCTTCGTCTTGACGCTTATCGGTATCGAACTCCCCACGCACGAACCGTTCTCAAACCGTCGCAAGAATCAACCGCGCAGGCGTCACCCCGATGAGCAATCCGTCGTCGCGGTTCGCCAGATAGCGCTGGTTCAACTCCTCCGGCGTCCACGCATTGATCTGGCCGAATCCCAACGCACTCAACTTCTCGGCAATGACGGCCGGCTCGAAAAAGGTTTTCCACGGCTCGCCGCGCTCGGCGAGCCGCGCCGTAAACTGCTCCATCGCGATACGCATGATCGTCGGCAAGCCCGAAAGCGGCGTCACGTACTCGAACAGCACGGCGCTGCCTTTCGCGCAACCGGCGATGAAGCGCAACGTGTCGATGACCGCCTCCTCGTCGAGATACATCGTCACGCCGAGCCAGCTGAAAACGGCCGGCGCATCGGCGTCGAAACCCGCCCGCGCCAATCCCTCCGCCAGCCCGACGCTTTCGAAGTCGACCGGCACGAAATGCAGCGACGACGGCACCGCGATGCCTGCCTCACGCAAGCGAGCCTGCTTCCACGCCTGCGTTGCCGGCAAATCGACCTCGAAGATTCGCCCGGGCATATCGGGATGCCGAAACGCGCTGGTATCGAGCCCCGCCCCGAGAATCACGTACTGACGAATGCCGCGTTCGACGGCCTCGCGCCACACGTCTTCGGCCAGCCGGCTGCGCACGATGACCGAGCTGCGCATGCCGACCGACGGCGGCTCGCGGAATCGGTCGAGATTGTCACGCAGCGCCTGTGCTTCGGCGGCGCCGAGGATCGGCAGCGCAACGGGATCGTCGAGCACCAGCGGCCGATCGAGCAGTTGATGTGCGGCGCGCTGCGTCGCGACCATCAACGCGCTCGGCTTCGGGCCGCCGTCGACTGGCGACATGTCGCGGCCGGCGAGATGCGCGGCGTTCAGATACGCGAGCAGCGAATCGTCGAGGCCCACGCCCAGTTGCAGATCGGGCTCGCGCATCAACGCATCGCGCACACGTGCCTCCAGCACCGCGTCGTCTCCGCAAAAGCTGTCGCGGAACAGTTGCTGCCAGCGCCCGACGATCGCCTGCACCGGCGCGGCGCCGGGGTCGACACCGGCTGCCATGTTCGCCCTCAGCTCGACCACCAGCGCCGGCCATGCGCGATGCTTCGCGCTCGCGAACTGACGACGGCGCACCTCGTCGGCCTGCGCCGGACTGAGATACTTCGCGAGCAGCGCGCAGCGCGCGTGCATGAAGGCTTCGTCGATCCATTCCAGCATCTCGACGGTAATGCCCACGATTTGCCGCGCACGCGGCTCGCGCAGTTGCATCAGCATCAGCTTGGTCGCGAGGTCCGGGTCATTGCGCGTCATCCGGACCACGAGCCGGATCCAGCGCCACGCCAAAGCCTGCGCCGCATCGCTCGCGGTGGGCAACGCGTTCTGCATGGCAACGCGGACCTCCTCTATCAGCGCGGCCCATGCCGGATCCGACGGCGCCGCCGTCTCGGGCCCGGATGCCAGCAACGCATCGAGTTCTTCGTCATCGAGATGCTTTTGGTACATGTTCATCAGCTCCAGAGCGTTCATCCAATCGGCGGCGGCGATCTCGCTGCCGGCGCAAACCATGTCGACGATGTATTGCAAGCGACGGCCAAGGCGCTGCGCGCGCAGCGCCTGCGCATTCAGCTCGGCGATCTGTCGTTGCAGCAGTTCCAGCGGAACGCGAGCCGGGTCGCCCTCGAGGCTCGCCTTGATGTCCGGCAGCGAATACCCGAAACGTTTCAGCGCCTCGATGCGATGCAGCCGGATCAGGTCGTCCTGCCCATACAGGCGCGCGCCGCCTTCGGTACGCTGCGACGGCGACAGCAGCCCGATCGCGTCGTAGTGGTGAAGCGTACGGACAGTCAATCCCGCCTTGTTCGCGAGTTCGCCGATTTTCAGTCGCATTGCTTTCTCGATCGTCGAGGGTCAACGTTAAAAGCTGACGTAGCGTCAGGTGCAAGGGGAATCGACGGGTTGGGGGCATCGCTCCGGCCCCAGCGGTCCCTCGTTGCGCAGCGTGCATCGTGCCATGACAGACGGCGCCGGATCGCGCCGATGCGCGAGCTTGGCGAAAAGGTGACGAAACGCAGCCCAATATACAGACTGTCGCACCGCAAGCACGGCGAAGCACGCGCGTATCTAGGGACCGGTCACGGCGGGCAGTAATTCACTCCGCCCCGTCGCCGCGCTTCTCGGATGAGTTTTCGCGAACGGAGACATCGGAATATGTCACTTGTCGGCACATTTGCGGCTGCTTACGATCGATTCGACTAGTCAAGGCGGGCGCGCTCGGCATGGCCGACGCGAGCCCGGTCTCTTCTCTATCGACAGGTGCCCGGCATGATCGACCCGAACAAGAGCAGACGCGCCAGCTTCGCGGTATTCGCGCTGCTATATCTAGGCTATTGCATCTCATACATCGACCGCTCGGCGATCGCGCTCTCGCTCGTTGCCATCGGCAAGGAGTTTCATGTCGGCTCGGCCGCGCTCGGCGTCGTCATGAGCACGTTCTATATCAGCTATGCCGCCATGCAGATTCCCGGCGGCTGGATCGCCGACCGCTGGGGCAGCAAGAAGGTCATCGTCGTCTCGGTGGCATTCTGGTCGCTGTTCACTTTGATGACCGGCCTCGCGTGGTCGCTCGCCTCGTTGATCGCGATCCGTTTCATCTTCGGTCTGGGCGAAGGCGGTTATCCCGGCGCGGCCGTCAAGGGCGTCACCGAATCGGTGGCGCGAGCGGATCGTCCGAAGATGTCCGCGCTGCTGATGTCGTCGAACTACGTCGGCAGTTTCATCGCGCCGCTCGCGATCGCACCGCTGATTCTGCTGCTCGGCTGGCGCCATGCATTTTTCGTTGCGGGCTGCGCCGGCCTCGTGTTCGCGCTGTTTTATCTGTTCGCCGTGAAGGATACGCATCAGAAGCGCGATTCAAATGGCCGCGCCGCGCGCATCGACGGCGACGCGACGCGCGCGCTGCTCAAGATGCCGCTGATGTGGAAGATCCTGTTGACGTGGTTCGGCATGGGCATCGTCAACAAGGGGCTCGACGCATGGATGCCCGCGTATCTGCTGACCGAGCGCCACCTCGATCTGAAGGCCGTCGGCATGCTGACACCGTTGCCGTTCGTCGCGGCGAGCATCTCGACCGCACTCGGCGGCTGGATTCTCACGCGCTGGTTCGATGGTCGCGAGAAGTGGCTGATGGCCGCGTGCTGCGCGATCTCGGGGTTCTTCCTCTACCAGATGTACACGGCGCAAACGGTGACGGGCGTGATCGCGTACCAGTCGATCGTCTACTTCTTCAAATCGTTCGTGTTCGCAGGCGTGTTCGCGTTGCCGGCCAAATTCCTGCCGACCAATCTCATCGGCACAGGCGCGGGAATGGTCAACTTCGGCGGGCAGGTGGCGGGATTCGTTGCGCCTGCAATCATTGGCCTGCTGGTGTCGGCGACGGGCAACTACGACGCCGTGTTCGGCTTCCTGATTGTGGCAACGGCGTTTGCGCTCGTCACGAGTCTGTCGATTCGTCTGGTGCCCGAAGCCACTCCGCACGTGGGCGCGACGAAAGAAGCCTGATCGCTCGACGTCGGCGACAGGCGCTATGATGAAGCATCACGTGTCATCACATCGATCCATCATGAGCGCCCGCATTCTTCAGGAAGCCGCCGTCCGCTACTTCCTCGAAGTGGTCAACACCGGCTCCGTTGCCGACGCCGCCAGTCGTTTGAACGTCGTGCCTTCCGCCGTGAGCAGGCAAATCGCGCGGCTCGAAAGCGAGCTCGGCACGCCGCTGTTCGTGCGGCGATCGCGCGGCATGGTGCCGAGCAAGGCAGGCGAAATGCTCGCCGCGTATGCGCGCCGTTCGCAGCTCGACGCGGAGCAGGTTTCTCTGGAAATCGACGCACTGCGCGGTGAAGCCGAACGCACGATCCGCATCGCCTGCACGGAAGGATTCGCGGCCACGTTCGTGCCGCGCGCGATGGCGGTGTTCCGCCGGACCGTCGCCCCGGCGTCGTTCGAGGTCGTGGTCGACACGGCCGCAGGCGTCACTCAGCGCGTGCGCGAAGCCGAATGCGATGTCGGTCTGACGTTCAGTTTCGGACCGGAAAAAGACATCAACACGGCGTTCTCCATGCCTTCGCCGATTTTCGCGATCGTCGCGGCGTCGCATCCGCTCGCGCGGGTGCCGCAGGTTTCGTTCCGTCAACTGCTCGCTTATCCGCTCGCGTTGCCGGGCGTGCATTCGACGCTGCACAAGCTGATCGATATCTATTGCAGCCGCGAAGGTGTCGCATGCAAGAGCGTGCTGAGCAGCGCAACGCTCGAAACGCTGCTCGGCTTCACCATCGCCAGCGACGCCGTCACGTTCAGCGGAGAACTGTTTGTGCGGCCGCGTCTGGCATCGGGCGAGCTGGTCGCGCTGCACGTGCCGGAACTCACGACGAGCGAACGCGCCATCGAAATCCAGACGCTCGCGCGGCGTGCGTTGCCGCCGCTTCTGGACGCGTTTATCGAACACTTGAGCCGCGAGCTCGCACCTGCCGCACGCGTTGAGCAAAAGTGAATCCACGTTTCGATATTCATCACTGGTCGCTGCCTTTCTCGTCGTCTACATTGGCGCTCTGTTGCATGACCGTTTAAAGGACCGCCCGATGAGCGACCGCCACGAACTCACCCGCCATAGCGCCGTCGCGTTGCGCGCGCTGTTGCTGGCGCGGGAAATCTCCGCTGTTGAACTGCTCGATGCCTGCATCGCGCGCATCGAAACGCTCAATCCGTATGTCAACGCAATCACGGCGACGAGTTTCGAACGCGCACGCCGCGAAGCGCGCGCCGCCGACGCCGCGCTCGCACGCGGCAATGCCGTCGGTGTACTGCACGGATTGCCTGTCGGCATCAAGGATCTCGAAGAAACCGAAGGCCTTCTGACCACCTACGGTTCGCCGTTGTACCGCGCAAACATTCCCGCACAGGACAACACGCTGGTGCGCCGGTTGCGCGTGGCAGGCGCGATCGTGGTCGGCAAGACCAACGTGCCCGAAATGGGCGCGGGTGCGAACAGCTTCAATCCGGTGTGGGGCGCGACGGGCAATCCATTCGATCCGCGTCTGAATGCGGGCGGTTCGTCGGGCGGCTCGGCAGCGGCGCTTGCGCTCGATATGGTGCCGCTCGCATCCGGTTCGGACACGGGCGGCTCGCTACGGATTCCGGCGGCCAAATGCGGCGTGGTCGGTTTGCGCACCTCGCCGGGGCTCGTGCCCAGCGATCGCAAGCCGCTCGGCTGGACGCCAATTGCTGTGGTGGGGCCGATGGGTCGCACCGTCGAGGACACGTGGCTCCAACTCGCCGCGACGGTCGGGCAATCCGGGAGCGATCCGCTCGGTTATCCGTGCGCGCTCGACGCGACGATGGAACGCCGCGCGCACACGGATCTCGCGACGCTGCGTGTGGGCTACACGGAAGATTTCGGCGTCTGCGCTGTCGATGACGATATCCGCGCCGTGTTTCGCCGCAGGATCGCGCTGCTGCGCGGCGAAGTGGCCGTCTGCGAGCCGATCGACGTCGATTTCTCGGGCGCGCATCAATGCTTCGACGTGCTGCGCGCGGAAGCCTTCGTCGCGGGTCTGCAAAAAGCCTACGAGACGAATCCCGATCTGCTCGGGCCGAATCCGCGCGCCAACTACGAAATGGGCATCAACCTCGGTCTTGCCGATTGCGTGCGCGCGCATGCCGACCAGACGCGGCTGTTCCGCCGCTTCCAGACGCTGTTCGATCGCTACGACGTGATCCTGTCGCCCACGACGCCTGTTTCGCCGTTCCGTTGGACGCAGCCGTATCTGAAATCGGTGAACGGCATCGCACTGGAAAACTACTATCGCTGGCTGTCGCTGACCTATGTCGTCACGCTGACGACGAATCCGGCCGTGTCGCTGCCGTGCGGCGTCGATCATCGCGGCATGCCGTTCGGCTTGCAGATGATCGGTGCATTTCGCGGCGATCTTGCGCTGCTCGACGCGGCACGCGCATTCGAAACGCTCTTCGAGTCGTCGGACGAAATGCGCCGCCCGATTCCCGATGTCGCGAAATTGCGCGCATCGGATGTCGATCTCCGTTCCATCGTCACGCATCCGCCGGTGCTGGACGCCGCGTCGTCCTCCCTCGCTTGCGCTTCGGCAGTCTGATTTTGCCCATGACCGATTCCATCTACGGCAAGCCACTCGAATCCTGGCTTCGCGACTACCCGCTTCTGCGCCCATTGATGGCGCTCGAGCCGGTCGAGTGGTTCAACCCCGCCGTCGCGCCGCTGACCGAAGCGCTCGATGACATTGCGCTGGACGCCTCGCATATCGCCGATGCGAGCGCGCGCCTGCAACGCTTCGCGCCGCTGCTGGCCGACCTGTTCGCAGATGTGTGCGACACGGGCGGCATCATCGAATCGCCGCTCACCGACGTGCCTGCGTTCGCGCAGGCATTGAGCGAACGTTACGGCGTGGAAACGCCGCGGCGCCTGCTGCTCAAGCAGGACAGCCATCTGCCGATCTCCGGCTCGATCAAGGCGCGTGGCGGCATCTATGAAGTGCTCTTCTACGCCGAGCAGCTTGCGCTGCGCCACGGCTTGCTCAACGACGGCGACGATTACCGCGTCCTCGCCGGCGACGCATGTCGCGCGCTGTTTCGCGAGCACCGCATCGCGGTCGGGTCGACCGGCAATCTCGGCATGTCGATCGGCATCGCGAGCGCGACGCTCGGCTTTGCGGCGACCGTGCATATGTCCACCGATGCGCGCCAATGGAAGAAGGACCGCCTGCGCGCGCATGGCGTGACGGTCGTGGAGTATGCGGGCGATTACGGCGAAGCGATCGAGAACGGCCGGCGTCTTGCGGCTAACGATCCGATGTGCCACTTCGTCGACGACGAAAATTCGACGACGCTGTTCCTCGGCTATGCGGTCGCGGGTGAGCGCCTGAAGCGTCAGCTCGAAGCGTCGAACGTGCGTGTCGATGCGACGCATCCGCTCTTCGTGTATCTGCCTTGCGGCGTAGGCGGCGGCCCGGGCGGTGTCGCGTTCGGCTTGAAGCTCGCCTTCGGCGATGCGGTGCACTGTGTTTTCGCGGAGCCGACCCATTCGCCGTGCATGTTGATGGGCGTGCTGACCGGCTTGCACGAGCAGCTTGCGGTGCAGGATTTCGGTATCGACAACGTGACGGCCGCCGACGGCCTCGCGGTCGGACGCCCTTCCGGATTCGTCGGTCGTGCGATGCAACGGATGATCGATGGCTATTTCACCGTCGAGGATCGCGAGCTATATGCAATGCTCGCGCTGATGGCGCAGACGAGCGACATCCGGCTGGAGCCGTCGGCGCTGGCCGGCGCGCCGGGTTTCGCGCGCGTGTCGACGGAGCGGCAAGGTTACCGTGCCCGCATGCAGCTGGACGACTCCGTCATGCGGGACGCGACGCATGTGATCTGGGCAACGGGCGGCGGTATGGTGCCGCAAGCTGAGATGAACGCATATCTGCAGGCCGGGCGGCAGGCACTGGCGGGGTCTTGATTGCGGCTTCGAGGCTATAACTGGATCGGGCGCCCGGCCGGTGGCCCCGTGCTGTTTTTTCAGCGCTTGCGCTAGCGTCGTTCAGAACATTTCAGATTGCTGCTCTGCTGCCCAACCTATCATTGCTGCACAGCAGCCGGAAGCGTCGCGCGACGCTCTTCATATCGATGCGCGGAAAGCCGGCCCATGAAGCGAAAGGCAATTCCCATCTGAAGGAGCGAGCAAAATGAGCCGGATTACGACGCCTGACGGTACTGAAATCTATTACAACGACTGGGGAACCGGGCAGCCGATCGTGCTGGTTGGCGGGTGGCTGGTCAGCGCCGACATGTGGGAATACCAGGCGCACTTCCTCGCCAGCAACGGCTTTCGGGTCATAGCGTATGATCGCCGGGGCTTTGGACGGTCGAGCCAGCCGTGGTCGGGCTACGACTACGACAGCCTCACGAGCGACCTGGACGAGTTGATTCAGCAGCTGGACCTCACCGACGCCATTTTGGTCGGCTACTCGATGGGCGGCGGAGAAGTTGCACGATACATCGGTACGCGCGGATCGAAGCGTATCGCCAAGGTCGTTCTTCTCAGCGCGACGACCCCGTTACTCATGGCAGGGGCCGATAACCCGGCGGGCGTTCCCCGCGACATTTTCGACGGGTTGCGTGCCGGCGTACTCCATGATCGCGCCGATTTTCTGGTCAATTTCGGTCGCGCCTTTACGGGAGCCGATCATGACGCGTCGGTGGTCACGCAGGCGATGCTCGACTGGACATTCAATATGGCAATCACGGCGAGCATCAAGGCAACCCATGACTGCATTGCATCGTTTTCCGAAACCGATTTGCGTCCCGACCTGAAAAAATTCGATATCCCCACGCTGGTCATCCACGGCGGCGCCGACCCCGTTGTGCCAATCGACCTTTCGGGCAAGGTGTCTGCCGAGCTGATTCCCGGTGCGAGACTGGTTGTCTACGAGGGCGCCTATCATGCGTTGTACTACACGCACAAGGATCGCCTCAATCAGGACATATTGGACTTTGCCCGATCGTCGTAGGACTGCTGCCGCCGCTTCGACATGGCTCAGGCAAGGGCCGCAAGCCCTTGCCGAACGCGATCGCGATGCATCCAGCCCACCATACGGATGCCGACGCGGAAAACGGGCTGCGGAAAGCGGTTGGTCGCGCAACCGGAACCGCCGGCGGTGCGATCGTGCGGGAGCTTCGTATCATTGCGGCGATCGAAGCATTCCCGTGCAACGTACATCTCCGGCGTCAGACCTCAGAACCGACCACCGAACCGCGCTCACAAATCTCCCCGCACCTCCCCCGTTCCCAGCGCGCTGCGCCGCCGGTTGACTTCGGCCCAAAGCTCGTCGCTGTCGTCGTTGCGCAATACGACGATCCAGTCGAGCTGCTCGTCGGTCACGTCGAAGTATTCGCAAATCTCCCGGCGTACCGCATCGACGAACTGCGCGTATTCGGGCGTCGCCTGCGCCCGCGCATGCAACGCGTCGTATTCGGCATCGTCGACGCCGCCGCCGTGGTCGTCGATATAGCGCGAGATCCACTGATCCAGCTCGCGGTCGTAATCGGCCTCGGCGCGCATCGCTTGCACAGCCGTATAGAAATCCAGTTCGGCAAACGCGGCGATCGCCGCCGTTGTCGCCTCGTCGAAGGTAGTCGTCATGCCATCTCTCGTGTTGATCGTCGCGCATCATCGCACGGGGCGCACGCCTGGGGACGCGCGCGCTCCGGTATGCCGCCCATCGCGGCCGCCTGCGCGACAAAACGCATATTTTGCCGCACTCCACGAACCTGAGCGCCGACACGAACGCCGCTCGCGAATAGCCGATAATGGCCGCAGCCGCTGGCAGAAGGCAACGCGGCGCACGCCCGCATGGTCGGCACGTGTACCACCCCACCGGCTTACATTGCTCGACCTAAAACACGCGCGCGCCCGAACCGTTGCCGCCATATCCGCCCCAGCCGATTGTTTGAACCCACCGAAGTGACCATCGAAGTGACCCACGGGAGAGCATCAGCCATGCAACCGGAACACGCTTCAGATCACGCCACGAACGACCCGACAGGCCCGGATGCACGCGCACACGCGCCGCTTCCGCCGCTCGTGCCCGCGCAAACCGTACTGATCGTCATGCACTACCAGACCGACATTCTCGGGCTGTTTCCGTCGGTGGCGCCCACGCTGCTCGCGAACACACGCCGGCTCTGCGACGCGGCGCGCGCGGGCGGCGTGCACGTCTGCTTCGCGAATCTCCACTTCAGTCCCGGCTACCCCGAAGTCAGCCCGCGCAACAAGAACGGCCAAGGGATCAAGCAGCTCGGCCGGTTCGTCGACGACGGCCCATGCCCCGAACTCGGCCGGCTCGACGGCGAGCCGCTGATCGCCGCACATCGCGCGAGCGTGTTCTTCGGCACCGATCTGCAGGCACGGCTCGCCGCGCGAAGCATCGACACGCTGATCCTGGTCGGGATCGCGTCGACCGGCGTCGTGCTGTCGTCGGTTGCGCACGCAAGCGATGCGGATTTCCGTCTGTACACGGTGAAGGACTGCTGTTACGACCCGGACCCGATCGTGCACGAACATCTGTTCGCGACCGCGTTCGAGACGCGCACGACGGTGTTGTCGCTCGAACAGGCGCTGCGCCTGCTCGCGTGAATGCGTGCCGCGCCGACCACAACGAGCGCGGCCGGCGCGGCGCGCACGACGTCGCGCCTCACTTCGCGATATACACGCCCGAGGTCGGACAGGTCCCCTGCGTATTGCCGTCGGTCACGAGCGACGCCGCGCTCGGGAACTGCGTGGTCGCGCTCGTCTTCACGGCGATCCATGCTTCGGTGAAATAGCTGACGCCGTTGGTCTTCGTGCACTTCAACGACACCGCGCTGCGCGTGTTGCTGCCGAACGCGCCTTCGAACGCGGACAGCAGCTGGTTGCGCGTCACGGTCTTGCCCGCGTTCGCCTGCAGGAACGCGTTGAACGACGTGTTGCCGAGCCGGCTCACCATGCCGGTCGCCTGATTCCAGTAGGCGTCCGCCGATGCCGAATTCGAGCAGGTGCCGTGCTTGAACCATTCGTGCTTGTCGAGGCACGACGCGACGCCCGGCATGTACGTCGACAGCGTGTTGCGCGTCGTGGTGCTGATCGGATACGCATCCATGCTGCACCACTGGTGCGCGTTGTCGAGATCGACGTCGCTCTGCGGCACGCCGCAGTAGAACGGCTGGTTGCCGTCGTAGTTGTTCGGCCACAGGCCATGCAGCGACAGGCTCGTCGCCGCATACGTGCCGGCCAGGTTCGTACACTCCGGCGTGTCGTGCGACGCGCAGAAGCCGGGCTCCCACGATGCGGCGAGCAACAGGTAGTCGTAGCTGGTCTGCGCGACGGCATGCAGCGACGCGGATGCGACGGCGAGCGCCGCCACGGTGCGGGCGAGTGTGTTCAACATGGCATGTCCTCGGAAAAGGCTTGCGATCGCGCGCGGCGCCGCAAGGTTGTCGAATGTCTGCCCGCGATTGTTGCCGCAGCCACGTTGCACGAATATGAACGGATGACGAAACGGAGCGGCGGCCGTGGATTCGTCATGGGGGGACGCCGCGACCGGACGCGCGCGTCCATTCTGAATGCGCGATCGCACCATCATCGACGCGCTCGTTCAGGCGGTGCCGCCGATGATCGGACGCCCGGAACCCCGAAAAAGCCGGTTGAACACGGCGCACGCACACGTGAGCGCAACCGCGCCCGACACGCCGCGCCGATCACCCCGCCTTGTTCACACCCCGCCGAGATCCACGAGCGGATGCGCGAACAGTTTCCACGGCGACGTCAGGAAATGCCGCACGCGCTCGGCGCGCAGCTCGACCAGCGACGCCGGCGCCCAGCGCGGCTTGCGGTCCTTGTCGATCAGATGCGCGCGCACGCCTTCGCGGAAGTCGCCCTCCTCGATCGCACGCGCGACGATGCCGAGC